>Ga0153880_1191510_pt1 | contig 17212 bp, 16 predicted proteins | sample AM7aRNAsmRNA_FD_105227 | JGI IMG/M metagenome (GOLD analysis project Ga0153880, IMG submission 105227) | Metatranscriptome of freshwater microbial communities from Lake Alinen Mustajärvi, Finland - AM7a metatranscriptome (Metagenome... | ecosystem: Environmental > Aquatic > Freshwater > Lake ... | reverse complement strand
GTTTAGTAATAATGTTGCATTTTCTGTTAATGGTTATCTTATCGCTTCTAAACTATTAAATTCGCTTGAAAAGGAGGCAAAATCATGGCGAAATCAGATACTCCACTTTTGGATGAACTCGAAAAGGGGAAGTGGCCAAGCTTTGTGAAGGATATGAAGGAGGCGGCAAAAAAAAGTCCCATGGCGGAGGATCTCCTGGGGCAATTGGAGCTTTCTTATAAGGAAAAAATCGGCCATTGGAAGCATGGGGGGATTGTCGGCGTCAAGGGTTACGGATCCGGCGTTATCGGACGCTATTCGGATCGTCCCGACTTATTTCCCAATGTTCAGGCTTTTCATACCATGAGGGTTAATCACCCCACGGGATGGTTTTACAAGACTGACGCCCTGCGTAAGTTATGCGATATCTGGGACAAGCACGGCAGCGGTCTTACCAATATGCACGGTTCCACCGGCGACGTCATACTTCTTGGTATGAAAACGGATCAGCTTCAACCCTGTTTTGATGATCTATCAGCGTCAGGATTTGATCTTGGTGGTTCCGGTTCCGCCCTGCGGACGCCCAGTGCCTGTGTTGGACCGGGGCGTTGCGAATGGGCCTGCGTTGACAGCCTTGATATTTGCTACAATCTCACCATGACTTATCAGGGGCAGATGCATCGGCCGATGTTCCCTTACAAATTCAAGATAAAAGTATCCGCCTGCCCTAATGACTGCGTGGCTTCTATTGCCCGCTCAGATTTTTCCATCATCGGCACATGGAAGGGGAATATCCGGATTGACCCGAAAGAAGTAACCGCCTATGCCGCATCTGATCTGGACATTCAAAAAGAGGTTTGTGACCTTTGCCCGACCAAGTGTATGGCATGGGACGGAAAAGTTTTGAAAATCCAGGATGGGGATTGTAATCGTTGCATGCATTGTATCAATATTATGCCCAAAGCGCTGCGTCCGGGCAAAGAAAAAGGCGCCACGATTCTTGTCGGCGGCAAAGCTCCTATTGTGCAAGGTGCCCTTCTTTCCTGGGTCATCGTTCCATTTATCAAGCTGGAACCACCCTACACGGAACTAAAGAATCTTATTGAACGCATTCAGGACTGGTGGGATGAACACGGGAAATCCCGTGAGCGCCTGGGCGAGCTGATCAATCGGCTGGGCATGCGGGTGTTTCTGCGGGCAGTAGGCCTGCCTGCCGTTCCCCAGATGGTTAAAGCGCCAAGAACCAATCCTTACGTGTTCTTCTGGCCTGAAGAAATTACAAAGGAGGTAAAGTAAGATGGCAAAAACCGATATCGGTCCCCCTGATTATAAAACTATGCTGCCACCCGTGATTACCCGTAATTACGGGAAATGGCTCTATCATGAAATTCTCAAACCGGGCGTGCTTATGCACATTGGCGAATCGGGAGAGGCGCTCTACACAGTGCGTGCCGCCTCACCGAGACTTATTTCCACGGAGCATATCCGGGAAATTTGTGACATGGCGGATAAATATTGCGATGGCTATTTGCGTTTCACCAGCCGCCACAATATCGAATTCCTTTTGGACGATAAGGATAAAGTCGAGCCCCTGATTGACGAACTTGGCACGCGCAACTATCCGGTTGGCGGCACGGGTCATTCCATTTCTAATATTGTCCACACCCAGGGCTGGGTTCACTGCCACACGCCGGCAACCGATGCCTCGGGGCCTGTCAAAGCCCTCATGGATGAGATCTACGAGTATTTTGTCACCTCAACCTTACCGGCCCATGTGCGGATTGCCCTGGCCTGCTGCCTCAATATGTGCGGCGCGGTTCACTGCTCGGATATCGCCATTTTGGGTATTCACCGCACAGTTCCTAAGACTGACAACAGCCGTGTGCCGAATCTTTGTGAAATTCCTTCTACGGTTGCTTCCTGCCCCACAGGCGCCATCCGCGGTGACATGAAAAACAAGACTGTCACCGTCAATGATGAAAAGTGCATGTATTGCGGCAACTGCTATACTGTTTGCCCGGCCATGCCTATTGCCGATCCGGAAAACGACGGGATCTCCATCTGGGTTGGAGGCAAAGTCTCCAACGCCCGCAGTGCTCCCAAGTTTTCTAAACTGGCCATTCCTTTTCTTCCCAACAACCCGCCGCGTTGGCCGGAAGTTGTGGATGCGGTGAAAAACATCATCGAGGTTTACGCAAGCCATGCCCGAAAGCATGAACGAGTGGGCGAGTGGATTGAGCGCGTCGGCTGGGAAAGATTTTTCACCCTGACGAAAATTCCTTTTACAGATAAGCATATCGATGATTTTGATATGGCATCGGAAACATTCCGGACATCAACACAGTTTAAATGGGGGTGAGCATGAGTGAAGATTTAAAGACTAGGGTTGCCGGATTATTTCACGAAAAGTCAAAGGGCGACAAGAAGATGTTTTATATTCGGGATGTTGTTAAGTGGCTTCCTGACGATGATCGTCATGACGTGCAGAAAGCCGTGCAAGCCCTTTTGGACGAAGATACGCTGCAATACTGGTCTAGCGGCAGTTCAACCTATGTAATGCTGAAGGAATTTTTCCCTAAGGAATAGCGGCAATGATCAAGATCAGGAAGACATCATGAATCAGCCTTGTCCTCGTCTGATCATCGCCGCCCTCAGAGGTGGGGCTGGTAAAACAATAATATCCGTCGCTCTGGCCAGTGCCTTAAAGAGGCGGGGAATTGTCGTTACCCCCTTTAAAAAGGGGCCGGATTACATTGACGCTGCCTGGTTAAGCCAAGCAGCGTCTCGTTCCTGCCATAATCTGGATACTTTTTTAATGGGTACTAAGCAGGTTGTTCGTTCTTTTTTCCGCCATGCGCCGTCAGGCCAAATAGCTCTGATTGAAGGAAACCGCGGCCTCTACGATGGTGTCAACGCAGCAGGCGAGTTTAGCACGGCGGAACTAGCCAAGCTGCTCCACGCGCCGGTGATTCTGGTTGTTGATTGTGATAAGATCACGCGGACAGTGGCGGCCTTGGTTCTTGGCTGCTGTCACCTTGATTCCGCTGTGGATATTCGGGGTGTGATTCTCAACAAGGTAAGCAGCAACCGTCATGCACGAGTGGTTCAACAATCCATTGAGGATTATTGCCACCTTCCCGTTTTAGGGACAGTGCCGAGGCTAAAAGAGCTTAAATTTACGGAACGGCAATTGGGGTTGATCCCACCACAGGAGCACGAAGACCTTGAAATGGCACTTTGCCGGGCCGCAACCATTGCAGAAGAATGTCTGGATATCGATGGGCTTATCCGGGTGGCGGAAGGCGCGATGCCCTGGCAGATGGAGAATTTTTCAAGTGTCGTCCATCCGAACAATGCGGTTTTGGAACCTGTGACAATAGGTGTGATAAGGGATGTCGCCTTTCAATTTTATTATGAAGAAAATATCGAAGCCCTGATCGATGGCGGCGCAAAAGTTGTACAGATAAGCGCTCTGAATGAAAAAATCCTGCCGCTTGTGGATGCCTTATACATCGGCGGTGGCTTTCCCGAAACGCAGGCAAAGCAGCTCGCTGATAATGAAGAGTTTCGATCTTCGTTACGCAAGGTTGCCGAGGAAGGTCTGCCGATCTATGCCGAATGTGGCGGCTTTATGTATTTGGGTGAATCTCTGACCATCGGTGATCAGCACTACCCGATGGTCGGCGCGTTACCGGTTGACTTTGAAATGGAAAAGCGGCCGCAGGGTCATGGATATACGACTTTGGTTGTAGACAGGGAAAATCCTTTTTTCCCCGTCGGTACCAGTTTAAACGGTCATGAGTTTCATTACGGCAGGATCCTTTCCCGGAAGAACGAAGAGGAAGTTTATACCGCCTGTCATGTTCTGCGGGGAACGGGAATGGGACAGGAAAGAGACGGCATGGTCAGGAAAAATATACTCGCCGGATTCACACACCTTCATGCTTTGGGAACACCAGAGTGGGCGAATGCTCTCATCGCAGCAGGCAGGAGGTATCAAAGTGAGAGGCAGTTTGTCCCCCGTTGAAAAAGGGGGGAACAAAGGAAAACAAAACATAAAATAATTAAATAAATATGAATTATAGAAGGAGGTTTATTAGAAATGTCACAAATTGAATTAGCCGGAAAAACGTATGAAGTGGATGAAGACGGGTTTCTGGAAGAACTAGACAAATGGAACGAAGAGTTCGCTCAGGCTTATGCCCACACTGAAGACATCGAAGGCCCTTTGACGGAAGATCATTGGAAGGTGATTAACTATCTGCGGAATTATTTTCAGCAGTTCGGCATTGCGCCCATGATCCGAAAGATTTGTAAAGACCTGGGAATTGATATGACGAAGCTCTATGAACTATTTCCCACAGGACCGGCAAAGGGAGCCTGCAAGCTGGCGGGCCTTTCAAAACCGACTGGTTGCGTCTGAGAAGAAGAGGAATTATCCTAATGGGATTTTATGTTTTATCTTATTTGTGTATCGCGGTGTTCATCATTGCGACCGGTTGCCTGATTTACAGGCAACTAAGCTTTCCCCTGCATGTCCGCTGGGAAATATATCCTGTCCGGCATGAAACGATTGCCAGGGTGGCCTATGGCGGCTCTTACATGGAAGAGCTGAACTGGTGGGGAAAGAAATATAAAAGCTCGCTTATCAATGAACTCAAATATATGGTGCCAGAAATTTTATTTCTCAGAGGCTTGTGGAAGGAAAACAGAAACCTCTGGTGGCTCTCCTTCCCCTTTCATTTCGGAATGTATCTGATGATTGCGACCTTCGCACTTCTGCTGCTTCATGCCTTCTTTACGCTGTGGGGATTGCCTGTTTTTGCCGCAGGCGGCTCCGTAAGCATCCTGCTTTCCGGCCTGATCGTCGTCACAGGATGGAGCGGCCTGATTCTGGGGAATATCGGCAGCATTGGTGTACTCTACAAACGCATGACAGAAGCGGAGCTGAGAAATTATTCATCTTTCGGCGATTATTTTAATATCCTTTTCATCTTTCTATTTTTTCTTTCCGCCTTCATTACCTGTCTCTTTTTTGACCCCTTTCTTGCAGGCGCAAAGGCCTACACGCTCGGCCTGTTGACAGGCGGGCATTCTCTGAATTCTTACATGCCCGGTCAAAGTGTCTCCGGTAGCCTGGCCATTGTGTCGGCATCGCTTCTGGTTGCCTACATCCCGCTTACGCACATGTCTCACATGTATATGAAGTATTTCTTGTATCACGATGTGAAATGGGACGATGCCCCGAACTTGCCCGGCGGTAAGATCGAAGCGGCCATTAAAAATAATCTTAAATTCAAACCAACCTGGAAGGCAAAACATATTGAAGCGGACGGTCAGAAATCATGGAAAGACATCGCGGCTGCAGCACCCAAGGAGATGAAATGAATACATCCCTGAAACCATCCGACATCTCCAAGCCGTCTGACTGCTTATGTCACATTGAGCCGGGTGAGCTCTCCTTGTTGCCTCCTCCCTATGAGGATTTCAATCAGACAGCAATACCGCCGCTGAAACCGGAAAAGATCAAAAACATTGAAGCGTCTCTGGACGACACAGTGGCTATCGGCATCCCCAAGCCCGCAAGCGCTGAAGAAGAAAAGGAGCTGGTGCATCAGTTTCTCTGTGGTCTGAAAAAACTCTTTGAGAAAGAAAATAACTGGACCTTTTTGCAGCCGCTGCTGCTTTCTATGGAACACTGCGCCAAATGCCAAACCTGTTCTAATGCCTGCCCCGTTTATGAAATGAGTGGCAGGAAGGAAATCCATCGTCCTATTTTCCGTGCCGAAGTTCTGCGGCGGATTTACAAGAAATACCTTAAGCCGGGCGGGAAAATCACCGCCAAGTTAACCGGCGATATTGATTTGAACTGGACGACTATCGCGCGTCTTGCCGAATTGTCCTATCGCTGCACTCTTTGCCGACGTTGTGCCACGGTTTGCCCCATCGGCGTGGACAACGGGCTCATTAATCACGAAATCCGCAAGCTTTTTTCTCAAGAGATGGGCATTGCCCCCAAAGAGCTCCACGAGAAGGGCACCGTTCAGCATCTTCGTGTAGGTTCGACCACAGGCATGAATCCTCTGGCGGCAAAGGATAGCGCCGAGTTTATCCAGGAAGAAATGGAAGAGATTGCAGGCTACAAAGTCGAAATCCCCTGGGACGTGGAAGGGGCCGACATCCTGCTTCTCCACAATGCCGGCGAAATGCTGGCCTGGCCGGAAAATGTCGGGGCCTTTGCCATTATTTTTCAGGCGGCAGGTATTTCATGGACACTGTCTTCCGAAGCGGCTGGCTATGATGCTGTCAACTATGGCCTATGGTACGATGATGTTCAGTTCTCCCGTGTCGCGGTTAAGCATGCTGATATCGCACGAAGGCTGAAAGTAAAAAAAATTGTCATGGGCGAATGCGGGCATGCTCACAAAGCCCTTACGGTCATTGCCGACCGCTTGTTGACAGGAGATCTCAATATTCCGCGTGAATCCGCCATGGTCACTCTGGAAAATATTGTCCTGAACGGAAAATTACAATTTGATCCCCTTAAAAATAACTTCCCTGTCACGCTGCATGATCCCTGCAATATGGTAAGGTCTATGGGTATTGTGGAGCCTCAGCGGCGAATCCTGAGAAAGATCGCACCGCGATTTCGGGAAATGACGCCCCATGGCGTGGAGAACTATTGCTGTGGCGGCGGTTCCGGTTTCGCTATTATGTCGGGGTATAATTTTGCAGAGTGGAGAAATCTGGTCAGCTCTCGCAAGAAGTTCCTGCAGATTCTGAATGCCTTTGAGGATGAACCGCAGGATGTCCCAAAATATGTCTGCGCGCCCTGTTCGAACTGCAAAGGCACCATTAGGGATATGATTAACTACTACCATGCAGAAAAACGCAGCGGTCTGCATTACGGCGGTCTGGTGGAATTGATCGTCAACGCGCTGGCGGGCATGAAAAAACCGATTATACGCTTCGGTGAAAAACCATCGTGGGAATTATGATAAGCAAATGAGGCAGATGTCATTATGAACCTATTAATATCGATTATCGCCATTTTGAGTTTGACCCTGCTGGCCGTAGGAATTGCTCTGAACCAAAGTCTGGTTTATCTCCTGATCGTCATTATCCCTTACGCCATCTTTGTGATCTTTCTTGCCGGTTTTATTTACCGCGTCGTTAAATGGTGGGTAACCCCCGTTCCCTTCCGCATTCCCACAACTTGCGGCCAACAGAAGTCTCTTCCCTGGATCAAGAACAACCCGGTGGAAAACCCGGCGGGAATTGCCGGTGTGATCATGCGCATGGCTCAGGAAATCTTTCTGTTCAGGTCTCTCTTTCGAAATACAGAAGTAGAGATTATCGACGGCAGGCCCGTCTATGGTAGCGCTAAATGGCTGTGGTTCTTCGGCCTTCTCTTTCACTGGTCACTTTTGATCATTGTATTAAGGCACTTGCGTTTTTTTGTCGAGCCTATCGCGCCTTGGATCAGCACTCTTTCCGCCCTCGACGGATTCTTTGAGATTGGCATCCCGGCATTATATCTGAGCGATGCCGCTATACTTGCCGGTCTTACGTTCCTATTCTTACGTCGGTTGGTATTGACGCGGGTACGTTACATCTCCTTGTTCACCGATTATTTTTCACTGTTGCTGATTGTGGCAGTGGTGAGCACAGGTCTTCTTATGAGGCACTTTTTCCCCACCGATTTAAATCAAGTAAAAAACGTTGCTCTGGGGTGGATAACTCTAGCGCCTGTTGTCCCTCAAGGGGTTAGCGTTGTTTTTTACATGCATCTGTGCTTCGTTTGCGCCCTTCTGGCCTGGTTCCCCGCAAGCAAGCTCATGCACGCAGGCGGCATCTTTATGAGCCCGACCCGCAATCTGGCCAATAGCAGCCGGATGAAGCGGCATATTAATCTCTGGAACGCCCCAGTCAAGGTTCATACCTATGAGGAATACGAAGACGAGTTTAGAGACAAAATGAAGGCCGCAGGGTTGCCTGTGGATAAGGAGTAATCGTGTCATTTGCCAAGATACCTAAATCAGATCAGTTGATTTCAATCAACTACGCGCCGCCGAAGAGTGCCTGGATGAAGACGCCTGTCGATTTCCGGTCGGGAACCTGGAGTTACAGCGGTGTTGCCAAAAACCTGACTTATCTGGATTTACCCAACCCACGCGCCTGGCAACCGGCAGATGTGGATTGGAAGCTGCCGGAAAATTGGCAGGCAATTATTCTGGCAGGCATGAAAGAGCGGCTGGAAAAATATCGCTCCTTCAGGCTGTTTATGGATGTCTGTGTCCGATGCGGGGCTTGCGCGGATAAGTGCCATTTCTATATCGGTTCAGGCGATCCGAAGAATATGCCTGTCCTGCGTGCTGAACTCCTGCGCTCCGTCTATCGCCGCTACTTTACAATGACGGGCAGACTTTTCGGCAAACTTGCCGGTGCCCGTGATCTAACCGTTGACGTTCTCAAGGAATGGTTCTATTATTTCCATCAGTGTACAGAGTGCCGTAGGTGTTCCGCTTTCTGTCCTTTCGGCATCGACCAGGCGGAGATTACCATAATTGGCCGTGAGCTTTTAAATCTTGTGGGATGTAATATCAACTGGGTTATTGAGCCTGCGGCCAACTGCTTTCGAACGGGAAACCACCTCGGCATTCAGCCCGGCGGCGTTAAAGACATGCTCGAATTTCTGGCCGACGATATCGAAGACCGGACAGGGGTTCGCGTGGAAGTTCCGATCAACAAAAAAGGCGCCGATATTCTCTTTGTCACGCCCTCGGGCGATTACTTTGCCGATCCGGGAACCTACACCTGTATGGGTTATCTGATGCTCTTCCACGAAATCGGTCTGAACTACACCTTCAGCACGTATGCCTCTGAAGGGGGCAACTTCGGCCTCTTTACCTCCCACGAGATGGTCAAGCGCCTCAACGCCAAGATTTATGCCGAAGCCAAACGCCTTGGCGTCAAGTGGATTCTCGGTGGTGAGTGCGGCCACATGTGGCGGGTCATCCACCAGTATATGGACACGATGAACGGCCCTGCGGAATTTCTTTCAGAACCTGTCTCTCCGATCACAGGCACACGTTTTGAAAACGCCAAATCCACGAAGATGGTACACATTGCGGAGTTCACCGCTGACCTGATCCAGAACGGGAAAATAAAACTTGATCCCAGGCGTAATGATCATTTGAAAATCACCTATCACGATTCCTGCAATCCTGCCCGTGCCATGGGGCTTTTGGAAGAGCCACGCTATATCATCCAAAATGCCTGCAACCATTTTTATGAAATGGCCGAAGACACCATCCGTGAAAAAACACTTTGCTGTGGCGCAGGTGCCGGTTTGGGAAACGATGAAAACATGGAGACGCGTATGCGTGGAGGGATGCCCCGCGCGATGGCTGTAAAACAGGTAAAGGAAAAACATGATGTAAACCGTCTAGCCTGCATCTGTGCAATCGACCGGGCAACGCTGACATCTCTTATGGATTACTGGGTACCGGGGGTGAAGGTCATGGGAGTCCATGAGCTTTTGGCCAACGCCCTGATTATGAAGGGCGAGAAAGAACGAACAACGGATCTGCGCGGAGAATCTTTGATCATATGAAATTACGTAATTTAGGAAAGATAGCTGCCGGAATATTGATCTTTGTAGTTTTGATCACTTTTCTTTTTTGGTATGGCCAGGGGAAATCATTTCTTCAACCTGCGCTAAGCCTTGATACTCCTGCCATTGCTCAGTTAAAAGAATTACGCTGTGTGGAAGACACGGTATTTATGCGCACAAACCACATGAAGCTTCTTGTTACCTGGCGTAATGGAACTGTACGCGAGGGAAATCGTCTTTATACCGCAACGGACGGTCGTATTTTTGAGACGAAACTTTCTGGTACCTGCCTTAAATGCCACAGCAACAAGCAGCAGTTTTGTGACCGCTGCCACAACTACGTTGGCGCCAAGCCGAATTGTTTCAGTTGCCACATCATTCCCGCAGAGGTGAGAAAATGACGCCGAGTCGTAGAGATTTTCTGAAAATAGCCGGTATATCAACTCTTTCTCTGGTTGCTCCTGCGATTCTCAGCCCGGTTTGGGCAAAAGATAAATTAACTATTCCCGGCGGCGCACCCCTTACGGCCAAGCGTTGGGGCATGGCAATCGACGCCTCAAAATGTCCTGTTGGTTGCGTGGATTGCATCACCGCCTGCCATGGGGAGCACAACGTTCCTGACATCGGCAACCCCAAGGATGAGGTCAAATGGATCTGGCAGGAAAAGTTTTCTTCTGTCTTCCCCCATGAGAGTCACACTTATCTTCGGGAGTCCCAAGCGCAGCTGAAGCTGCCGGTTATGTGCAACCAGTGCGCAAACCCTCCTTGTGTCCGTGTATGCCCGACTCAATCTACGTTTCAGCGGCAAGATGGCATCGTGATGATGGACTATCATCGCTGCATCGGTTGCAGGTTGTGCATGGCCGCCTGTCCCTACGGCGCCAGGAGCATGAATTACCGGAATCCTCAGCCATTCATTGCGAAAACTAACCCGGATTTTCCGACACGGACCAAAGGTGTCGTGGAGAAATGTAACTTCTGTGACGAAAGACTGGTGCGGGGGCTAAAGCCCGCCTGTGTTGCGGCCTGCACCAAGAACGCTCTGGTCTTTGGAGATATGGAAAATCCTCGATCGGAAATCAGGCTGCTTATCGAAAAACGTTTTAACCTGCGGCGAAGAGCAAGTTTAGGAACCCAACCGCAGATTTATTATATTGTATGAGGGCATTATGCTGGAAAAAGCGCTGAAAGGCAGCCGTGGATATTGGATCTGGATTACTTTTTTACTGACCGTCTTTATGATCGGGGTTTTCTTTTATCTTCGGCAATTGGATTATGGTTTGGGTATTACGGGAATGAGCCGCGATGTCTCGTGGGGCCTGTACATCGCTCAGTTCACGTTCCTTGTCGGAATTGCGGCGTCGGCTGTCATGCTCGTTTTGCCATATTATTTGCATGACTTCAAGGCCTTTGGCAAGATCACAATCTTAGGTGAATTCCTGGCCGTCTCCGCCGTCATCATGTGTGTGCTCTTTATCTTTGTAGATCTCGGCCAACCCTCACGGGTTCTGAATGTCCTGCTCTATCCTGCGCCTACTTCCATCCTTTTCTGGGACATGATCGTCCTTTCCGGATATCTCCTGATCAATATCTTTACCGGCTGGGTCGTTCTATCCTGCGATCGTAAAGAGATACCGCCGCCTGTTTGGGTAAAACCGCTGATCTACCTTTCTATCCCGTGGGCGATAAGTATCCATACCGTTACTGCCTTCATCTATGCCGGTCTCCCGGGCAGGGGTTTCTGGCTGACGGCGATTATGGCTCCCCGCTTTCTTGCCTCCGCGTTTGCTTCAGGTCCCGCGCTGCTGATCATCTTGTGCCTGATCTTGAAGCGTTATGCGCGATTTGATGCAGGCGTAAAAGCGATACAAACTCTGGCTAAGATTGTAGCTTATGCCCTGGCAGCGAGTATCTTTTTTGTCCTCATGGAATTGTTCACTGCCTTTTACAGTCAGATTCCGGAACACGCCCAGCAATTTAATTATCTGTTTACCGGTCTGGAAGGTCACACAAAACTTGTTTGCTGGATGTGGACATCCGCTGTGCTTGCCTTTGCCGCTCTGGGCATCCTGATCATCCCGCGGATCAGCAGGCAGGAGGGATTCCTTGCCGTTGCCTGCGTTTTTGTGTTTGTTTCGCTCTGGATTGAGAAGGGACTTGGCTTGGTTGTGACCGGGTTCATCCCTTCGCCCCTGGAAAAAATTACCGAGTACGTTCCGACCGGCCCGGAAATTGCCATCACTCTTGGTATATGGGCGGCGGGATTTCTTATTCTGACAATTCTTTTCCGGATTTTTGTCGCCGTGAGGGAAGATATAAACAAAGGAGGGATCAATGATTTATAAAGATTTGAAAGGAAAAACAGCTATTGTAACGGGATCGGGTAAAAAGACGGGCATTGGTTACGGGATTGCGGGAAAACTTGCCTTCTGCGGCTGCCATGTCATTATCGCCGATTTAGGAAAAGCTCCCTCGCCAGCCGAGCCTTTGAAAACAGCGACAAGTGAAGAAATGGATGCTATTGCTGCAGAATTGGCAAAAACATATAATGTTAAGACATTGTCTGTGGGCGTCGATGTTACCGACAACAATTCCATCGGCTTGATGGTGGAGAAAATTCGAGGCACCTTCGACCACATTGATATTCTTTGCAACAATGCCGGTGCTTCCTTCGGTGTTCCGAATACTGTCCTGAGTTATGACGAAGCCGCCTGGATTAAAACTATCGAGGTGAATCTGTTCTCCGTCTTTCGCCTCTCGCGGGCTGTCATTCCCCTGATGGCGGGAAAACCAGCGGCAATTATCAACACAGCATCACGGGCGGGAAAGGTGCCGCCAATATTCAACAGCGCCTACGCCGTGGCCAAGGCCGGAGTTATAATGCTGACCAAGACCATGGCTAAAGAGTTGGGTGGCAGCGGCATTAGGGTTAATGCCATCTGCCCGGGACAAATCGCTACAGATCTGGAAAAGTGGCGTTTCGGGCTGGAGGCGTCATTTTTTGGCTCGACAATTGAGGAGCGCGAAAAAGAGATGTGCAAGACAATTCCCCTTGGATACATAGGGCTTCCCGGCGATGCCGCCGATCTGGTCGTCTTTCTGGCATCTGATGCCTCGCGGTATATTACCGGGCAGGCCATCAATCTTGATGGCGGTCAGTGCATGGAATTATAATACCATTTCGCTTTCTTTGGCTAACTTTGTTGGCATCGTCGTCGGCTTCCTCAGCGTATGTAAAATACGCTTCCGGTGCCTCCTCCTTGCCGCCTCGTTATCCTTTAAAACCGAAATGGTATAAACAATTAAACATAGCGTTTTAGGAGGATATTTTATGAGTAAAATTATTGGAGGTCAGCTTGTTGCAGAAGCCTTGATCGACCGGGGTGTAGATTACATTTTCACCCTTAGCGGCGGGCATATTACACCCATTTACCAGTTTCTGGAAAATTCAAAAATTACCATGTTTGACACCCGTCATGAACAGGCGGCAGTTTTCATGGCTGAAGCCTGGGCCAGGATGAATCGCAAACCGGCGGTGGCTATGGTCACAGCAGGACCGGGCTTCACCAATGCCCTCTCAGGTATCGCGAGTGCCAGATTATCCAATGCCCCGATAATTCTGATTTCCGGCTGCGTGGGCCTCGAGACCGCCGAGAAGCTGGATCTTCAGGATATGACCCAGCTTCCCGTCATCGAACCCATGGTCAAAAAAGCTTGGGTCTGCCACATTCCGGAGAGAATTCCTGAATTCATTGATATGGCTTTTCGGGTGGCCATGAGCGGCAGGCCGGGGCCTGTATATTTGGAGCTTCCCTGTGATGTCCTTAATGCTACCATTGATCCGGCCAAGGTCAAAAAGATTTCCACCACGCTTACTTCCAAGCCGGTTGACCGGGAAAATACCCGCAAAGTTGCCGATTTGCTGAAGGCGGCAAAAAACCCGGTGGTCATTGGCGGAAGTGGTATCTGGTACGCGGACGCGGGAAAAGAGTTTGTCGAATTTGTGGAAAAAGTGGGGATGCCGGCATTTACGGCTGGTGCTGGAAGGGGCGTGCTACCTGATACCCATCCTCTGTGTTTTGAATCATCTCTGGCTATTCGGCCGGGTGGGGCAATGCTTGCCCTAATGAGTTGCGATCTGGTGCTTTTCCTGGGCGGCAGGCTCAGTCTGTTCTATATCTTCGGAGAAATTTTTCCGGCAAACGCGAAATTCATTCAGGTCGATATTGAGCCTACCGAGATCGGACGAAACCGCACCATTGATCTCGGGATAGTCAGTGATACCAAGGCATTCCTCAAGGAACTCAATAGCATTTTGGATGAAAAAGCAATCGGTGACACTCTGAAGAAGCAATACTCACCCTGGGTAGAAACTGTCCGGAAGGCGGACAAAGATGGCAAAGATCAGGCCAAGGCCATGTGGGAGTGCAATACACTGCCCATACATCCGATGCGGCTGGCCAAAGAGGTCAATGATTTCATGAATCGCGAAGATGACATTGTGGTTGCCGATGGCGGCGATACCTCAACTTGGATGGGTATGACCCGTACCGTCAAGAAGGGCGGCACTTACCTGGACTACGGTCTTTACGGCTGCCTGGCAGTGGGGCTTCCCTATGCCATTGCGGCAAAGCTCAAGCATCCGGATAAACGCGTTCTGGCCATTATGGGTGATGGTTCTACCGGTTTTAATTTTATGGAATACCATACAGCCATCCGCAAGAAACTTCCCATCGTTGTCGTTATCGGTAACGATCAGGCGTGGGGCATGATCATGCACAGCCAGACGCTTCGCCTTGGGCATCATATACCAAACGGGACGGAGCTGGGCTGGGTTGATTACCACAAGATGGTTGAAGCGCTTGGCGGCTTTGGTATCTGTGTGGAAAAACCAGAGGATATTAAGCCTGCGCTGGAAGCGGCCTTTGCTTCCGGAAAGACGGCCTGTGTAAATGTTAAGGTTGATCCGGCAATAATCAGCCCGGGCAGCGTGGCTCTGGCCAATCTTGGTGGATACAAGAGTTGATGCATTACTTTCGGAATTGGAGTTTCACAATAACCATTACAATGCGATAAGGAGGGTCCCATGAATAACGTAACTGCACCAAAGGAATACAAGCTGTCCAAACTTAATACGTATTATATATTCACTCTCTTATTTTTGTTGTATTTTTTCGATTATGTCGATCGAATGATCGTGACAGCCCTGATGCCTTACATTAAACTGGAATATGGACTTACGGACACCCAATCCGGTCTGCTTGTGTCGGTGGTTTACTGGTCCATTGTCGTTTTTGTACTTCCTGTTTCGATCCTCGTAGATCGCTGGAGCCGTAAAAAGACAATCGGCATCATGGCGCTTATCTGGAGCATGGCCACGCTGGCTTGCGCCTTTACCAAAACCTTTCCCCAGTTGCTTATGACTAGGTCCGCCATCGGCATCGGTGAGGCAGGATATGCCCCCGCCGGCACAGCCATGCTCTCAGGTCTGTTTCCCCCGGAAAAACGTTCCCGCATGATGGGGCTCTGGAATATGTCCATTCCCCTTGGTATCGCTGTCGGCATCGGTGTCGGCGGATTAGTGGCTCAGCATTGGGGTTGGCGGCACGCCTTCGGATTGGTGGCCATTCCCGGAGTATTGATAGCTATCCTCTTTTTCTTCGTTAAAGATTATAAAACAGTGGATCTTGTCCAAACCGTGGTACCAACAGATACGGAGAACAATCAACAGAATCGACTCCATAATTTCACGAGATCGGGAAAAGACCGTTGGATCGGCGGTATTTGTGGCGGATTAGGAGAGTGTACGCCTCTCCCCTCTTGGTTGTGGCGTTTGTTATTTGCTTTCTTTTTTTTCGCTGGGGCGGGTTTGCTAATTTATATCCTGCTTTGGATTTATGCTTCCCGAAAAACATTGATTTTTGTCTTACGCCAATTTTTCAATACTCCTTCCCTGATTTTTACCTATCTTGGATTTATCGGGTGCGTATTTTCCAACAATGCTATCACCACCTGGCTTCCCACCTATTATCACCGTTTGGAAGGCCTCCCTTTGGGTGAGGCGGGCATGAAAACCGGTGGTATCCTGATGCTGGCTGTCATTGGCCTCCCTTTGGGGGGATGGTTGGCCGATGTATGGTTTAAAAAGCGGCCAAGTTCGCGACTGCTATTTCCTTCGATTACGGTTGCCCTGAGTTCCGTCGTGGTGTTTATCGCTTTTTCTTTCCTTGAGGGAAAGGCACAATATGTGGCGCTTCTTCTCAATGGGGTATTGGGCGTAGGGTTTGTCGCAGCGGCCATCACCGCCACCCAGGAGACTGTCCATGCCGGGCTTCGGGCAATCTCCTACTCGGTCTGTGTCATTGTTCAGAATATTCTGGGGGCGTCCCTGGGTCCGATTGTGATCGGGGCCTTTTCCGATGCCTATGGCATCAAGGTGGCAATGACGATTTTGCCCATTTTCCTCGTGGTGTCGGCCCTGCTGTTTTTTGCCGGCTCCTTCTTTTACGAAAAAGATCTGAAAAAGGTGGAAAAGGTAACCCTGGAATGTGAAAGCTGAAGGGTGAAAAGATTGAAGAAGGGAAAATTATGAAAGCTGTTGTATTTAGAAAAGGCAGAGGGTTGGTCTATGAGGAGGTTCCCGATTACAGGCTGGCAGCAGACGAAGTGTTGGTCAGGGTAGCCAATACGGGCTTTTGTGGCTCTGATCATTCGCTGGTCGCAGGCGGGCTTGTAGCCGATGGCTATATTCTGGGTCATGAGATCAGCGCTGTCGTGGTTGAGCAAGGCTCAGCTACCAAATGCCTTCCTGTGGGCACGAAAGTATGTATTCGTCCTACTTACTGCGGTCACTGTGCCAACTGTCTGGCAGGCAAGCCCCATCTCTGCCGGGTTTCAAGACGAACCGCGGGAATCGGTGACCTGCCCGGTGGCTTTGCCGAGTGCGTCAAAGTCTATCCACAGATGCTTATTCCCATTCCCGCAGGAGTAGATTCCCGCAATGCAGCTCTGGCCGAGACCTTTGCCTCTGCCTTACATGCAATTAATTGCACGGGAGACAAGACCGGCTCCGCCCTGGTTATGGGAGGCGGGCCTATCGGTCTTAGCGCCGTCAGAATTCTCAAGATTCTTGGCTACGGCCCAGTTGTGCTTTTCGAGCCGGTGAAGGCAAAGAGGGATATCGCCCTGGGCTATGGGGCCGACCATGTATTCGATCCGAACCAAAATGATCTGTCTCAGCGCGTTATGGCGATTGTTCCTGGTGGGTTTGACAAGGCTTTTGAATGTTCCGGGGTAAAGGCCAATGTCGGGCGCGCTATCACTTTGGCTGCCGATGGTGCACAGGTGTGCATTGTGAGCGTCATGTTCTCACCGCTCACAATTGCCGAGCCCTATCTCATTAACTTCAAGGAAATCCGTCTGACGGCTTCCATCTCCAATACCCATGAGGAGAACATTCAGTGTTTGAATTGGATGGCAGAAGGAATTCTTGACGGACGACCGCTTATCTCCGATGATGAACCCCTGGAGCTCTTGCCTGCCGTTTATCGGGAGAGAATCGACACAGGTCTAGCGGTGAAAGTGATGCTGCAAATTGGCGAGGAATTCTAATGAGAC
>Ga0153880_1081047_pt1 | contig 17891 bp, 31 predicted proteins | sample AM7aRNAsmRNA_FD_105227 | JGI IMG/M metagenome (GOLD analysis project Ga0153880, IMG submission 105227) | Metatranscriptome of freshwater microbial communities from Lake Alinen Mustajärvi, Finland - AM7a metatranscriptome (Metagenome... | ecosystem: Environmental > Aquatic > Freshwater > Lake ... | reverse complement strand
GTCAGATGAAAGGTGATTTATTCATTCACTTCCTCTGTAGCTTCTTCAGCATCAACTTTTTCTTCAGTTGAGACTTCATCCAGCTTTGGGGCAACCTCTACTTTTTTCTTGGCTGGTTTAGCTGCTTGTTTCTTTTCAGTAGCAACAGCAGTAACCTCATCGGTTGATTTTGGAGCAACTTTTCTTGAGCGGCGAGTAGTTTTCGCTTTTACTTCAGCTTTGGCTGAGAGCATTGCTTCATTAAAGTCAACCAGTTCAATAATGCACATCTCAGCGCTATCGCCGAGGCGGGTTCCAGTCTTTAAAATTCTGGTATATCCACCTGGTCTGTCACCGATCTTTTGGGCTACTTCACGAAATAGTTCGGTAACAGCATCCTTATCGCTTAAATAGCTGAAAACAGTTCTACGCGAATGCGTTGTATCTTCTTTAGCCTTAGTGATTAATGGCTCAACAAATTTCCGAAGAGCTTTTGCTTTTGCAACCGTGGTACTAATTCTTTTGTGCTTGATCAGGGAACTGGCCATGTTGCCTAACATAGCATCGCGATGAGAGGCCGTTCTCCCTAAATTATTCTGTTTATCACCGTGTCTCATTGTACTATTCCTTATCTAACTTGTATTTAGCTACATCCATTCCAAAGTTCAAATTCATGATCTTCAGTAAATCCTCTAATTCAGTTAAAGATTTCTTACCGAAATTTCTGAATTTCAAAAGGTCATTCTTATTGTAGGCAACCAGATCACCCAAAGTTTCAACATCAGCTGCTTTAAGACAATTCAATGCCCTGACCGAAAGATCCAGGTCTGTTAACTTGGTCTTAAGTTGTTGCCTCATGTGTAATACTTCTTCATCAAACTCCTCGCTGTCCATTTTTTCATCAGATTCAAGAGTTATCTTGTCATCGGAGAACAGCATAAAGTGATGTATCAGGATTTTAGCAGCTTCCTTTAATGCATCTTTTGGATTAATTGACCCATCAGTCTTAATTTCAATGATAAGTTTTTCATAGTCAGTTTTTTGCTCGACCCTGAAATTCTCTACCATATACTTTACATTTCTGATAGGTGTAAACACTGAGTCAAGTGCAATAACACCGATCTCAGCATCTTCAGATTTATTTTCATCGGAAGGTACATAACCACGACCTTTACTGATAGTAATTGTCATTTGTACTTTTACTCCCGGATCCATACGACAAATCAACAACTCAGGATTGAGAATTTTGAAACCGCTCAGGAAGTTATTCAAATCGGCGGCTTTTAATTGGTCCTGGCCAGTTACGCTTACAGTAACTCGCTCATCTTCAACACCTTCGATTTGTTGTTTAAATCGAACCTGTTTCAAATTAAGAATAACTTCGGATACATCCTCCATTACTCCTTTGATGGTTGAGAACTCGTGGTCAACTCCTTCAATTTTGACAGTTGTAATAGCGAATCCCTCGAGTGAGCTTAAGAGGATACGGCGAAGGGAGTTACCAATAGTAATCCCATAGCCCGGTTCAAGTGGCCGGAATTCGAACTTTCCATAGCTGGGGTCCGATTCAAGCAGGATAACCTTATCAGGTTTCTGAAATGATAGAATGGCCATTGATCAGGATTTTACGTTTACTTGGAATATAATTCAACGATGAGCTGTTCCTTAATGTTTTCAGGAATTTCTGACCTTTCAGGAAGGTTCAGGAATTTTCCGGACATCAGGTTATGGTCCCATTCCAGCCAGGCAAACCTGGTTCTGGAGGCGGAGGCAAGAGAGTCCAATATTATTTCGAGCGATTTCGATTTTTCACGAACGCCGATAACATCACCTGGTCTGACAAGATAGGAAGCAATATCGAGCACCTTACCATTAACGGTAATATGACGATGATTAACCAATTGACGGGCAGCTGCACGCGTTCTGGAAATACCAAGACGATATACAACATTATCCAGGCGGCTCTCTAAAAATTGCAGCAATACCTCACCGGTAATACCCTTGGTTCTCTGTGCTTTATGAAACAGATTGGCGAATTGCTTTTCAAGTACACCATAGGTATATTTTGCTTTCTGCTTTTCTTTCAGTTGAGTACCATATTCTGAAAGTTTTCTTCTTCTTCTTGAAGGACCATGGAATCCCGGTGGATAGTTCCGTTTATCAAAATACTTATCCGCGCCGTAAATCGGTTCCCCAAATTTTCTTGCGATTCTGGTCTTTGGTCCAGTATACTTAGCCATCTAACTCTGATTTATCGTTTGTTAATTCAATTTTCTTAGACTCTTCTACGTTTTGGAGGCCGGCAACCGTTATGCGGCAGTGGTGTAACATCCACTATCTCGACAACCTCAATCCCGCTGTTATGAATCGTACGGATAGCAGACTCCCTGCCATTGCCAGGTCCTTTAACAAACACTTTTACCTTTCTCAGTCCCAGGTCATATGCTACTTTAGAAGCATCTTGCGCTGCAATCTGAGCGGCATAAGGAGTGTTCTTTTTAGAACCCCTAAAACCGTTTTTCCCGCTTGAAGACCAAGAAATAACCTGTCCGGTATTGTTGGTAAGGGAAACAATAATATTGTTAAATGAAGAATGAATGTGTGCCTGCCCTAATGGTTCAACCACTACAACCCGTTTCTTCGCTGCTTTAACTTTCTTCTTTGCCATAGTCTAACGGTTATTTAGTCGCTTTCTTTTTATTTGCTACAGTCTTCCGTCTTCCTTTACGGGTACGAGCATTGTTCTTGGTACTCTGTCCACGAACCGGCAAGCCGAGACGATGGCGTATACCTCTGTAGGAACCAATGTCCATCAGACGCTTAATGTTTATCTGAGTCTCAGAACGAAGTTCACCTTCGATCTTGTAGTTCTCATTGATAAAATTACGGATAGCGGCGCTTTGATCATCATTCCAATCCTGGACTTTTTGATCTTTATCTACGCCGGCTTCCGCCAGAATTCTACGGGATGTGCTTCTGCCAATTCCATAGATGTAAGTGAGTGCGATTTCGCCCCTCTTATTGTTTGGTATATCAACACCAACGATACGTGCCATAAAAGATATTCCTTATGAGTTGTTTCAAAATACCAATTATCCCTGACGTTGCTTGAACTTGGGATTTTTCTTATTAATAACATATAACCGCCCTTTTCGACGTACAATTTTGCACTCGGCGGAACGCTTTTTTACGGATGCTCTGACCTTCATGATCGCTATTTTATCAATTTTTGTATCGGTATGCAATTCGTCCTTTTGTCAAATCATATGGAGACATTTCGACTCTCACTTTGTCTCCTGGCAGTATCTTTATATAATGCATCCGCATCTTACCTGAAATATGGGCGGTTATCACGTGCCCATTTTCCAATTCTACGCGGAACATCGCATTGGATAGAGCTTCAATAATGGTTCCATCCTGTTCGATAGAAGGTTGCTTTGGCATATATTAAACTTTAGAAACTGCTTCTTCAATAATTTTAAAATCAGATAAGACATCTGCCATATTATCTCTTACTGCCACTGAGTGCTCAAAATGAGCTGAAGGCCTTCTGTCAGTAGTCCAGATGGTCCACCCATCTTTATCCTGATTGATATGCCGCTTTCCCAGGTTGATCATTGGTTCTATCGCAATGGTCAGACCGTTTTGTAATACTTCACCAGTTCCCGGTTTTCCGTAATTAGGAACCTCCGGAGGTTCGTGAAGGTGTCGACCGACGCCATGTCCAACCATTTCTCTCACAACAGAAAAGCCATTTATTTCAGCGTGTCGTTGAATTGCATCACCAATATCACCGATACGTTTTCCTGAAACAGCTTGAGCTATTCCGAGATAGAGACATTCCTTGGTTACCCTGACCAGTTTTAGAACTTCTGGTTTTACCTCTCCTACTGTAAAAGTAAAAGCTGAATCTCCGTTGAAGCCATTCATTAAAACTCCACAATCAACCGAAACAATATCTCCGTCTTTTAGAACTCTCTTGGAAGGAATACCATGAACCACCTGATCATTTATCGAAACACAAAGGGTAGCAGGATAGCCGCTATAACCTTTAAATCCCGGAACTCCACCATGGTCCCTGATATACTCCTCTGCAACACGATCGATTTCCAGAGTTGTAATCCCCGGTTTCATTAGTGAAGCAACAGTAGAAAGAGTAGCAGATACAAGTAGGTTGCTTTGCCTCAGCAATTCAACCTCTTCATCTGTCTTTAACTGAAACATACAAAGAACGCGAAACTCAACTAAATAGAAGCCGAACTACCCGTGCGGCCCTTAATCCTGCCTGATTTCATCAGACCATCATAATGACGCATAAGCAGATGACTTTCTATTTGTTGCAATGTATCAAGAACAACCCCAACTAAAATTAAAAGGGATGTTCCACCAAAGAATGCCGCAAACTGGCTGTTAACCCCGATCAATCTTGCCATAGCTGGTAGAATGGCAATCATAGCGAGAAAAATTGAACCAGGAAGCGTTATTCTGGACATAACAGTATCAAGAAAATCAACGGTCTTTCTCCCTGGCTTAACACCGGGAATAAAACCTCCATTTCGTTTCATATCTTCAGCCATTTGGGTCGGATTGACAGTAACAGCTGTATAAAAGTAGGTAAAGGCAATGATCAATACAGCAAAGGTAATGTTGTACCAAATTGATTGATAATTCCCAAATGTCTGAACAAATTTACCGGCACCTGCAGTATTAAACTTACCAACCATCATCGGAATGAACATAAATGCTTGCGCAAAAATGATAGGCATAACTCCGGCGGCATTTATTTTTAAAGGTATATATTGCCTAACACCACCATATTGTTTATTTCCGACAATCCGTTTGGCGTATTGAACCGGAACTCTTCTCGTGGCCTGAACCAAGGCAATGGAACCCATAATTACAACGACCAGGAGAATTATTTCAACAAGGATCATTACCATACCACCACCCTTTTGTTCTAACTTGGTAGCAACTTCACCAAGAAGAGCGGACGGGAGACGAGCAATAATTCCGATCATAATAATCAATGATATTCCATTTCCAACTCCCTTATCTGTAATCCTTTCACCAAGCCACATAACGAACAGAGTTCCAGCGGTAAGTATTGTCACAGAAGAAAACAGGAAGAAAGTTGAATTTCCAAGGAATGCGGTTTCCGGCAATTGAGTATGAAGATTATAAATATAACTAGGACCCTGAGCAGCAGTAATCAAAACTGTTAGCCAACGGGTGATCTGGTTCATTTTCTTTCTTCCGCTTTCGCCCTCTTTCTGGAGTCTCTGAAAATAGGGAATAGCTATCGTAAGCAACTGTACAACGATAGAAGCGGAGATATAAGGCATAATTCCCAATGCAAAAATAGAGGCATTGTGAAAGGCGCCACCAGAAAACATATCTAACAAACCCTCAAGTCCACCCGCAGTTTGGCGCCTTAGCGCATCAAGCTGAGTAGGGTCAATGCCAGGTAAAACGACAAAACTACCGAGCCGATAAACCAACACAAGACCCAAAGTGGTTAGGATCCGTGCCCGGAGGTCTTCAATCCTCCAGATGTTCTTCAGTGTTTCGATAAATCTCTTCATCCGGTTATAATTTTACTACGGTTCCGTTTTGACCTTCGATTGCTTTTACCGCAGATTCAGAAAATGAATGGGCTTTAACTTCGAGTTTCATGGTAAGTGTACCATTACCAAGAATTTTCACTTTATCTTTCTTGCGTGCTAACCCAACAGATATCAAAGTTTCAACGTCGATAATTTCCAGATTCATTCTTTCAGCAACCATCTGAAGGGTTCCGACATTGATCCCTTTAAATTCTTTACGATTGATATTTGTAAAGCCAAATTTCGGCAGACGACGTTGAATTGGCATCTGTCCACCTTCAAACCCTACTTTCTTTGAATATCCTGAACGGGATTTTGCTCCCTTATGACCGCGTGTAGATGTTCCGCCATGGCCCGAGCCCTGCCCGCGACCAATTCTTTTTTCCCGGTGTACTGATCCTTCAGCTGGTTTCAGATTATGTAATTCCATTGAGTTAAAATCTTACTAATTAATTACTTAGATGGCTCGCTTGACACCAGGTGTTTTACCTTTACTACCATTCCCAAAATTTGGGGAGTAGCCTCTACTATAACAGAGGCATGTACTTTTCTTAATCCAAGAGCCTCAAGGGTTCTCTTCTGCCTTTCGGTAGTATGGATTTTACTTACGGTTTGAGTTATTTTAATCTTAGCCATGGTTTCAAAAAATACCTATTATCCATTAAAAACTTTGTCAAGGCTGACACCCCGATGCTGAGCAACAGTTACAGCATCTCTCATTTCCACAAGTGCAGCCATTGTTGCTTTCACCAGGTTATGGGGATTTGAAGAGCCTTTAGATTTTGCAAGCACATTATGTATACCAACACTTTCGAGTACTGCACGCATAGCACCACCAGCTTTAACACCGGTACCACCGGAAGCGGGTTTCAGCCAAACTGTTGCACCACCGAATTTTGCGATCTGTTCGTGAGGAATAGTTCCATGAATGATCGGAACCTTGATCAGATTCTTTTTAGCAGCCTCAACGCCTTTTGCGATCGCAGTGGTTACTTCATTCGCCTTACCAAGGCCACATCCGACAACGCCGTCCTCATTACCGACCACAACGATTGCTGAGAAGCTGAAATTTCTACCACCCTTGGTCACTTTAGTAACCCGGTTGATTGCAACCAACCGGTCCTTCAGTTCAAGATCACTTGTTTTTACCTTACGTACACTAGTAGTCATATTTCTTAGAATTTAAGCCCACCTTCACGGGCTGCATCTGCCAACGATTTTATTCTACCATGATATAAATACCCATTGCGGTCGAAAACGACTTTGCTAATTCCGTTGGCTAATGCCTTTTCGGCGATAAGTTTACCAACCAATTTTGCTTGATCGATCTTTTTTACACTTTCTTTCTGGGCAATTTCCTTCTCAAGGGAGGAAGCTGAAACAAGTGTCCGTCCGGTTAGATCATTGATCACCTGCACAGAAATCTGCCGATTGCTGCGAAATACGGAAAGTCTTGGGCATTCCGTAGAACCGGATAAATCCTTCCGTATCCTGTTCTTGATCTTTAGTCTGCGTTCACGCTTTGAAAAAGCCATTTCTTATAATTTTTATCTTTATTTTTTCAATTTAAGCACAGCATCAACTACCAGCAGTTTTACCAGATTTTCTGCGCAGTTCTTCGTTTACAAATTTAACACCCTTGCCTTTGTAAGGTTCTGGTGGCCGTAATGAACGAATCTTAGCTGCTACCTGACCAATCAATTGTTTGTCAATACTTTTGAGAGTAACAATAGGATTTGCTCTTCTTTCGGTAACCGCCTCAACTGAGACTTCATCAGGTAATTGCAAAATAAAAGGATGTGAAAAACCGAGATGAAGTTCAAGAACTTGTCCTTCGGCAGTTGCTTTATAACCAACTCCAACCAATTCTTGCTTTATTACATATCCGGTTGATACACCTGTAACCATGTTCTGTATCAAAGATCTGTAGAGACCGTGCATAGCACGATGCCTTTTTTGCTCGGTAGGTCTGATTACAGTAACAATCCCATTTCCAACCTGGACCTGAAGATCAGGATTAACCTGTTGTTTTAGTGAACCCAATGGACCACCAACTTCAACCATATTGTCGGCATGTACTGTGACAGTTACACCTGCAGGCAATGATATGGGTAATTTTCCAATTCGTGACATCGTTGATGCTTTTTAATAAACGTAACAAATAACCTCACCACCCACATTCTCATTGCGGGCTTCTTTTTCCGTCATCAAACCCCTGGAGGTAGATAATATGGCAATCCCCATACCGTTCAAAACTCTGGGTAAATTGTCAACATCACTATATTTCCGAAGTCCGGGCTTACTGATTCGTTTTAGGCTTTTTATAGCTGAAACTTTAGAAATCGGATGATATTTCAAAGCGATTTTGATAATACCCTGTTTATCATCCTCTTCAAACTTATAGCTAAGGATATAACCTTTATCAAAGAGAATCTTTGTCATCTCTTTTTTAAGATTTGAAGCAGGGATCTCAACCACTTTATGCTTGGCCATAATCGCATTGCGCACGCGCGTCAGGTAATCTGCAATAGGATCAGTCATTTTTTTCTAATAATTAAATTACCAACTTGCTTTTTTAATACCCGGTATCAGCCCATTGGATGCCATTTCGCGGAATGAGATACGGCTAATCCCGAATTGTCGCATATAACCTTTAGGTCTACCGGTGAGTTTACAACGGTTATGCAATCTTACTTTTGAAGAATTTTTCGGAAGTTGACTTAGAGCGATGTAATCACCTTCAGCCTTAAGCTTGGCACGCTTTTCAGCATATTTCTCAACCATTTTCTGCCGCTTAACTTCGCGAGCCTTCATGGATTCTTTTGCCATCCCTATTTCTTATTAGTTGATTTAAATGGTATTCCGAATTCTTTGAGAAGTGCAAAGCCCTCCTCATCTGTTTTTGCCGTAGTAACAAAACTTATTTCCATCCCAATCATTGAATGAATCTTGTCTATTTCAATTTCCGGGAAAATAATTTGTTCAGCAATTCCAAGAGTATAATTACCCCTTCCATCAAATTTAGCAGCGACACCGTTAAAGTCTCGGATACGTGGCAAAGCAACAGCGATAAGTCTTTCGAGAAATTCGTACATTTTCTCGCTACGAAGAGTTACTTTAACTCCGATGGGCATTTTCTGCCTTAGCTTAAAATTCGATATATCTTTTTTTGAAAGAGTTTGAACAGCTTTCTGTCCAGTTATAGAAGTTAGTTCTTCCTGAGCCACTTCGATAAGTTTTTTATCGGCCACAGCTTTACCAACTCCTCTGTTAACAACAATTTTCTCCAGACGAGGTACCTGCATAACGCTTTTATAACCGAACTCCTTTGACATAGCAGGAATAATTTCTTCCTGGTATTTTACCTTAAGACTAGGTGTATATTTCATTACTTGATCTCCTCTCCAGATTTTTTGGCAAATCGAACCAATTTCCCATTGTCACCAATTCGGCGTCCGATACGTGTCGGTTTTCCGGAAGTAGGATCCAAAAGCATCAAATTTGATACATGAATTGGACCTTCTCTTTTGATGATACCACCCTGAGGTGCATTTTTATCAGCTTTAGTATGCTTTGAAAGCATATTTACTCCTTCCACAATAGCTCTGTCATCTTTCCTGATAACTTCGAGCACACGGCCCTGTTGACCTTTGGAGTTACCGGCAATAACCATAACGGTATCTCCTTTTTTAATATTCATTTTTTTCTGCATGGTCTGTGCTTTTATTATTATAACACTTCAGGGGCCAATGAAACAATCTTCATATAGTTTTCGCGAAGTTCTCTGGCAACTGGTCCAAAAATACGGGTTCCCCGAATTTCACCAGTGGCATTTAAAAGAACACAAGCGTTATCGTCAAAGCGGATATAAGAACCGTCGTTTCTACGTATTTCTTTTGTTGTACGAACGATCACAGCTTTAGAAACGGTACCTTTTTTCAATTCACCGCCTGGTAAAGCAGATTTCACTGTAACAACCACTTTATCACCAACTGTGGCGTATTTTTTGCCAGTTCCGCCTAACACCCGGATGCACAATACTTCTTTGGCACCGCTGTTATCGGCCACGGTCATTCTACTTTCTTGCTGTATCATGGTTACTTGGCTCTTTCAATAATTTCCACTAATCTCCAATTCTTATTTTTACTCAGAGGCCGGGTTTCCATGATCCGGACGAGATCCCCTTCATTACAGGTATTCTCCTCATCGTGAGCAACGAATTTGGTGGTTTTGTTTACAAACTTCCCGTAAATAGGATGTTTAACCTTCCTCTTAACGGCAACAATTATGGTCTTTTCCATTTTATTGCTAACGACCGCTCCGGTCCGTTCTTTGCGCAAGTTTCTGTTACCTTCCATGGGTTATAGGCTTTTCTTGTTATCAATTACCTGCCGTTTGCGCAGTTCAGTTCTAAGTTGTGCGACCAATCGCCTGGTCTCGCGGATATGATGCGGGTGATCCAGCGGAGAAACCGCATGGTTCATCTGCATTCTAACCAAATTACCACTTTCGGTATCAATCCGTTCAGTTAGCTCTTTGGCTGTCAGTTCGCGAATCTCTACGTTTTTCATTATTCAGAATTTGAGTCTTCAACAAAATCACGCCTGATAATAAACTTGGTTTTCACCGGCAGTTTTTGAGCTGCAAGCCGCAGAGCTTCCTGGGCCAATTCAAGTGAAACACCTTCGGCTTCAAAAAGGATTCTACCTGGGGTAACCCTGGCAACAAACCCTTCCGGAGCACCTTTTCCTTTACCCATACGTACTTCAGCCGGCTTTTTAGTGATAGGCTTATCAGGAAAAACCCGAATCCAAATCTGGCCCTGACGTTGCATATGACGAGTAACGGCAACACGGGCAGCTTCAAGCTGACGGCCGGTCATCCAGCATGTTTCAAGGGCTTTGATCCCAAAAGATCCAAAAGCTAGTTGGTTTCCCCTCATGGAATTACCCTTCATCTTGCCCTTCTGCTGCTTTCTGTATTTAGTTTTTTTCGGTTGTAACATGACAATCTGTAATTATTCAGACGATATTAACCTTTTCTTTTCTTAAACCCTTTTCTCGGAGCTTTGGCCCCAATGTTAGGGGACAGGTCACGTTTGCCAAAGATTTCACCTTTGCAAATCCAAACCTTAATACCAGTTGTTCCCACTTTAGTATGAGCTTCTCCCAAAGCATAATCTATGTCTGCACGCAGAGTATGCAAAGGAATTCTACCTTCTTTGTAAGTTTCCGAGCGGGCCATTTCAGCACCATTTAACCGGCCTGAAATTTGAATTTTAATTCCTTCAGCTCCCATGCGTATTGTAGATGCAATCGCCATTTTGATAGCCCTCCGGTAAGCGATCTTACCTTCAAGCTGACGAGCGACGTTTGCAGCAACAATAACAGCATCCATTTCAGGTCTCTTAATTTCAAAGATATTGATCTGGACTTCCTTGCTGGTAATCTTCTTAAGTTCTTCTTTCAGCTTATCCACCTCTTGGCCGCCCTTGCCGATAATAATACCCGGACGGGCAGTATTAACGGTTATTGTTATAAGCTTTAAGGTACGCTCAATAATGATTTTGGATACGCTGGCTTTTGAAAGACGAGCGTTCAGGTATTCACGGATTTTATAATCCTCAACCAGTTTTTCGGAGAAATCATTTCCACCGTACCAATTGGAATCCCATCCTTTGATAATTCCCAGGCGATTGCTAATCGGGTTTACTTTTTGTCCCATCTATGCGTCCGTTTTTTCGACTTGTTTACGACTGTCCAGATATATTGTAACATGGTTCGAACGTTTCTTGATTCTATGACCGCGACCCTGTGGAGCAGGACGCAATCTCTTCAAGATTCTTGCCGAGTCAACAAATACTTGTTTCACATATAATTGACTGTCTTCGATCCGAACCCCTTCATTTTTTGCCTGCCAGTTAGAAATGGCTGACATCAGAAGTTTTTCTAATTTCCGGGAGGCTTCTTTAGGGTTATAACGTAAAACGTCTAATGCCCTTTTCACTTCCATGCCCCGGATCATATCGGCAACCAGCCTCATTTTGCGCGGTGAGGTCGGATTGTTATTCAGAGCAGCGAGAAATAACGATTTCCGCTCTTCTTTATTCCGATTTGCCGCTTCTTGCTTTCTGGATCCCATTTTTTCTGCGTTTTTATCTTCTCCTTAATGTCAAAATCTACTATTTCTTCCGGTTTCCTGCATGCCCTCTGAACATCCGCGTTGGAGCGAATTCTCCGAGTTTGTGGCCTACCATATTTTCCGTAATGTAAACCGGAATAAACTTATTTCCATTATGAACAGCAACAGTATGTCCAACAAAATCAGGGGAAATAATACTTCTTCTGGCCCATGTTTTAACCACAGACTTTTTGGTAGCTGCGTTTAAGGCAAGAATCTTTTTCTCCAGGCTGAGTTCGATAAAAGGACCTTTTTTTAATGATCGGCTCATACAGTAGTTTATTATCAGTTACTTTTTACGTCTTTCCAGGATAAACTTAGAAGAGGATTTCTTTGGATGGCGGGTTTTGTACCCTTTAGCCAACAAACCTTTTCTCGAACGAGGATGTCCGCCGGAAGCACGGCCTTCACCACCACCCATCGGGTGATCGACCGGATTCATAACGACACCTCTTACTCTTGGACGCCGTCCCTGCCATCTAACCCGACCAGCTTTTCCATCACTTTCCAAGCCATGATCCGAATTAGAAACAGTTCCAACGGTAGCACGACAGGCAACAAGGACGAGCCTTGTTTCTCCGGACGGCAATTTCACAATTGCATACCTTCCTTCACGTGATACGATCTGAGCATATGAACCAGCACCTCTGGCCATTGCACCGCCCTGACCAGGACGTAATTCAATATTGTGTACGATTGTTCCTAAAGGTATCTCGCCTAAAGGAAGGCTATTACCTATCTCAGGTGCGATCCCTGATCCAGAAACTAAAACCTGTCCTACGGTCAATCCGTTTGGAGCAATTATATATCGCTTTTCTCCGTCAGCATATACCAATAAAGCAATACGTGCTGTACGGTTTGGATCGTATTCAATAGTTGAAACTTTAGCTGGAATACCGTCCTTATCTCTTTTGAAATCGATAATACGATACATCTGCTTATGACCTCCGCCCATGTATCTCATGGTCATACGGCCGCTATTGTTCCGTCCACCAGATTTTTTACCTGGCCTCAGCAAAGATTTCTCAGGTCCCGTATGAGTAATTTCCTCGTAGGTTCCGATTACCTTTTTTCTCTGCCCCGGTGTTACGGGATTAAAACTGCGAACTGCCATTGCTTAATTAAATATTGCTGTAAAAATCTATGACCTCTCCATCATTCAGGGCTACAATCGCTTTTTTATAAGCGCTGCTCCGTCCGCGAACTACTCCGGTACGGGAAAATCTCGATTTTTCTTTGCCACCGTAACGCATTGTGTTCACGGAAACAACTGAAACGCCGTACATATCCTGTATGGCTTTCTTAATCTGATTTTTGTTAGCCCTTTTGTCGACGATAAAACCGTAACACTTAAGGTCTTCGGTCTGCCCCGTCATTTTTTCCGTTACAATCGGTTTGATCAGAATATCCATTGTTACCAGTTCTTATTGTCCGAAATTATTATTTAAAGCTTCAATCGAACTCTCCAGGAAGGCTATTGATGAAGCATTTAATATATCATAAGTATTTAGATCCGAGACCATTATAACTTTGACACCCTGTAAATTTCGAGAGGACAAATATATGTTTTTATTCGGTTCATTTAAAACGAATAACACTTTTTTGTTCGCCGATTTAAGGTTTTGCTTGATCTCGACCATTGTCTTGGTCTTTGGCTGATCAAAGTTAAAGTCCTCAACAACCACAATCTGTGATCCTTGCGCTTTATAAGTCAAGGCAGATTTACGTGCAAGAATTTTAACTTTTTTATTCAGTTTAAAACTGTAATCACGTGGAACCGGACCGAAAACCCGGCCACCACCACGAAATAGCGGTGATTTGATATTACCTGCTCGAGCTCCGCCAGTTCCTTTTTGTTTTTTAATCTTTTTGGAACTTCCGCTGATCTCATTACGCTCTTTGGATTTATGCGTTCCCTGGCGTTTATTGGCCATGGATTGTTTAACATCCAGATAGATTGCGTGATCGTTCGGACTGATGGCAAAGACATCGTCACGCAGCTCCACGGTTCGCCCGGTCTCTTCGCCGGAAGTTTTGTATACTGCTAATTTCATCACTTCTCAATTATTACGTATGAACCTTTAGCGCCGGGAACCGAACCTTTAACAATCATAAGGTTATGTTCCGGAACAATCTTCAGGACCTGCAGGCTAAGCAACTTAACGCTCTTTACACCATCGTGGCCAGCCATTCTCATGCCTTTAAAAACTCTGCTTGGGTAGGAGGAAGCGCCGAGTGAGCCAGGTGCCCGTAAACGGTTATGCTGACCATGAGTACTATCTCCAACTCCTGCGAATCCATGGCGTTTAATGACACCCTGAAATCCCTTGCCTTTTGTTACTCCTGTAACGTCAACCCAGCGATCACTACTAAAATTATCCACTGTGAGGACATCTCCAAGTTTCAATACTTCGCCGTTATCCTTTTGGAACTCGGCAACTTCACGTTTTGGTGTGGTGTTGGCCTTTTTAAAATGGCCCAACATCGGTTTTGGGGTGTTCTTCTCCTTTTTATCGTCAAAGGCCACCTGCACAGCTTCATACCCATCAATTTCGTGGGTTTTGATCTGGGTAACCACACAAGGACCCACTTCAATAACGGTGCATGGTACATTTTTACCATCAGCAGCGAAAACTGAAGTCATCCCGATCTTTTTCCCGATTAAGCCTTGCATCTTATTAGCTCTTAGAATTATACTTTAATTTCAACTTCAACTCCGCTGGGAAGCTCCAGTTTCATCAGCGCATCAATAGTTTTTGCTGTTGAACCGTAAATATCGATCAGCCTCTTATATGAGCTCAGCTGAAATTGTTCTCTCGATTTCTTGTTCACGAAAGTTGATCTCAGAACAGTAAATACCCGTGTATGGGTAGGTAAAGGTATCGGTCCGCTCACGACGGCTCCGGTACTTTTTACCGTTTTTACGATCTTCTCAGCAGACTTGTCTGCCAGGTTATGATCGTAAGACTTCAACTTGATTCTAATTTTCTGACTCATTCCTAATAATATTTATCTACAATAAATCCACTCTTCCAAATACTTTTTGTAACACGGCAGTTGCAATATCCTTGGGTACCTCATCATAATGTGATACTTCCATGGTTGAGCTAGCCCGACCGGAGGTTAAAGTCCTTAATACCGTCACATATCCAACTTGTTCGGAAAGCGGTACTGTTGCTTTAACCACACGACCACCGGGTTTATTTTCCATCCCGGCAACTTGGCCACGCCGTTTGTTGAGATCAGCAATAACATCTCCCACATACTCTTCAGGGGAAACTACTTCAAGGCTCATAATTGGTTCGAGGAGAATTGGTCGTGATTTCTCACAACCTTCGCGAAATGCCTTTTGAGCGGCAATTTCAAAAGAGAGATCATCTGAGTCGACCGGATGAAAAGATCCACCCAGTAAATTAACTTTCAGACGATTTAATGGAAAACCAGCCAATACACCGCTGTTCATTGCGTTTTTAAATCCGCGTTCAACCGCTGCAATGTATGATTTTGGAAGCTCTTCCGGTTTCAGTTCAGAAATGAATTCGAGTCCTTTCGCAGTTGTGTTCGGAGAAATTTTCACCCGTATTTCAGCAAAAAGGTTTTTGCCGCCGGTATCTTTTCTAAAGACTGTGTGAATCTCTGTATCCTGCTTAATGGTTTCTTTATAGGCCACCTGTGGTTGTCCCCGATTTATCTCGAGTTTAAATTCTCTTTTCAGGCGGTCAAGAATAATATCCAGGTGCAATTCACCCATTCCACTCAAAACTGTCTGTCCTGATTCTTCATCGATTTTAACCCTGAAAGTAGGATCTTCCTCAACGAGTTTCAGAAGGGCATCCGTAAGTTTAGCCATATCATCCTGGGTCCTTGCCTCAACGGCAATTCCAAGAACTGGTTCTGGAAAAGTTATGGATTCGAGTAGAATTCGGTCACTTTCACTGCAAAGGGTATCGCCGGTTCTGATATCTTTAAAACCAACTGCGGTGCAGATGTCACCTGCTTCTATAAAGTCTCTCGGATTCTGTTTGTTTGCATGCATTTGATATAATCGGGTAATCCTTTCTCGTTTATCGGTACGCATGTTAAAAACAGTGGCTCCCGATTGGATCGTCCCGGAATAAACCCTTAAGTAAGCCAAACGGCCAACATATGGATCAGTAGCAATTTTAAAAGCGAGGGCTGCAAAAGGCGCGTTTGGATCTGGTTCCCGGCTCACTGTGTTGTGTGTTACCGGATCAAGTCCGTGAACAGCTCCAATATCGAGTGGGCTAGGTAAGAAGGCAGCAATTGCATTAAGCAGAGGCTGCACGCCTTTATTTTTAAAAGCTGAACCGCAAAGTACCGGAATTAAAACTCTGTTGAGAGTTGCATTCCTAATTGCGATCAGCAGTTCACTGGCCTGGATGCTATCTTTATCATCAAAAAATTTCTCCAGAAGAGAATCATCAGTTTCGCAAACTGATTCGATCATTAAGTTTCGCCATTCCTCTGCTTGTTCCAGCATGTCATCTGGTATCGGAAGAACCTCAGGGTGTGAACCCATTGAATCATCCAACGGCCAAATCAGGGCATTGTTATGAATCAAGTCAACGACTCCGATAAATTTATCTTCTATCCCGATTGGTATTTGGATTGCCAGAGGTTTTGCCCCCAGCTTTTCCTTCATCTCATTCAGGACCCCGATAAAATCGGAACCCGGCCTGTCCATCTTATTGACAAATGCGATTCTAGGAACCTTGTATTTGTCAGCCTGATGCCAAACAGTTTCAGATTGTGGTTCTACTCCGCTCACGCCGCAAAAAACGGCTATTGCTCCATCGAGTACGCGAAGAGATCTTTCAACCTCTACAGTGAAATCAACATGTCCGGGGGTATCTATAATATTTACTTTATAGTTTTGTCCGTCATATTTCCACCATGTAGTAGTTGCGGCAGAGGTTATTGTAATCCCCCGCTCCTGCTCCTGGACCATCCAGTCCATAGTTGCAGCACCATCGTGAACTTCTCCCATCCGGTGATTAATACCGGTATAAAATAGAATACGCTCGGTAGTAGTGGTTTTTCCCGCATCAATATGCGCCATTATACCGATGTTTCTGGTATAAGAGAGATCTAGTGCCATCCCAACGTGTCAAAGAACTTTGTATCCCGGTTAAAACCGGAAATGCGCGAATGCCCGGTTTGCTTCGGCCATTCTGTGCGTATCTTCCTTTTTCTTGAAAGCTGCGCCTTCTTCATTAAAGGCTGCAACAATTTCTGCAGCTAATTTTTCACTCATTGACCGACCAGCACGTTTACGTGCAAATGCGATCAGGTTCTTGTTTCCAATTGAAATTTTCCTGTCAGGACGAATTTCCATCGGAACCTGGAATGTTGCACCCCCTACCCTACGGCTTTTTACTTCAACTGCAGGAGTAATATTTTCGAGTGCTTTCTTCCATACATCAAGGGCGGACATGCCGCTATCCTGAGTTTTCTTCTCCACCAATTCCAAAGCTTCGTAGAAACTGGCAAAAGCAATACTTTTCTTCCCGCTGTACATAAGGTCGTTTACAAAACGGGTAACCCGGGTATCGCTAAATTTAGGATCCGGAAGTATTATACTCTTTTTGGCTCTCGCTTTTCTCATGGAAAAATTTGCTTACTGTAAAACTATTTTTTTGGCCGCTTGGCACCATATTTTGATCTTCTCTGCTTTCTGCCATCAACACCGGCAGCATCTAAAGTACCCCTTACCATGTGGTAGCGAACGCCTGGAAGATCTTTAACCCTTCCACCGCGAACCAGAACAATCGAGTGTTCCTGGAGATTATGACCTTCACCTGGTATATACACGTTGACTTCTTTCTGGTTTGTCAATCTCACCCTGGCAACTTTCCGCATAGCGGAGTTAGGTTTCTTTGGTGTGGTAGTGTAAACCCTGACACAAACGCCGCGGCGCTGAGGACAAGAATCAAGAGCCGGAGCTTTGCTCTTTTCATTCTTACTGATTCTTCCTTTTCTTACTAATTGCTGTATCGTAGGCATTATGAGCTATTTTTAATCCCGCTTGTTTTTAACAAAATGGTGTGCAAAGGTAATCCTTTTTTTCACAAATCCGAATCGCATTGCAAAATTTCAAAAAAAAAGTCC
>Ga0153880_1336741_pt1 | contig 18156 bp, 1 predicted proteins | sample AM7aRNAsmRNA_FD_105227 | JGI IMG/M metagenome (GOLD analysis project Ga0153880, IMG submission 105227) | Metatranscriptome of freshwater microbial communities from Lake Alinen Mustajärvi, Finland - AM7a metatranscriptome (Metagenome... | ecosystem: Environmental > Aquatic > Freshwater > Lake ... | reverse complement strand
CTGTCACTCCAGCCCCTTAGGCCAGAGGTGCGCTGTCTAAGCCTTTACGGGTTCTTCAGATGGTAGAACTTGTCAGGCTTGCTCCCCGGATTCGTCACCAGGATGTAGATATACCCGCCGTTCGTGACATACAGGCTCGCTGACACTGGCGTCCACACCGTCCCCGCGCCCAGAACCGCCGGGGCCGAGTAAAGGTTCCATCCCGTCGCCGGGGCGGTCCAATACACCTTCACCTCGCCCGTATCCAATTGCGTGATCGCCAGCACCGGCTTGCTCCCCGCCTGCACCACCACCGCCACCGTGCAGGTCGCCGTATTCCCCGCCGCATCCGTCGCCGTGATCACCACGTTGGTGGATCCCACCGGCAGCAGCGCCCCCACCGCCGGAACCTGGCTCAACACCGGCGTCCCGCAGTTGTCCGTCGCCACCGTCAGCGCCGTCAAATCAGGCAAAGCCACCGTCCCACCGGAGCCCGCGGTCAGCGTCTGCGCCGGAGCACAGGTCGTGATGACCGGTTTTTCCGTGTCCGTCACCGTCACCGTGAACTGGCAGGTCGCTGTGTTGTTCGCATTGTCCGAGACCGTGCAGGTCACGGAATGTACCCCCACCGTGAAGGTCGAACCGTTGGCCGGCACACAGACCGTGCTCTTGACCCCGCAGTTGTCCGTCGCCGACACCAGCCAGAGCACGTTGCTCTTGCTGCAATGTCCCGTATCGGCTGTGCCCGTGACGCCGAAGGTCGGATAGGAGGTGATGACCGGTTTCTCCGTGTCGTTGATCGTCACTGTGAAGCTGCACGTCCCGATGTTCCCGCTGGCATCCTTGGCCGTGCAGGTCACCGTCGTGGTTCCCACCACAAACGTGCTCCCGCTCGCCGGGGCGCAAGTAATATTAGTGACCGCGCAGTTATCTGTCGCCGTCGGCGCCGTCCAGGTCACGTTGGCCTTCGAGCATATCCCGGCATCCGCACTAGCTGTGATGTTGCCCGGACAGGTCACCACTGGGTTCTGCGTGTCGTTGATCTTGACCGTGAAGTTGCATTGCGAGCTATTCCCGGCGGTATCGGTCGCCGTGCAGGTCACCGTGGTGGTGCCCACCACAAACGTGCTCCCGCTCGCCGGCACACACACCACACCAGCCACACCGCAATTATCCGTCGCCGTTGGCGCGAAGGTCACGTTGGCTTTGCCGCACTGGCCCGCATCGGCCGAGGCCACAATGGCCGTCGGGCAGGTGATGACCGGGTTCTCGCTGTCGTTGATCGTCACCGTGAAGTTGCAGGTGGCGCTGTTCCCGCTGGCATCCGTCGCCGTGCAGGTCACCGTATGGACACCCACCGCAAAGGTGCTGCCGCTGGCCGGCAGGCACGCCACGGTGGCGCCCGCGCAATTGTCGGTCGCCGTCGGCGCTACGTAGGTCACCGCCTTGCCGCATTGGCCAGGCGTGTTGCCCGCGATGATGTTGGCCAGACACGTAATCACCGGCTTCTCCGTGTCATCCACCTTCACCGTGAAGCTGCACTGAGCGGTGTTCGCATTCACATCCGTGGCGGTGCAGGTCACCGTGTGGCTCCCTACCGTGAAGGTGCTGCCGCTGGCCGGCACGCACACAATCCCGCTCACCGCGCAGTTGTCGGTCGCCGTCGCCGCAAAGCTCACCGCCTTGCCGCACTGGCCCGCGTCGGCCGCCACTTCCACATTGGCCGGGCAGGTAATGACCGGCTTCTCCGTGTCGTTAATGGTGACCGTGAAGCTGCACGAAGCAAAGTTTCCGCAGTCGTTGGTCGCCCAGCAGGTAACCGTCGTGGCGCCCACCGCGAAGGTCGAACCGCTGGCCGGGGTGCAGATCAGCGAGGTGACCAGGCAATTGGTCCCTGTGGCGTTGACCGTCCAGGTCACGTTGCTCTTGCCGCACTGACCGGCGTTGGCCGCCGCCACAATGTTGGACGGGCAGGTGACGACCGGAAACTCTCCGGCACCCACATAGACCACGAAGCTGCACCGGCCGACGTTGCCCGCCGCATCTGTCGCCGTGAAGGTGTTGGTGGTGCGGCCCTCCGGGAAGAACGAACCGCTGGCCAAACCGGCCACTTGCATGGTTGCACCCACCCCCGGACAATTATCCGTGCCCACCGGCGTGGCGTAATTCACCACCGCCCCGTTGGTGCCTGCATCCACCGGGATGATCATGTTGCCTGGGCAGACAAACGCTGGCAGGGTCGTGTCGTTGACCGTCACCGTGAAGGTGCAGGTCCCGATGTTGCCGCTGCTGTCGGTGGCCGTGCAGGTCACGCTGGCTGTGCCGACGACAAAGGTGGAACCGCTCGGCGGCACGCAGGCCAGATTCGTCACCGTGCAGTTCTCGGTGATAGTGGGCGAATAGGTCACCACCTGATCGCAGGTCGTCGCGCTCGTCCCCACCACCATGTTGGCACAGGTGATTTGCGGCGGGGTCGTGTCACTCACCGTGACGGTGAAGCTACAGGTGCCCACATTGCCGCGGCTGTCGGTCGCCGAACAAACGACCGTCGTTGTCCCCCGTGGGAAGGTGGTGCCACTTGGGGGCACGCACGTCACCGGCACCGCGCCGTCGCACGGATCATTGGCCGTCGGATTAGCCCAGGAAACCGCCGCGGTGCATTGGCCCGGATCGGTGCTAAAGGCTTGCGCCGCCGGACATCCGGCAAAGACCGGCGGATGATTGTCCAGCACAGTAACGAAGTTGGTGCAATAGCTGCTCAAACCACTGGCCCCGCCTGTGGCGATGATTTGCACCGCGTAGATGCCAGGCATGACCAGCGTGCCCGCCGCTGGAATCTGTGTGATATTCACGCAGCAGCAGTTGTCTGTGACCACCAGCCCACTGTAGATTGACATATCAGGAATGGCTCCCTGGCACATCCCCGCCAGGCTGAAGGTGGTCATATTAGTCGCACAGCTCACAATCACCGGCGGCTGTGGATTGGCCGGCGTCACTTGCACGGTGGCCATATCCAAAGTTGTTCCACCTTGCGGATCGCTCACCACGTAGTAGAACGAGTCGTTGCCGCAACCATTGGTCGGCGGCGTATAGACCACCGACTGGTTGGTCAGCACGGCCGTGCCATAGGTGTAGGCGGTGATGTTGACATCATCGAGCCAGTGTGTCTCATAAGCGCCACCGGTGCGGGCATAGAAGCCAAACCGCCCGGTCTTGGGCACATAAGGCGTCGCGATGTTCTGGAAGATGTAGCTGCCATTGACCAGGAGATCGAGCCGGCCATTGGGCTTGAGATAGACATTGACCTGCAACCAATTGGGGCTGTTCTGAACCGGCACCTGCTGCACGGCAAACTGGACGCCATAGTACTTGACCTTAAAGGCGGCGGTGCCGGCCGTGTTATTAACGGCCCGATAATTATCGAAGCAGACGGACAAGCCGGTGCCCACGCCTTCCTCGTTGCCCGTGCTCACGCTGGCGGCATTCGTCAGGTCAGGGGCGAAGTTAAAGCTCAGGCCATCGGCCGGTTCGGCTGAGCCATCACCCATCCGCACCTTGAAGCTGGCCATAAAGTAGGCCACCGGCGCGCCTGGCGTCAGTTCATTGATAATGAACGAACCCGCTTGGTTGTTGGTGGCCGGATTCAACTGCATGAAGACATCCGCGCCATTGGTCGCGACCGTGGCCGTGCCGTAGCTGGCCGCGTTGGCAAACGTGCCGGAGTTGAAGTCGGCCGCATAGTTGACCGATCCGGCCACCGAGCTTTCTATGGTGTAGGCAGTAATGGAGACATTATCCAGCCAATGGGTCTCGTACTGGCCACCGGTGCGGGCATAGAACCCGAAACGGCCACCCATCGGAACATAGGGCGTCTGGATCTTGGACATGACCAAGGTGTTGGTCAGGTAAACATCCACCGTGCCGTTGGGCCAGAGATCAACCTTGAAATCCATGTAATTGGGATTGTTGACCTTGTAGATTGGCACGCGGGAAATGATGACGCCGCCATATTTCACTTCCAAGGCGGGGGCTTCATTGTTGCCGTTGTCGTAGTTGTCGAAGTTGATGCACAACCCGCTGCCGAAACCTTCCTCAGCGCCGACGCCGCCAGGATAGATCAACCCTGACGCATCCGGGAGGTCGGGGGCAAAGGCAAAGCAGAAGCCATCGGCCCCGTTGGCGCTGTTGTCGCCAATGCGCATCTTGAAGCTGGCGCTGAAGGAAGCCACGCGCCGGCCTGGAGCCAGATTGCTGATGACCAACGAGCCAGTCTGATTGCCGACGGCATCCGTGAGATGCACACATCCACCGTTGGTGAAGCCAGACCCGTTGGTCGCGTAAGCATTGCCATAGATGGCCACACCCGGCGGCAGGCCGTTCTCGAAGTCGGCAAAGAAGGTCGTCGGATAGATGCCGCTGACCCGAATCGCCGTCAGGCCCGCGCCTTCGGGATCAATATCGTTGGGCAGGAGCACAGTGCTGCCCGGGTAGGTTTCGGCCATGTTTTGCACGGTGGTGAAGGCTTCCGCGCTCGTAATGGGCGGGGCATTCGTCACCATGATCACGCACGGGGTGCTGGCCTGCCCGCCGCCATCGTTGGCGACGATCACATCATAGCTGCCGGCGGCCGCCAGCGGCTGAACGTTGTTCAAGGTTAGCGTAGGCGTATTGGCGCCCATGATGACGACGTTATTCTTGCGCCATTGATAGCTGAGATTGCCGGCGTTGGGCGGGTTGTTGGCCACCACGGTGAAGCTCAGCGTGATGGGCGGATTCGTCCAATCCAGGATGGTGCTGGCCGGAGAAGGCTGCACCGTGATGGTGGCTGGCAGCGGCATATAGAGGTCGCGGAACTTTACCTTGGCCATGCCCACCGGCACCGGGATGCCGTTGGAGTTGAAGTGGGCGGTCGCGCCCAAGCCCAGCCAGATGGTATCCGGGAAGGCCCCGGCGAAGGTGCCGGCGGTGTCTTTCGCACCCTGCAACAGCCAGTTGACGCCGTCAATCGAACGGAAGGCATAGAAGACCGAGCCGACGCGGGTCAACCGCAGCCACGGCGTAATATTCGTCTGCCATGCCACGTTGCCACTGACGTTATAGCCGATGCCGGACCCATCCACTTCGCGAACACCGACGGTATATAGGTTCTGCCCGTAGCCGGTGTCCACGTTGTTGGGTGAAACTGCCGCCGTAGCGGTCTGGGGCAGGTAGGGCGGCCCGGACGCCCATGCCACCATGCGGCTGTTGTAGTTGGTGCTGACGCGGGCCAGGATCGCAGCCTTTTCCCAAGGATCGGTGAAACCTTTGTAATAGTCGTTGGTGATAGCAGCAACGCGCACTTTGATGTCGAAGTTGCCCGTGACCTGCTTGGCCACATAGTAGCCACCATCACCGGCATTCCAGAAGTCACTGCCGCCGGCGTTCATATCCACGCCGCCAGCCATATCCGACCAAGCAGAACCGAGGAGGAACGGATCGCCATTGGTCATGCCAGGATTGTTACCAATGTTATTGATGAAGGTGGCGCCAAAGGAGCTGCCGAAGAACTGCTCGTAATCGCCCATGGTCCCGGTCGAATCATAGACTGGTCCACCCCATGTTTCCACACTGAACGGACCAACCAGCGGGCCGTTATTGCCGCCCGGCGAGGTATCCACGGTCAGGAGGATGGTGCGGCCATCGGCCAGCAGCGTAGGCGTGCCCAGGACGCCGACCATGCCGTTGTTGAAGGTATAGACACCTGGATCGGTGGCGGTGCCATAGGTGGTATCCACAGGCCGATTGAAAACGACCCGCACGGTATAGCCGTCCAGGGTGCCCACGGACTGAATGAAGAATGGGCTTCCAAGAACCGCATTGTAATCCGTAATGCTCACCAGAACCGACCTACTGGCAACTCCATAGCCACCCGGAATCTCAGCGAAACAGCGGACGTAGGTATCGTAGTAGAATTGGGCGATGAAATTGGTGCTCATATTGCCCAGCATAGCGTTGGCCGCATTGAAGATGAGCGGCGGGTACCAGTTGGTCCAGGTGACCCCATCGGGCGAGCACTGCCACTGGTAGAACAGGTTGGTGAGGACGGTGCTGCCGCCACTCAGATTGGCCAGGGCGGTAAAGCTAACCGGTGTGCCAGCAGGCACATTGGTGCCAACGGGTTGCTGGAAGAAGGTGATGGTTGGATTGGTTGCGATGGAGCCAGCTCCATAAACCCCGAATTGAGACCCGCCAATCACTTGCGCGCCGGGCATTTGCCCACTGATGCCAGGGATGACGCTTCCTGGTGAGTAGGGAGCGATGCCGTTGACGCTGTAACACATTTGCCAATACTCCTGGCCGGTGCCCTGAGCCCAAAGGACCTCGATGTAGTAGGGCTGGCCGGCATTGAGGAGGACCGAGTTGGCGTTCCAGTTGCCGGTGCCACTCTGGCCATACATCTGGGTGGCCCCATTATTCGAGGCGACCAAGCTTAGGCTGGTTCGACTTGTATCGGCCCCATTCAGGTTCATGGTCAGCAGAGTTTGGTCATCGGCACGGGTGTAGAACTGATAAGTGGCCGTCTGAGGCGGGATGAACCAACCCCAAATCTTGGCCTTGTAGTTCAAGCCCAAGCCGGTGGGAGCAGCCGGGAGATACCCAACATAATGCCAATCGGAGCTGCCGATAGTGGTGCGGTAATCCGGCTGGTTGGCCTTGTAACGGGCGCTGTTGGTGAAGACGTAAAGCCCGGCCAAAGTGCCGCTGCTAGCCGCTTCATTGTAATAGACGTCCACGTTCAGGAAGCCAGGGGTAAAGCCCGACTGTTGGACGATGGCGCTACCCGACACAAGCACGTTCGGCGTCACCGCCAGGTCTCTGATATCCGAGGCTGTCACGGTATAGGTGACCGAGAGGGAGCGCGATGGAGCAACCGTCAAGACCACATTGCTGCAACCCTGCATGACGGCCGCCGTCACTCCCAGGGTGCTGCCGTCAGAGCCGGTGACCTTGTATCTGGTCGGATCGCTGGCGTCGGTGGTATTGACGCACTTGGAGAAACTGACCGTCAGGTTGGCCATGTTGACCAAGTCACCCGCCGAGCCGACCAGCATCGGTTTATTCGTGTCCACAAGCACGTTGAAGAGAGCCGCATTGCTAGCCACCAAGCTGCCGCGGGTGACGATGAGAGCGTAGGTATTGCCGCTGTAAGCGCTGACCGCGCCAGCCAGGGAGAGGGTCAGGGCGTTCTGGCCTGCAATGGGCGCCCAGACTCCTGCCACGGCGTTGGACATGTACCATTGGGCACCCCAAACGGGTCCGCCCACGGCCGGGGTCAGGATCACGTCGCTCAGGCTGTCCAGGTAGGTCATTTGGCCCATGTTCGCAATGGTCAGAGTATAAGGCGATGACATCATGAAGCCGGGAACGATGCTGCTGGTATCGGGGGTGCTCGGCGGTGGTGGCAGGTAATTCACGAAGGTCAAAGTGCCCTTCTGCTCCTGGATGCCAACCTGGATCCAATCCTCCCCGGTGCCGTCATGCCAGCGGCCTTCAAAGTAATAACGCTGCCCGGCGTTCAGGGTGATCCAAGGACAACCAGCGCTGCCGTAGCTATCGGTATAGACGGTATTGCCAACGAGATAAACAATGCCGCTGGGATCGGTACTGTTGAGGTTGTTGGTGTTCATCCAGAGATCGCCGCCGTCATCGGAAGCGATGAAGAACTTATAGACGCCGTTGGAAGGCGGTATAATATAGCCATAGACGCGGCCCGCATAATTGTCGCGGTTGGCGACCAGCCCTGGAATGTTGATATTGGGAGGCAGCAGCACCGGCCAGGTGGACACCGGGTAAGTGCCACAGAAGAGGTAATTACTGATGAACCCAGTCTCGGTGGGCTGAGTCAATGGGACGTAAGTGGGGAAAATCCCGGAATGAGCACTGTCATTCTCGTAGATATCGGCCGCCATGCTGCCATCGGCGACATAGAAGTTATACCATCCACCGACGCTGAGGCCAAATTGCAGATCCAGGATGTTCGAGGCGGTCACGGTGTAATTGGTGCCGTTGCCGCCGGTCAGCATGGCCGGGCTGGCCAGGCTCAGCAGGACGGCGTTGCTCTTGGTAGCATCGAAGAAGGCCGCGCTGGCGATGGGATAGATATTGCCCGCGCTATCGCTCAAGCTGTAGTTGGCCGTGTTGAGGGCGCTGACGGCATCCATGGCTTTGGAGAAATAGACCGTCACGTTGGTGTAATAGCGCGCGTCGCCCGAGGCGGCCGCCAAGGTGGCCGGCGTGGGTATGACCACCGAATAGTAATAACTGAAGTAATTGGAGGACATGGCGGTGGTATCGGCCGGAATAGTGATGTCATTATATTCCCGGAAATTGACGCGCACATACTCGCCACCGGTGCCCTGGCCCATCAATGTTTCCATGTAGTAGGCCTGGCCGGCGTTCAGCGGGATGCCACCTGAAACGACGGTGGGGTTCGCGTAGGTCAAGTTGGCCGCGGAGACGAAGACCAATTGCACCTTGCCGTTCGGATCGGTGCTATTGACCGCATTGGTGTTCATAAAGAAATAGGACGAATCATCACTGGCTTCGTAGAAGCGATAGACGCCGTTGGAGGGCGGAATGAAGTAGCCCTTGATCAAGCAGAAATAGTAGTTGGACATGCCATCGGGCTTGACGCCGTAGTTATAGGGAGCGCCCGAGGTTTGCATGCTGTACCAGAGCACGTTGGTGAGGGTATTGTTCGTGGCGACGCCATAGGCGGTCGTGTCAAACGGCACAGGCGGAATATTCTGGCCCGGGACATAGACCACGTAAGGCATGGCGCCATCCGCCACGTTGAATTTAACACGGCTGTTGACGCAGGGCAGATTGTCGTCCACATCCTTAACCCCGTTGGCCACGAGGAAGTAGCTATTGGTGATGCCGGCGACAAATTGGTTGGACAAGGTCAGCAGGACCATCTTGGGAGTGATTTGCACTGCATTCGATATGCCATAGACAGCGCCCAGGCTATTGGTGACCAGATAATTTGCCTTGGTGATGGCCGAGGCATTGGTGACCGCCTCTGAGAAGAAGGCCGTGACCTGGTTCCGGTTGGTCGGATTGCCCCAAGCGCCAACCAAAGAGGGCGGCGTCGGGGTGGCTTCCGGCACATAATTCACGGTGGCAGTGGCAACCGCGCTGGTGATGGTGAGACCGGGGCAACTGGCATAGGCGCGATATTGATAGGTGCCGGCCACAGGAGGTATTTCAACGAGCAAGGCGCTTGCGACCGTCGTGTTGGCCGCGCTGTAGATCATGTCTTTCCAGGTGCTGCTGGAGGAGTCGTACTTCTGCCATTGATAAGCAATGGTCTGGTTGGGCGCGGAGGTGACCGCGATGCTCATGGCAACGAGCTGGCCCAATTGGACGGTCTGGTTGGTCGGCTGCATGGTGAACATGAAGAGCTTGATCGCATCGGGGTTGCCCAAGCTAACGAAGAAGGCACCTGGAATGGTTTCGGCGTTGCCCGAAACCTGGAGCGACGGCTGCGTGGGCGCCTGATCCTCGACCTGCTTTTCGCGGAAGGCCACACGGAAGAAATCGCCACCGGTGACATTCTTCCAATCGCCTTCCATGTAGTACCATTGCCCGCCAACCAAGCTGATGTAGGGTGAAATGGTCTGCCCATGCGTAAGATCAGCATAGTTGCCGTTGGCGGCATAAGTATAGGCCGCAATGAGCGACTTCCCAGCCGGATCCATGCTGTTGACGGCATTGGTGTTCATGTAGAGGAGACCTTCGTCATCCACGGCGATGTAGAAGCGATAAAGCCCGTTGGACGGGGCAATAAACCAAGCGTAAGCCCGTCCGGCGTAATAGTTCACCCCATAGGTTGTATAGCCAAAGAAGGTGTTGTAGCGGGTGTCATTCGGGGCATTATTCATGACATTATATTCTCCGAGAACCGATGAGGCGATACCAGCCTGATCCAGACCGGTGAAGAAATCCACCGTGACCAATCCGTGCTGGTAATTCCAGGAGGTGAACTGTGCCTTGGTGAAGGGCAGCACCGGATTGTGATTGGTGGTGGCATCAGCCACGTTGAAGACATAAGCCGTGTAGCGGGTGCCGATGACCTGCGGTCCCGTCTTGAGGGCGACGGACTGGCTATCCGCCCGCAACCAAGCGCCCAGCACTGGGATAGTATTGCCCGCCGCGTCCGAGATGGCGTAGTTAAGGGCGTTGGTGGCTGTGAGGGGATCAAGCTGCTTGTTGAAGAGCAAGGTCACTTCGTTCTCCAGCCCATTGCCGACGGCCTGGATCAGTTCCGGGGGCGAGACGTCATTGATGACGTAGAGCTGGACAGATCTGGCGGCCGAACCCATGGAGTTATTGACCGTCAGGAGATAGACGGCCAAGTTGTCCGCCGTGGTCAGAATCGGCGTGGTATAGACATTGCTGGTCGCGCCAAAGATGGGCGCCCCGTTCTTGCTCCACTGGTAGGAGAGCGGGTTCATGCCGGTGATGCCGGAAGCGGTGAGCGTGACGGAAGTACCATTGGTGACCACGGTGGTGCCGATGTTGACGCTGATAGTGGTCACGGTGGGCGGACCGACGATGGGCAGGAAGAAAGCGGCCGTGGCAATATCATTCGAATAGCCGTTGGCGGGAGCGATGGGAGCGGCCGCGCCGCCGGCGTTGGTGGCGGTAAAGGTCATGCCCACACCGTCGCCGCCGCTGCCTTCCCGGAACAGCATCTCGGTATAGTATTTGACACCGTTGGTCAGGTTATAGCTGGTGCCCGAGCCAGTCCAGGTGGCGGTGTAGCCGCCGTTGTTGACGATAAGGGCCTTGCCGGCCACATCGGTGCCGGTGGTGCCGCTGGTGTTCATGTAGAGGTAGGATTGATCATCCGACCTGATCCAGAACCGATAAAGGCCGTTGCTCGGCGGCACGAAATAAGCCGAAATCCTCGCGCCGTAAGCATTGCCCGGGTACCCGCCAGGAGCCACACTGGCGGTGTCGGAGAGATCGCGGTTCCAGCCGAAGTAGGACTGATACCACATCGAATCAGGGATGCCCGCCTGGAACTTGGGCGAATAATTCAACTCAGAAACCAAGGAACTGAGGTTGACCACATTGGTATAGATTTCCACCAGGATGGGCCAAGTGTTGCTCATCGTCCACCGCACATAAGCCGGCGCCAGATAGGTGTTGGTCAAGATTGAGAAGTTGGGTGGAGTCGGAATAGGCAGGGCCACGGAACTGGCATAATCGGCAAAATAAACGAAATTGACATCGAAACCGTCACCGCCGGCGCCTTCCTTGAACCAAAGTTCCATGTAATGGGGCTGGCCAGCGGTCATGTAGATATTGGTGGACATGGTGCCATCGGTGCTGGACCATGTGCCGCGCCAGGCAGCGATGCTGGCCAGGAGCACCTTGTTCGATGGGTCCCAGCCGTTATAGCTGTTGGTGTTCATGTAGAGTTGGAACGTATCATCCGAGACACCAAAGAACCGATACCAGCCATTGCTGGGCGGGATGAAGTTACAATACGCTCGCAGGCCGTAACCGTCCCCCCAACCCTGGTTGGGGAAGGCGAAGGCTGTGCTTAACTGCCAACTGAAACCGAACACATTGGTGTACATCGTCTGGTTGGGTGTGTTGGCGATCCAGGCGGCCGAACCGGTCAGACCCGGAGTGATGGTCACATCGGTCGTGCTCAGGCCGGTAAACAAGTCAATCTTCACCGGCTTGGTGGTGTCGGCCAGAACCGGCGGCCCCATCCAAGTGAGGAGGAAGTTATCGTCACTGGCCACCTCCGCGGTGGGCGGAACAATGTTGGTCGCCAGGGCGTCGGCCATGGTGGCGAACCAGCGGTAGGTCATGGCAAAGCCGTCACCACCGGAATTCTCCTTCCAAATACCTTCCATGTAATAAGGCTGCCCAGCGACAAGGGTAATATTGGTGGACATATTGCCGCCGACGGCATACATGCAATTGATGTTGGTGGTGCCAGCCGAAACCACGTTCGTAATGTAGGTCAGGCCTCCGTTGGTGAGGGTGGTTAGGGTCGCGCCATAGTTGGCGTTGGCTGTCCACTGATAACAGAGGAGGGTCTTGTTGCCGGTCATCACGGCGTTGGTGACGAGGCTATTGGTGACCAGGGTATAGACGGGGCAATTGGTGCCCATGAAGACATTGGTCCAATAGGGGGCAACCGTGAGATTCGTGACCGTGATATTGGTGGCGGTTGAGCAGACGAACGGACCCGGATCGAAATTGGTCAGGCACATCCACAACTGGGCGGGATCATCATTGCGAATGTAGAAGCGATAGACACCGTTGCTCGGCGGCACGAAGTAGCCGGAGAGGCGACCGCCGTAGTTGTTGAAGGTATCGTTGAAACCTGTGGCATTGGCCCCATAGGAGAAGCTGTTGCTAAAGAAGCTCATGTCCGGGGTGTTGGTGATATACTTGAAGCTCGAGGTCAAGTTGGTGATGACTTCATTGGCGCTGCCCGAAATGTTCCAGAAGAGGTCAACTTTGACCCTGCCGCCATAAGGCCAGTTCACCTGGGAGTTGCCGGCGAGCATGGTGCCGTTGGCAGCCTGGAGGTTATTGAGCGTGACATTGTAATTGACGCCATTGGTCAGCAAGCTGGCCATAGTCAAAATAACGCGGGCGGGCACGCCATTGGTGGCAACTTGCTGCAGCAGGGCCGAGGTGACGGCGATGGTCTGGCCCTTGCTGTTGACCACGGTATAATTGCCAGGGTTGGTCACGCTCAAGGGATTAATCGCCTCATTAAAGGTCAAATCAATGACATTGCTGCCCATGACGGGGATGTAGGCCTTCCAGGCCTGGAGAATGTTCGTGACAGCCGGTGCGGTAATATTGATGGCAAAGACCGCACTGGTGACCGAGAGAGCGCCCGGGGCCTTGACAATGGCGCGATATTGGGTGCCGTTGTCCAGCGGTCCGAGGTAAGTGGTAAGGGTCCAGGACGAAACGGCATTGCTGGCGCTGGTCGGCATCCCCGCATAGACGAAGGCGGTGGGATAAGCGGACTGGCTGGGGAGATTGGTGAAGCCGCCGGCGAAATTACCCTTCTGCCAGAGGAACTGGACTTCATTGCTGGGAGCATTGCCGACGGCAGCCACGACGGCCAGCGGGAAGGAAACCTGGGTGTAACCGGAATCGGGCAGCACGATATTGGTGGTGGTGGTGGCGCTGTTATTCATCAGGTTGCTGACGATGGTCAGGCTGATGCCAGGATAGCCCTGGAAGTCGCCAAAGTTGCGGAATTGGCAACTGGCGGGCCAGTTGATCCAATCAAAATGGGCGGTGAGCCCCACGCCGCAGAGCATGGTGGTGTTGGTGGTGAAGATCGGCTGGGTGCTGTTGCCATAGAGAATCCACGGGGTGGTCTCCGCGTTGGTCGGATTGTAATAAGGGAAGCCAGCCTGGTAGGAATCGGTCGGGATCTGGTTGGTGGCATAATACCAAGTGAAGGTGTTGTTGACCCGCTTGAGGCGCAACCACAAGTTGGGCATCCAGCCGCCCATGACCGGTTCAGCCAGGGTGGCAGGAATGTTGGCGGCGGTCACGTTATAGGCGGTTCGGGAGGGGAACTCAAGTTGGTTGCGGCCCGCCATCATGCCCGAATCGGGCGGCTCAGTCTCGGCGCCGATAAAGGTGCTGCCTTCGTAGAGGCTGGCCCGAGCCATCAAACAGGCCTTGGTGTAATCTTCACCACCCAGGATCACATTCAATTGCCGGCCACGGTTGACGCTGGCGATGCGGACTTTGATATCAAAATCACCCGTGCGCGGGGCCAGCGCGATCTGGCCGGAGTCGGCAAAGGTCCAGAAGTCGTTGCCACCCGCGGTCATGTCAATCGCGCCTGGGGCGCTGCTGAGGGAGGAACCGACCGTAAGCGGGGCGCCAATGTCACCGACATAGATGAGGCCAAGCACCTTGCCCTGGGGCGAGGTGAGCGAGGCGGCGTTGCCGGCCAAATCTTTGACCCCACTCACATGGACAGTGAAGGTGCCGCTGGCGACGGTGCCCAGAGTTAGTTTAACGGTCTGACCATCGGGCTGCAGGGCTGCGCCCACCACCGGGTTGCCGGTGCTAACCGTGTAATTGCCAGAGTTGGCGGCGCTGACCGGATCAAGGGCCTCGTTGAAGAGCACACCGACCGTCAGGCCGTCCACGCTGCCGACCGAAACGACGGATGGGGCAACCGTGTCAGCCACAACTGTAATGGTGGCGGGAGCGGATTCGACTCCGCCGAAGGCATTGGTGATGGCCACCTTATACATGGTGGAACCGGCCGTGGTTAGAAGCGGGGTGGTGTAAGTGGCAGAATTGTTGGTGGCATAGACGATGTTGGTGCCCCAAACGGTGTTGGTTATGATGGTGTTGGGGATGTTGACCCAAGTCACGCCGCCATCGGTGGATTTCTTCCACTGGAAGGTGAAGAAGGGGGTGCCGTCCACTTTGACGCGCAACTTGGCGGCGCGATAGGCGGTGACGGTCTGGCTGGCCACCGGCATGGTGATCTGAGGCGCGCCGGAGGTGATCCAAGCCTTGAAATTATCCACCAGGTCAACGCCCCAATTCTCCACCCCCTGGAAAGCCGCATAGCAGCGGGTGCCCATGCCCGGCAACATCGGGTTGGTAATTGTCACCGTGTTGAAGGTGAGCATATTCGAGCTGAAATTGGTCCCCCACACCCCATAATCATCAAGTTTGCCAGTGATGATGGCATTGGTAATGTTGGTGCGGGTAAAGGTGGCGCTCAATTGATACCAATTGGTATAAGGATTGGCGATATTCGGACCAACATTGGAATAGACGAGGAAGAGGTTGGTCGGTGTATTGGAACTCTGATAAACATAAGACCCAGTGCCGACATTGTTGGCCATGTTCACATTATAGGTCATATACAGGCCGCCTTGCAGCGACAGGTTGGTGAACGCGCCGGGAAGCCAAGTGCGCATGTTGAGCCAGTTCACCGGGCTGCCACCTTCTATGTAGCTATTGGTGCCGAAGGCCGCCAAGTTGGTGCCGGCATCCACGAAACCAACTTGCATTTGCAAGCCGGCATTGGCAGCGGCGCAAAGTTTGCCCTTGAACATGATGGAGATGTTCAGGGTCGAGCCGTCATTGGTCGGATAGGGGAAAGCGTCATTAAGATAGGTGACCGTATTGTAGTTGGCGGTGGTATTGAACCAGCCATCGAGAACACCCGGCACGTTGCCGACGCCATTGGTCGGGTTAAGCGCGGGGCTGTCCCAGCGCTCGAACCAAGTAGCGAGTTGGCCTTTGTTGCCGTTCCTGAAGCCGAAGTTATTGGTTAACTGGCCGGGGGTATTGAAGTCGAAGCCCACCGCGACATTGGGTGAGGTGGAGAGGACGGCCATCTGGCTGGTGGCGGTGCCGATGGCGTTGCTGACGACAACGGAGAAGTTGCCGGCCGAAAGCGCGTCCAAGTTGGTGACGGTATAGGACGAGCCGGTGGCTCCGGCCACAGCAACACCGTTGGAATACCATTGGTAACTGAGTGGGTAGGTGCCAATGGCCGTGACAGAGAAGGTAGCCGACCGGGTTGAAGCCAGGATGATGTTGTAGTTATCGGCCGGTTGGAAGCGGATAATGGGCGCGACGGGGATGCCCGAAACCACTTGCACCGCAGAGGTAACCGCCACGCCGGAAAGGGAGAGAACAACGCTGTATTTGTCGCCATTATAGGCCTGCGGCACCACGTAAAGGTTGGTATTGGCATAGGGGATTGGGACACCGTTGCTCAGCCATTGATAATTAAGCTGGGGCTGGGCCATGGCCGGCAAAACGTATCCACCCACCGGTCCGACTGTCACCGGGGTGGTATCCATGACCGTCGCGGTGATCGCGGGCGGCTGTTGGGTAACCACGATGGAGGTATCCACGAAGGGGGCCAGGACCTTGACTTCACCGAGCATCAAATAGGTCGAAGAATTGAAGGCCTGCAGTTTGACATAGCGACCGCTCATGGTTCCGGCTGCGAAATCGAAGGCCATGGCGTTGCTGGTAGCAATATAGGTGGCATTGGGGCTGAGGAACACAATGTTGGAATTGCCATCATAAATGGTCATAACGAAATTGGTGTTGCGCTCCGGGCAGCAGTCAGTTCGCCAGTAAATCTTGACCCGGCCAATGGGCTTGACGCTCTGCAGGTCCACCTGCCACCACGGGGTGACATCGGGAGAGCCACCTGAATGGAAGACCGAGTTGTCGTTAAGAGTGCCATCGGTGTTGCCGTCAATGGCCCGCTGCGGGCTGGCGGTGCCCGAATAAACGCTGGAGGCGGTAGCGATGCCGGTGGCGGCCCAGTTGGTTTCAATCACGCTGGTCAGCCAGTTGGGGGTCATGCACAAGGCCGGGGGAGTTGCGTTGTAGAGCAGTTCCTTGGGATTGAACGCGCCGGCGGCAAAGGTGAACAACCGACATTCGTCTGCCGCGCCATAGAAATAAAGGTTGCTGGAATAAGAGGGACTGTAGCCGAGGCTCAGACCGAGGCTGCTCTTGGGAACGTCGGTCACCGACGCGCCGGACGGCTGGCCGTTGACGTAGAAGGTGGTCACGCCATTGTTGCGCACCAGAGCCAGGTGGACCCACTGGTTGGTGGCGGCAGGAACATAGCCGGCGCCGACAACGATGTTGGTGGCAGTTAGGTTGGTAACAAACGGGAGCACGCCCTTGAAACCGTTGATGCCATCAAAAACAATGGCCAACCCACTGTTGGTGTAGCCGCCGAAGACCAAGCGGTTGATGTTGGTCGCGCTCAGGTTCCAGGACTGCGCCCAAACCTCGATGCCGTAGTTGTCCACCGGGAGAGTGTTGGTGCTGAGGGAGTAGCCGCTGTTGCTCAGGACGTAATAAGAGGAACTGAAGGCAATGGGAGGCATGGAGGGGATGCCGTTGGTGACGATGGTGGTGGTTCCGCCGTTGACATCCACATTGAAATCGCGGTAGTTGAGGGAACTGTCAATGGGACGGCGGAGATTGCCGTTCGTGCCGCCTTCGCCCAAGCGCCAGTGGCCTTGAACGACGAGGGCCGGGGGCACGTTCGAGCCCAAATAGGCAGGCGCGCTGAGGGCATTGGCGCCGCCGCAGTTGGTGAGTTGCACCGCATAGAAGCCGATATTGGCGGCCTGAACGTTGGGAATCGTGAAAGCAGGCGTGGCCTGGGAAGCAAGAAGATTGGTGGTGAGCGTATTGGTGTTGATGAAAAACCAGTTGTAGCCATCGGCGACGCTGGCCGTGGTGAAGGTGGCAGGAGTGCCGATGCAGGCCGTCTGGCGGGCGGGCGTCACGGTGGCCACCGCCGGCGAAGAAGCGACCGTCAGGGTGATCGGGGTATAGACAATGCAAGCCTGGCCATCCACTTCGACGGTATAGGTCCCGCTGGCCTGCGCCCCCGCCACCGTCAGCATCAGGTCGCTCGGCAGAATCGGAGGAGCGAAGGCGATCTGGACCGCGTTCCCGCCCGGGTCATTCCACTGCACAAAGGTCGCCAAACTCAGATCATTGACCGTCACGCTCAAGGTCACATCGTTGCCTGGACAGGAGGCCACCGTCCCCCCCGGCGGCCCGGTGACGACAATGTCAGTGAGCGTAAGTTGGACCGGCGCGCTGGTGACGGCGCCCGTGAGGTTGGTCACCACCACACGATAGGCGCCGACATTGACCGGCTCGACGGCCGGGATGGTGAAGGTTGACTCGGCGGCTCCACTATCCACCAAGGTGGTCCCTTGATACCAAAGGTACCAAGAGGCCCCCGTGGCCGTCACCGTCAGACTGACGGGCTGGCCTTGACAACTACTGGTGTCAACGGGAGGGGTGTTAATGGTTGGCAACTGGGCCTGCAAAGTGAAGGCCGAGAGAACGGCCAGAACCAAGCCAAGGGCGGCATGGCGCAGACAGTTCACGGAACGATGGAAACAACTTTGGGTAGTCTTCATACTTTACTCACTATTTCTAACTTTTTTGCCTCCAGCCTGGCGGCTGGCGACCAGCCAGACCAAGTGGAGAACCGGGGGTTTGCAGAAGAATGTCGCGTCAGACAAAGACATGGCGAGCCCCTCCGGCCCGTTTGCCGTTGTTCGTTGACTTTCATGCCGACGTAACATTTTTGTTCGTTTTTGG
>Ga0153880_1226202_pt1 | contig 20637 bp, 1 predicted proteins | sample AM7aRNAsmRNA_FD_105227 | JGI IMG/M metagenome (GOLD analysis project Ga0153880, IMG submission 105227) | Metatranscriptome of freshwater microbial communities from Lake Alinen Mustajärvi, Finland - AM7a metatranscriptome (Metagenome... | ecosystem: Environmental > Aquatic > Freshwater > Lake ... | reverse complement strand
GCGCGGTGGGCACAAACTGTGGCGGAATGTGCCCAGCGCGCGCGGTTTAACTCGGCGATAGTGTTACGGTCTGCTCGATGAACAAACTGATGCACGCAAGTGACGTCAAACAGCGCCACCACGGCAACGGAGATGCTGTGGGGGCGCTGTGTTTATCGGCAGATTGGAGCGTTGGCGGCGACGAACCAGCTAGGTGTTGCAAGTAATCCTCAGTCAAGTATCTATGAAGACCATTCGTTATATTATCAGTGTTCTGGCTCTGACCCTGGCTACGGCGAGTTCCGTATTCGGGCAGGCGGTGTTTTATGATTTTAACACCCTCGGCCAATTGACCAACAATTTTGGCATGCGCTCCCAAGGGACGCCGGCCAACGGGGCCATTTGGATCGAGGCCACCAACGGCGGGGTCAATGGCACGGGCGCGCTCAACAACGGGCGTGCCACCACGGACTACGAGACTCTGACGCCGATCCAGGAACCGTTTTATTGGCCGACGAATTTCGGGGCCACCCTGAATGTGTCCGTCATGTTCAAGGGGCAGACGAACACGAGCGGGGCGGGCAACAACCTGACGGTGATGCAAGTGGGCTTCATCTCGGGCACCAATGGAGCCGCGGACGGGAATACGCCGCTGAATTGGTTGAATTTGCGGGTCTCGCTCACCAACTCGACGGTGGCGGCCGCCGGCACCAACTACTTCTTTGAAGGTGGCGTGTACATTACCACCAACTTGGGCGTGGCTTACATGTACAGCAACTACCTCACGGGGTTGGCTCCGTTCGCCAGCGAGTCCTGGAAAACCAACTGGTTCACTAATTGGTACCAGTTGAACGCCACCTTCGCCCGCTCCAGCGTCACGAACATCACGATCTCCGGCACGTTCTACGACATGGGGCCCCTGGGCGTCTCCTCGCCCGCGCTGCTCATGACGTTCTCGCCTAAGATCGTCACCAACCTCTTCAGCTTCGGCACCACGGCTTACGCCTATGTCAAGCCCAACGACGCCTACGGCGTGGATGTGGTTGACAACATCGCCGCCTGGATGACCAACGGCCCCGCCACCTTTGTCCAGCCGCCCACCGACCAGACCGTCACTGCCTATCGTCCCGCCACCTTCAAAGCGCTCATGGACGGCAATCCTCCGTTCACCTACAAGTGGTTCACCAACGGCGTCGCCGTCACCGGCGGCACGAGCTACAAGCTGACCCTTCCGCAGCCGGTTGCCGGATGGAATGGCATGAGCGTTCAGGTCGCCGTCACCAACAGCCTCGGCGGCTCGGTCAGCACGCCCGCCACCCTTTATGTCAATGCCGACACCGCCGCCCCGGTGTTCGTCTCCGCCGGTAGCGCCGAGGGCCAGAACTTCGGTCTGGCGTTCGACGAACTCCTCAACCCGACCACCGCCGCCACGGTCGCCAACTACAAGATCAATGGGGTCACTCCCGCCTCCGCGACGCTTCTGCCCGATGGCCAGCGCGTCAAACTGACGCTGACCACTCCGATCACCGGCAGCTTTACCGTGGTCGCCAGTAATATTAAAGACCTGGCTGGCAATACCCTCGCCTCCGCCTCGAACACCGGCACCGTGATGGGTTTGACCGTTGCCGACATCGCCGCCCCCCTCACCCCCGGTTCCTCGCTCAGCTTCAACACCGGTGACTGGGATGTGCTGAGCTCCGACGGTTGGGATTTCTGGAGCGTCGCCGACCAAGGCCATGCCGCCCTCGCCCCCAAGACGGGTGATTTCGACGTCGCGGTGCGCGTTGCTTCGATCACCCGCTATGTCAACAGCTCGGTCTTCACGGGGCGCGATGAAACAGCCGAGGCGGCGATCATGGCGCGTGAAAGCTGGACTCCCGGCGCTCGTATGGCGGTGACGGTGGCCCGTCCTGCCGACTTCGGCATGCCGGCCGGCGCCAACACGGTCTATGGCGGCCAGCGCCCCACCTATCAGGCGGCGGCGGTCCAGATCGGCGCCAATCAAGCCCAACTGGTGCAGGGTGGTTACTACCCGAATACCTGGCTGCGCCTGCGCCGCGTCAATAACACGATGACTTGCTATTGGTGGACCAACTCGATCATCAGCACCAACTGGGTGCAGATCGGCCAATTCACTTTCAACCCGCCGCTGACTGATACGATGCTCGTCGGTCTGGCCGCCAACTCGCACTACGATGCCTTCAATTGGCCCGTCTCGGCGCAGTTCCGTTCTTACCAGGACTTTTCTTATATCGGCGCGGCGGTATCCATCGTCAGCAATATTCCGACCGTTTTGACCAGCGCCCCCAACACCACCGTCTCGATCCCGATCAACGCCGCCATCACGGTCGCCCCGATCCAGGAAATCCAATACCTCTGGCAGCGCGGCAACGGCCTCGGCGGGTTCACCAATATTCCCTTCCAAGCCACCGGCAGCGGGGCCAACAACACGTATGTCAGCCCGGTGCTGTTCCCGTATGATAGTGGTTCTCAGTTCCGCACGATTGTGAAGGGCCCCGGCGGCCTCTCGGTGACCAGCTCGATTTGCACCGTGGTGGTGCAGGACACCAATCCGCCCACCGTCATCACCGTGAGCGCGCCCATGGTGGGCAGCAATGCCCTTTCGCTGATCTTCTACATGAATTTGGATCAGGCCTCCGCCGCCAATGCCGCCAACTATACGGTCGTCAACGCGCTGGGTCAGTCCATCGGCATCACCAGTGTCTTGGTGGATCAATACTCCGCCACTAACTTCACCCGCGTCACCCTCTTCACCTCCTCGCCCATCACCAACGCCATGGATTACGACATCAGCGTGGTGAACGTCAAGGCGACCAACGGCGTGGCGATTATCCCCACTACCGCCCGCGCCTCCTTCGGCACCATCAAACTGGAACTGTTCGACAATATCACTTACAACAGCGTGGGCATCACCAATGCGATCTATACCAACAAGGTCATCGCTAACTTCCCGGATGTGGTAGCGTATACCAATAAGTTCGGGTTTGGCTGGCGCGAGGACGGCACGTCGGTGAATAGCTGGTGGGGAGACAATTACATGGGCCGCGTCTCGGGTTACTTTGTGCCGCCGAGCAACGGCGTCTATCGCTTCTACATCCATGCGGACGATTATTCCCGGCTAAATTTGAACCCCTACGGCCCTGATGCTGCCGGCAAGATCGAGATCTGCGAGAACGTCGTGAGCATCATGAGTTTCTGGCAGACGACCAACTACAACAGCGGCGTCTCGGTGGGCTATGCGCTGCAAGCGGGGGTTCCCTACTACATGGAAGGTCTATGGCGCGAAGTGACCGGCGGTGATCATTTCGCCATGGCCTTCCGCGAAGCCGCGGATCCGACCGTGCCGGGCAATTCCGAAGTGGCCGACGGCCGCTTCTTCCTGCCGGTCCCGCTGTTCTCGCCGAACCCGGCGCTGCCCAACCCGTTGGCCTACGTCAGCACCTACTGGGCGGGCGGACCCGCCTGGCTCACCAACGCCACTGTCCCGGTCAATAGCCCGGTGGTGTCGAACTTCGCCAACCTCTACATCCCGGTGCATGGTGGTATGGCCACGCTCCAGTTCTACACCAATATCGCCGGCACCAATATCACCGACCTGACCAGCAACGCCAAGTACATCGCCAACTTGCCGGATGTCATGCTGGTCACGAATATGTTCGGCTTTGGCACGAATCTTACGGCCAGTCCAGTGCCGGCGGCTTACGGGGCTCGAATCTATGGTTATTTTGTGGCGCCCACCAACGGCTTCTATCGGTTCTATCTGAAGGGCGACGACGCCGCCCAGTTGTTCATGAATACCAACGGCACTGATCCCGCCGGGCGGATTCAGATTGCCTACACCAACCAGTACACCGTAAATAGCTATGCCAGCAACGGGCTCAGCGTCTCGGGTCCCATCTCCCTGACCAATGGCCAATGGTATTACCTGGAAGGCCTCTGGAAGCAAGGCACAGGCGGCGATGGTTTCGCGGTGACTTGGCGCAGCTTCAATGATGCGGTCTCTGCTGCGGCCAGCACGATTGTGCCTGTGGCAGGTGAAGTCATCACCTTCACCAATCTGGCTCCGATGTTCAATACCTTGTCCCTGAGCACCGGCGTCATGAAGGACCAGACCGGCACCAATACCATCTGGGCCAACGGCGTCATGGGCATCGGCCAGATGCCAGTGCGCGTGGATATCTACAACGGCATCAGTGACCTGCCGACCCTCAAGGCGAGCCCGAAATTCCTCGCCAACACTCCGGACGCCGTTGTTTATACCAATAACTTTGGTTACGACACAAATCTGACCGGCACGGTCTGGCCCTCGAACTTCTACAGTGCGAAGGTCTCGGCCTACTTCTCGGCCCCCACCACCGCGCTTTATCAGTTCTACATCAAGGCGGATGACACCGCCGAGCTCTACATGAGCACCAATTTCTTCACCGGGTTTGATCCGTCCCAAAAGGTGCTGATCGCCTCGACGGCCAACTACACCGCCAACCGCTACACCAATTTCGGCAGCGTGATGTCCAACCCCATCTGGCTGACCAACGGCCAGTATTACTACATGGAAGCTCTCTTTAGCCAGAGCACCAACGTGGGCGGCTTTGCCATGACCTTCGTGCCCTTCAAGGATCTGGCGGCGACCACTTATGCCCCGATGGCCATCCCGTTCGCGCTGGATGTCGCCTCGGGCTGGTTTTTCCGCCCGGTGGCCCCGCTTTATCCGAACTATGTGCCGGCGTATCTCTCGAGCGGTTCGATGGTGCTGCACACGCCGCAGACCCCGCCCTTCTATATCGAAATCTACACCAATATCACCACAGGTGGCGGTGTGACTGATACCTACAACGGACCGAAGTTCCGCGCCGGCTTGCCGGACTTCATGTTCCCTGCTCCGACGGTCAGTTTTCATAACAGCGGCATTCCGGGCGGCGGTTCGGCCCACGTCTCGAGCACCTTCCCGGGTGACAATTACGGCTGCCATGCGGTCGCGCTGTTCGCCCCGCCCACCAACGGCATGTATAAGTTTTTCATGAAGAGCGATGACGGCACCCAGCTCTACATGAACACCAACGGGCCGGATGCCTCGGGCAAGCAACTCCTCATCAATAACGGCGGTAACACCGCCACCTACACCGGTTCCGGCTCGACCTACTCGCTCTACACCTCGAATCGCTACTTCGTCGAGTTCTTCCACAAGGAAGGCACCGGCGGCGACGGCTGGGAAGTTACCTGGACCGGCGGCAATACCCCGACCAACACCGATGTCGGCATGTCCGCCTATTTGGTGCCGATTCCGAGCGCGCCGCCGTCTTATGGTTCGATCGTGGTGGTTCCCCCGGCGAGCCTGTCGGAGAATAGCACGGTGTACTTCTTCATCACGAATATCGCCGGCTCGTATCCGATGAGCTATCAGTGGAAGATGGATGGTGTCCCGATCGGCGGATCCAACTGGGTCAATTACACGCGGGTGGTCACGCCGGCCGACAGCGGCGCGCATGTTATCAGTTGCCTGGTGGAGAATGCGTACGGGCAGGTCGAGAAAGTGGTGAACGTTAACTGGGCGGTGGTGGCGGACGTCAGCCCGCTGATCGTCGCGAGCGTCATTGGCAACGCGAATGAGAATGAGGTGTTGGTCACCTACAATAAGAATGCACTGCCGGTCACGGCCACGAACCTCGCCAACTACAACATCCCCGGTCTGACGATCTATCAGGCGTGGGCGAAGTCTGGCACGGTCGTTTCGCTGCTGACCTCGCCGATGACGGCGGGTCAGGCTTACCTGTTGAACATTGCGGGCGTGCGCGACACGACCTTCTCGACGAACTTGATCGCCCCGACTACCTTCTCCTTCACGGCTTGGAAGTTGTCGCGTGGGTTGGTGAACGTCTATCGCTACGACAATAACGCGGCGGGCATCACTCAGATCATCGGCGCTTACAGCCAGATGGGTTATATCAATAACGCGCCGGACCAGACGCTCTTCAGCACCTCGTTCAGCTACAACATGAGCGGTGCCGCCTTCGGCACCGCGGCCGATAACTACGTTGCCAAGGTCTTTGGCTGGTTCATCTGCCCCTCGAACGGCGTCTATCGCTTCTATGTGCGCCAGGATGACATGTCCCGGCTTTACATGAATACCAATGCGGCCAACAGCACCGATCCGGCCGGCATGTCGGTGATCGCCCAATCGGACGCGGCCAACCTGAACTATGGTGACAATACCTACGGCCAGGCGGTCTCGGCGGGCATCACCTTGGTGAGCAACCAGATGTATTATATGGAAGCGCAGCTCAAGGAAGGCACCGGCAACGACGGTGTCAGCGTCGCGATGCGCGAGGCGGCCGACCCGTCCGTCCCGCCGGCCGGCGAGGCCATCGGCGCCTACTTCTTCGCTTACTGGGGCAACCCGGATACCATCGTGGCGTTCAACATCGCCAGCCAACCGCAGAGCATCACGATCCCGGCCAATACCACCGGTTACCTGACGGTCGTGGCGAGCAATGTGCCCGCCGGCAATATCAGCTATCAATGGCAGAAGTATGACGCGGTGGGCGGTGCCTTCAAGGATGTAGCGGCCAACGTGATCCCCAGCGCCTACACGGCCTTCTATGGGGAGTACTTCACGAACGTCGGCGCGTTCCTTTATCGCGCGATCGTTTCCATGCCCGGCGCCATGCTGACCAGCGCGGTCGCGACGGTCACGGTGACCCCGGGCGCGCCGAGCGGCGAGCCGACTCCGGCCTCGATTGCCGGCGCTTCCTGCACCACCAACGGCACGACGGTTACGGTCTTCTTCTCCGAGAAGATTACGCTACTGAGCGCGACCAACGTGGCTAACTACACCATCAGCAATAACTTGGGCACGGCGTTCCCTGTGGGTGCGGCCACGCTGCAATCGGATCTCAAAACCGTGATTCTGACGGTCACCAACAGTCCGCTGCCTCAGGGTATCAATGTCAACTTGACCAACTACACGGTCACCGCCAAGAATATCGTGGACGTGGACGACAATTCGACCACCACCGCCACTTCCTACGTGTTTTATGTTCCCGATGGCAAGTCCCGTTTTGATATGTATTATCTGACGACTTCGTCCATACCGTGGCCGTTCTACACCAACGCGCCGGGCCTGACCGGTGTTTTGACCAACAACCTGTGGTACGGTTCCACCTCCGGCTACACGGCCCAGACGAACATTGATAACTACGTCGCCCGGATGTATGGCTATTTCATCCCGCCCTCGAATGGTCTGTATCGGTTCTTCGTGGCGTGCGATGATGGCGTCGAATTCTGGATCAATACGAACGCGGCCTCCAGCATGTCGCCGACCGGATTGGCTCTGATCGCCGTGCAATCGAGCTCTGGGCTCGGGTTTGCGAATCCGTGGTGGCCGCTGGGGAACTCGGCCTTCATGAAGTTAAGCGCCGGCCAGCCCTACTACTTCGAGACGCGCATGCGCGAAGGTGGTGGCGGTGATTATATGGCGGTGGCGTTCCGCGAGTCGCTCGATCCGAGCCTCCCGGTCTATGCGACCACGACTTGTATCCCGCTCTCGTTCATTTCGGGGCCGGCTGGCTTGACCATCCCGAGCATGAATGTCCCGAGCGTGCAGACGACCACGGCGACGCCGATCACCATCGCCCCGACGGTCATCGGAGTGCCCGCCACCTATTTCTGGTACACCAACGGTGGTTCGGCTTGGTTCTTTGTCGGCAATACCCCGGTGGGCACCAACTTGAACAACCCGCTGGGCACCAACACCTCGCTCATGATCAGCAACGTGGCGGCCTACGCCAACGTCACCTTCGCGCTGATCGCCAGCAATGCCTTCAGCACTGCGTCGAACGGCTTCATCTTCGCCCCGGCGACGGACACCACGCCGCCTACGGTCACGGGCATCGCGGGCGATGCCTCGGGCACGAATATTTTGGTCAGCTTCTCCGAGCTAGTGAACGTGGGCAGTGCCACGACGCTGGCCAACTATGCGGTGCTCGACAGCTTGAGCAACCCGATCACACTAACCCGGGCAGTCCTGGGCGCCGATGGCCGTTCGGTGGTGCTCCAAACGGGCGCCAAGCTTACCCCGGGTGCCTCCTACGGCGTGACGGTCTCAGGGGTGCAAGACACTGCCTTCGTGCCGAACACCATCAGCACCGCCACGTTGAGCTTCCTGGAACAGGTGCTCTCGCCGGGCTTCCTGCAGGTGGATTTCTATACGAATATTTTCGTCGCCAACGTGACGACGCTCACGAACGATCCGCGCTACTTGGCGAATCAGCCGAGCCTGCGCACCACCATTGGCTCGTTTGACTTCCATACGACGAACCTGCCGTTCGCCGGCCAATCGAACTACGGGGCCAAGGTCTATGGCTGGTTCAATCCGCCCACCACCGCGAACTATCAATTCTACCTGCGCGGGGACGACACTTATCAGTTCAACATCAACACCAATGGGGCCGATCCCGCCGGCAAGATCACCTACAGCTCGGTCGGCACGGGCAATGCGTATCAGGCCAAGGTCCAGGGCGCCTCGAATACGCTGGCCATCATCACGACGAACGTCACGACGATTCCGTGTGTGACCAATGTGGTGACCACCAACTACGTCATCACCAATTACCTGGTCTGCAACGGCCCCGGTGATTGCGGCATGACCAACTACTCCACCACCAACACCGTCAGCACCACCAATTACACCTGCACGGCTGGCACCGCGACCTTCTACGCGACCAACTTTGTTTACAATATTCCCGATGGAAACGGCGGGCCCGGCGACTATACAGTCAGCGCCGATCCGACGATGCCGTTTGTGACGGTCGTGATCAACAGCCCCGCCTATGCCACCAATTACACCACGAACTTCTTCCTGGTGACCCCCTATACTCCGCTCTCGCTGGCGCTGACGAACGGGAATTGGTACTATGTCGAGGCGCTCTTCGTCCAGGGTCTGGGCCAGGAGTATCTCCAAGCCACCTTCCGCACCACCAATGCCGCGACTCCGCCATCACCGGGTGGCGGCGTCGCCGGTTGGCCGGCCGGTTACTATGCCTCCGCTGAGGTCGCCGATGGGGCGTACTTCGGGGTTTATGGCAATCCTGACGCGACCGGTTTGAGCTTCGCGTTCACCCAGACGCCTTCCAGCCAAACAGTGGCCCTGGGCCAACCGCTCACTTTGACTGCGGCGGCCACGGCCACCACGGCGGCATTTGGCAGCAAGAGCCCAATTTATTATCAATGGCAGTTCGACTCGGGCGCGGGCGTGTTCACCAACGCGCTGGCCCTGGGCAATTTCATCGCCGACATCGGAATGCGCGGCAACATGTCGAGCTTCACCTACAGCTACTACTATTCGACCACGGCCCGCGTCATCGCGATGATCCCGGGCGGGTTCGCCATCACGAGCGCCCCGATCTCGCTCACGCTTAGCGGTGACCAGTTTGTCGCGAGCACCGTCGGTAGCGTGGACGGCACGAACGTCACGGTGATCTTCTCCAAGCCGGTGGATCCGACCTCGGCGGTTAACCCGGCCAACTACACCTTCGGCGACGGGGTAAGTTACACCGCTCCGACTGCGGGCACGGTCTTGGCCGATGGCCTGAGCGTGGTCTTCAAGCTGGCCTCGGGCACCAAGGTGCTCCCGATGCTGGGCCCGATCTCCGTCACGCCGCTGTCGGTGTGGGATGTGCGTTCGACCATGACGGCCAGCGCCACGGCGGTGACTGGAACCTCCTGGGGCGCCGGTTACGTGAATGATATCGGCACGCTGCCGGGCACGGTGGACCCGCTGTTCCGCGGTTCGTACGCGATTGCCGGAAACGGATTTGATGTGAAGGCCGGTGGCTCCGACATCTGGAACTCGACTAATGCGATGTATTTCGTCGGCCGGCAGGTGACGGGCGATTTCGACGTGCGCGTGCATGTCATCGGTCTGACCAACAAGTCGCGCGTCATCTCGGATGCAAACGCCAAGGCGGCGCTGATCGCCACCGTGGATACGAACAGCTACAGCCGGTTCATTGATATGATCGCGTCGTCGGGGGTTTATCCGGGCTCGCCCATCGCCGGTTCCGATTCCTATCAGTTCATCTACCGCGATACGCCGGCGGCGGCGGCGGTTAATCCGAGCAGCCAGGCGGGCGTGCTCTTCCCGAACGTGTGGCTGCGCTTGGTGCGCCGCGGCACGATTTTCTATGGCTATCGCAGCACGGACGGCATCAGTTGGGCCTTGCAGACCAGCCGCGACACCCTCATCAACGGTGGCAGCTTCGGCGCCTTCCCTGAGAACATCTGGATCGGGTTTGGCACGACCTCGCACAACAACGGCAGCGGCGGGAGTGCCACTGAGGCCGGTTCCTCCATCACCGCGATGTATCGCGATATTTACCTGGTGCAACCGCCGACCCTGACCAGCAGCCCGGCGAGCATCGCGACCAACGTCGGCAGCACGATCTCGTTCACCATCTCGGCCAGCAACCCGGCCAATAGCGGGGCGCTCTGGTATCGCTGGCGCAAGAACGGCGTTACCATCCCGGGTGCCAACGGCCCGACGCTGACTCTGGCCAATGTAAACCTGAGTGATGCGGGCAGCATCCTGGGCATGGTCGGTAACGACGGTGGCGGCGTCTCGGCCACGGCCACGTTGACCTTGAACAACCTGCCGCCGGTGGTGACGCCGGAAGTCGGCAATACCTTCGCGCAGGGTTCCTTGAACACGGTGACCACTGCTCTCCTGGGCAACGATGTGGATCCGGAGCACCAGACCCTGAGCGTGCTCTCGGTCTCGGGTGTCTATCCGATCACCTGGTCCAACAGCTTCGACGCCGGCTTGCCGGCGGGCACGGCCATCTATGGCAATGCTTATATCACCAACGCCAATCAAGGCGTCGCGGGCAGCGGTTGCCTGGCCTTGACCGACGGGACGAACAGTTTGGCCGGTGCGTTTGTGATCAATAACCTGGCTCCGGGCAAGTCCATCGGGGCGTTCTTCGCGCAATTCCAAGCCTTCGTGGGCAACGGTTCGGCTAACCCGGCCGACGGTTGGAGCTTCAACATGGGTTCCGACCTGCCGCTGGCCGCCTCGGGCGCCGCGGAAGAAGGTCTCGGCACCGGCCTGAGCATCAACTTCGACGACTATGACAGCGGTGGCGGTGAAGCCCCGGCCATCGAGATCAAGTGGGGAGGCCAGATCCTGGCGCGCACCATGGTCGCCAAGATGACCAACGCCAATTACGTGCCGGTTGCGATCAACCTTTACTCGGATGGCAAGGTGGACGTCTCTTACAACAACGTGGTGATTTACTATCGCTACCAGACGCCGGCCCAGCCGATCAAGAATGCCCTGTTCGGTCTCTATGCGCGCACGGGTGGCCAATTCGAGGCGCACTGGTTCGACAATCTGAGCATCACCGCCTACACGATGGAAACCGCCAATGGTGCGCAGGTGACCCTGAGCCCGGTCGGCCAGGTGCAACTCAACGTCGGCAACGACTGCGGCAGCGACTCCTTCTGGTATGTCGTCAGCGATCCGCAGATGGCAACGGTGTTGGATGAAATGACGTTTAATGGCGTCGCGCTCAATCCTTCGGCGCCGACTATTGCCAATGCGACCAATCGCATCTTCTACACCAACTCGCTGCCGGTGCCGCTGCCGGACTTCACCCTGCCGGTCAATGGTTTGGTGATCAGCGACAGTTGTCGGCTGGCCGGTGTCGCCCAAGCGCCCGCGGCGGGTTTGGCGATCTCGGATGCGACTCCCGTGGCCGTAACGGTCTGGGCCACCAATGGTAATAATCAAGTCACCACCAAGACCTTTAACTTCACGGTGGCCAACTATATGCCGCCGCTCATCACGGTCCAACCGATCAGCCTGATCGTGACGCAAGGCTCGGCGTTCACCCTCAATGTGAGCTCGTTGGGTGACGGCCTGGGGTATGTCTGGTATCGCAGCGGATTCAGCGTCGGCTTCAATCAGTCGAGCTATACCGTCGCCAATGCCGCTTACACCGACAACGGAACATATTGGGTGGTTATCACCAACCAGTACGGCTCGGCCGTCTCCGCCAGCGTGGTGGTGTCGGTGGTGCCCGGTTCGCTGACCTACCTGGACTTCAACACGGCGGGACAGTTGAACAATAACTTCCGCGTCAACCAGCCCAACGGCGCCCTCGACGGTCTGGTCGAAATGCCCTTGGGCGGTGTCGGCGGCAGCCGCTGCTTGGATATCGCGACTGGTATCTTCGATGCCACAGCGGTTTTGAACCAGCCAATGCGCTTCAGCCAGCAGTATGACACCATCGGCATGTCCGTGATGGTCAAGTTCAAGGTCCCCACCACCAATGCCCCGATGCTCGAGCTCGGGTTGGTGGACAGCACCAATTCCTCGCTGGCGTTCGTGCAGGGCCAGGCTTGGATTAGCGCGCATACGGAAATCGTGAACGCCGCCCCGCTGGCGGTGCCGCCGGCGACCGGCATCACGTTAAATCACCGCGCCAAACTCAAGAATGCCAGCCTGACCAACACCTATACCGCCAGCAGCACCTATAACCTGATTCCGGGCCGCTGGTATAAGCTCACGGCGGTGTTCGAGAATTACACCGTGATTGGCACCAATGCCTATCGCGTGCATGCTGGCATCCAGGACATGGGCAACAACGGCCTGACCCCGGGGCCGATGATCACGACGATTGGGCCGGCCTACGGCACCAATGCCGACATGTGCAACGCCGCGACGGTGTATCCCGCCTTCCGGGTGGGTGATGCCTCGGGCGTGGATCTGGTGGATAACTTCGTGCTCTATGGCAGCGGCGTGCCGCCCATCGTGCCGGTGCAACCGCAGCCCGCGTTCGTGCTGGCCGGTCAGCGCGCGACCTTCGTGGTCGGGGCCGATCAGGGTCCGCAGATCAACGGCATGCAGTGGTATTCGAACGGCATCGCCCTGGCGGGTGCCACCAACTTCTACTTCACCACCGCACCGCTGGCGCCGGCGGCCAACGCGTCGCTGTATTGGTGCCAGTTGACGAATCAGTTCGGCGTCAACTACAGCGGTGGAGCCTTCGCCTATGTGACGGCCGATCCGACCGTGCCGGCGCTTCTCTCGGCCAGCGCTATGGGCGGTTACAACGTCGGTGTGCGCTTCAGCAAGGCGATCAACTTCGCCGCCGAAGGCACCCCGGGCAACTATACCATCACGGTCGGCGGTTCGCCGGTGACCATCAACAGCGTCACCCCGCAAATCAACGGCACCAATGTGGCCATCGCCTTGGCGAGCCCGATCCCGACCGGCAGCTCCTTCACCGTGACGGTCCGCAACATGACCGATTACTCCGGCAATGCCATCCCGAATGGCACTGCGGTCGTTGGCACCTCGTACGGTTACTCGGGGATGGATATCGGCGCCCCGGCGGCCGCCGGTTCGATCTTCACATCGAAAGACGGTGAATGGGACGTGACCGCCAGCGGCACGGACATCTGGGGCACCTCGGATGTCGGTTACTTCGTGCTGGGCCCGCAGACGGGAGACTTCGACATCCGCGTGCGCGTCGCCTCGATTGACGCGCCGCCGATGACCAAGTTCCTCGAGCAGATCAACATGCCCACTGCCAGCACCTATGAACTGCTGAAAATCGGTATGAATGCCCGCGACAGCGTCGGTGCTGCCGCCCGCGATGTCCAGGTCGTCTATGAGCCGAGTGTCTCCTACCACTCGAACTACTACGTGGGCGTGAATCGCACGGAGAGTTCGTATCGTCCGACCGGCGGCACCGCCACCAGTATCTCGCAAGGTAGCTACTTTGCCGGTGGCCCGCAGTTCCCGAATGGCTGGCTGCGCATGCGGCGCGTGAATGATACGTTCACCACCTTCACCGGGACCAATGGCATTGATTGGCTCATGCACGGCCAGGTCGTGCAGACGAACTTTGCCAACGTGGCCCAGGTCGGCTTGGCGGCGTGCATGCACTCGCCGGGCGCCTACCTCTGCTCGGCCACCTTCCGCGACTACGGCACGGTCACCTATCCGGTGGCGCCGGTGCTCAATATCGTGAGCGATATTCCGGCCACGCTGAACCTGTTCGACGGCCAATCCGCCAGCATGACGTTCAACGTGACCATCACTGGTGCCGCCAAGTATGACCTGCAATACGTCTGGCAGCGCTTTGACGCCACCTACAACGTTTGGACCAACATCCCGGGTGTCGCGGCCGTTCTGGCCAATTATGTGACGCCGCCGGTGGCGAACTTCTATGACAATATGGCGCAGTATCGCTGTATCGCCAAGGCTCCGGGCGTCAGTGTTACCTCGCGCATCTGCACGATCTACGTGACGGATATCATCGCGCCGACGCTCGTGCGAGCCTCAGTCCCGACGGGCAGCACCAACGTGATTCTGGCCTCGTTCAGCGAGGCGATCTATCCGGACGTGCTGATTGACCCGGGCAACTACCAGATCATCGCCCCGAGCGGCCAGAACCTGGGGATCCTGAGCACCTTCCAATTCGGCGTGGACCAACGCACGGCTGCGCTGACGGTGGACCGTTACCTGACGCCGGGTGTTTACACCATGGTCTGCAATAACATGTTCGATATGTCGCTGAACTTCCTGCCGTTTAACTCGGCGGTGAGCTTCCAGGTCGGCACGAATCTCCAGAGTGGCGTGCCGTTCTTCGTCGAGGTCTTCACGAACGTGCTGGCGACGGCCAATATCGGCAGCTTTACGAACATGCCGTCGTTCAATGCGGATATGCCAGACTACTACGGCATGATCCCGCAGTGGTCCTTCGGCACCTCGGGCACGGTCATCAACAACGGGTTCATGCCCAACACCGGTAACTTCGAGTACTACGGTTCCCGGATCCGGGCCGACTTCATCGCCCCGAGTAACGGTGCGTATGGCTTCTACATCCGGGTGGATGATAACGCCGAGCTGTGGGTGAACCGCAACGGTGATGATCCGGTGAACAATGACAGCCAGAAGACCCTCGAGGCCTCGCAGACGGGCGCCAACGGCAATTACTGCAATGCGTCCTTTACGGCTCCCTACAGCCCGATGTCGGCCTTCATCCCGATGGTGGGCGGACAACGCTACTACATGGAAACGCGCATGCGCGAAGGCACCGGTGGCGACTATGTCTCGATTGCCTGGCGCGAGCAGAACCAAGGCCCGATGACGGGCGGCACCAATACTTGTCCCGCCGCGACGGAGTACGGCAGCAACGTGAACTTCGGCCCCTATTCCTTCGGCCCTGTCTCGGCGCAACCGGTGGTTCCGATCAACGTGACGCTCAACGAGAATGACGTTTATACGTTCGGCGTGAGCAATCTGTTGGGTGCGAAACCCTTCCAGCCGGCCGTCTGGTACCTGAATGGTCTGCCGGCGCCGACCATTGTCGGACGGAGCTTCAGCAAGCGCATTGCCGCGGGCGACAGCGGGGTGGTCTATGCCTTGTCCAACGCGTTCAGTGCGTCTTACAGCATCTGGAACCTCACTGTAATCCGCGACTTGACTCCGCCCACGGTGGTCGGCGTCTCGAATACCGCGGTGGATACGCTGATGGTGCGCTACTCCGAGGCGGTGGACCCGGTGAGCGCGACGACCCTGGCCAACTATAGCCTGAGCTATGGCAGCATCGTGCAAGCGTCGCTTTTGCCGGACAACCTGACGGTGGTTCTGCGCACCAGCCCGCTGGTGAGTGGCCTGCAATACACCGTCACGATCAACAACGTGCTGGATACCGCGGCGGCCAAGAACAAGATCGCCGCGAATTCACAGTTCTCCGTCACGCCCTACATGGTCAGCAAAGGCTTCGCCAACGTCGAGGTCTATACCGGTCTCTCTGGCGGCAACGTCATCGGAACGCTGACCGGGTCCTCGAAGTACGGGAGCCACACGCCGGATTATACCTGCGCGATGCCGGCCTGGAACTTCCGCACCAAGACCAACTACACCGGTTTGGCCAACTACGGCATCAAGATGTATGGCTGGTTCCAGCCGCCTTCGAATGGTGTCTATCGCTTCTGGATCCACAGCGATGACTCCTCCGAGCTCTACATGAACACCAACCTGTTCAGCGGCGCGGATAAGAACGGCGCGGTGCTGGTGGCCCAGGAAACGGGCTGCTGCCATGCCTATGACGCCGGCCTCGGCGGGAGCTTCAGTCCGCTGCTGACCCTGTATTCGAACCAGGTCTATTACATGGAAGGTCACATGCAGCAGGGCGGTGGCGGCGAATACTACGGCATGGTCTGGCGCGAAATGAGCGGCAACCCCGCGGTGCCGCCGATGCCCAGCTACGACGCCAACGAAGTCGCCCCGGCGGATGAGTTCGTGCAACTGATGCCCGGCAATACGCCTGAGAGCATTGGATTCACCCTCGATCTCCCGGCGGTCACCAACATCTATGAAGCCAACCGCACCACCCTGGCGCTGGGCTTCATGGCGACGAACGGCTCGCCGGTCAACCCGGCGCTGGTTGCCAACCAGCACGTGTACTATCAGTGGCAGGCGAAAGATGCTTACGGCAACTGGACCAACGCCATGCCGGTGCGCGCCTTCAGCCTCTGGGCTAGTAACTACTTCTACCCGCCGTATCCGGGCGCTCCCTATTGGTTTGGGACGGACATCTCGACCGGTTATAACGGCAATAGTAATTACGTCGGCAGCCAGGTCCTGACCAACATCGCTTACCGCGTGGTGGCCTCGATTCCGGGCTTGTCTGTTACCAGTTCGGTCTGCTTGGCGACCTATATTCCTGACGTGAGCGCGCCGTATGTGACGGCCATCAGCGCCAACCAGTATTTGAACCAAATCACCATCACGTTCAACGAGGACCTGAACCTCCTCTCGGCCCAGCAGATCAATAACTACCAGATCCCAGGTCTGACGGTTTATGGGGTGCAACTGGATCCGAGCCGCCGCAAGGTGGTCTTGAGCACCAGTCCGCAGACCGTCGGTGGCAACTACAGCGCCACGATCAGCGGTGTGCGGGACGGTTCCGCCAACGCCAACCTGATGGGCACCACCAACATCAGCTTCCAATCGTGGGTCATTACGCCGTTCTTCGCCCACATTGAAGTCTTCACCAACATCGGCGGCACGGATGTCCCGAGCCTGACCAATAGTCCGAAGTACTTGCTCAACGTGCCCGATATGGACACCTACGGCCCGGCCTTCGCCTTCGGCACCAGCCCGAACATGAACTATGTCGGGGCCGCCATGGTGAACTACGGAGCGCGGGTCTCGGCCTTCTTCACCGCGCCGGTGGATGGCTACTATCGCTTCTTCCTCTTGAGCGATGATTCGTCGGCCCTGTTCATGAGCACGAACATGAATGGCGCGGCCTCGATGCAGCCGAGCAACCGGGTGATGATCGCCTACAACAACGGCGCGACCAACATGTATCAGACCAACCCGCCCATGATGTCCACCAACATCTGGCTGACGAGCGGTCAGAACTACTACATGGAAGTGCTCTCCAAGCAGGGGACCGGGGCGGACGGCGTCGCGGTCACCTATCGTCTGGTGCCGGATAACGTTTATATCCCGCAGGATATCCCGAGCACGGTGGTTCCGAATGTGGAGACCATTGGCCGGACCTTGCTGAGCACCTATTCCGACCCGGCCGGGGCCACGCTCTATGTAACCAACCCGCCGCCGGCCGCGCTGAGCGTGACGGAGAACGACTACATCACCCTTTCGATGGGTGCCTACGTGCTGCCGACCAACATGCCGATTGTGTATGCGTGGCAGTGCTATGATCGCTGGAACGGGATCTTTACCAACATCCCGGGGGCCAACAGCGCCACCTACTCGTTCTATGTGCCGTGGGATACGGGCACGCCGGACATGCCGGTGGATCCGACGATGGAGACCTACCAGGTGGTGGTCTATACCATTGCCCATAGCCTGAGCGCGCAAACCACGCTCTATATTAACCAGGACCTGACGGCGCCGACCATCCTCTCGCTGGGGTCGTTGGACGGCTACCAGATCGTGGTGCAAATGAGCGAGCGCATCCGGCCCGAGTATGCCGGGGACACGTTCAACTGGGCGGTCAACGGCGGCGCGACCATCCTGTCGGCGCAGCAGATCACCAACACGGTGTTGGGCGTGCAACAGGTCTGGCTGGATCGGATCCTGCTCACCATGGACCAGCCGGTTTCGGGCTTGTTCTCGGTGGACTGCTACGGTCTGGTGGACTACGCCGTCGCGCAGAACCAAGGCTACGATAGCAGGATCGGCAACGTCGCCAATCTGGTCGGCCAGGACGTCGGCCTCGCGGGCAACCCGATCATGCCGGGCGGAGACTACATGTTCACCAATAACGCGGTGGATGTGTTCGCCAACGGCGCGGACATCTGGGGTGGCACGGACGGCTTCAACTTCATCTACCGCACCATTAGCGGTAATTTCGACGTGAAGGTGCGCGTGCAGAGCCTCTTCCAGGCCAATGTGTGGAGCAAGGCCGGCCTGATGGCCCGCTCCTCGACCAACTACAACGCGCTCAACTTCGCGATGTTGACCACGCCGCTGCCGCTGGAGGGCACCTATCAGCTTTCGTGGCGGCCGTTCGATGGTTCGACCGTGTCCTACGGGCTCTACAGCACCAACCTGGGCAGCTTCGGCAGCGGGTTTACCCCGACGTATCCGAATGCCTGGGTGCGCCTGCAACGGTTGGGCAACGTGTTCAATGGCTACTACAGCACCGATGGTTTGAACTGGGTGTTGTATGGTGGCTTCGATAGCACCACCAATGCCACCGGGCCGTTCCCGCCGACGATGCTGGTGGGTATGGCGACTCTGGGCCACAACAACATCGCCGCCGGCAATACGTTTGCCGAGTACCGCGACCTCTACTTCCCGCAGCCGCCGGTGATCACCTCCGAGCCGTGGGGCGCCACCAATGGCATCCATGCGCCGGTGGCCTTCACGGTCACGGCGCTCTCCGATCCAGGCTCAGGCTTGGTGACCTATCAATGGTATAAGGACGGGGCGGCCCTCTATGGCGCGACCAACACCGTCTTCAGCATCCTGAACACCGCGCAGGCGGACTCGGGGGTCTATACGGTGTCGGTCGCCAACGACGGTGGTGGCGTGCTGAGCGTGCCGGCCATCCTGCTGGTGACCAACCAGGCGCCGATTATCGGTGACTTGGTGCTGGCGACCAACGTCTGCGCCTGGACCCTCCCGGCCAGCTTCTTCCTCAATGGCGCGGTGGATCCGGAGCATGATCCGCTCAGCCTCTACTCGGTCGCTGGGGTTGCGTCGGTCAATTGGACGGCGAACTTCGACGACGGCCTGGTGCCGGCGGGTGCGACCATCTACGGCAACAGCACGGTCGTCACCACCGGTGGCGTCAGCAACAGCGGTTGCCTGCACCTGACCGAGGCGGCTGCCAACCAGAATGGTTCGATGGTCCTCAACGACTTGACCCCGGGCCATGCGGTTTCCGCCTTCACGGCGAACTTCAAGCTCTGGATCACCGCGGGCAGCGCGACGCCGGCCGATGGGTTCAGCCTGAGTTTTGCCACCAATCTCCCGAACGGTCTGCTCGGGACGGTGCTCGGGGCTGAAGACGGGGACGGCAGCAACCTGATCGTGTCGTGGGATAACTACAACAACGGCACGGCGGGCATCCCCTCGTTGGCCACGGAAGCGCCGGCGATTGACATCAAGTGGGGCACTACCAACGTCCTCCAGCACGTGCCCATCCCGGTCATCGGGGTGTCGCGTTGGCTGCCGGTTCAGGTTGTGCTCAAGGCCAATGGCGCCGTCACGGTGAAGTTCGACGGCACCAACGTGGTCACGGATGTCCCGACGCCTTACGCCAGCCAGAACATGCTCGGAGCCCGCTTCGGGTTCGCCGCCCGCACGGGTGGCTCCTACGAGACACACTGGGTGGATGACATCTCCATCACCGTGAACTCGGCTCAGACGGCCGCCGGTGGGTTCGTGAGCCTCAATGGCACCAACGGCACCGTCACCTACACGCCGCCCGCCACGGGCTGCGCCCTGGATTCGTTCTATTACTTCGTCACCGACGGCCAGGCCGACGGCAGCGTCATGAAGCAGGTCACGGTGCAACATCTCTATGCCGCGCCGGATTCGATGGTGGCGGCCTCGGGCATCGCGACCAACGTCTCGCTGGCCTGGCTGATGAGCAACGACGTCAACCTCGATGGTGGGGCTTTGCTCTACAATAACTTCACGCAGCCGGCGCACGGCACGGTGACGATTGTGGGTGATGTGGTGACCTACACCAGCGCGAACGGCTACAACGGCGCGGATACCTGGACCTACTCGATCACCGACGGCGCCGGTCATACGGCCTCCGCCACTGTGACCGTCTCGGTCGGCACCGGCGCGGTGGTCAAGCCGAGCTATGTCTCGGGCTCGGCCGCCTACGACGATGCCACCCATCAGTTCTCGGCGCAATACGTGGGCGGACCTGGGGTGACCTATCACATCCAGACCACCACCGACATTGCAGATCCGGCCTCGTGGGTTGCGGCTCCGGCCCCGAACACGGTCACCGCCGACGGCACTGGCAAGTTCACCTTGATCCGCACGGTGAACCCGGCCGAGGTGAACCGCTACTACCGGATCGTTCCCTGATCCGCGGAGCTAAGATAACTTAAACACGCGCGCGGGGCGGC
>Ga0153880_1100976_pt1 | contig 20687 bp, 22 predicted proteins | sample AM7aRNAsmRNA_FD_105227 | JGI IMG/M metagenome (GOLD analysis project Ga0153880, IMG submission 105227) | Metatranscriptome of freshwater microbial communities from Lake Alinen Mustajärvi, Finland - AM7a metatranscriptome (Metagenome... | ecosystem: Environmental > Aquatic > Freshwater > Lake ... | reverse complement strand
TAAAGATGAAGTTAAAGATCCTATTGAAAAATCTAAAGATGAAGTTAAAGATCCTATTGAAAAATCTAAAGATGAAGTTAAAGATCCTATTGAAAAATCTAAAGATGAAGTTAAAGATCCTATCGAACCTAGTCTTACAGATATGAAAGGTGATGAGATTATTAAACCTACTGGTAAAGATATGGTTATGGTATATAATACTTCAGGAGCAGATATAATATTTAATCATCCTAAAGATGCTAGACCATTTGTATTTAGAAAACAAGCATCTATACCATTAATTAGTATACCTCCATGGGTTAAATTAGTAGGTAATTATAGACATGCTATTGGAAATAAACAATTGATAGTAGCTACTTTAGGTCAAATTTTAGCAGGAAAAATACAATAATTTTATATAATAAAATATTATGGGTCAACAAGCTAATCAAATTGGAACTGCAGTATATCAACAAGATACTAATAAAGCTCCTACTATAGTTTCTGCAAATTTTACTAACTCAGGATGGTTAATAAGATCTGCAAGAGGTATTCCTCATAAAGGTGTTAGAATAGGTGGTAAAGCAGAATTACTCACTAAATATGGAGATATAATGAGTGATGCAAATGGAGTATTAGCTTTACAAAGATTATTTGATAATGCTTCTCCATATGGTGCTACAATATATCCTATCAGAGTTATTCCTGATTATGCATATTCAACTTCTGTATCATTTACTGCAGTTACAGATGAAGGATATGGTAAAATAGGATTTACTGTTGCATCTCATACATTACAAACTAATGATTTAATATTTGTAAGAGCAGGTAGTTATATAGGAAAATATTTAGTACTCGCATCGACTACATCTATTAAAGTTGTAGTATACGGAATATTTGGTGCTACTACGACAGGAAATTTAAGTATAGCAACTGGATATGCTGCAGCTGTAAATCATCAAAGAACAGGATCTGTAAAGTTTATTCTTGCTCCTAGTAGTTCTATATTAACTAAAGTTAAATTAGCTATTACTAATAATACAGATAATAATGATATAACTATATCAGGTTATGTTGATAATGTGTTAGTAACTGAAACATATCTTGCATTAAAGAAAGATCAAATTGTATTAGCATTAAATGATGGAGTTGATAATTATACAAAATCTAATCTATTGAGAGTAGATTTATTTGGAGGTAAGATACTAGACACTTCTTATTATGATAATACTGTATTTGCATATAATGTTTCTACTAAAGAATTAATATTATATGAAGATCCTATAACAGATGTTTCTGATGCAATTAAAATGTATGATAGTGTAGGAGTATTAAAAGCATCTGATGTGATAGCTAGTACAGTAACTACAAATCAAGCATTTAATCTAGTTAGTGATATAGCTACTGCAGTAGTTACAGATGTATGTCATTTAACTTATGCACATGTTTCAACTGTAAATCATCAAACTCTTCATGTTGTATATTTAACTGCTCATGGATATTTACAAGGTGCTACTGCATATTTTCATGATATAACAGGAAATCTTATTGGTAGTAATGTAGTAGCTACTTTAGTTAGTCCTACTGAAATTATTCTTACTACTGATGTAGCAGCATTAACTAATGCTCATATTTCATATACATCAACTGTAGCAGTTGTAGGTATTAATCACACTACAAAAATGATACAATTTGCAACTACACAATCATTAGTTGCTGGTGATTCTATTACAATTCATTCATTAGTAGGAGTATTAAGAGGTAGTTCTGCTATTGATGAAGTAATCTCATCATATAGTGTTACATTAACTACAGGATATGCTAGTATAGTTCAAGGATATAGTATGAGAACTGAATTTGTTCCTGTAACATCTGTAGGTAATAATCTATATAGTTCTTCTGCTAAATATATGACTATAATTGCTGGACAGAATGGATATGAAGATCCTGGATTATGGGGTAATAGTATAGGATATTCTATTACTAAAGATGGTAATGATCCATCATCTAGAGTTATGACATTTTATAAGAAGATCGATGGAGTTTATGTAGATCAATCTAATACTATAACAGGTATTACATTAGGTAATCAAAATTCTATAAAATATAAATGTGATTATATCACATTAGAGTTTGGATCAGGATCAGGATTAATGGATATTACAAATGGTATAATTCCATTATATGGAGGTAAGACAGATAGCGTTGCTCCAGTGTTAGCAGATTATGTAGGTACATATGCATTAGGAACTGGTATGTATGGATTTATAGGATTACCTATATCATGTATAGGTATTACTGAATCTTTGGGTAGTACAGATCTTATAACTCTAGCGAGTACAATAGATGCATTTATTGATTCTAGTAGACCTAGATGTATAACTCTGTTGAATGTAGATGAAAATTCTATTACTGCATTGGAAGCTACAGGTATTGCATCTTTATTACGGAAAAAATCTAATATTGCTGCATATTTAGGATATGAAAAAGTGTATGATGATAGTATGGCACTACGTACTATTCCTGCAATATGTGCATTATATGGATCAGGATATATAAGGAAATCTATGTCAAAGAATCAATTACCCTGTGTAATGCCTGGAGGAGATCCGTCAAATATAATAGGTGCAGATAGTTTAACTACTCCTATCTTAACTCCTGATGATTTGAAATATTTAGTAAGAAATTTAGGAGTAAATTCTATAGAGAATAAAGAAAGTGTAGGATTTATAGCTAGAACTTCTAGGATGATGTCTACAGATAATCGTTATTATGACATTCATAAAATAAGATCATGTAATTATTTAGCTGCTAGTTATTTATCATCAGTAGGATGGGTAGAACAGGAACCATTTACATCTGAAACTCAGATTAAATTAGTAGTGTCAATGAGAGAATTTCTTATGGATCTATATAATCGTGGTATGTTTCATAAAGAATATGGATTTGATAAAGCAGTTTTAATTAAATGTGATTCTGATAATAATCCGTCTGATCAAGTTAAGATGAGAAATCTTGTAGTGGATAATGTGGTATGGATAGTTGATACAGTAGAGTCTGTTACAATATATCTTAAATCATCAGATAGTGGTCCATTAGATGTTTCATTTATTTAGTATAAAAATTTAATATTATAATATTATGGCTTACGAAAGAGTAGATGCTAATCAAGACGTCCTTACTGTAAATGGATTTCAATTTGAAATAAATAATCAAAGGATAGCTTCAGTAATAAATTGTGGAGGATTTAATAGAACTATAGGAGGTATAGAATGGGTAGATGGAGGAACAGGTATAACAGATACATTCTCAGATCAGAAGAAAGTATATGGACCTATTACTATAAAATTCAGAGTTGATCCTACTACAAATGAATTTAATAAATTGAGATCGTATGTAACTGCATCTCATTTATTAGGAGTAAAGTTTAATTTTGCAATCGTAAAATATCATTATCAAGTAGAATTATTTAGAATTTTAGTATATAATGGATTATTTAAAGAAGAACAGTGGAGTGAATTTGATAAAAATGGATCAGGTCCATTTGAAGGTACACTTAATGTACCCTGTTCATTTTGGGAGATATTAACTCTATCTGTTAAACCACTAGGTATACCAGATTTAGTATCGTAGAATAGTAGAATAAATTTAAATATATATATATGAATAATATAAGTAAAGTTGATCAAATGATCGAACAAGTATTAAATGGAATAGATCCAAAAAATATTGTATTAAAATATCAAGAAAGTGTAGAATTTGATTTAGAAGATTATGGTATTTATGAAAGTATGAGTAATGCTAGAACATCTCAAGCTAAAAAAGTACAAAATGGAGATATGGATGAAGATGAATTTAAAAGTGTATTAAATAAGATTAAATTATCTAATCCTGATGCATATGAATATTTTGATTTATCTATGCAAGATATTAATTTTCATAGTGATAGTGAAAATAGAGCATGGTTTAATAAAATAAAATCTAAGTTTCCAAATAAAAATTTGATGGATATATTTACTCCAGGTAAAATAAATAATTATTTATCTTTATTGATTAATTCACATGAACATGGTGGAAAATATGATATAAATGAGTAATTTATGAATATAGAGATATTAATAAATAGAGTCTTAGAAGGATGTGATATTAAATCTTTAATAGAAAATTCTGATATAGGTGATAGAGGAAATCCTGGTACAGATAATGATCATATAAAAGAAAGAAAATCAAATCCTGATAAAGAATTTCATTGGTATGTTTCTAAAGGTGACAATATAGAAGATAATGGTAGTTTTATAAGTGCTATTAAGGCAATGATATTAAGACATCGTGTATCTAAATCTGAATATAAGAGATTTAGTAGATACGTTCATAATGTAGCAGATAATGCGATGGATAGATTAGATATAATTGGTTATGGAGACGAGGTTAAATTTCCTGGTATTAAAAATGAATACTAATATAGTAGAATAAATTTAATATGAATGTACAAGAAAAAGCTATATGTAAATCATTAAAATTAGATGTGTCATCTTCAGTATCAATAGGTATTGGAAATGACAGGATAACTCTAGTAAATCAGTTGAGTAATGTAGTATTGTTTTTGATAAAAGATGATATGTTATATACTTATATTTTACCAAAGACGATACTACCTACTTTACCTGTAAATTCTATAAAAAGTTATCTCAAAATAAATATAGAAGGTTTAACTCAGTATATTAGAAATACTGAGCAGTTAAAAATTTAAATATAATAGAATATGAGTAGTGTATATACGCAAGTAAAACTTGCTGATAATCTTAATAGATTACCTTTAGGATTACAAGTAAAAAATAGTGATAAATCTATAAAATTAATACGAGATATCGAATTTAATAGAGTATCTCGTGAAGATATAAAAAAGATAAGAGATGAGATATTTGCAAAGAATCATCCATATATGTGGATTGCTAGAATATTATCTCTTGTTGTAAGTAGTATAGGAGATATTCCTGTATATAGTGAATATGCTAAATCAGGATTTGATCCTACATTTTATCCTGAAGTTATATCTCATTTGTCTCCAGGAGATGCAAATTATGCACTATATGCAGGTCATATACATAGTTTTGGACCTATTATAAAAGATGTTAAATTTCGATGTAATAATATTATTTGTAATCCTAAACGTGAGATTGTAGATGATATTAATCTAGGTGATCTTATGGTAGATTATTCAGAGGAAGATTATTATACTCTAACTGTAGAATTAATAGATGGTATAACATTTGAATCTAGTGAAGGTAAAGATCCAAATCTATATAAGATAATCAATATGAGATTACCGGTATTAGGAGATGGTATAGCTGAAGAAAAATGGTATCAACCTAATAATCAGGGTACATTTGATGAGAGAGTGTATCTAAGATGTATTGATAGTATCTCTACATTAGATGGTAAAATGTTTCCTAAAGAGAGATTATCTAATATAGGTCCAAGTTTATTAACTAAATTGACTGGTAGAGATAGTAGTATCTTAGAAGATAAAATAAATGGTATTCCCACTATAAGTACTAAAAAGATTAAGTTGTGTCCATATTGCTCTGAGGACATAAATTTTTTCGTATCGACAGCTTATTTATTTCCTCGCTAATTAATTTATTATATGTAGATGATTCAGATATTTCATACGATTATCGATCTCATCTACTATTTAGTAATTATGGATGGACTCAGTCTTATGTAGACAAGTTATCGATTAGTGATGTAAATAAATGGGCTGAATTTATTTTAGAAGAGAAGAAATTGATGAATAAGAATAAAAATGAAGAGAATAAATCGTGGGCACATTTCTTTCATCAATTATTTAAAAATTATAGATTTCATTAAAATAATAATATATAAATAATATAAATATATGAGTAATAAAGTTCAGTAGATTCAATGATTGAATCTGTATTAGAAGGAATCGATCCTAAAGATATCGTATTAGAGAAAAAAAATAAAAGTGCTAAGATAGAATATACTATAGTGAGTCACGATAAAAATAATATTGATATACTCAGAAAAAATATTATAAACTATAATCCTAAGTACGGAGATAGAAATAATCATTTAAAAGTATCGTTAGATAAAGACGAAGCACGTGATGTTAAGCAGATTATAGTTAATATGGGTATTCCAGTTAACTGGATGGATATGAAGAATAGTGTTAAAAATGAGAAAGATTTAAAAAGAGATTTAGAAAAATAATTATATTGAGATAATATAATTTAGATTAATTTATTATTAATGAATATAAATGCATTTCAGTATATACTTAAGTTAAAAGATGAAGTTACTAAACCTGTAGAAGATATCAGGAATAGTATGGTTGATCTAACTAAAGTTACTGAAACTCTTCAAAAAGCATGGTATCAAATACGAAATTTAGTTATATCTGTAGTAGGATTTGCTACAGTAAGAGAGGCATTTATTAAATTAAATGAAGTAGCATCTGAGTATGATAAAACATTAACATCTTTATCAAATAGATCTGGATCAGATAAATTAGGTAAAGATATGACTGCATGGGTAAATACAGTTAGTATGCAATATGGAGTAGCTAGAGATGATATAACTTCATTAACTAATGAATATTTAAAATTAGGTGCTGATGTTAGAAAATTAGATATGAAATCTCTTATAGCTACATCATTAGGTACAGGTAGATCTGTAACTGATTTAGAAGCACAATTTAGAGGATTATCTAGACAATTAACATATTCATATGAAGATATATATGCATTAGATAGTGAATTTGGTAGAGGAGCAGGTGCTAAGATATTTGCATCTATGGCAGGTAAAACTAAAGGATCTGTAGAAGCTGTATCTGGAGCATTGAAATATTTAGGTGAAAGATATAAAGATACTACTGATAGACAAGCACAATCTATAGAAGGTATGAAACAGATATCTGAATCATATAAGATGATGTTTACTGAACATATGATGGGAGATAAAGATAGTGGTCCATTATCAGCTATTCGTAGAGGTTTACAAATGAATATTGATTTCATGAAGAAGAATAAACCTTATATGGATGGATTAGCTATAGGATTTGGAAAGATAATAGAAGGATTAGTAGATGGATTTAATGCATTAAAGAGAATCATATTTGATAATCTTGATAAGATGTTTCATAAAATGGGACAGACATCAGATGGATTTGTTAAAAATACTGTATATCCATTTGTTACATATATTGAGATATTGAAGATTAAGTTAGGTCAGTTAATAAAAGGATTTATAGAAGGATTTATAGATAGTCCTGTATGGGGTGGACTTAAATTAACATTTGGAATTATATGGAAAGTAGTTAGTGGTATCGTAGGATTATTACCTGGAATGAATAGTCTAGGTAAAGCTATAGGATTTGTAGCGAGTGTTGCAGTAGGATTATTTATATTTAAAAAAATAGGAGATTATGCAAAATATTTACGTGTAGAATTTTTTAAATCTATAAATGGAATTGTTAATGTGGGTAGAGCATTTGGACAGATGGGTAAAGATATAGGAGATGTTTGGAAACAGTCAAAAGGTATGATGCAATTTAGAAATTATTATAAAGATGGATTTCGTATGATAGAAGTACAAAGTTCATCTACATGGACAAAGATTAAATCAGGTATAGGTGGTACTGCACAAGCTATAGGATTAGGAATGAAATCTATGAAAGCAGCATTTTTAGATAATCCTGTGGGTATTTTATTAGTCGTATTACCATTAGCTATAGAAGGATTTAATAAGTTATTTAATTCTATGGAGAAAGTTTCTGAAGCATCAAAAATTATAAAAGAAGCTTCTGAAGGATTAACTGAAAAATATATAGATCAACGTAAATCATTAAATGGTTTAATCGAGGAATATAGAAAAACTAAAAAAGGTAGTGATGAACAGAAAACAGCATTTCAGAATATTATTGATATGGTACCTAATATTGAAAAAGGTTATACAAAACTCAATAAAGCTATGGATGATGAAACTGGATTTATACGTGCATCTATAGAAGCGTTAAAAGATAAAATTATACAAGAATCATTAGAAGATGTATTAAAAAAGAATATGGCAATTGTATCTAATGAATTAACTAATAATATGCAAGTAGCACGTGATATAACTGAAAGAGGTAAAGCACAAGGATTAAATAAAGAACAGATAAAAGTAGCTGTAGAAAGAGGAACTAGACCATCTGAAGAATCTATCACAGCTAGTGAAAATATTAGTGCTATTCAAAAAGCTATAAGTACTAAAACAGGAGATATATGGAATAGTCTGTCTGATATAATCTCGAATACTAATGATATGTTGGATACTCAAACTGCTGAAAATAAGAATAAGATTGAAACACCTGTCGTGAGTAAAGAATTATCTTTGCAGTGGTCTTCTGGTCTCGAAAAGAGTAGCATGTCAAAAAATATTGATAAATCTGTAGATTATCAAAAAGATACAAAAGAATTGATGCAAAAACAATTAAATACTCAAATTAATGCAGGATTAGATCCTACTACTCCAGTTAAAGCAGAGACTAAAACGATTGGTGGATCTAGTATTAATAAATCTAAAACTACTATTGTTAATCAAAATAATAATAGTCTTCATTTAGATGGTGAAATAATTAATAAAACTTCGAAAACTAAAGTTGCAGATAAAGCTGATACTAAAAATGTGATGGTATGGTATTAATATATTATAATATATGTATGATGTAAAACAATATCCTCGAGGTATTTTCTATAATAAAGATTGTTGTTTATATTTGGAATTTCAAATGAATCCTCCAGCTATATCTAGAGAGAAAACAGCTAATTATAATGCAATAAATATTACAGGATTTGATTCTATCGTAGATTTGTGGAGTAGTGGTGGACCATATAATTTATCATTTGATTTAACATTTGATAGTAGACCATATGCTCGTACTAAAACATCTCAAGATGATACTGATGAATATGATAATATTCCTATAAATTCAGAGAATAAATTTAGTATGCCTATTGATCTATCTCATATATTATTAGGTACAGGAGTAGGTATGGTTCAAGATTCTATATCTAATATGTCAGAAGTAGCTGCTATAGCATTACAAGTAGGTAGACGATTTATAAAGAAAACTGATGATCCTAATCAACTTACTGATATGGATAATCAGAATACTGCATATGATAAATTAACTAAACAATATGCATTACGAACTATAGATCATCGTAAATATGATCCAACTATGGGAGTATATCCATATATGGCTATTATAGAATCATTTTTACGTCCTGCATTTGAAGGTAATAAATATTCTAATTTCGATTCTAAAGATACTCCATCATTAATGAAACTTTATGATCAAGATCAACAATATCTTGCACCTCCAAGATGTATGTTTATATTTGGTAATAGGATCTTTGAGACTAAGATGAAATCTGCTCCTATAAAAGAAGAGATTTATAATCAAAATTTAATACCTGAAAGAGTATCTTTTAATATAACTCTAGAAGTGGTAGAAACATCTGTAACTCATTTAGTAAATGATGAACAGAGAAAGTATTATGCAGTATCAGGATTACATAAAAATCCATTTTTATCATCAAATCAAATATTGAGTAATTCAAATTATGTATTCAATTTAAATAGTAATACTGTTACTAATAAATTTAATGCAAGTTTAAAACCATCTGAGAATACAGGTAATATTTATGTATGATATCATTTAATAAAAAAGTAGATAAAATAGGAGAGTATAATACGATTACTGAATTTGGCAGTATTAGTTCAGATATAAATGTATCAGTCACACCTGTTATAAATGATATTTGTAAAGGTCATGTATTAGAAACTATATCTAATATATTGTATTCAGATACTTATAAATGGTTTAATCTCTATCAAACTAATATTTTAAAACATCCATTTGATTATAATAAATCAGAATCTGTTAAACAAGCATATACATATTTTTATGTAAATCAAAATGTAAGTTTACCATCTCCTGGAATATTTTATATAAGATTTAATGGAATAACTATTTATCAAACAGGAAATAATTACACTCCTACTACATATTTAGATCTATTTTTATTTTTAAAATCTGTATTAATAGATACATATTATTTCAGTTTTAGTATAGAAGATGTTATTGATAGTTCATATCCATTAACATGTAAATTATATTCTCTATTTAATACTCCTGAAGATTATAATAATTTTCCTATTCAATTTTATATCGGAACTCGTCTATTTGATTGTATACAACCATATCCTAATTATAATTTTCAAGATAAATGTTTTAGATATGGAAAGAATGCATCAGTAGCATCTAAAGTGTATTTACCTACTGTATTATCTGGAAATAATCAATCTGTGAGTTTAAATCGTAGTTTAAGTATCGCACAATGAATGTAGATAATCTGATTGATAAAGTTCTAGAAGGTACTGATGTTAAATTAGTATTAGAAAATGCTACATATATTAAATTTAAAAATATTGAATTAAGTGATAATAGTAAAGGATCTTATCCTTTTATATTATATAATTATATTGAGACTGATAGATCATTAATTAGTGATAAAGATTATAAGAAATTTAAATCTATGTTGATCGGATCTCATATATTAATAATAGGTTTTGAAACAGGAAATCATCAAAATTTTAGTTCGATAAATAAATATTTAGATAGTATATGTTCGTATGCTCAAATAAAAGATTTATTATTACTGGGTAGAATATGGTTGAAAGAAAAAGTAATAGGATTTGATTCTGATACTACTCCGTCTAAAGAGATTAAATTAGAATGTATACATGGATTAGAAAAATTATTAAAAATATCTATTTTATTTGGAAAATATTATATAGATATTAGTGGAGAGAATGATTTTAATAATAAAGTTATTCCTATTTATGATTGGTATAAAGGTAAAGGAACTGAATTAAGTAAATATTTGTAATATGGTAAATGTAGCTGATTTAAGACCATATCGAAAAGTATATCTAAATGGACATCCTGTACCTCCTCAATGTATAAATGGAGAGATATCGATTAGTATGTCATTATGGGATGAATTACCATCTTGTAGTCTGTCAGTATGGATAGATATAGATCCTAATTTTGAAGCAGGAGCATATGGTAAACCTATGAAAACTCCATCAGGATTAGTATACTCATTCTTTATGCAACGTATAGATATAGAAGGAGGATATTATGGAGATGGTAATAATAGGAAATTATTCTCTGGATTAATAATGCAATGTAATCCTCAGTATACAGATGACGGTAGAGTATCTTTAGGTATAACTGCCAATATGTATGGATTTATGCCTGGATTTACATCTGTAAAACGTAATGAATTTTATCCTTCATTATCACGTAAAGTAACTCCACATAAAGATGATGATAATGTAGAAGCTAGAGATCCACTACCTGGAGATGATAGATCATGGGCTATAAGAACATCAGGTAAATCTATTAGTTTAAAAGAGATATTACAAGGAATCATAACTCAATATCCTTATAAAGAAACTGAAATTGATAAATATGTTTATGATGAACAGAAATGTTTACAGATAAAATCTGGTAAGGCTATATTAAAAACTGGTATTAAATGGGTAGATGATGAAGATAATACTACTATAGGTCCTATTCAATCAGGTACTCATTTAGTATTAAAACTTAAAGATCCGATTACTGGAGGATATAGTATTCCGGTATTTGATGATAAAGAAAATGAGTTATGTCAAGATTGTATGACTGATTGGGAATTTATACAATATCTTGCAAACAGGTATGATGCTGATACATTTGTAGATCCTGAGTCTCATGAATTTTATTTTAAATCACGATCTGCAAAGAATAGTTGTGTTTATGATGTTTATATCTCGGATAAAGAGATTAAAGGGATTCATTTTTATTTTCATAGAAATCCAGAGTATATAAATAATAAGAAACAACATTTTATTACTCCATTAAAATATTTTAATCCTATGTCTCCAAATTGTGCATTACCTATGAGTGGTATATCCTACTCATTTGATATAGGTAGTATGCAAGGAGGATTGATGAATAGTTTTACTGATAAAGATGGAAATCTTCACGATAAAACTGTAGTAGTAGAAAATGATGGATCTATTAAAATAGAGGAGTGGGAATTAGATAAAGCTAAATTATTATCTCCAGAAGCTGATAGATTCTTTAAGAATTATAGTATTAGTAATACTGGATGGAATGATGCTAAACAATTCTGGAAGAAGGTAGATACAGTAAATGTAGATAATTCAGATAACAGAAAGAATCCTCCATTCTATGCATCTAAAACTAATTTGTCATTTAAGACATTTGGAAATATTTATACTCAATTAGGTGAGAAGTATTATATTTATAATCTTGGATATGGTGCTAGTAGTGATGGGAGAGATAAGTCTCTACATAAATGTTGTAAATTGGAATATACACTCGGAGATCATTTTATGATGAATGTAGGTTTCAGAGCCTTCTGAGAACGTGTTTAAGACGTTCAAATATTAGTTGGGGCAAGTGCCCGCCTTGATGTCTAATAAGCTCTTAAAACGCCTAAAAAAGGCTTTAAATTGGGTGTTAAAGTTGAACGTTCAGGTTGAAAGTTAATGTTGATTAATATTAAGATAATATAATGTTATTTGAAGCTAAATTAGTATCTGAAGATTTTTTTGAAAATGATCCTGAGAATATGGGATCTATACGAATATTTTATAACAATAAAATAAGATGGGCTAGACCAAATTTACCTTACGGAACTTTTTATGTACCAACTTTAGAATGGATTAAAAAGTATGCTAAAGTTACAGATACTGGATCTGCTATTGGAGTATATGTACAGAATGTAAATAATTCAAATAGATTTGTATGGACTGGATTCTGTATCTATAAAGATCAGTTACCTCCAGATGCTATGAAGAATTATGCATATCGTAGAGTTACATTTACTGATAATTGGATTGAGTATTATGATGATAAGAAAGATGAGAATGCATATGTTATAAAACATATTGATGGTACGATAGTTACAATAGACAGAACTACTAATTCTGAGATGATAAAGATATTCGATGGTAAATTTAATCATCAAATATTACTAGATAAGAATGGAGTTTCTATAACTGATGGAGTAAATGGTAGTAAATTTGTAACTACTAATCAAGGAATAGAGTTAGATGATAATACAGGATTTAAAGTTAAAGTAGGTAGTACTACAATCACAGTATCTGGTGGAGGATCTACATCTGAGATTGATACTCCATCATTACATATAAAAGGATTATCTATGAAGATAGATGGTACAGTTATACCTACAGGTCATGGATCATTTTGTGCATTACCTAATTGTATATTAACAGGTGCACCTCATGTAGGTGAAATAAGTAATAATAATTTATAATGTTATCTATTCCAAATCTATACACAGATTTAACTAATGCAGTTAGTGGAGTAACTGATTCATATGTATTTTGTAATAAATTTGCAAATACGTTACAAACTTATTTGTTGAATAATGTACAGATTAATGGTATATATAGTGGAGTTACAAATGTAGGTAGTCCAGATCCATTATGTGGTAGTTACATTTGGAAACCGATTAGTGTTTTATTTAGTGATATAATTCTATTTAATGGAATATGTAATATGACACTAATAAATAATCCTATGATTTATATTAATTCATGGATTAATACAGGATTACAATCTATAACATTTAATGGTCCAGATGTTAGTAGTAAAATAATCACATCTATTCCTTCATTATCTATAAATGTATATTCAAATATAAATGTTAATATGATAGATAAGTTTATTAATTTATGGAATACAATTTGTACTACGATTATAAATTCATTAATAGGATTAAATAAAATTATGCCTATAAGTGTACCATCTATATCAGTTAGTGGATCAGGAACAGTAAATTTTACAAATATATTCTAATGATAGATATTGATGATTTAATAGATAAAGTATTAGAAGGTAAAGATCCTAAAGATGTATTGACTCCATGGGGAGATAAGATAATAGATCCATATAATAAAGAATATATTCATAGAAAGGTATTAGATTTTTATTATCATATATCACCAACTATGAATAAAGCAGATATATTAACATCTGGATTAAAAGTAGATTCAAAAAATAATACAGTTCATAAATTAAAAGGAATATATCTAACAGATGATTATGAATCTATGTTGTATGCTATGCCAGAATTTAGTATTAAAAATAAATATTCTTTATTCAAAATAGATGTTAGTAAATTTAAAGATAAATTAATACAAGATCCAGAGATGGATATTACTAGTAAATCTCCAGATTTACCTAATTTTAATTTTAAAATATGTATCATAGATATCAGTGTAGATAATATAGAATATTTAGGTGATTTAAAAATAAATAAATTACAAGTACGTAATCATATTGAATATAAATTTTCATTATAAATGAATAAGATAAATTTAACATATCCTTTATCATTGAATGTAAATGGAAATTTATCAACAAATTTAGCTACTAAGAATAATAAAAGTAGATTGAATTTATTGTTAGATATTCGTAGAGGACAAAGATTTTATCATCCTGATTATTGTAGTAGATTTGAGGAATTAGAACAGGATTCTATAGATGCAGATCAATCTATATTAAGTAGTATAATGTTAGATTTTAAAAATGCTATATATAATTATATGAAGGATTATCTAAGTATCTCTGATATAGTATTATCTGAAGTCAATAGAGAATTATCATTAAATGTTAATATTATACAATAATGAATAGAAGATTTATTATAAAAAGTCAAACATATGATGAAATAATTTCTGAGATAGAACAGATTACTTCTAGTATATTACCTCAATGGAATATACAAGATCCTAATGATATAGGTAGATATTTAGTAGAAATAGGTACATCTGAAACTGAAGTAAATAATGTATTTGCGAATGATTTAGCATTAGAAGCACGATCTATATTAGATGCAAGAGATCCTAAATCTGTAGCAATGCATGCTATAAATGGATATTATAGAGTTAAGACTAAACAACCATCTGTAGTAATAATAAAGATGGAACTTAAATATGATGCACAATTATATTCATCATCAGGTATATTCTTTCCATCAAATATTTCTATAAATCCATATGAAATTAGATTAGGAGTTAAAGATAATTCATCTCAAGTTAAATCATTTGAAAATAGTGATTCGATATTAATATCTAATTTACCAAGTGATTATTCTACAACATATTTAGATAATTCAGGAGTAGTATATCAAGTAGATGAAACTTCTATTATATCAGTCCCAGGATGTTATAAATATACAACTAATACAGGTGCTATAGTAATATTTTATATTGCTGATTTTATAGAAGGTGAATCTAAATCAATCACATTATATCATGATGGAAAAGATTTTTCTCCTGTAACAATACCAGATTTAGATTTAATAATAAATGAAGATCCTGGAATATTAAATGATTATGGAGTTCATTTAAATATATTGAGTACTGATTATAGTTTAGTAGACACATTTTTATTCTCTAATTCTATAGATAAAGTATTTAGTCTTAGACCAAATAAATCTGGATATTGGATGTTGTATTTAGCAGATAATAAAGTAGGATATCGTCCATTATTTAATACTGCTATGACTATAAGTTATAGAATAGGTGGAGGTAATATAATTATAAATGCAAATGCTATAACTACACAATCTATTATTCCTAGTGGATTACAACCGTATATAAATAGAGTATATAATCAATCATCAAATTATGGTGGATCAGATATTGAAGATATAGATCTATTAAAACGTACAGTACCATTATTAGGTGGTAGATATGGTACATTAGACAGTAAACCTAAGATTAAATTTGTAGTAGATAATATAGGTGGAGTAGCTAGATCTAGAGTTACTAATCTAGGAATATTAATGATAGTTAATATAATACCTATAGGTGGAGGAGTACCATCATCTACATTCTTAACATCTATATCAGATATAATAGAACCTAGATTACCAGGAGGATATGGATTATTAGTTCAGTCTCCAGTATATTTAGGATTGAATGTCGTTATAAATGCATATGCTAAATCAAATGGATTAATATCAGGAACTGTACAATATAATAATTATACAAATAGTATAGTATATGATTTAACATCTCTAATTTCATCTAGATTAAATCCATTATCAAAAGATAGTAATGGAAATTTTATTAATGATTTTGCAGATGTATTTAATGGATCATTTATAGGAGATGCTATTAAGAATTATGGTAATATTTATGATTATGATGGTACAATAAATGGTATTAATATTAATGATTCAACATGTACATTTGCATTAGGTACGAATCAAATAGTAGATAATGGATTATCAAATATATTAGTTAATGTTATAGTAAATCAATAATGGATAAAATTGATAAATTAATTGATAGAGTATTAGAAGGATATGATTTAAGATATTTATTAGAATATACTTCTCCTAAAGAGATGTTTACTTATATAATTAGACAATCTGGTATTGATATAAGACAATTAAGAAATAAATATACAGGAGAATATTTTCATGGTACATCTTCTATTTATTTAAATGAGATTAATAAAGATGGACTTAATAAAACAATAAATTATATAACTAAAGATCCTATTATAGCATTTCAAGAATCGTCGTATACAGTTTTTGGAGATCCATATTTTACAAAAGGTAGACCAAATGGAGTTGGAGGTATTATGGTAGTATTAGTTATAAATAATACAGATATTGATAAATCTAAGTTAGTGATAGATTCAGATTATGACGACGATTTAAATGCATATAAATATAAAGAGAAAATTTTAAACAATAGTATTATCGATATTCTTAAATTTCCTGGAATATCCAGAGATAAATTAAGTGCAATGCAATATATATTATGATCTTAAATAAACAAGGATATATACGTACATTAGAAGATTTAGAATATGTATTGAAAGATAATCATACATTATGGGATGCTATACCTATTAAGATAAAAAATGGATTATCAAATGATGTACAAGTTATAGTTAAATTATTATCATATTGTTTATCTAAACAATTAATTACAATAGATTATCTTTCAAATTTATTAGATTTTGATACATGTGATTTAGAATTATGTTATGCATATGCAGAATTATTTGATATTCCACTTCCTAGATTTCCATTAGTATCTACGATTCGTACTAATTATGTAGAATCTACACTAGTAAAAACAATTCAAGATTTATCGATAGATCATAATTTTTATACTACTGATTTTGTACATCAATGTGATTTATCTGCAGTTACATTAACTGCTCCATATTTACCTACAACATTAACTTGTACAAATGTTGATATTAATAATATAACATTTACTAATCCAAATTATGGAATCTCGACATTAAATTACAAAATATTATTTTCATATCATAGAGATTATACAAAACAGATAAGATTGATATGTAAGAATATACTTCATATTCATAATGCTAGAACTACATTATTGGGAATTAAATTATATCTTTATTATTTATTATGTGATGATGATTCATCTATAGTAATGAATTCATTTCCTAGACAATATCCTATATTTAAATTTCCATCGATACGTGGTAGTATAGGTACTACATTACAAACTCCATATGTAGGTAGAACATATCCAACATATAATTATCAAGATGCTATGTTTCATAGAGGAATTAATAATTTAGGATCTACTCCTCAAGCATCGTGGTTTAGACTACCATTTCCATTAGCTAATATTTATAATAATTATCAAGGACAAAGTTCTATATCTATATCAGGTCCTCCAGCATTACCTCCATTTTATGGACCTCAGGTAATAAATACTGGAATATCAGATTACAGTTTAACTCCTAGATTTATAGATCATTCAGGTGGAGGACAGAGTCCATATAATTATTTTTTACAAATAACAATTACATGTGATTTGATACAACAATTAGAAGATTTTATAAAAGATACAATTATAAATAAATTTATAATGTTTACTGATTTATATAATAATATTTCGTTTACATTTATTAATAATAAAACAAGATGGTAACACCTGTTATAGAAACTAGATCTGGTAATTATACAACTCCAGGTTTATATGAAAAAGCTATTAATAATAAAACTGTACAAATAGAAGCTTTAGCTGATCCTGGTATACCTCCTGATTATGCATTTAATCTTGAATTTAGATTATTATTAGAATTATTAGGAGATACAATAGATTCTATAGCTGGAGGAATATTAAGATTATCAGGATTAACTATAAGTACTGTATTTAATTCTGTATCATTATCTGCAGGTAGTCTTTTATATAAATATTATAGAGTAGTAGAGACTATGTCTCCTTTTATTTCTGGGAGTATGACTCCAGGTACTACATATTATATTTATCTTAGAATAGAAGAAACTAGAATAGATGGTGATGTAGATCCAACTTTACAATTTACTCCTGTTACTGGATTTTCATTTTATACTCATAATGAATATAGGTTTACAAATACATGGGTATTAACTACATCTGCTCCTACTAGTACAGATAATGGTATTACAAAAGTTATATATATTAAATATGCTACTATATCATTTTCATCAGTATGGAATGTAGTACATGAAGTACCTATATATGATAAAAAATTAAATACATTATTAACATCAGGAGTAATAAATCCTCTTTTAGCACATTTAATAGATTATAATAATCCTCATCAAGTTAGTAAATCTCAAGTAGGATTAGGTAATTTAGTAAATTCATTACAATTATTAGTATCAAATTTGATAACTAATAATACTATGACTCCTATAGATCTTACACATATTCCATCTGCATATTCAGTATCACAATATGTATCGTCACAATTAGGTATTAATAGTTTAGATACTGTACCTGTAGGAGGAATTATTATGTATTATGGAATATTATCTAATTTACCTCTTAATTATAAAATATGTGATGGAACTACATATGGTAGTATTATAACTCCAGATTTAAGAGGTAGATTTGTTGTATGTTGTGGTCAGGATCAAAATCCATTATCTGGAGATATTAATCCAAATTATGGATTATGTTTTGCTGGAGGAGCAAATACATGGATGTTATCTGCTGCTGAAGCAGCTACTAGTATTCATGATCACAGTTTGTCTATTACAAGTCAAAGTATTGCAGATCATAGTCATAATATTAGTGGACAATCTGATAATGTTAATGCACATTATCATAATAATGCTACAGGATTAAAAACTACATCACTTACTCTGTCGTCTGATCAACCTGTACATTGGGGAGTAGGAATTGGTACAGGTAAAACAGGATTAGCTTTTGGTCATGATGTTTATGTATGGAATGCTAATACAGTAAGTCATGATCATATTATAATTGCTTCTCCTATGACATCTTCTGATAATTCTCATAGTCATGTTTTAGGATCTGCTAATGCACCTATTGCTAATTTATCTGGATCTCACTCACATTTAGTATCAGGAAATACTAATGTTCATGCTGGAGCAGATGCATCTTCAAGACATGAAAATAGACCTCCTTATTATGCATTGTATTATATTATGCGAGTTGCATAGGATTTCTTAGTAGATTAATCTTTCTTAATTGTTTTGTTCAAGTATGTTCTTTGAATTTAAATTTAATTGTTATGTTTGATAATTTTTTAGATAGTAGTGTTAGAATGCATCATTGTAATAAATGTGATAAGGATTTTCAAGGTTATAATGATAGTCACACTTGTAAACAAGAAGATATTTATAAAAAGAGAGATAGAGATGGTAATATAAAATTTATAATATTTGTTTGCATACTAATATTTAGTGCAGTGTATTCATGTTTTCATTAATTAATTTATATGACAGAATCTTTTATAATAAAATTTCCTGCTACATTTAATGCTTTATCATTAGTAGATAAAGTAGTTGATTTATTTAATGTTGATTTAAATCAAGGTCAGACACCATTTAATGGTAGTAGATTATCTATTATTAATAATAGTGGTAGTTGTGAATTGGATTTAACAAATATAATCTCAGGTATATATGATTTTTCATTTGAGACTATTACTGGAGGTACAGATGGTACAGGATTAACAAAGTTAAATAAATTAAGATATGTTCATTCAAATGTATATACAAATAATGATATATTAATTACTCAAGATCCATTAGTAAGTATAAAAAGTTTTTATGTTGTAGATTCATCTAATCTTGATAGAATAAATCATATGATTAGTGTAGAGAATTACATTGTACAAATAGAATCTGAGGATCATATTATACTCCCTATCGATCCTAATACTTCAGTAGGAGTTAAAGTTAATAAATATCAAAATTATCTAGAAGTAATAAATGCATTAACAAATAATATTTCTAGTTATTATGTTAAAATTTTATATAGAGAATAATGAAAAATATTTATAAAGATTTAATATTAGGTATTATATTATTATCAATAGGTATTATAGTAGGATCTCAATTTAAATGTAAACATGTAGTCGATAAAGTTGTTAAATTAACTGTAGATAGTACAACAGTTAAATATTTAAATGATAGTATTAGAAAAGTAAATACGAAATATAATATATTATCTGATAAATTTAAACATGATGTTGATTCAATAATTTCTCATGCACATGCAACAATAATTAAAATACC
>Ga0153880_1327214_pt1 | contig 20701 bp, 22 predicted proteins | sample AM7aRNAsmRNA_FD_105227 | JGI IMG/M metagenome (GOLD analysis project Ga0153880, IMG submission 105227) | Metatranscriptome of freshwater microbial communities from Lake Alinen Mustajärvi, Finland - AM7a metatranscriptome (Metagenome... | ecosystem: Environmental > Aquatic > Freshwater > Lake ... | reverse complement strand
TGGGAAGGTAAACAGATGTGTGCGTATTCCCGACCCATCCCCTGGCGTGAAAGGGGAGTGTATGCAAAAGGTATTGTCAATCGTATTGGGCGGAGGAAAAGGTACCCGCCTTTATCCACTCACCAAGGAAAGATCCAAACCAGCCGTTCCTTTCGGGGGCAAGTTCCGCATCGTCGATATCCCTATTTCCAATTGCATCAACGCCCGTTTCAAGAAAATCTACATCCTCACCCAGTTCAACTCGGCGAGTCTCCACCTCCATATCGCGCGGTCCTATAATTTCGATTCCTTCTCGGACGGTTTTGTCGAAATCCTCGCAGCCGAGCAGACCCCCGTACATTCGGGCTGGTACGAGGGTACAGCTGATGCTGTGCGTAAAAACCTCATCCATTTCCGACCCCAGAATCCCAGCCATTATCTCATCGTCTCGGGCGACCAACTCTACAGGATGGACCTCGGGGAAATGTTCAGGAGGCACCTCGAATCAGGCGCAAGGCTCACCATAGCAGGGACTCTGGTGGACAGGACGACAGCGAGCGACCTCGGCATCATCAAGGCGAAGGCCGATTCCCTCATAGAATCCTTCATGGAAAAGCCGGGCCCGACCAAGGATATCTCGGCACTCAAGCTTCCTGCAGCCATACGTCCACCCAAGTCGATGCCCGAGAAGGAGTATCTCGCATCCATGGGCATCTACATCTTCGATTCATCCCTCATGGAAGAGGCTTTGGCGGGGGATTCCAATGATTTCGGCAAGGAAGTAATTCCCGACATTCTTGCCAAGGAGAAGATAAACGCCTACCTCTTCGACGGTTATTGGGAAGACATCGGGACAATCAAGAGCTTTTACGACGCCAATATAAAATTGACCGACATCAACCCTCCATTCAACTTCTACGACGAGGATAACCCGATCTACACCCACAACAGAAACCTACCCGCATCCAAGCTCAATTATTGTACCCTCAATCAGGCCATGGCGACAGACGGTTGCATCATCACAAATGCCTCCATCAGGAAGTCCATCGTAGGCGTGCGCACTATCATCGAGTCGGGGGCAAGCCTGGATGGCGTGATCTGCATGGGAGCCGATCGGTACGAGACCGATGTGGAAAAAAAGCGCAACGCCGACCGGGGCGTCCCGAACATCGGCATAGGCGGGGGAAGCATTATAAGAAAGGCGATTATCGACAAAAACGCCAGGATAGGCTTCAACTGCAGGATAGGCATTGACGATATACCGAGAACTGACGGGGAGTACCCCACGCACTACATGGTGGACGGGATCATCATCATCCCTAAAAACACCATCGTGCCCTCAGGGACTTCGATCTAGGGCTTGGCAGGCAACACCCTATGGGGCGATGAGTGACATAGCCTCGGCTAGATCGGGATCGCCTGAGAGATAATGTTCCTCTATCTCGGTCTTGGTAAGGCCGACGAATTCGTGGCTCATGTAGTGTATCCAGGTTTCTTCGCTGGCCGAAGCTGACTCGATCTTCCTGCACCAATAGTCAGGATGGATGGGCAGAGTCTCGCCAAGGTAGCTTCTCACCTTGTAGTCGTGAACGGCTATCTTGATGTCATCCCTCGATAGCCCCTTCTCCATGAAGAGTTTGGCCAGGAAATTGACCGTCCTGCCCGAATCGTAGACGTCATCCACGAGAAGAACCTTGTCCCCAGACTTGAGGAGGTCAGGATCGTAGGTCCAGCCGTCCACCTGAATAGCCTCACTCATGGTAAAGTCGGTGTAGGAGCGGGCAACGACGGCTGCATAGAAGACAGGCTTGCCGTTCCCCTTCACGAACTTGAAGTACTCGCTTATCACGTTGCCCATATATGCCCCGCCCCGCAACGATACATAGATAATGTCGGGGATGAAGCCGTCCATGTATATCCTGTAGGCGAGCTTGATCGCATTGTCACGAATCGTGTCGTAGGGAATAAACTCTTTCTTCATCGGGACCCCTCGGGACAATACCTGCCCCGCGCTGTACCCTGACAAGCGAGGAAGCCCCGAACCAGTCGGGGCTTCCTTCAATTCCATCGCGGAGATGGGCTGGACTATACTCTCAGTTTTTATTAAATGCAAGCGTATCTATAGTCTGATCCTCCCTGATGACCGTGAAGCGCAACTTCTTGTCCTTGGGGTCATTGAGGAAGGTAAAGAAGGAGGCCAGTCCATTGACCTTCTTGTCGTTGACCTGGACGATAATGTCGCCGGGCTTGACGCCCATCACCGAAGCTGGGCTCTTGGCAAGGACATCGCTGACGAGGACGCCGCCTGAAGAACCAGCGGGCAACTTTTTCTGGTCGACGCGATCCGAGTTCAGGGAGATGACCGACATGCCCGGAAAGATCTCCTTATAGTTTCCGGCCACATTTTTATCCCTTAAGTCTATCTTCACCTGTACACTGAGCTTCTTCCCGCCGCGTATCAACTCAAAGTCCACCGACGTACCAGCTGGCACGTCGCCGACCTTGCGGACAAGCTCATCCTGGGATTTGACCTGGAACGAGGCAATCGAGGTTATAAAGTCCCCAGGCAGAATCCCACCTTTATCAGCCGGGCTGTTCCTGTATACTTGACCTACGAAAGCGCCTTTCAGCCCATCGAGGCCCAAATCCTTGACCATGGAACCATCGTTACCCACAGCCTCAAGGCTGACGCCCAACCAGCCGTACTGGATCTGCTTATGGGAGATGAAGTCATCGATGGCTGACTTCACGTTGTTGATGGGAATAGCGAAGCCAAGCCCCACTGATCCTCCCGTGGTCGAGGCTATCCACGTGTTGATGCCGACAACCTCACCCCGAATGTTGACAAGGGCGCCGCCCGAGTTGCCCTGGTTGATGGATGCGTCAGTCTGGATGAAGTCGTTAATGTTCTCGCCGGGTCCGCCATTCCTGCCCATGGCGCTGATGATGCCGGCAGTCATCGAGGATCCGTAGCCGTAGGGGCTTCCGAGGGCGATAGCCCAGTCGCCCACCTCGATTCTGGATGAGTCGCCCAGCATAGCCACCGCGATGTCAGAGTCGCCCGTTTCGAACTTGACGAGAGCTATATCCTTTCGCTCGTCTGCGCCCACGAGGCTTGCCGAGAACTTTCGCTCGTCGCTCATGATGACCGTGATCTTTTCGGCATTACCAGCGACGTGGTTATTGGTGAGGACGTAGACCGTCTTGCCCGTCCTCCGGACGATGACGCCTGAGCCGATGCCCTCTTGGCCACGCTTGGGACTGTCCTGTTGACCTTGGCCCTGGGGACCGAAGAAGAATTCGAAGGGGATGTTCGGCTGAGTTTTGGGGCTCTCTGTTACCTTGTCCAGCACGTCGAGCTCGACGATTGCTGGAAGGACTGTCTTAGCGACATACCTGAAGGCGTTCTGGACGGATTCAGCCTGGGATAGAGCTGCACCCACCTCGGGTGTCACCTGGATCGTTGGGCTCTCCGCATGAACGAGTGGCAGGGAGAGGGGAGACTTGGAAATAGCGGTGCCTCTTCCGCCCACGAAGGCGAAGACGAATCCAACGATCACACCCAACAGAACGAGGTTGGCTATGAAGAATGTTTTGGAAAAGAATTTCTTGCGTGGTACCATAAATGTACTCCTGATCGGGTTGCCGAATCGGCGCCCGGAATGCGTATGTATCTATAATGAAAAGTACGCGATTTCGTTACAGGAGGCAAAGAGGCACAGAGATTTTTAGCTTAGAAGGTCCACGAGGTAAGTACCTCGACCCCTTCCTGTGTGACGAGAACGGTGTGCTCGTAATGGGCAGAGAGGGCGCCGTCCATGGTTACGACTGCCCAATCGTCATCCAGGACACGTACAGCGGCCTTGCCTGCATTTATCATAGGCTCTATGGCTATGGTCATACCTGGGACGAGGCGGGGGTTGGGCCCAGGCGAGACATAGTTGGGGATCTGGGGATCCTCGTGAATTTCGAGCCCGACACCGTGGCCGCAGTATTGGCGCACGACACTATAGCCATTCCGGGTCGCCACGCTGAAGACAGCCCTGGATATGTCGTGAACCCTCGCCCCGGGGACGACGGCCGCAATGGCCCTTTCGAGGCATTCCCTCGTCACGGACATTAGCCTTGCGGCCTCGGGTGAGACGGAGCCTACGGGCAGGGTAATGGCCGCGTCAGAGTAGAATCCACCCAAGTCGATCCCTGAGTCTATGCCGACAATATCGCCCTCGGCGAGCCGCCTCTTGTCCGGTATGCCGTGTATCACTACCTCATTGACCGAGAGGCAGAGGGTCGCAGGAAAGCCCTCGTAATCGAGAAAGGCAGGGCGGCCCCCATGCTTCCTGATAAAGTCCTCGGCCATCCTATCCAAGTCGAGAAGCGATACACCGGAGACGACGTTCGGCTTCAGGAAAATAAACAACTCCGAGAGAAGTGAGCAGGACTTGCGTATACCTGCAATCTGTACCTGATTCTTGAGTTTTATCAAGAAAAGCCGCCTTTCGCCCCTTTGTCCGAGGAGCTTTGCAAAACCCCGTCAGCCATGGCGCCAGCTGATGCCGAAGCCTCTCCTCGGCTGGTCTTGTTCCTGAAGATACCGTCGAGAACCCCATTGATGAACTTGAAAGATTCCTCGGAGCCATATTCTTTGGCTATTTCGATGCCTTCATCGATTGTTATCTGGGCCGGAATACTGTTCTGGAAGAGGAGGCAGTAGGTGCTCATCCTCAGAATAGCCAGATCTACCTTCTTGAGGCGTTCGAAGGGCCAGTGGGAGAGATGGGCTGTTATGGACGCGTCTATCGTACCGATGTTTTCGATCGTCCCGGCTGCAATAAGCTTTGTGAAGGTCAGGGACTCATCATCCAGGGCTTCGAGCTTGGATGGTTCGAGCCAGGGGAATTCAAAGAGTTCGGAAAGGGGAACTCTTGAAGCGTCCCAAGCATAGAGTGTCTGGAAAGCCAAAATCCTAGCTTTTCGTCGTGATGCCATGTATGCCCGCCCTCACCACTTGAGATTCTCGTTGAAGATCTTGATCGTTGCCTCTGACCTTAACTGGTCGATGAGGTCGGCTTCGAGCTTGTCCATGAACTTGGCTTCCTTGTCGCTCGCCACCTGGTAGGACAGGAAATCCTGCACCGTCATGTTCTGGTTGCCAGGAACTGTATCGGCAAGGCCGAGCTGCTTCTGGGCAAGAAATTCGTTCGACCTGGCGATCCTGTATCCGGTGGGGCTTTCGACAATGGGGGAGATATCCCCGACCTTGAGCTTGAAAACCACGTCAAAAAGATCGGCGCCAAAAAGCGTTTTGTTCTGCGATGTCTTCTCCATGAAAAAGGATGGGATGGCCTTGTAACCGGCCGCGTCACTCGCCCTCAGCAGGTACTCGTCGAACTTGGTCGGATTGAGCTTCAGTGCGCCATCTATGGAAGTAAGCGTGTCCTTGGCCTTTTTGATGTCTGCGTCGCTCTTGCCCCTTGTATCCACATAAAGGATGGACACCCTCATGGTGTCGGGCCGCACGAGGGAAACCTTCGCAAGGTCATAGGCTTTGAGGATCTCGTCAGGCGAGGGGGGAACCATCACGGCATTCAGTTCGGTTGCCTTTTTGGTCTGCGTATAGGTCTCGAAGAGAAGCCGTTGGCGTACGTAGATTTTGGGTTCAACGAAGACACCCGATGCGCGCATCGAGTTCTCAAGGTCGGCGTCCGTAGCCTTAGCTCCGATATTCGACTTCAACTGGGTCAGTGCCTTGGCGACATCGGTGTCCTGGACGGTGATCTTCTCCCTGTCACAGAACTGGACGAAGAGTAGGCTGTTCACCCTGGCATCGAGAACCTGCTTGATCTGGTCGGCAGTAAACTTGAGGCCCGAGGCAGCCTCGAGCCTGTCGACATCGGCTCGAATCTGCCGTACCGAGATCACTTCCTGCTTGGTGAGCTTAATTGTCGCGGCAGGTTTGTCAATGGTCGTCTGGGCGCCGACTGCAAAGGCACCCGCTAGAACAAAAAAGGACAAGAAAATTCTTTTCATCGTTTTCATTCGCTCTCCGATACGATAGTTTCAAGACCCGCTCTGGGCCTTCGATTCAAACTTTCATGCTTCAGGCTTCCAGATTCTCTGAGGCCTGGTTCAGCCTGCGCTTGACGGCAGCAAGGCCGGGAAGCCTTGGTGCGAGGGCCAATGCTCTTTCCAGGGCCTCCCGGGCATCGCCGAACTCCCTGCGGCGCAGGTGAACCTCGGCGGCCTTGCGGAGGAACTGCGCCGAATCCCTCGGTCCTATATCGAGGCTTATGGCCTCATCCAGCCTATCCAGGTAGTCTTCCTCGTCTATCCGCCCCGGCATCTTCTGAAGAACGAGTGTGCGGTACCTAAGAACGACGACGTCGAAATAATATCTGAACCAGGCCTTCTCGCCCTCGAGGCCAATAAGCCGCTTGTAGATCGCGTAGGCCTTGAGGAGGCGGCCCCGCTTCTCGTACTCCTCTGCCAGACAGTATTCGGCGTCCATCGCGTCCCCTCTGTCCAGCCAGCGCTCGAGTCGAAAGTCCCCAAAGGACTTGGAGCGCTCATAGATCTCGAGAGCTTCGTCCTCAAGGTTGTGCAGAAGATCGTAGACGATAAGCTTGGACTGGCTTTCGGGATCGTGACTCCGTGATTTAAGGAAGGTTCGGTAGTCAAAACCCTTCTGTTCGACATTCTGTCTCTTTAGGATGCGGTCGTAGGCTCTCCGCTTCTCGGCGTCCGACAGTATCCTGTAGGCTTCCAGGATCAGCCTCATAGCCGATTCCCTCACCGAGGCAACAGACGTCTTGGACTCCCTGGAATAGCCTGCCTGACCCGCCGCTTCCGTACCCATCGAAAGATCAGGGTGGTATTTCTTCGCCTTCTTCCTGAAGGCGCTCTTGATTGTACTTGGGTTTGAATCGGGAGGTACTCCCAGAATGTCGTAGTAGTTCTCCATGAATTTCAGCCTCGGACTATGGGGGCCTGACGAACGGCCGCGGCGGCTTCGGCATCAGAGGCTGCTACCTCACCCATAGTGACGATCATTCCCTGTCCCTCCATCGCCGCCATAAGGATTCCGAGAGCCTTTTGCGACATGAAACCTGACTTGAGGAGGAGTGCCATGGAGCGCTTGCCGACGAGATTGCCTCCCGAAGAAAGTTTTTCCTTCAGTCTTGGGCCAAGAGCCTTGCCCATCCCCTTGGGCTCCGAACAGACGATAATGTAGTTGAAATAAGAAATACGGGTATCGGCCGACGAAAAAAGCTCGGCCTCATGGCCAAGGGAAGCCAGTTCCCCAAGGACAACCCTCGTTGTTTTCCTGAGTTTATCCGACTGTCTATCGCTTGCGGCGATGACGGCGACGCGCATTTCATCCTCCGGGCAGAATCGGAATTACTATAACAACGAAAGGGAAACGTAACAATCCGGTCACAGGGAACCGTAGAGCTCCTCGCCAATACCCGGCTTAACAAAAACAACGGGGCAGCGGGCATGTTTCAGTATTTCGCGATTTGCCTCGGAAACGACATCCTTGTACTGATACTCGGCGGGTTGTCCACCGAGGATGATGCAGTCAACACCGAGGTCAGCGGCTGTTTTGATTATCTCGCCGGGCACCGAGCCCTTTCCCAGGATGGTTTCCAGAGCCAGGTGCTTCTTGGATGCCAGTTCGAGACAGAAATTGAGGTATCGCCTCCCACTCGCCTCGAGGCTGTCCTCGTATTCCTGACTCTCGTCGGGTACGAAGATCCTGGAAAGAGCAAGCTGGCGAATGGTGGCTGTGTCAACGATGTAACAAGCCGTCACCTTGGACCCAAACTGCCGCTTCATGGCGATTGCGTACTTGAAGGCGCCGATGGATGCCTCGGAGCCATTGATAGCCACGAGGATGGACGCAAAAATCTGTTTCATAGGCTTTCCCGTTCGGCGGCCCGACGCTTAAGGAGCTTGACGGCGAAGAGGGATTCGCGTTCCCTCTCGTCGAGAGTGGATTCTATGAACTTCACGATATCTCCAGATCGGGGGATCACCATCTTGTCGAGGGCGTTGACTCGGCGCTGAGTCTTTTTTACCTCGCGCGCCAATCTCCACACAATAGAACGCAGACCAGCAGCCGAGGCAAGCTTCTGCAACAACTCAGAGAACTCTACCACGGTTTCGTCGGAAACGGCAAATGAATTCATGAAGGAATAACTGAGCTCCGGGGGGCCCGCGTGGGCAACGAGGGAGGGAAGCGACATCCCGCTCACCTCGATTCGTCGGGTTTCGAGGCTTATTGAACGCAAGGGCCTGGAGGAGAGTGCGAGCGCCCTCTCTCTGCCCATTGATAAGAGCGTACGCCGCAAATGAGCATAAGCTTTGTCCGTAAGCTCGCGTATATCCTTCTCAAGGAGGTCGAGCTCGTCCATGCGTTTTAAAAGCTCTATGACGAGGATTTCACGCTTTTTTTCGAGAAGGTCGTAACCCTGGAGGGCCAGGGCGAGGTTCCTCTTCTCGGCGATGAGATTAGTCTTCGTCGGGGCTGGATAGGCTTGTGCCATGACCTATGTCCCCCTATCCTTCAACCAGCAGGGGAAGGTACTTGTCCATAAGGGCGACGGGAAGCCGAAGAAGCTCCTCCCTCGGCAGGAGTCCCAGCATTTTCCACCCCAGGTTGAGGGTCGTTTCCACGCTCCTGTCCTCGAATTCGCCCTGGGCGAGGAACTCTGACTCAAACCTGTCGCCGAATTTCAGATAGAGCCTATCGCGCTCGGAGAGCTCCTCCTCACCGATGATGGCCGCAAGGTCACGCACCGACCGCACATAGGCATAGGCCGAAAAGAGTTGGGAAGAAAGATCTCTGTGGTCCTCCCTCGTCATGCCTTCCCCTATCCCGTCCTTCATCAGCCTGGACAAAGATGGCAGGCCAGCGATGGGGGGATAGACACCCCGCTGGGAGAGATCCCTTTCAAGGACGATCTGCCCCTCGGTTATATATCCAGTCAAATCGGGTATGGGATGGGATATATCGTCGTTGGGCATTGAAAGGATGGGCAACTGCGTAATGGAGCCCGATGAGCCCTCGATACGCCCCGCCCTCTCGTAGAGTGAGGCCAGGTCCGAATACAGGTAGCCGGGATAGCCCTTGCGCGAGGGGACTTCATTCCTGGCCGCCGACACTTCGCGCAGTGCTTCACAGTAGTTCGTCATATCGGTGAGTACGACAAGAACGTGCATACCAAGATCATAGGCGAGATACTCGGCCGCCGTCAGGGCGCTCTTCGGCGTAACAAGCCTTTCGATAGAGGGGGAGTCGGCCAGAGAGAGGAACATGACGACGCGCGAGAGGACGCCCGAACGCTCGAAGGAGTCGATGAAAAACCGGGCGACGTCGTACTTGATGCCCATGGCGGCGAAGACGATGGCAAAGGGAGCGTCGGAGCTTCGAACCTTGGACTGTCGGATGATCTGGGCGGCGAGTCTGTTATGGGGCAGGCCATTGCCCGAAAAGATGGGAAGCTTCTGGCCGCGGATCAGGGTGTTCATACCGTCTATGGCTGATATGCCCGTCTGGATAAAGTCCCGGGGATAGACGCGTGCAGAGGGATTTATCGGCCGCCCATTGATGTCGCGCAAATCCGAGCTTGCAATCGCCGGATAGCCATCGATGGGATCGCCCAGGCCATTGAATATCCTTCCCACGATGTCGGGTCCGACCCTGAACTCGAGGGGCTTGCCCAGGTACTCGACCCACGCATCGTCGAGGGAGATGCCGGAGTTATCGGCGAAAAGCTGGATGGCCACGGCCTTTTCCGAAAGGTCAACCACCTTGCCCAACCTGAGAGCGCCAAAGCGATCTCTGACGCGCACAAGTTCGGCGTAGCCCACGTCCTCGGTCTTGGCCGCGACAACGATGGGGCCATCTGCCTTGGAAAGGCCCTTGTATTCGGTGCCTATCACGATAGGGCCCCCTGTGTTCCGATTCCCGCCTCGGCGAAGGCCCGGCGTATTCGGTCCAACATCTCCTGCCCCAACGCGACGTCGCGGTTTGCGAGAGAACTCTTGAGCCTGACAATTTCGCCCCTCAGGGGCATGGCTGTCACCTTGGGCAGGGGAAGGCCTGCCTTCACTGCCGCGTCTGCCTCCTTGTGGAAGGAGAGGATGCACTGGAGAATGAGAACTTGGCGCTCGGGCGAACAGTACATATCCACCGGGTCGAAGCTGCTCTGCTGGAGGAATCCAGTCTTGATCATCTCGGCCGTCAGGAGGATGAGACGCTGTTCGTCGGGTAGGGCGTCGGGACCGATGAGGCGGACAATCTCGGCGAGCTTGCGCTCGCGTTTAAGGATGTCCATAGTCGCTATTCTGAGCGCGTTCCAGGCCGGGTCTACACCGTCCCAGAACTTGACGAGGTCGTCGACGTACTCGGAGTAGGAGTCGTTCCAGGAAATAGCCGGATAATGGCGGGCATTGGCGAGGTCCCTGTCAAGGGCCCAGAAGCAGCGGATGAAGCGTCGCGTATGCTGGGTGACGGGTTCGGAGAAGTCTCCGCCCGGAGGTGAAACCGCACCGATAATGGTGACTGATCCTGACTTGCCCTCGAGGGTCTTTACCATCCCTCCCCTCTCGTAGAATTCGGCAAGGCGGGCTGGGAGATAAGCCGGGAAGCCCTCTTCGGCGGGCATTTCCTCAAGGCGTCCAGACAGTTCCCTGAGGGCCTCGGCCCAGCGCGAGGTCGAATCGGCCATGACAGCGACGTGGTAACCCATGTCGCGGTAGTACTCGGCTATGGTTATTCCCGTATATATGGATACTTCCCTCGCCGCGACAGGCATGTTGGAGGTGTTGGCTATAAGGATCGTCCTCTCCATCAGCGACCTCCCCGTCTGGGGGTCGATGAGTCGGGGAAACTCGGTGAGGACATCGGTCATCTCGTTGCCGCGCTCGCCACAGCCTATGTAGACAATGAGGTCGGCGTCACACCACTTGGCTATGGCGTGCTGCGTCATGGTCTTGCCTGTTCCGAAGCCGCCGGGAACGGCGGCGCAGCCGCCTTTTGCTATCGGAAAGAGAATGTCGATGACACGCTGGCCCGTGACGAGGGGCGTGAAGGGCACCTGTTTGGCGCCGAAGGCTCTGGGCAGGCGGACCGGCCATTTGGATGAAGCGCCGTATTCGGTTCCCGCATTGGTTCGAACGAGGCTGTGGGAGATCGTGCAATCGCACTCGGCCTCAACCCATGCGGCCACGCTCTTGGGTGTCGCTGCATTGAAGACAAGCCGGTGCAGTATGGACTCCGTTTCCTGGATCTCGCCATAGCAGATTCCAGGGCCTACAGCATCGCCAACCGCGATTATAGGCTTGAAATGCCAGGTTCTGTCAGGATCGAGGGCCTTGCCCGCGACGCCTGGAGCGAGCATGGGGCCTGATAAAGCCTTCAGTGCCGGCAGGGGTCGCTGGATGCCGTCGTAGATGGAGCCAATGAGACCGGGTCCGAGTTCGACCGAAAGGGGCGAACCCTGACAGATGGCCGGCTCCCCCGTCCTCATGAGGCTGTTGTCCTCGTAAATCTGCACGATGGCGAACTCGCCTTCGAGTCGGATGATCTCGCCGACCAGGCCGTTTTTGCCTACCTTCACGACATCGTAGAGGCCGGCGCCTTCCATTCCCCTCACGGTGATGATTGGGCCTGATACCCGAGTTATCGTTCCTGTCCTCATCGAGTTTGAACCTCCACGGCTGTCTTGGCGGTCGGCAAAAGGGCGGCAGCCAGCTCTCCCCTCTTGCCCTTGAGGAGGATCTCTTCGATCTGGGACTCTGTCAGGGTGACGAGGATACTCCCCTTCCCCTCCACTGCAACAATTCCCCGCCTGGGAAGAGTTGGGTCGGCGACGATCTTGAGTTCGGAGGCCACCGAAAGGGACTTCGCCATCGCCTCAATGCTGGAAGGGCTTACTCCCCTGTGCCGCAACTCAACCTTCGCCCCCGAAAAAAGCCTGGCTCTCGTGGAAAGTTCGGCAGCGCACCAGGAGCCCAAGGTGGAATCATCGAGCCCGGCCAAATAGGATGCTGTGGCTTCGGCGAGAACTCGGTCGATGAAGGCTGCCTTGAATCGAGTCTTCTCGAGAGGCAGCCTCGAAATCCTCTCCTGCTGGGCCTGCGCCAGACCCTCGAGATGTCTTTTCTCCATCTCTGCCATCCTGGCCTTGAGGTCTCCGGCTGCCTTCTGCGTAAGCCGCTCGGCATCCTCGACCGCCCTCTTCGCCGTGCGCTCAGCCTTCCTGGCCGAATCGTCCAGGATCTCACGTTCGAGCGCTTCGGTTCCTCGTATCTCTTCCATGCTTACTGCTTCCTCATTGAATCTTGATGCCTATAGCCTGGCGAACGGCGTCCACGAGGGACTTGTGCCCGACGGGCGTGCCCGACAAGGGGGGAATGTCCACGACAAGGGGATACTTCCCCGACAGCTGCCATTGAACCAAGTCCACGCCCAAGGCATCCGCTATCTCCTCGGTGAGGATGAGCATCTTGCAGCCCGAGAAAGGATCGATCGCGGCACGGAAGGCGATAATTGCCTCATCCCGACCGGACACAGCCGCTCCCTCAAGCCCTATCATCCTGAAGGCGATGATGAGCTCCTCCTCGGCGATAACGTAGATCTCGGTCACAGTCCGGACCGCCTTTCTAGAGAAGGAGGATGAGAAGGGCGACAAGGAAGCCCCAGAGGCAGATACCTTCGGCCAATCCGACATAAGGGAGGGCTTTGCCCGAGAGTTCCGGCTTTTCGGCCATGGCACCCATGGCTGCCGCACCAATCCTTGCAACCGCCATGCCGCCTGCTATGCAGGCGATACCGACCGAAAGAGCTGCTCCAATGTACTTCCATGCCGAAGAGGAACTCGGAACCTGCGCCATGCCTGTCGATTGGGCAAAGGCTGAAGCTGTCGAGAGGATGGTAAGGGCTGATGCCACAATTCTCTTTTTCATTCAAGACTCCTTATATGCTCTCAATGGGAAAGCGCTTGTATTTTTCAAACCCCTTTAGGGTTCGAAGCGCATAGGTTCAAAGGCCTTGCCAGTTTGGGTGAAGAACTTGGAGAAAAATTCGTAGTACTGGAGACGTATCACCTGAATGGTGACAATGAGTCCCTCCAGTCCGATGATCACTACGTTGCCCACCAGGAATACGATGAACTGGAAAAAAAAGCCGCCAGGGGCCTTCGAACGCACCAGTTCGGCCATCGTGAAGACGACGAAGGAGAGGACGCCGTGGGCCAGGGCGAAGGCGCCCACCCTGAGGAAGCTCATGGTATTGGATGCATAATATGAGAAGGCCTCGATGATCGCAACGAGACCCCCGACGAGAATGTCGATAAAGCTGAGCTTCCCTTCTCCTTCCTCGTCCCCGTCCAGAAGCCTTGCAAGGGGTTCGGCAAAGAAAAGGGCGATGATGGGCAGACCCAGACCAAGGGCGTCCCAAAAGCCCAGCTTCTGTCCAAGGATCACCCGCAACCCCATACCCATAGCCCACCAGAAGAGAAGGGCGCCGGAAAGACCGGTCTTGGAGAAGAGGGCCGCCCCCTTCTTGCCGCGCCTCATGAGGTTGACCATGTTGATCACGAGGCCCGTTGAGTTTATCAGGATGCCGATGGCGACCGTGAAGCCGAAAAAATAGAACATCGACTGCAGGCTGTCCTGGGGCATGAAATCGAGGAACCTGTCACTGGGGCTGCCCAGCAGGAGTCCGGTCAGCAGGCGCTCGAGGGGAACGAGAAGCTGGTCGTCGGAAAAACAGGAACCGATGAGGAGGCCCATGAACATCGAACCTAAGCCCGCAGCCAAGAATGCCGGACCGAATTGCCTCCATTTGGCTATCCAACCCTTCGTCGCTCTCGTTACGAAATAGCCAGCGATAAGGATAATCAGCCCCTGTCCCACGTCACCGAACATAATCGAGAAGAGAAGAGTAAAGAAAAAGGCGACGAACGGCGTCGGATCTATATCGCCGTAGAGAGGAGTGCCATAGGAAAGGACAATGCCTCTGAAGGCCGAAACGAAGCTGTTCTGCTTGAGAAGAACGGGGACGTCCTTCTCGAACTTTCCATCTTCTCTTTCCTCGTCCTCGGGATTAAAAATGCGTATGGCGGCCCTATCGCCAAGAAGGGCGGAAAGAGCGTCGATGACCCGCTTCGAGTCGGCTGCAGGAACCCAGCCTGAGAGTCTGAAGGCCCATTCCGTCCCCTCAAGGCGCTTCTCGACACGCTTCAAGGCCCTCCCCAGCTTCAGCGAGGAGAAAATAGCCGTCCACGAGGAGGAGAATTCCCTGGCCTTCTCCGCCTTGATGGCGGCGAGGGTGGAGAGCGAGCTCTGGGTTTCGGAATACGCTTTTTCCATGGACGAAAGTGTTTCGGCGGGCACTCCGTTCAAGTTCCTGGAGAGCTCCATCTTCTGGAAGCCGACTTTCGAAAGCTCGGTATCCAGGGCGAAGCGGCCCCGCTTCGAGGCAAGAGCGAGAATCGATCCCTTGTTGTCCGTTGGAATGACGACAGCCCGGCCCTCGAGGGCAGCATCGAGTTCGGGCAGGACAGCCATATCGACCGTGCCCATCCTCAAAGTGACGAAAGAGAGCTTATCTATGTCATCAAATGGCATGGAAAGCTGGGCGAAGGCCCTTGTCTCCCTCAGCGATTCCTCGAGTTCACCGAGTTTGCGGCGCAAGGATCTCTCATCGCGCTCCGTCTGAGAGGAAAAAGCGTGGAGCTCGTCGATCCAGGTGAATAAGGCCTCGTCAGGGAGATGCGCTTCGGAAAGCTCCACCCGGTCAGCCTGGAGTCCCAGGAAGATCCCCAGCCTTCCCAGCTTGGAAATGGCTCCGTCCAGACGCTGAGTTTCGGACTCTTCAACCTCGGCTGTAGATCCCGACAGGGCGGTAGCCTTGGACACAGGTCTGTCAGGATAGATGATCTGAAAGCAGCCAAGGGACGAAAGGCAACGCAGTGCCTCGTCTATTTCGGATTTGAGAAGGACGATCTCCATCCTCCGCATCGTCGTCGCGCTCATGCGCTTTCCCCCGCAAAAGCCCAGGCCAGTTTCTCTTTCTCTTCGGATGAAACATTGAGCCGCAATCCCTCGACGATGCCGAGGACGGTGGATACCTCGGTGTCGAGGAGCTTGAAATAGCAGTAAAGGGGTGTATAGCCCTCGGGAAAAACGTGAAGATCACGCCTGACCAAGGCGAAGTTTTCACCGAGCACCCGTATCTCAAGCAGGGGCAGGTCGAGTCGAGGTCCCTTCTGTCCGGCAATGAACCGCTTCTCGGGCCAGGATGACGATGCGGCAATGTTGTCGATGTTGAGGTCGAAGCTGCGCAAAGCCATCCCGGTAATATCCTGGCCTTCTATCGATATAAGGAGGGGAAGAACCTTTTCCTGGGTGTAGCCGTAGTAGCGCCGCAGGCGAAGAGCCCAGACGAGGTTCTGAAAAGCCATCTCCTTGAGCAGGAGGGAGGGAATACCTCCCCGTATTTTTAGAGGCAGGGATGAAGCCTTGTCCCAGAGAGTCGAATAGTACTGCCTGTCGAGGCGGTTCTGTGCCTTGCCTAGTTCAGTCAGAGCAGTGGCGTCGATCCAAGCGTAGACGGTACCGCCGAACATATCGTTGAGCCTCGGCCAGTTGGCTATGACCTGCTCGATAAGAGGGTCTGAGAAGTTGAGTGTTTCGGGCCTGGGTTTGGAAGCGGCCAGGCCGTAGAGCATCCATTTTATTATCGAGTATTCGTACTTGGAGACGAGGGCCTGAATGAATGCATTGGACTCGATAAAGGGAGAAGCACGCGCGACGAACTTGCTTATGGATTCAGAAATAACCTTGCGCTCAAGTTCGGCCAAAAGCCAAGACTCGGGTTTGTTGGGCAGTTCGGTGTGAAAGTACATATTCCAGAGCGACGCGAGGGTAGCCTCCCGAGCCATTTCGGCTCCCTTACCCGCCAGATGCATATTCGAAAACGCCCCGCAGATGCGCGCGTAGAGGTATGCAATTTCCGATGAGTCAGCCATATCAGGTTCCGGAGAGGAGTATCAAGGCGCAAAGTCTCTTGAAAGACTCTTCATCGCGGGGTAAAGCTGAAAGTCCGGCTCGATAAGCGTCGAGCTCGTCTTTCAAGGCTGTTTCCGATTTGGATTCCACATCGGCGGCTTCCCGTTCAAAACGGGCACGCGCATCGACAAGGGCCTTCTTCTCGACCTTTTTTGTCTCGTCCTGGGCCCTGCCGATCACGAGGCTTGCCTCTGATTCAGCCAAGCGCATAAGATCAGAGGCCCGTTTCTCGACCTCAAGCAATCTATCCAAACCGTCGAGCGAATCCACGCTCACCTTCTTCCCGCACGCTCAGGTACGGTACAAGTCCCGCCTTACCCCGTTCTTTTCGGGACCTTATATATCCCCACTCTTTTCAAACTCTGTGAAGACAGCATGAGCCTCTTCCGAACTCGATGCTGTCGATAGCCTCTGGATCAGTCCCTTGTCTTCGATGAGACGGGCAAGGCTCTGCAGAGCCTGAAGGTGAAATTCTGACCCTCCAAGCGGCGCCAGAAGAAAGAAGACGAGGTAAACAGGATGTCCGTCGAGCGAATCATAGTCTATTCCCTTGCGAGAAATGCCTAAAACACCCTGAAGGCAACTTAAACCCTCTACGGTGGCATGGGGAAGGGCGATACCCTTGGCTATCCCCGTCGACATCTTGGATTCCCTGGCCTCGAGAGCTTTTATGATCTCGGCTCTCGGAAAGCGATACCCCGCCGAAGAAGTCTTGGAGAGATGGTCGACGAGCTCCTCGAAAAGCTCTTCCTTGCTCTCGCTCTCGATGTTCATCTTTATCATCGAAGGCCTGAAGATCTTTTGAAGAATCATTGGTTCTCTCCAACCTCGGGTATAGGCGGCTGGGCTTGCCCGAAGTGTGCTATTTTTTCTGAGCCGGCAGCGTCGTCGGAGTCGTGGGAGTCGTCGAGCCCACCGTCGTCGAGGTTGCCTGATCGCCCTTCCACCACTCGGTACTCGTGGTCTGTTGGCCCTTCTGAGCAGCGATAGAAGCCACGTTGCCAGTCGAGGTCTTGTTGACTATGGCGAGCGTGAAAGATGTGGCGAAAAACAGTGCAGCAAGAACGTACGTTATCTTGATGACGACGTTGGTGGACCGCGAACCGAAGGCGCTCGCCGATCCGCCCGCGAAGATACCGCCCAGCGATTCCGAATCCTCATCCTGGATGATGACGAGGAAGATCAAAAGGAGGCACACCAGTACGAAAAGCACGAGGAGCAATACTCCAAAAAAACCCATGGCAAGCACTCCATCAGGGCAGAATTATCGCGATACGGTGCTGTTCGCGCAGTTCCCGATACTACACGAATCGGCCTTTCTTGTGCAAGGCCCGTTTTATTGGCACATTTAGCGGAACATTGCTATCGGGACGAAGCTCTCGGCCTTGAGGCTCGCGCCGCCGACAAGGGCGCCGTCGATGTTCGGTTTCGCCATGAGGGCTACCACGTTGTCTGCCTTTACCGAACCACCGTACTGGATGATACAGTCCCTGGCTAGTGTCTCGCCGTAGAGGGCCACCAGAACCTTCCTGCAAAAAGCGTGAACAGCATCGGCGTCCTCAGGAGTCGCCGTCTTGCCGGTACCAATCGCCCAGACGGGCTCGTAGGCTATCGTAACTCTGTTAAGGATCGAGGCGTCGACACCGGCAAGCCCCTCGCGGAGCTGGGTACCGAGTACCTTCTCAAGCTGGCCACTCTCTCTTTCCTCGAGGGTTTCGCCTACACAGAGGATGATCTCGAGGCCCTTAGCGAGCGCAAGCCTGACCTTCTTGTTGATAAGAGCGTCCGACTCGAGGTAGGTATGCCTGCGCTCGGAATGTCCGAGAATGACAACCTTGACCCCCAGATCCTTGAGCATGAGGACGGAGACTTCGCCCGTGTGGGCTCCCTGTTCCTCGGGTCCCATGTTCTGGGCGCCGAGAAGAACGTTTGAGCCTTCCAGAACCTTGGCCACCTCCGAGAGGGCAGTAAAGGCGGGGGCGATCATGACCTTTTCCTTGCATCCTGAGAGTTTGGCGACAAGTTCGGTCGCAAGAGCCACCGATTCCCTGACAGTCTTATGCATTTTCCAGTTGCCGGCTATGAAATATGAGCGCATTGATATCTCCTTATTTCTGTTCCAGGCAGGCTATACCGGGAAGGACCTTACCCTCGAGATATTCGAGGCTTGCACCTCCGCCCGTCGAGACGTGGCTCATCTTGGAAGCGAGGCCAAACTTGTTGACAGCGGCGACCGAATCTCCCCCGCCAACAACGGTAAAAGCTCCTCTTCCCGTCGCTGCAGCTATCATCCTGGCCACTGCCTCGGTGCCCCTGGAAAAGGCGTCGAATTCGAAGACGCCTACGGGACCATTCCATACGACGCTTGCGGCTTTGGAAATGAGGACAGCATAGGTAGAAATAGTCTTGGGGCCGATATCGAACCCCATGAGATCGTCGGGAATATCGACCCCATCGATAGCCACGGGAACTGCGTCCGGGGCGAAAGTAGCCGCGCAGATGTGGTCGACAGGCAGGACTATCTGGACCCCAGCCTTGGCCGCGGCATCCAGCAGATCCCTGGCCGTCCCGAGGAAGTCGTCCTCGACGAGGCTCTTACCGACTTTTATTCCCTGGACTTTCATGAAGGTGTAGGCCATGCCGCCACCGATGACAAGGGCGGAGGCTGTCTTCAGAAGGCTCTGGAGCACGGCGATCTTGGAGGAGACCTTGGCCCCGCCGATCACGGCAACCATGGGCTTCGGAGGATTCTTGAGCAGGGGTTCGAGGTTGGCCACCTCCTTCTCCATGAGGAAGCCACCGACGCGTATCTTGCAGAATTTGGCTATTGTTGCCGTCGAGGCGTGGGCGCGGTGGGCCGTGCCGAAGGCATCGTTGACGTAGACATTTCCATAGGAGGCCAGCTCCTTGGCGAGGATCTCCTGCTTGGCCTCATCCTTGGAAGTCTCTTCCTTCTGGAAGCGAGTGTTCTCAAGCATGACCACTGTACCCGGCGGGAGCTCCTCTATCGCGGATTTCTGCCCAAAACAGGAAGGAAGGAAGACGACTGGCCGGTCAAGGAGTCTGGCCAGGTAGTCGGCGATAGGCTTCATCCTATGCTTGCCTGCCAAATAGGTATCAAGGTCGAAGGGTTTGCCATCCTTGGCTGCCTTTTCCTGGGCCTTGGCCGCATCCTTGTCAGGATCGCCCAGGTGAGACATGAGGACGAGGCTTTTTACGCCATTGTCCAGAATGTACTTTATGGTGGGCAGGGCGGCTGTGATGCGCGTGTCGTCCTGAATCTTGCCGTCCTTCATGGGGACGTTGAAATCGACGCGCATGATCACGCGCTTGCCCGCAAGTTCTATGTCTCTGACGGTTTTGATCATCGTGCTACTCCTGGTAAGAGGCCGCCCCGGCTCAATCCGGGGCGGCCGTATCGACGCAAAAAGCCTATTCCTTGGAACCCATAAAGCCCAAAAGGTCAACAAGGCGATTGGAATAGCCCCACTCGTTGTCGTACCAGGAGATGACCTTGAAGAAGCGCTTCTCGCCGGGAAGGTTGTTCTGGGTCGTGGCGAGTGAGTCGTAGATGGAGGACCTGGAGTCGTGGATGAAGTCGGTGGAGACAAGTTCCTCGTTCGCGTAGCCAAGAATGTCCTTGAGATAGGTTTCGCTCGCCTTCTTCATGAGGGAATCGATCTCCTCGATCGAAGTGTCGCGGGCTGCAGTGAAGGTGAGATCGACGACGGAACTCGTAGCGACGGGAACGCGGAAGGACATGCCGGTGAGCTTGCCCTTGGTCTCGGGAAGAACCTCGCCGACGGCCTTGGCGGCTCCAGTCGTGGATGGAATGGTGTTGATGGCCGCAGCCCTGCCGCCTCTCCAGTCCTTCTTCGATACACCGTCGACCGTCTTCTGGGTCGCGGTGTAGGCGTGGATGGTAGTCATGAGACCTTTCTCTACACCGACACCTTCCTTTAATAGGACATAGACGAGGGGGGCGAGGCAGTTGGTGGTGCAGGAAGCGTTGGATACGACGTTGTTCTTCGAGGCGTCGTATTTTTCATTGTTGACGCCCATGACGAAGGTCGGGATCTTCTTGGTCTCGTCCTTGGATTTGGCTGGGGCGGAGATGATGACTTTCCTGGCTCCGGCATCGAGGTGGCCAAAGGCCTTCTCATCCGCGAAAAGGCCGGTAGACTCAACAACGTACTCGACGCCGAGCTTGGCCCATGGAAGGTTTTTGAGTTCCCTCTCGGCCATCACGCATTGGATTTCCTGGCCGTTGACGACGAGAATATCGTCCTCAATCAAGGCAGGGTCGCTTTTTCTGGTGCCGATCACCGCGTCCATCTTGCCCTGGACGGAATCGTATTTAAGCTGATAGGCAAAGTACTTGGCGTCGGTCGATATATCGGTGACGGCCACCACATCGATCTTGTCCTTACCGAGGAGACCCTGATGGACGATGGACTGGAACACCAGTCTTCCGATTCTTCCAAAACCATTGATGGCGACTTTCATGCTGTTCCTCCTGGGGAACCTACTGGATTGGGTCAAGCGCGTAAAGCACTAACCCTCATTTATAGATAAATAAATATCTATAAATCGGATATTTAGTCAATATGGTACAGCTCATTTATATCGCTTTTCCCGACGT
>Ga0153880_1371826_pt1 | contig 21408 bp, 35 predicted proteins | sample AM7aRNAsmRNA_FD_105227 | JGI IMG/M metagenome (GOLD analysis project Ga0153880, IMG submission 105227) | Metatranscriptome of freshwater microbial communities from Lake Alinen Mustajärvi, Finland - AM7a metatranscriptome (Metagenome... | ecosystem: Environmental > Aquatic > Freshwater > Lake ... | reverse complement strand
GTGGCGAGGGTGATAGGATATGATAAAATTCCTACTACGCTTCTGGGCGAGCCTCTTCCCCATATGATGCCGGACCCTATATTTAAATTGAAACAGGATATCTTCAAAGGGTTAATATCCAACGGTTTCCATGAGGTCATAAATTTCTCCTTGTTAGGGTTAGAAAGTCTACAGAAATTAGATCCGGACAGGTTGCCGGTTGCTGACCTACCGGTTCGGGTGGCTAATCCTATGACTTCAGATATGGAGTATTTGCGTACGACGTTCCGGAGCAATTTATTTAATTCTTTTGCCGCCAACCGGCGTTATGAAACCGGTAGCATTCGTCTATTTGAATGTGGGAAAGTATATTTAAAGCGGCAGAAAGGTCTACCTGAAGAAAGAGAAACTTTATGCGCTGTTTTAGGTGGGTTACGCTACGCAGAATCCTGGCAGAACAATGATCAAAAAATAGATTATTACGATGTAAAAGGCCTTGTCGAAAGTTTGCTTCAAACCTTAGGTTTAAATCCGGTTTTTGAAAAGGGGCAAGATAAGGGTTTGAATGGAAACAAACAGGCTGGTATATTTTTGAATAAGACAAGGATTGGAGTCCTGGGAGAAGTTCATCCCAAAGTTGCAGTGGCTTTTAATATCACCGAACCGGTGTATATATTAGAAATTGATGTAAAGAGTCTGGTGACTTTCTCCACAGGATCTAAAACCTATAATCCCGTGCCCAGGTTCCCAGCAATAGTCAGAGATATGGCTTTGATTCTTGATACTGGGATTATACACCAGCAGGTTAAGACTGTGATTCAGAGCTTTCCTCTGGTAGAACAAGTTGATATATTTGATGTTTACACAGGTGAGCAACTTGAAACCGGCAAGAAGTCGCTGGCTTACCGAATAACCTACCGTTCTTCACAACATACTTTAACAGACGAAGAAGTTAATCACGTTCAGCAAAAAATCCTTAGCCGTTTAAGCGCTGAATTGGGCGCGTCGCTTCGTAGCTAAAAAATGGTTGTCCCGCGCGGAACAAGAACTTCGCGGGCAGAGCTGAAGCTCAACCCTTTTTCCCCGTTTAGCTTTACGGTGTTGACAATTCAAGTTTGGCTATGATAGACTTAACAGTCGGATTTAGTAGTCCATATTGAGTTTCTGACAGAATGAAATTTGGCTTTCGGTCTGTCTTTAATGGATGAGCTGGGTCTCATCCATTAAAATTTGTGTAAAAATAGGAAGGAAGAAATTGCCTACAATTAATCAGTTAGTTCGTAAAGGACGTAAGAAGGTTACCAAGAGGGTCAAGGCTCCTGCGTTACGGTACACGTTTAACGCTTTGAGGAACAAGACTACCGTTCATGCAACTTCAGCTCCTCAGAAACGCGGAGTTTGTTTGCAAGTCAAGACGATGACACCGAAGAAACCTAACTCGGGTCTTCGTAAGATTGCAAGAGTCCGCCTGAGCAATGGTATTCAAGTTACAGCCTATATTCCCGGTGAAGGGCATGATTTGCAGGAACACTCCGTGGTACTGGTTCGCGGCGGACGTGTAAAGGATTTGCCTGGCGTCCGTTATCATATCGTTCGTGGAACTCTGGATGCTAGCGGCGTTGAAAAACGCCGCCAGGGTCGCAGCAAGTATGGCAATAAAAAGCCCAAGGCTGAAGCTGCCGGTTAACGTGAGGAGATAGAAATGCCTAGACGTAAAAATGTTGAAAAGAAAGTTAGAGTCCCTGATGCTAAATACAATAATTTAACTCTGGCAGAGTTAATCAATAAGATAATGTACTGCGGTAAGAAAAGCACTGCCGAAAGCATCATTTACAGTGCTTTGGATATTATTCAGGAAAAAGAGAAGAATGATCCCATTCTAACTCTGGAACAAGCTCTTAAGAATTCCACTCCTCTTTTGGAAGTCAAAGCCCGCCGCGTGGGTGGTGCTACATATCAGGTTCCAGTGGAAGTGGATGCCGATCGGGGCAGATCATTGGCTATTCGCTGGTTAATCAAGTCAACTCGTTCAAGGTCTGGTCGTACCATGGCAGACAAGTTTGCCTCCGAGTTGCTGGATGCTTCTAAGGGTCAAGGTTCAACCGTTAAGAAGAGAGAGGACACTCACAAGATGGCAGAGGCTAATAGAGCTTTCGCTCATTATAGATGGTAAAATGGTTGGTTTCGTAATTAGCAAAACAGAAAGTAAAATCAAATCTCAAGCTAATGAGTTTAAGGATAGAATAGTGCCCAGAAGTTTTCCTTTGGAATTGATCCGCAATATAGCGATTATTGCTCATATTGATGCTGGTAAGACAACAACTACTGAGCGCATCTTGTATTATACAGGGCGCACTTATAAAATCGGTAATGTCGATGAAGGCACTACCGTCATGGATTTCATGCAGCAGGAGCGCGAGCGCGGCATTACAATAAAGGCTGCTGCTACGACGACAAGTTGGGGTAAATATCGGGTTAATATAATCGACACCCCAGGACATGTTGATTTCACTGCCGAAGTAGAGCGGAGTTTGAGGGTTCTTGACGGTGGTGTGGTGGTACTGGATGCTGTACAGGGCGTCGAAGCCCAGTCAGAAACAGTTTGGCGTCAGGCTGATAAATATCGCGTTCCCAGGATTTGTTTTATCAATAAGATGGACCGCACGGGTGCGAATTTTGATCGCACCATCGAGATGATTAAAGATCGGTTGATGGCCATACCTATTCCTGTACAGTTGCCGCTCGGTTCAGAAGAGCATTTTGAAGGTGTGATCGACCTTTTAACAATGAAGGCCTGGCGCTTTAGTAATGATCCTGATAAGCAGCCGGACGAGGGCGATATTCCTAGCTCGATGATCGAAAAAGTAAATGAAGCTCGCCACGACATGATTGAGAGGATCGGTGAGTCTGACGATAATATAATGGAAGCCTATTTGTCCGGCAGGGAAATTTCTATTGCAGAAATTAAGGCTGGCCTGCGAAATGTAACAGTTGCTAATAAATGCGTACCGGTTTTATGCGGTAGTTCTCTTAAAAACAAGGGTGTTCAAGCCCTTCTCGATGCTGTAGTGGATTATCTGCCTTCCCCGTTGGACATGCCTGTTCTTTATGCTATTAATTCTGATAATTCCGAAAAGGTGGCTTGCCCGCCTCAGGATGATTCACCTTTCATAGCTCTGGCGTTCAAAGTTGTGACGGATCCTTATATGGGAAGACTGGTATATTTAAGAGTATATTCCGGGACATTAGAAACCGGCGCTACGATATTAAATTCTACACGTGGAAAGAAAGAACGCATTGGCCGTATAGTATTAATGCATGCAAATCGGCGAGAAGAAATAAATGACGCTGATACTGGCGGTATTGTTGCTATTCTCGGGTTAAAAGAAACCTTTACCGGTGATACTCTTTGCAGCCCTGCTAAACCAATAGTATTGGAAAGCATAAGTTTTCCAGAGCCGGTGATATCAGTGGCTATTGAGCCCAAGACGAGGGCAGATCAGGACAAGCTTGGCGAAGCGTTGCGCAAGATGTCTGATGAAGACCCGACTTTTAAAGTTGATTATAACGATGAGACTGGGCAGATGGTAATTTCCGGGATGGGCGAGTTGCACCTGGATGTGATCATAAGCCGCATGCTTACCGAGTTTGGCGTAAACGCTAAAGTGGGGAATCCGCAGGTGGCTTATAAGGAAACTATTACTCAGGCCGCAGATGTCGAAGGGCGTTTTGTCAGGCAGTCTGGTGGCCACGGTCAATTCGGTCATGTCGAGGTCCTTTTTGAGCCATTGGAACGAGGGAAAGGTTTCGAGTTCGTAGAGGCCATCAAAGGTGGTATCATTCCACGCAAATTTATCGGGCCGACTGAAGCCGGCATCAAAGAAGCTATGTTAGGTGGTTCTCTGGCGGGATATCCACTTGTAGACATCAAAGCTACCTTGCATGATGGTAGTTATCATGATGTAGATTCTTCTGATCTGGCTTTTAAAATGGCTGGTTCGCTGGCTCTTAAAGAGGGCGCGCGCAGGGGGAAGCCCATTTTGCTGGAACCTATTATGAAATTGGAAATTATGACTCCAGAACAGTTTTTGGGTGATATTATAGGTGATTTAAACTCTCGCAGGGGGCACATTGAGAACATAGAAACTCGCAATGCAATGTGTACGATTCATGGGTTTATTCCACTTGCTTCTACTTTCGGTTATTCTACTGTTATTCGCTCACTCACACAGGGTAGAGCTAATTATTCAATGGAGTTTAATGTTTATCAACAGGTTCCCGGCTCGACAGCTGAGGAAATTGTAAGTAAGGGTAGAGGAAATGCCTAAACAAAAAATTCGTATTCGTCTAAAAGGTTATGATCACAAAATTGTTGACCAGTCCGCGGCCCAAATCGTGGAGGCCATTGAACGTAGCGGCGCCGTTGTATCCGGTCCGGTTCCACTACCTACGCGGATTGAGAAGTTCAGTATCATCCGCTCCTCCTTTATCGATAAAGACTCCCAGGAGCAGTTTGAGGTAAGGACTCATAAGCGTTTGATTGATATTGTCGAAACCACCTCCAAGACGATCGATGCTTTAACTAAGCTCAGTCTTCCTTCCGGTGTCGAAGTCGATATCAAATTATAACTAAAAAAATTATTGATGGAAGGTTAAAATGCCTGGTATAAATGGTATTTTAGGTAGAAAGTTGGGTATGACTCAGGTATTTACCGAGTCTGGCAAGTGTGTGGCTGTTACGGCTATAGAGGCCGGGCCATGCAAGATCACGCAAATCAAGGCGTCGTCTACTGATGGCTATAACGCTGCACAAGTGGGATTCGGTAATGCAAAAAGATTAAACGGTCCTGAAAAGGGCCATTTGAAAGAAATGGGCCAGTTCCGATATCTCAGGGAATTCCGCTTGGATGCAGTTGAAGGTCTGAAGGCTGGCGATATTATTGATGCCGGTATGTTCAAAGCCGGAGATATCGTGGATGTTATTGGAATCTCGAAGGGTAAGGGTTTCGCTGGCGTGGTAAAGAGACATCATTTCAAAGGCGGACCCAAGACGCATGGTCAATCTGATCGTTTGCGCGCTCCAGGAGCCATTGGAGCCACCACTTCACCCGGTCGGGTTTGGAAGGGCATGAGGATGGGTGGTCACATGGGTGATGAACGAGTCACCGCTGGTAATCTAGCAATTTATAGCGCGGATGCAGCTAGAAACTTGATCTTAATTGACGGAGCCGTTCCTGGCGCGAAAAATAGTTTGGTGATAATTCAAAAATCACACAAAGGGGGCTAAAAAGTGGAAGTCCCAGTTTATAACATAAGTGGAGAAATAGTAAAAAACATAGTAATAAGCGACGCTGTTTTTGCTGTGCCATTCAATGAAGCAGTGGTGCATCAGGCGATGGTTAGACAGAGGGCAGATGCCCGGCAGGGTACATCTGACACTAAAGGCAGGGGCGAAGTGGCTGGTAGTGGGAAGAAATTGTACGCTCAGAAACACACGGGTGAGGCCAGGGCAGGTGACAAGCGTTCGCCTACCCGGGTTCATGGTGGCGTAGCATTTGGTCCTCATCCCAGAGATTATTCCAAAGCTATTCCTAAAAAGATGCGGCAGTTAGCTTTGCGCTGTTTGATTTCTTCCAAGGCTACCGAGGGTGGATTGAAAATAGTTGAGCGTTTTAATTTTGAGGCTCCTAAAACTAAGAAAATGGTGGAAGCACTGGATGCTTTGAAATTAGTTTCAACAGCTTTGATTGTCACGGCCAATTCAGAAGCGAGCGTGGTGAAGTCAGCCCGAAATATCCCCGGGATAAAAACTTTACCCGCTAGTATATTAAATGTGGTTGACCTACTTTCCTTTGATGCTCTGGTTATGACCGAAGAGGCAGTGCGCAAAGTCGAGCATATCTGGGGAGAGGGGTTGTCTCAGGAGGGAAGCAGTGCAGCTCTTTGAGGTAATTAGACGTCCTCTGGTAACTGAAAAAAATACCACCTTGCAAGGTCTAGGAAAATACGCCTTTGAAGTGGCCAGAGAAGCCAATAAAAATCAGGTTAAACAAGCGGTAGAGAAGTCTTTTAAGGTCACAGTGACGGCTGTTAATATGATTTCTGTCAGGGGTAGAGAAAGCAGAGTTGGCCGGAGAGTGGTAACTGGCAGTTCGTGGAAAAAGGCGGTTGTTACCCTGAAAACCGGTGAAAAGATACAAATCTTTGAAGGTGTATAACGGTAAGGAGTAGATCAAATGCCATTAATTAAATTTAAGCCGACGTCTCCGGGCAGACGGAACCAAAGCGGCTATACATTTGAAGAGATTACTAAAAGCGAGCCGGAAAAGGCTCTTACTTCGCCTCATAAGATAGCAGCCGGACGGAATAATCGCGGTGTTATCACCATCCGCCGACAGGGTGGAGGTGTAAAACAAGCTTTACGGGATATTGATTTTAAAAGAGATAAGATGGGCGTTCCTGGTAAAGTCACAGCTATTGAATATGATCCAAATAGGACAGCTCGAATTGCGCTTGTGTTTTATACGGATGGGGAGAAGAGGTATATTATTGCACCCGTCGATCTAAAAGTAGGCGATATAGTAAAGGCTGGCCCGGATGCTGAAGTAAGACCAGGCAACCATTTACCTATGAAGAACATTCCCAGTGGCACGGCCATACATAACATTGAAATGCAAAAAGGCCATGGCGGCCAGTTGGTTAGAAGTGCCGGTGGTACAGCTCGTTTGATGGTAAAAGAGGGAAATTTTGCACTCATTCGTTTGCCTTCCAGTGAGTTGAGAAGGATTGATGTTGAATGTTCCGCTACCATCGGACAGATCGGTAATATCGAACATAGTAACGTCAGCCTTGGTAAAGCAGGTCGCCGAAGGCTGATGGGTTGGAGACCTAAATCCAGAGGTTCCGCTCAGACTCCCAGGGATCATCCACATGGCGGTGGATCAGGAAAATGCCCTATAGGAATGCCTGGGCCTAAAACTCCATGGGGTAAACCGGCTCTGGGTTATAAGACTCGCAAGAAGAAATCCTCGGACAAATTAATTGTAAGACGTAGGGAGAAATAATAATGTCAAGGTCGACTAAAAAAGGACCAGCAGTAGATCCGAAATTGATAAAAAAAGTTGAAGCTGTGAATCGTTCCGGACAAAAGACAGTCATCAAGACTTGGTCAAGGTTTTCGACGATTTTGCCTCAAATGGTTGGTTTGACTTTCGGTGTTCACGATGGTCGGCGCCATGTTCCGGTACTGATCACTGAGAACATGGTTGGTCATAGGTTAGGCGAGTTTGCGCCTACTCGAACATTTAGAGGTCATGGCACTAAGGTAGAAAAGGCTGCGGCTGCTACTCCCGCTGCTTAGGATAATACCATGTCCGGATAGTTAATAAGAACTATTATCCAAAAACTAAAAACTAGGTTAGGCATAAAAATGGAAGTTAAAGCAGTATCAAAAGACACAGGTGTATCGCCACGCAAGATGCGTTTGATTGTTAATATGGTTAAAGGCAAGAAGGTTGAGGAAGCCCTGAATATTTTGAAGTTTGCTCCTACGCCTAATGCTGTTATCGTAGCTAAGACAATCAAAAGTGCATCAGCTAATGCCGAGAATAATTTTCAAATGACTCCTTCAGAGTTGAAAATAGTTAAAATTACGGCTGATGAAGCGAGAATGCTTAAAAGATTTAGACCCCGTGCTCGCGGTAGAGCCAACGAGATTCTAAAGCGTTCTAGCCATATTACAGTCGTGGTTTCAGAGTAGGAGGGATATTTTGGGCCGTAAAGTACATCCCGTAGGTTTTAGAATTGGTACTATTAGAGATTGGCAGGGCAAATGGTATTCTGATCGCAATTACACGGAATATCTTATGGATGATTTGAAGATTAGAAAGACCGTTTTGGCCAAATATGCGGAAGCGGCTATTTCTAAAGTAGATGTTGATAGGCAGGCTAATGAAATCGCAGTTACTCTGCATACTGCACGTCCGGGCATCGTCATAGGTCGTGGTGGACAACGTGTTGAAGAGATGAGGCAGTTCCTGGAGAAGCTGGTGGGGAAGAAAGTACGTTTGAATATTCAGGAAATTCGCCAGCCAGAACTGGATGCGGTACTGGTTTCTCGCTCCATAGGCGAGCAATTAGAGAGACGTATAGCTTACCGTCGAGCGATGAAGCAGGCTATGTTTCGTACTTTACAGGCTGGAGCAAAAGGCATAAGAATATTGTGTTCTGGAAGACTGGCAGGGGCAGAAATTGCCCGGCGACAGTTAATGCACCAGGGTCGAGTGCCTCTTCATACTATTCGGGCAGACATTGATTACGGATTCAGCGAAGCTCATACTACTATGGGCCGTCTGGGTATTAAAGTTTGGATTTACAAGGGCGATATTCTGCCTGAGAGAAAAGAGACTGAAGCTGTAGAGTCTTCTGCTCAGGCTCCGATTAGCGGCGTTAGCGTTGCAGCAACCGCATCGGCTCCCGTAGTTTCGGAGGTAAAAGATGCTTCAACCAAAGCGAGTTAAATATCGTAAAATGCAAAAAGGCTCCCGCAGAGGCAAAGCCCATTCCGGTAACACAGTGACGTTTGGCGCATTCGGCCTTCAAGCTTTAGAGAATTCTTTTATTACAGACCGGCAGATTGAGGCGGCGCGACGTGCAATTACACGTCATATCCATCGTGGTGGTAACGTATGGATACGTATTTTTCCGGACAAGTCAATAACTAAAAAGCCGGCTGAGACTCGTATGGGCAGTGGCAAGGGTTCTCCTGATCATTGGGTGGCTGTGGTCAAAGCTGGGCGAATAATGTTCGAGATGGCTGGAGTTGATGAGGTAGTAGCCAAAGAAGCTATGCGTCTGGCAGCCAATAAACTGCCAGTCAGTACTAAATTTGTGACTAAGGAATCCGGCGTTGCCGTTGGTGCCGTCTGATCCAAGGAGTAGGATTACTGTGAAAACTGAAGAAATGAGACCATTAAGTGTTGAGGAATTGATTAAACGTGTCAATGACGCTCATCAGGAGCTTTTCAATTTACGTTTTAGGTTATCTACCCGACAACTGGTGAATCATCGTGAGTTACCGAGAGTTAAAAAGGAGATTGCCCGGCTTAATACCATCATTCGCGAAAAGCAAACTTAATACTTAGTAAAAAGTGTGATTAGCGAGTCGGTAAGGTCCCGGCTAATTTCAGGAGAAGGCAATACAATGGCAGGAAAACATAAGGTTAGACAGGGTCGTGTTATTAGCGATAAGATGGCAAAAACGGTAGTAGTGGAAGTTCAGAACACTGAAAAGCATCCGCTGTATCATAAAAACATCATCAAGACTGTCAAATATAAGGTTCATGACGAGAACAAAATCAGCAAGGTAGGGGATGTAGTCAATATCATTGAAACCGCTCCTATCTCACATGATAAAAGATGGCGCGTAGCCGAAGTCGTTATCAAGGGTGATGTAGTAGAAATCAAACCTACCGAGGTCGCCTGAAATTAATTTGGGGATGGATTATTATGATTCAACATTATACTAGACTTAAAGTGGGAGACAATACCGGAGCACGTTCATTGATGTGCATGACTGTGTTGGGTGGCAGCAACAGACAGTATGCGGCCGTCGGAGATATAATTGTTTGCGCTGTCAAGAAAGCCATTCCTAACGGTATGGTTAAGAAAGGTGAAGTTGTCAAAGCCGTAGTGGTGAGATGCGCCAAACCCTATTTACGGGCCGACGGTTCACATATCCGGTTTGACGAGAATGCTGCCGTAATTTTGGCGGAAGGCAACAATCCTAAGGGTACCCGTATATTTGGACCGGTAGCTCGCGAGCTTAGGGAAAAGAATTTTACTAAGATTATATCGCTGGCGCCTGAGGTTTTATAAGAAGGTTGGCTATGAAAATCAAGAAAAACGATACGGTTCTCGTGATTTCTGGTAAGGACAAAGGGAAGAAAGGCAAGGTTCGATTCGCCTATCCAGATAGTAAACGAGTCATGGTTGAAGGTGTTAACATGGTGAAGAAACATGCCAAGGCCAAAGCCCAGGTTAAACAGGCCGGCATTATTGAACGCGAAGCAACTATCGCAGCCGCTGATGTGATGCTGCTATGCAGTAAGTGCAATAAACCCGCCAGAATCGGAATCAGGATATTACAGGATGGTCGTAAAGCAAGATTCTGCCGCGTTTGCGGTGAGGTGGTTGAATAATGTCACAGCTAAAAGAAAGATTTAAGAAAGAAATAGTTCCGCAAATGATGGAGCGGATGCAATTCAATAATATTATGCAGGTTCCGCGCCTTGAAAAAATAGTATTAAATATTGGCCTGGGTGAGGCTATCACTAATGCCAAAGCCCTGGAAGGCGGCGAGACTGATCTGGCAGCTATAGCAGGGCAGCATCCGTTAATAACTCGTTCGAAGAGATCAATATCTGCTTTTAGATTGAGAGTAGGTATGGCCATAGGCGTCAAAGTCACTCTACGTGGCAAGAGAATGTGGGATTTCTACGAGAAATTGGTCACTATCACTTTACCTCGCGTTAGGGAGTTTTCGGGGGTGCCCCGCAACGCTTTTGACGGGCGTGGCAACTACACTCTGGGCTTTAAAGAACAAATTGTTTTTCCTGAGATTGAGTTCGATAAAGTTGATAAAATCCGCGGATTGGAAGTTGTTATCGTAACTACAGCAAAAACAGACGAAGAGGGCCGAACTCTATTGGAGTTATTAGGTATGCCCTTCGTTAAGGAATAAGGATAGAGAATGGCTAAAATATCTAAAATTGTTAAATCTCAACGACCGGCAAAATTCAAAGTACAACAGCATAACCGCTGCGCTATTTGTGGCAGGCCTCGTGGTTTTATGCGCAGATTCGGTATTTGTAGAATATGCTTTCGCGGGCTAGCTCTCGCTGGCCAGATCCCTGGAGTGAGAAAATCGAGCTGGTAGTTAAAGCTAGCTAAGAGGTGAATTATGATAATATCTGATCAAATTGGAGATATGTTAACTCGCATAAGGAATGCTGGTATGGTCAGGCACGACACTGTAGAGATGCCAACTTCCAAATTAAAAGTTGCTGTTTTGAGGATTCTCAAGGAAGAAGGATTTATAATAGATTATGAGCTGGTCAAGGGTAAACCGGAGCGTCTTATCAAGATCAAACTTAGATATAAAGAAGATAATAAGTCAATGATAAGCGGCATAGAACGCGTCAGCAAGCCTGGCCTGAGAATATACACTCAACACAACGAAATACCACGCGTATACGGTGGCGTGGGTATAGCGATTTTATCCACCCCTAAGGGTGTGATTACAGGTCAAAAAGCCCGCAAGGAAGGGGTAGGCGGAGAAGTTCTTTGCTATGTCTGGTAAATAAGACGGGGAGATATATTAATGTCTAGAATAGGTCGGTTACCTGTGGTCATACCATCCGGTGTGACGGTGAATATTAAAGATAATCTGGTTTCCGTAAAAGGTCCTAAAGGCGAAATCAGTCAGACTTTTGATAGTAGTATGACTATCAAATTAGAAGATAGCAAGATGACCGTAAGTCGGGCTAACGATTCAAAGCAATCAAAAGCTTTGCATGGACTAACACGCTCTCTTCTCAATAACATGGTAACAGGTGTCACGAAAGGCTGGGAAAAAAGTCTGGAGATTGTTGGGGTGGGTTTTCGTGCAGAAAAAGCCGGCGAGAAATTATCAATGCGTTTGGGTTTTTCTCACGCGGTGGAAGTGTCGCCTCTACCAGGTGTAACTTTGAGTATTGACGGTCCAACCAAAATAAAAGTGGCCGGTGTTAATAAAGAAGTTGTTGGCGAGATGGCGGCTGAGTTACGCGCCATCCGGCCGCCAGATGCTTATAAAGGTAAAGGCATAAGATATGCTGGAGAATCAGTACGCATTAAGCCAGGCAAGGCTGGCAAAGCTGTAGGTAAGGGGAAATAATGAAAAGTAATGCAACGAGATCAGCCCGCATCAGAAGACATGAGCGAGTTCGCGCTAAAGTAGCGGGGACTACGGACAGGCCGAGGTTAACCGTCTTTCGCAGCTTGAACCACATTTACGCCCAGATAATCGATGATGTGAAAGGCGTCACTTTGGCCTCTGCTTCTACTGTTGACCCTGAAGTTGTCGGTAGCCTGGAGGGAAAGGTAAAGAAATCTCAGGCTGAACTGGTCGGGCAAATGGTAGCCAAGCGAGCCATGGAAAAAGGTGTTGGGTCAGTGGTTTTTGATCGCGGTGGTTATAAGTTCAGCGGTCGGGTACAGGCTTTGGCCGAAGCAGCTCGCAAGCAAGGATTAAAATTTTAAGAGGTACTAAGACAGGTGAAAGAAGTAGTAAGTAAAATCGACCCGTCTGGATTGACTTTGAATGATAAGCTGATTTATATCAACCGCGTGGCGAAAGTAGTCAAGGGCGGAAAGCGCATGAGATTTAGTGCGCTCACCGTTACCGGCGATGGTAATGGACATGTCGGCATTGGTATCGGCAAGGCCAATGAAGTGCCTGAAGCTATTAGTAAGGCTGGGGCGGTAGCCAGGAAGAATCTTGTTGAGGTAACTTTAAAAGGCACAACGATTCCTCATGAAATCGAATTCAAGTACGGAGCAGCAAAGGTTTTACTTAAGCCCGCCGCTCCCGGTACAGGTGTTATTGCCGGAGGCAGCGTTCGGGCTGTCCTTGAGTCGGCAGGTGTTAAAGATGTATTGACCAAATCCATGGGTAGTTCGAATAGGATAAATGTTGCCAGGGCTACCCTTCTAGCTTTGAAAAGTCTCAGGGATCCTGCGGAAGAACTTGCCAAAAGGAAACCGTCCCCGAAGGTGGAGGAGGTAACTACCAGTGTCTAAACTAAGAATTACCCTGGTTAAGAGTGCCAATGGTTATAGTCCTGACCAGGTCAGCACTATAAAAACGCTTGGTTTACGTAAAATCAATCAGTTCGTTGTTCGCGAGGATTCTCTTTGCCTGCGCGGTCAGGTAATGAAAGTGAAACATTTAGTGATAGTTAAGGAAGAGACAGATGCAGCAAAATGAATTATGGCCGGCACCCGGATCACGAAAAAATAGAAAACGAGTCGGCAGAGGCAATGGCAGCGGTCATGGTACTTTCTCTGGCCGCGGTATTAAGGGTCAAAAGTCCCGTTCAGGTGTTCAAATTCAGCGTGGTTTTGAAGGCGGACAGCTTCCGATTATAAAGAGGTTGCCGAGAAAACGAGGTTTCTTTAATTTATTCAGGGTGGCTTACAGTGCGGTAAACGTAGGTTCTTTAAGTTTGTTTGACGCAGGTGCCGAAATAACGCCTGAAAAATTATTCGAAGCGGGCCTTATTGAATCGCTTACTAAGCCAGTTAAAGTTTTAGCCGATGGCGAACTCAAGACTGCCTTTACTGTTAAAGCAAACAAATTTTCAGCAGCCGCTAAAGCTAAAATCGAAGCTGCCGGCGGTAAAGTGGAGGAAATTTGAGCAGTAATCCGACACAAGGAATGCCTAGACTTTTCCAGGCAATGAAGGACGCCTTCAGCCTGCCCGATCTTCGGACTCGTGTTTTGTTCACTATAGGTGTCTTGATTCTATTCCGTTTAATTGCACACGTGCCATTACCAGGAGTCAACTTATCTGCGCTCGCAGATGTTTTCAGCAGAAACCAACTTTTAGGTATGCTGGATCTTTTTAGCGGGGGAGCCTTAAGAAACTTCAGCGTGGCCGCTATGGGCGTATATCCCTATATTACAGCCACTATTATCATGACCATTTTGGTTCCGGTCATACCTCAACTTCAGGCCTTGTCTATGGAAGGTGAATCTGGTCGAAACAAAATTAATATGATTTCTCACTGGCTAACTATCCCGCTGGGTGCTTTGGAAGCCTATGGTCAATTAACCTATTTGAGAAGCCAGGGTGTAATCGGAGATACGGCAGTTTTATCAATGGTTACCATGATAACGGCAATGGTTGCTGGCACAGTATTACTTATTTGGCTTGGCGAATTAATTACAGAACATGGCATAGGCAACGGTATTTCCATAATCATTTTCGGTGGTATCGTTGCCAGTTATCCGCAATTGATCAATCAAGCTAGTCTGGTTGGTGGCGGCAATGTCATCGGTCTGATATTCTTTGGGCTGATTTTGTTGGCTACCGTGGTAATGATTGTATATTTCACTGAAGCCCACCGTCGGGTCCCGGTTCATTATGCCAAAAGTGTTTTCCGAGGCGGCAAAATGTATAAGCAGTCCGGCGCGACACATATTCCGCTCCGCGTAAATACTGCTGGGATGATCCCGCTCATATTCGCTATGTCCCTGGTACTTTTTCCAGGTATCGTAGCTACCTATTTTATGTCTCGCTCTGGAGATGCACCTAATTTTGCCAACACAATTTACAACTGGTTTAGTCCCAATACACCTTTGCCAGTAGGTGCTTTTTATTGGGCGCTCTACTTCTTATTAACTATAGGGTTTGCTTTCTTTTATACTTATATTATTTTCCAGCAGCAGGATTTACCAGGGACCTTGCAGAAACAGGGGGGGTTTATCCCTGGAATACGGCCCGGGTCACAGACAAAAAAATATCTAGATACCGTTATCGGCCATATAACCTGGGCTGGGGCATTATTTTTAGGACTGGTAGCAGTAGTTCCATTTCTTGTCCAGGTTATTACTGGAATACATCTGCAGTTTTCCAGCATGGGCTTAATTATCGTGGTAGGCGTTGTGCTGGATACTATGAAGCAGCTTGAGGCACAATTGGTTATGCGCCGTTATGAAGGTTTCATTAAATAGGAAAATAAGGGCAAGCAGATATGTATTTAGTCTTATTAGGTGCTCCGGGTGCAGGAAAGGGTACACAAGCAGGGGTTTTAACGCAGGAATTGAAGTTAGCGCATATAGCCTCAGGCGATTTGTTCCGGCAGGCTTTGAGTAAAGGAACTGAACTTGGCATTCAAGCCAAGGCCTATATGGAGAAAGGCCAATTAGTACCTAATGAAATCACTATAAAAATGGTTCTTGAGCGTATAACTTTTCCTGATTGCGCTACCGGGATAATCTTGGATGGGTTTCCGCGTAATTTGGAGCAGGCTAAGGCTCTGGATGAAGCGTTAAAAATTCAGAACAAGGGTATCGATTTTGCCGTGTATATCAAGGTTTCTGAGGGTGAGTTATTAAAGAGATTAACCGGGCGCTGGATCTGTCGCAAATGCCAGGCGCCTTATCATGAGGTATCCTCTCCCCCCAAGATCAAGGGAATCTGCGATAAATGCGGTGGTGAGCTTTATCAAAGGGCAGACGATAATAACGAGACTATCAAGAAAAGATTGGTAGTATTTTTTGCTGAAACAGCACCGCTGATAGAGTATTATTCTAAAACAGGCAAGCTTGTAGAAGTACTGGGCGAAGGAAATATGGAAGATATCAGCGCGAGGATAATTGCCGCGTTGAGAAATAAAGCTAAAACAAAATAATGGCAATAACAATCAAATCTGAGCGAGAGATTGCCATAATGCGCCAAGCCGGGAAAATAGTCGCCAGAGTGCTCGCGCAGCTGGTTGAAGCGGTTCGGCCGGGTTTAAAAACTGAGGAATTAGATCTCATAGCGGAAAGAGAAATCAAACTTCTGGGTGGAACTCCTTCTTTCAAAGGCTATCACGGATATCCCGCCAGTTTGTGTGTCTCGATTAATGATGAGATTGTGCATGGAATTCCTGGGGAAAGGGTTATACAGGCCGGTGATATTGTATCGCTGGATTTGGGGGCCATTTATCAAGGGTATCAGGGAGACGCTGCACGCACAGTAGGCGCCGGTTCAGTAAGCCTGCAGGCCGAAGCTTTAATGCAGGCAGCGCAGGGTGCTTTAAAAGCGGGCGTTTTGTTGATACGGCAGGGTAACCGGCTGGGAGATATATCTGCTGCTGTACAAAGATATGCAGAGTCGAGAGGGTTTACGGTAGTCCGGGAATATACCGGTCACGGGATAGGCCGGGAGATGCACGAAGAACCGTTGATACCCAATTTCGGGATAGCCGGGACAGGGATTGTTTTGAAAAAGGGTATGACACTGGCAGTTGAGCCGATGTTGAATGCTGGGGATTGGCGGACTCGACTGGGAAGTAATAATTGGACGGTTTCTACCATAGACGGCAGTTTATCAGCGCATTTTGAAGATACGATTTTGATCACAGACGGCGATCCGGAAGTCCTGACCGTCGTTTAAGGCAAATAAACAGGGTATTATCAGGAGTGTATGCCGAAAAAAGAGGCAATCGAAGTAGAGGGTACGGTAATTGAGGCTCTACCCAATGCTAATTTCTGGGTAGAATTGCCCAATGCCCACCGGGTATTAGCTCATATTTCCGGTCGGATGAGGATGCATTACATACGCATACTTCCTGGGGACCGTGTTCTAATCGAGTTATCTCCTTACGACCTGGCCCGCGGAAGGATAACCTACCGTTTGGAATAGAAGAGGGGAAAACTGGATTATTTGTACTCATTTGTAGTACAATATTATGTTGCGTCTAAAAAGAAGTATCAAACCGGTACACAGGGTAGCCGGCTAAATATAGGTAAGGTTGAGAAAGAATAACTATGAAAGTTAGAACTTCAGTGAAAACCAGATGTGAAAAATGCCGGGTTATTAAAAGACACGGGATTGTTAGAGTAATCTGCACTAATCCTAAACATAAACAGAAACAGGGTTAGAAGGACAAGGAGGAAGTTAATGCCACGTATTTCCGGTGTGGATATACCCCGCAACAAACAGATTTGGGTCTCGTTGCAATATTTATATGGCGTAGGCCCTACAAATAGTAAAGCGATTTTGGATAAGGCCGGCATCAAGCATGAGACTAAAGCTGATGCTCTGACTGAAGAAGAGATTGCTAAGATTCGAGAGGTAATTGACCGTGAAGTTCCGGTAGAGGGTGATCTGCGCAAGGAGATCAACCTGAACATCCGGCGCTTAATTGAGGTCGGAAGCTACCGCGGCACACGGCATCGCCGCAGTTTGCCTGTCAGAGGGCAACGGACAAGGACAAATGCCAGAACCAGAAGGGGCACTAGAAAGACCGTGGCAGGGCGCGGACAGAAACGCGGCGCTACCAAGAAATAGAAGTTAAGTTAAAATAATGAACTGGTTACCGGATTATTCAGGAGGAAGGAATGGCCAAGCAGGCTAAGACAAGAAGAAGAGAGAAAAAGTCGGTAGTTAATGGGAAGGCTTTCATACAGTCTACTTTTAACAATACTATTGTAACGCTGTCAGATCCTCAGGGTAATATATTGTCCTGGGGCAGCGCCGGGTCGTCCGGATTCAAAGGATCTCGTAAAGGCACACCGTATGCCGCTCAAATGGCAGCGCAAGGAGCTGCTCGAAAAGCAATGGAACAGGGTTTGCGCCAGATCGAGGTTTTTGTAAAAGGTCCCGGCAGCGGACGTGAAGCAGCCATTCGGTCTCTCCAGAGTTCCGGCCTGTACATCACTATTATCCGGGATGTAACCCCGGTACCACATAACGGTTGCCGTCCGCCCAAGAGACGGAGAGTATAGGAGCTGAAATGGCAAGATTTATTGGACCTGTATGTAGATTATGCCGCCGTAGCGGCGATAAGTTGATGTTAAAAGGCGATCGCTGTTTCAGCCCCAAGTGTGCGGCTGATAAACGCAACAAACCGCCTGGTCCCCATGCTGTAACACGGCGTCGGGTTTCCGATAGAGGTGTGCAACTCAGGGAGAAGCAAAAGGCAAAGTACGTATATGGTCTCTTTGAGAGACAGTTTAAGAGGTTTTTCGGTGAGGCCGAAAAGCAGGTGGGAATAACCGGTAACAATCTGGTAGTGTTGTTGGAACGGCGTCTGGACAATGTTGTCTATAAGTTAGGTTTCGCAGATTCCCGGGCGCAAGCTCGCCAAATAGTTTTACACGGGCATATTCTGGTAAACGATCACAAGCTTAATGTAGCTTCCGCTCTGGTTAAACAGGGAGATGTCATAAAATGGCGCGAAGGCAGCAAAAAAACCGAGTATTTCAAAATATTGCTCGAGAGCATTAAAGCTAAGACTGTTCCTGCCTGGTTAAGCCTGGATCGTCAGAATCTGGTAGGTCAAGTAGTCGGTTTGCCATCTTCAGATGTGTTAGAGGCTAAGTTTGAAACTACCAGCGTGGTCGAGTGGTATTCAAGATAAATCTGATCGGTAAGTATAAATGGAGGTAGTACCTTGTCTCCGTTAACATTACCTCGAATAGAGTGTATAGAGAGCAAAGGTAATTTTGGCCGTTTTTCGGTTGAGCCCCTGGATAAAGGGATCGGTATCACTCTAGGTAACTCAATGCGGCGCATGCTGCTAGGTTACCTGCCAGGCGCGGCCATTACCTCTGTAAAAATCGAAGGCATACAACATGAGTTTTCAACTATTCCCGATATGAAAGAAGATACTATTGAGTTTTTATTGAATGTTAAGGCTATCCGGCTGAAAGCGCTTTCAGGACGTCCTGGCAAATTAATCATGGAAGTAAATCGCGAAGGCGAGGTCCATGCATCAGATATAAAGGGATCGGATGATTTTGAAATTGTGGACCCCGGGCAATATCTGGCGACTCTGGACACTGCAGATGCTAAACTGTATGTTGAATTCAATGTAGAATTGGGTGAAGGGTTCAGGCAGGCTGATACCAATGCTAATCTTCCTATCGGGGTTATCCCGGTGGATGCCATTTTTACGCCTATTCGTAAAGTCAACTTTACGATTGAACCTGTTCATATGGGTCGTGAAACTAGCCGAGAACGTATGTACCTGGATATATGGACAGATGGTACTCTTTCGCCGGTGGAAGCGATAAGCCGCAGTTCTGAGCTTTTAGTGCAGCAATTAACGCCATTTGTAAGTCTGGCTCAGGCTTCACAGGTGCAGGTAGAAAAGAAAGCTGTAACTACCGATATACCGGATGAGAAATTTAATATGCCGGTTGAAGAACTAGATTTGTCCGTGAGGACTATGAACAGCCTGCGCAGGGGTGGCATTTCTACCGTTGGAGAGTTGGTCTTCAAGGGTGAAAAAGAACTATTAGGATTGAGGAACTTCGGACAGAAGTCTCGTCAGGAAGTTGAGGAACGTTTGAAAGTTCTGGGCTTAACGCTGGCTATCAGCGGAAAAGGGAAAGAAGATTCTGAAATCCCAATTACTGAAGAAAGCGAAGAAGAGGAAGAATAAAACTTCAAGGTGCTGATTATTCGTAAATTAACTGAGGAAGAGTAAATATGAGACATGGTGTTGTAAGTGGAAGGTTTGATAGGCCAATTGGTTACCGGCAAATGATGTTCCGGAACCTGGTCACTGAAATACTGGATCATGAAAAAATTAAAACTACGGAACCTAAGGCCAAAGCTGTTCGTGGTATGGCCGAAAAAATGATTACGCTGGCCAAATCCGGTGGACTGCATGATCGCAGACAGGCCCTGTCATTTATTACAGATAAAAAGGTTGCAGCAAAATTATTTGCAGAGTTGGGCCCGCGGTACGCGCAGCGCAGTGGCGGTTACACCCGTATTATCAAACTGGGTGTTAGGTTAGGAGATGGCGCGTCTATAGTCCAAATCGAGTTGGTTAAATAGAGCGGAAACAGTCGAGGTGTATGCCTGACAGGAGAATTTGGAGAGCGACCTTAATAAAGTGGTTCTGGTTCTGGAATACGATGGGACTAACTACTGTGGATTTCAGTTTCAGAACGATGTAAAGACTGTTCAGGATGAGATAGAAAAAGCCCTGGCGAAGTTGACAGGGGAAACGCTGAGAGTGGTCTCAGCCAGTCGCACGGATAGTGGAGTTCATGCCAGGGGGCAGGTGGTGTGTTTCAGGACCTGCGGGCGACTGGAAAGAATAAGAATTGTAAAAGGCCTTAATTATTACCTGCCGCAGGATATAGCGGTATTAGCAGCTTACAAAGTTGATAGCAGTTTTAATATACAGAAGGATGCGGTCAGTCGGGAGTACAGCTATCTGATCTGGAATAGCCATACGCGTTCTCCTTTGCAGAGAGCTTTCGCCCACCAGGTGGGGGGTGAGCTAGATATCGAGGCTATGAATCAAGCCTGCGAATTGCTGTTGGGGGAACACGATCTGTCATCCTTTATCACAGATTACAGTCAGTCGATTATAAAAAGTACGGTAAAAACGGTTATTTTATCCCGGGTTGAGAAAGAGGGGTTTTCGGTAGTATTTAATATCGCGGGTAACGCCTTTCTTCCTCATCAAGTGCGAAATACAGTGGGAGCACTTATCAGGGTAGGGTTGGGAAAGATTACCGTTAACGATTTTAGAAGTTTGATGGAGGCAAGAAAACCGGGGTTGGCAGGACCTACAGTGCCTGCGCAAGGATTATACTTGATGAAAGTAAATTATCCTCGCCCTTTAGGAGAATATGATGAAGACCTATAGTGTAAAACAGAGCGACATAGTAAGAGAAATGCATGTGATCGATGCTGCCGATAAGATTCTGGGACGCGTGGCAACTGAGATCTCAAAATTGCTGATGGGCAAACATAAGCCTATGTTCAGCCGTAATTCTGATATAGGTGATTGCGTAACGGTTATCAATGCGACCAAAATAAAGGTTACGGGTAAGAAACCGGAGCAGAAACTCTATTACTGGCACTCAAACTATCCGGGCGGCTTTAAAAACGTTTCATATGCCAAACTGATGGAGCAACATCCTGAGAGGATCATCATGTTCGCTGTAGACGGCATGTTACCGCACAATCATTTGCATGATAAGATGATGAAGCGTTTGAAAGTATTTGCGGGACCTGATCAGGTACAAAGTGCCGTTACGGCACCTGTTGCAGTTAAGAAAGGCATCAAAAAAGCCGAGATTAAGCATGTGGCTATCAAAGAAGCCAAGGATAGAAAGCAAGGCAAGCGTTAGCAGATAGATAGTTACGGATTTCGGAAATCGGAATCCGGATTTGAAGAAAATAAGGGGATTGAATTCAGTGGAAAAACAAGCTTATTTTTATGGTACCGGTAGACGGAAGACAGCAGTGGCGCGGGTCAGATTAGTGCCCGGCAACGGCGCTATAATAATCAACGGAGTGCCATATGAAGAGTTGGTTACCCGTATTGAGTTGCGACGCCGGATTCTTCAGCCTCTGGTGGCTACGGAGAGTATGGGAAAATTTAACATAACCTGCATAGTTGAAGGCGGTGGAACCGCAGCTCAAGGTGGTGCTATCTCACACGGCATCGCCCGCGCTCTGGTGGTGGTAGACGAGAAGTCCAAAATTCCGCTTCGTAAGTTAGGTTTGCTTACCCGTGATTCCAGAGAAAAGGAAAGAAAGAAGCCCGGTTTGAAGCGTGCCAGAAAGGCCACTCAATATACCAAGCGTTAAACTGGAAAATCCCCAATTGAATTGGTTAGTCCAGTAATTAGAAAATATAAAACCC
>Ga0153880_1256764_pt1 | contig 21979 bp, 15 predicted proteins | sample AM7aRNAsmRNA_FD_105227 | JGI IMG/M metagenome (GOLD analysis project Ga0153880, IMG submission 105227) | Metatranscriptome of freshwater microbial communities from Lake Alinen Mustajärvi, Finland - AM7a metatranscriptome (Metagenome... | ecosystem: Environmental > Aquatic > Freshwater > Lake ... | reverse complement strand
GGTCTTGACGTACTGCGCGCCGAGTTCCGCGCAAATGCGGCACGCCAGCCGGAAGTACTTCGCGTCGCGCACCATGTCCTTGCCGACAGCGGTGACGCCCATGACTGGCATCCCGACGCGATACCCCGCGTCCACCAGGCGCGTCATGTTGTGCACCGAGCGCGTTTCGAATTCCCCGCCGATGAACACCTGGATTCCGACGCCGGCGGCGTTGAGGCGCACCGCGTCTTCCATGTCCATTGCGATCTCTTCGTTCGATAGTTCCTTGAGGATGCTCGGCCCGCCGCTGGCGCGGAGCACCATCGGCTTCTGGCTGCTCGGCGGCACCATCGTGCGCAGCACGCCGCGCGTGCAGAAGAGCGCGTCGCAGTACGGCACCAGCGGGACGATGTTCAGGTCAATCCGCTCCAGCCCCGTCGTCGGCCCCTGGAAGTAGCCGTGGTCCACTGCCAGCATCACGGCGCGCCCCGTCTCCGGATTGAACACCCGCGCCAGCCGGTTCTTCATCCCCCAGTCGTACGATCCCGCCCCCTTGAGGAAGAATCCCGGCGTCTGCTGCGGCACGTCGGCGTGATACTGCTTCTCCTTGCTGCTGGCATCGGCTTCCGGCATGGTGAAACCTCCAAGTAATGGGATTCAGGACACAATCTTGCGCACCGCCTCGACAATCCGGGCGGCATCCGGACGATAGAAATCCTCCATCGGCGGCGAGAACGGCACCGGAATGTCCGGCGAAGCCACGCGCTTGACCGGCGCCGTCAGGTAATCGCTCACTCGTTCGGCCAACTCCGCCGCGATCTCCGCCCCCACCCCGCCGCGCCGCGGCCCCTCTTCGACCACCACTGCGCGCCCCGTCTTTCGCACCGAGGCCTCCACCAGTTCCCAGTCGAATGGGACGAGACTGCGCGGGTCAATCACCTCCACGCTGATCCCCTCCCCGGCGAGTTGCTCCGCCGCCTGAAGCGCCCGGTGCATCATCATCAGCGTGCCGATGACCGTCACGTCCGTTCCTTCGCGCCGGACAACCCCCTTGCCGATGGGGACGATGTAGTCCTGCTCCGGAATCTCGCTGGAGGCGTCCACGGCGCCCGATTCGGCGCGCGCGCCTTGGAGCCGTAGAGCAGTTTGTGCTCAAATATCAGGACCGGGTTTTCGTCGCGAATCGCCGCCTTGAGCAGCCCCTTGGCGTCATACGCCGTGGCGGGGCAGACGATCTTGATCCCCGGCACGCTGAAGAAGATGGATTCGAGATTCTGCGCGTGCTGCGCGCCGCGCCCTGTCGCGCCCACCGGCGCGCGCATGGTGATGGGCACCTTGATCCTCCCCCCGGACATGTAGCGCATCTTGGCGATCTGGTCCACGATCTGGTCCATCGCGCACAGAAGGAAATCGCCGTACTGCACGTCCGCCACGGGGTGCATCCCCATCATCGCCGCGCCCAGCGCCGCGCCAAACAACCCCGCCTCCGAAATGGGGGTGTTGATCATCCGCTCCGGGAACTCCTTCTCCAGCCCCAGCGTGACGGTGAACGCCCCGCCCCATCCGCCGGGAATGGCAATGTCCTCGCCGATGCAGAAGACCCGCTCATCCCTCGTCATTTCCTCGCGAAGGCCGTCGCGCAGCGCTTCGGCTATTGTCTTTCGTTCCACAGTCCGGCTCCTCACTTTCAGGCAAATACGTCGTTCAGCGCATCTTCCGGTTTCGGGTCCGCCGCCGCCATCGCGGATTTCACGGACGCCTCAATCTCGGCGTCCACCTCCCGCCGAATGCCATCCAGCGCCGTCTGGCCGGCGATTCCAGCGGCCATCAGATGTTTGGCGAACCGGCCTATGGGCTCCTTGAGCAGCGCCTGCTTGCGCTCCGCCTCCGGCTGGTAGTGGCACGGGTCGCGCCGCGAGTGTCCCGTAATCCGGTACGTGACGCATTCCAGCAGCGTCGGCCCCTCTCCCGCCCGCGCGCGAGCCACCGCTGTCTTCGCGGCCTCAAAGACCGCCAGCACGTCATTGCCGTCCACCGTCACCCCCGGAATCCCATACCCGGCCGAGCGGTCGGACAGGTGCTTCAACTTCACCGTCTGAGCAATCGGCGTCGAGGCGGAGTACAGGTTGTTCTCGATGACGTACACCACCGGCAGGCTCCAGATCGCCCCCATGTTGACCGCCTCGTGGAACGCCCCCTCGTTGATCGCGCCGTCCCCCATGAAGGACACGGCGACGCGCTTCTCCTTGCGCATCTTGAACGCCAGCGCAATCCCCGTCGCGATCGGCACGTTGCCTCCCACAATCGCAATCGCCGGGACCATTCCTTTCTCCAGGTCGCCGATGTGCATCGAGCCGCCCTTGCCGTGGCAGCAACCGGTGACCTTTCCGAACAGCTCATGCATCATCGGCTCCACCCCGACCCCCCGGGCAATCGCGTGTCCGTGCGGGCGGTGGGTGCTGGTGATCACGTCGCCGGCATTCAGCGCGGCGCATACTCCCGTGGCCACCGCCTCCTGCCCCTGGTATTGGTGGATCGTCCCGGGCATGCTCCCTTCGAGAAACAGGAATTTCACCCGCTCCTCGAACTGACGGATCAGCAGCATCGTGCGATACAGTGACAGCAGGAATTTCGCATCTTGACTCATTTGAACGCTCCCGACTCAATGGCCTCTTTGACCTTGCTCAGAAACAACGCGGCGGTGCGCCCGTTGATCAGCCGATGGTCCACCGCCAGCGTCGCCGTGGCCACCGGCCGAATTTCGATCCGGTCTCCGGCGGCCATCGGCCTCTTCTGCACTGCGCCGAGGGCCAGGATGGCGCTGTGTCCGGGGAAGATGATCGCATCGAAAGACTCGATCGGGTACATCCCGAGGTTGCTCAACGTCATGCAGCCGCCGCTCAGATGCTCCCCCGCCAACTTCCCCGACTTCACCTGCGCCGCGACTGCCTCGATTTCCTCCTGCAGTTGCGCGAGGCCCTTGCGGTCAACATCACGTATGACCGGAAGGGAAAGCTCATTCTCAATCCCGATGGCTACCGCGATGTGAATCCCGGTTGGACGCACCAGCCGCTCCCCATCCAGTCGCGCCGCCACCAACGGCACGGCTTGAATCCCCGCCGCCAGCGCCTTCAGGAAGAACGCGTCATAACTGATCTTCCGGCCGGCCCTGGCGCTCTCGGCGCGCGCGCGGTCCACCGCGGACATCTCCATCGCCGCCGTGACGCGCAGGTGCGGAATCTCCCGCGCGCTCTTCAACACGGCCCTCGCCACGGCCGCCTGGGACCGCAAAAGCTTCTCACCTTCAGCCGGCACCGCCTGTGAAGTGGGGCCTTGGCTCGCTTGGATGACGTCCTCGCGCGTGATCGTCCCGTCCTGTCCGGTCCCGCGCAACGTCGCCGGATCAACGCCCAGCTTCGCGGCCAGGTTCCGGACCATCGGCGAGATCCGCGCCCCCTTCGCGGCCGCCCGCGTCGGCGGGGCCAAAGGCCCGGTAGCGTCCCCCGCGTCGGAATCGGCTGCGAGAAAGTCCGGCAACGCCTCGCCCGGCTGCCCCACATAAGCGAGAACATCGCCCTTCGTCGCCGCCGTGCCCAGAGCCACCACAAGCTTCAGCACCACGCCTTCCGCCACGGATTCCAGTTCGCTCGCCGCTTTATCGGTCTTGATCTCCGCAATGACGTCCCCGCGCTTGATCCGGTCGCCCTCTTTCACCAGCCAAGCCACCAGCTCGATTTCTTCAACCGTCGTCCCCAAGTCCGGCATTCGTATCGCGATTGCCATGCGCCTGCTTCGCCTCCATTTCTTCTGTGACACCTTCGGCCGTTTAGCTTACCGTTCCGAAACCCGCCACCTAATGGTGGAGGATCCGGAGAGCTTCGAGCGATCCGGGGTGAAGTCGTTCCCCCATCCGTGTGAGGGACGGCCCGAAGCGTGAGACTCTTACGGGCGGCAAGAAGCAAGGCACACAAACGAAACCCGCCGTGCCGTAGACGATGCCGAAGTGATGTGCGCGTTGTGGCGCAAGATGTGCTGCCATGCCACGGCGACCTCACGCCCCGCTCTGGGGAGCTTCCTATTGACCTTTGCATAAGGAATGGAATGCCTGAGTGCTGGAAAATGCCTGAAAACCGGCCCCACCCTACGCCAAGTGCATTCCATTACTTCTGCAATCCTCAATAAAGCCGCCCGCTCTGCGGGCGGCTGCTTACTTTTCCAATCTCCTATTGAAGCGCCCGATCGTCAGAGCGCTCGAGTCGGAACCGCACGGGCTCTTTCGGGTCGCGCGGCTCGAACCGGACGTCCACGGTCGGCGGGGCCGCGACCTTCAGATCAATGCCCTTGGGCCCGCGCGCCCAGGCGATCTTCACATCGCCGGCGGGCGTCGGCGCCACGCCGGAGGCACGCTCCAGCCCGGCGAAGCAGGGGGAGAGACGCACCGTCTTTCCCACCACCGTGGCGCCGAGGAGGTACTTTTGCATGAGGACGCCGGAGAGGGAGGCGTAGGAATGGCATCGCGAATAGGTCGGGTGCCAGCGGCAATCCGCTCCCGGCGGGCCTTCCATGTCGAAGTACTCCGGCACTTGCTTGAGACCCGCATCAAGGATCGCTCCGTAATAATCGCGAATCAGGCGCACCGCCGCTCCACTCTCGTTGTGGCGGAAGAGCGCCTCCGCCGCCAGGGCGATGCCGATGCCCGTGCGCGGAGGCTTGGCCCGGCGCTGGATGATCACGTCCAGGCTTTGCTTGCGCACCGATTCGGGCAGGTGGTCGAGGAACCGCAAGGCCGCGATGTGCGGCGCCATGGAGTTGCAGTTGATCTGCTTGCGCCCGATTACGCAGTCTGCCAGGTGCCCGGTCCGACGATCGAGAAAGGTCTTGAGAATCCGCCGCTCCAGAGATGCCGCCTTGCGGTCAAGGGCGCTCGATTCCGCCTTCCTGCCCACGGCCGCAGCCAGGGCACTCTGCGCCTTCAGCGCGCCGTAATAGACCGCCTGCGTGAAGCTGTAGTGCGCGCGATCCGATTGCTGGTAGCCCTGGTATCCCCACTCAATGAAGTTTGATCCGAGCACTTCGCCGACGGCTGCAAATCCGTCGCGCTCGGCGCGTGCGTAATATTCCATAGCCCGAGTCCAGACCGGGTACATCTCTTTCAGAAAACGTCGGTCCTGCGCGTACTGGTAATGTTCCTGAGCCGCCAGGATGAAGTAGAAGTTGAAGTTGAACCAATCGTATGCCTTGCGCACGCCTCCCTTGTCGGAGAGGAGCGTCTCCTTCGGCCGGCAACTCGGGCCGTAGCCCAGGATATGCCCGTTGTCGAGTTGGAGGGTGGCCAATTGGTGGAAGCACTTCCGCGCGAGGGCCGTGTCGCCGAAGTAGTAATAGTGCTGCAGCGCCTGGAACCGGAAGTCCCCCATCCAGAGCACTTGTTCGCGCCCGACGCAGTCCACGAAATGCTCCATCCCGCAGGTCTCGGCTGTGAGGGCACACATCTTCCAGATGGCGTCCAGCTTCGCGTCGGAACAGGTGAAGGAACCTCGGTGCGCCACGGGGTAGTTGGCGCGGATCCAGCGGACCGAGCGGAGGGTGACGGGATTGCGCGCACCGCGGATGACGAGTTTGAAGTACCGCCCGCCGCGCGTGGTGAAAGGCGTCCAGGTCAGCGGCCCCCGACCCAGGTGAATCGTATCCCAGTGGCTCAGGTTCAAAGAATCCCCGTAATAAATCTCGATGGTCCCGCCGGTGCTCTGGGTGATCTCGATGCGGGGATAGCCGGCCACGACTCGGCCCATGTCAAAGAGAAGTTCCTGGCGCTCATGACGATCGTTCCAGACAGTGAAGTCACCGGCAAGCCACAGTGGCTTTTCGCTGATCATATTATAGATATGGTACTCATCGCATTCGCCCGACTGGTTTCCGCCGGCGTTGGTCAGGTAGCAGTTGAGCGGGCGGAGTACCTCGTCCGTCATCTCCAGCGTCTCCTTGGCGACCAGCGTGGTCCAAGGCCCCCCTTCGGCCGGCGCAACGACCCGTGCAGCTGGCCAGAGGGAATCGTCGAAGCGCCCGGCCGTCCAGTTTGAGATCGCCCGGGCCGCGTAAAATTCCTCGCGCCATTCACGGTGTATCGAGGCCGGCTCGGTTTTTATGGAATACGCCGGATCCTCGATCACCTTCCACTGCTCGTCGCTTCTGAGGAACGACTTGCCGCCAAGTTCGAGTTCGGCCAGGCACCCGGCGGGACCTGCGGCATGGCGCTCCATAAGGTTCGTGATGCCTTGTCCAAGGTAGTGGACCTCGATCGCCAGCACATTCTCACCGCGCCGCAGGAGGCCGCTCACGTCGTACGTGTGGTAAATCTTCTCGCGGAAGTAGCAGCGGTCCGGACCCCGGCCGAGAAGCCGGCCATTGAGAAACACGCGATAGAAATGTCCGGCGGTCACCCGCAGCAGCGCCTTGCCGCGCGCCTTCGTCGCGGAGATCGAGAAGGTCCGGCGGAAGAGCGCATAGCGGTTGGGTGTGTCCGACAGGTCCGGGAGCCATATCCATTTCGCCTTCCAGGTCACAATGTCAGTTCCCTCTATTATTGACGTTCGCGAAAGCAATGGAATGTACTTTTCCACCACGACGACACGACGGACACGGCGGACCCGGCACAACGAACACTTCACCGTTGATCCGACGCGATGGACGCTTTCTATTCTGCGTGTCCACTACCCAGGCGACCGATGCCGGGCTGGCGCACTTGAAGCTCTATTTCCCGGTTTCCGGCCTTAGGTGTTCCTTGAAATACTCCTTGAACTCCGGACGGTCGTATTCGCTCTGCCAACTGTCCCTGGGCGCCCTCGGTCGCGCGATAACAGGACGGTCCTCAGCTTGCTTGAACGCCGCGAGATCCTTCGGCGTGAGCGCAGGTTCCTCCGGCAGGGCCCCGGCCACGTACATCGCGTCGTTGAGCCAGAACAATTGGGCGGAAACCAGACCGCTGCCGAAGAAAGCCGTTTCGCCGGCCCAGTGCGCCCGGTTTGTCGTGACCGCCTGGAAGGCACGGCGCAGTCCGAATCCGGTCATCCACTCCCGAATCGCGTTCCGGTAAGGGGTCCCATCCGGCGCGTGGCGCGCGGCGAAGGCCATTACCTTGCTCATCATACCGTATGATTTATCCAGTGGCGGGTTCTCCGTCTTCAGAATGAACTCGGCCTCGTGCAGGAAGGCGTCGCGCACCTGCGCGTCCTGCGTGAGGTAGTAGTACTCGAGCATGGCGTGCATGGCGCCGAAGTTGGTGAACATCCAGTTGGCCACATGGGGGACGCCCGACTTGTCGATCAGGGTCCCCTGCGGGAACCTCACGTTGGCATTGACGACAATCCCCTCGGGTTGCGCCAGACAGTGCATGTACTGTTGGAGTGTCGCGCCGACGTCGGGATCGCCGGTGATCTCCCAGAAGAACAGTAGATTGTAGCTGCGTGCACAGTGAGCGGCATAGTTGTTGCTCGGTGACACGAGATAGACTTTTTCCGCAAGGGCTCGAATCCACTCGCGCGTTCGATGCTCTCCTGTCAGCAGGTAGTGGAAGCGCTGCTCGCTGAAGACGGTCTGGCGTTCCTCGTGGTTGCCGTCGCTCCAGGGCTGCACGCCGTGGCGCGTACCCGCCCCGAGCCACCCACCCGCATGGCGCGCGACCACGTCCCGCGAATGCCGGGCGTTGGCTTCCATGAAGAAGAAGAGATCCCGTCTTCCGGTGCGCAGGTAGCTCAGCGACATGAAGTGGTTCGGCAGTCCTTCCGTGTTGCCCCACCCCCAGCGACCGTTATCGTAGGCCCAGTCGTTCTGGCAGAAGTAATCAGCTTTCGCGGCGTACCCGCTAAGATTCTCCGGCGTGCGCTTCGCCGCGGGGAGTTGCAGTATCTTCGCCAGCGCGTCCGAGGTGTAGATTTGTCCGTAACCGCCATGGAACATATGCTGGACGTCGCCGTAGTTCCACATGCCGTACCATCCATAGCAGCGCTGGTGGAAGAGCCACCAGTCGGCGGCATTGATCAGGTTGGCGTTCAATCGCGCGAACTTTGGGTCGTCCGGCGAGTTCATCGGCATGGTGATCCCGGTGCGCGCATAGGTATCCCACCCCGCGTAGACCAGCGGCCGGCTCTGGAAGTCTGCCGCCACGGCATCCAGTTGTGACGGCGACGCGCCGCGATGGAAGAGCAGCAGCAGTTCATCCGTTTTGCTGACGCCGACGAACGGACCCCTCGCGAAATCCTTCGCGTAGTACCGGTCGACAACCCAGCTCGGATCTTCCCCCGCACTCTCGCCTTGGCCTATATGGCCATAGTTGGAGTAGCGCCGCACATCCATCAGCGGGGCGTTCTCCGGCCAGAGGCCGATTTCGAAGGCCCCGTCTTCCTGCCGGAAGACGAGTTCCTTTGGGAACTCCTGCCACATGTCGCGCACAACCACCGCCATGCCGGCCTGCGTGTCGCCGGCGGAGAGCCATCCGCGCGAGCGGAAGCCGCTTTCCCGCACCTCGCGCCAGGGATGGTCGCGCTCTGCCTGCCAAAGCTCATAATTGAGATGGCTCGTTTGTTGCAAGCCGGTAACCGCCGCCGGTTGCAGCGCCACAGGGCCACCCTGTCCACCCGCGACGGTCGCGATTATCCCGCCCTGCGCAGCCAGCGGCAGGCGAAGCCCCATCCGTCGTACAAAAACCTGGCGCGGGTCTCTTTGCATGAACTCGGTGGTGTAGTAGAGCCGAACGAAAGGCTTTCCGGCGTAAGCCTCCAGCCGCAGGATCACGCGCGCAGGTTCCTGTGCCATCGCGCGTCCTTCGAGCCGCACCACGGTCCGTAGCGAGCCGGATTCCTCGAGTTCGACCTTTTCAATCTGGACCGGACCAGGATCGAGCGCGCCCTCTGGGTGGGTGGTTCCCACCGGATAGACCCCTGCGGGCCTGAAGAAGTCAACGTACGCCTGAGGCGCTTTGTCGGCGCGCAAAACCGGCTTCCCATCAAGCTTCACTTCGGACAGCCATTGCTCGCCTTTGCCCAAGCGCATTGAGAGCGGTCCGGTCTCGATGGACACGGCGTCGCCATCGATCTTGGCGGAAAGAGGGGAGGTCACTTTCCCGGGCTTGACATTCACTCCGTACTTCAGCGCACAGGGCACAGGTTCGCCCTGGCGTAATGTCACGCGGAAGGCCGTCTCGTCCCCTTCCCCCGTCCCGGGTTCGAAACCGTACCCGCCCCGGCCGTTGAGCGGAAAGACCAGCAGCACCCACTTGACAGACCGATCCGGCCAATACGCCAGCGGTTGAGCCTGGACGGGCGTCTCCTGTCCGCGCACGAAGAGACGCACGTTGCGGGCGTCCTTTACCGCGCCGCGCGGCAACGGCGCTCCGCCCGCCACCAGCGGCGCCAGCGAGCCCTGCGCCTCCCCGGCGTTCAGGAGGTTGATCTCGTCGTCCACGGGGGCGAACTTCAGCGGGCCGTCGCTGGGCAGCGCAGTAACGCCCCAGGCCTTCGCCAGGACGCGGTCCGGCTGCTCCAATTCCTGCTGGCCGGAGAAGAAGACCCAGTCCACCTCGTGCGCAGCGCCGAAGAGCGACTTGCGGAGAGCCGGATCGTTCATGGATCGCGCGGCGTGCATCGGGCCATGCAGATAGAGCACGCCTTCCGCGCCGCCGTCGGCGTTGACGTAAAGGCATTTCGGGGCGCGTTCCGCCAGTTGGCGGCAAGCCATCAGCGCCCCGCCGGTCTCGTCGTAGGCCATCACCCAACCGGCCGCCTTGCGCCCCCGGAAGGCGTACAGCCCGCTCGTATCCTCGCTCTCCGAGCGCCAAAGGCCATAGCTATGGTCGGTGTCCTGGTCGACGTAGAAATGCCGCCACCAGTTCGTGTCCGGGTGTTCGAAGAATACCACGTGCTTGGTGAAGTCATAATGATATCGAGTGTCCCACCACATCCCCTGATCGCCCGCCTGCATGACGCGTTTGCGGAAGTTCAGGCTCAGGGGCTGACGCAAGCCGATTTCGCGTATGAAGCGGTTCCGGAATTCGCCCCGGGGATTGATCGACACGGCGGTCTTGAGGTGAGAGCTGTCCTTGGCCGCCGTCCAGGTCAGCGTGAAATCAATGGCGTCGCCTCCGGGAAACTCGATGGTCCCTTGCCCGCTGGCCGAGAACTCCTGTTCGGTGACCTTGGGCTGAATGCCTCGGAATGTATATTTGCCGGGCAGCATCGTCCGGGGAGCGTAGTCGACCGCACCGTCGTAAGCGGCGCTTTCCATCAGCGTTGCGAAAAGCGGAGGGACGGAGTTCGCCGCAATCACCGTCTTCGGGCCGATGGAAAGCTGATTCAGCGCGCCGGTGCGCTGATCGAGGGTGAACTGCATGCCCCCGGTGTCAACCTCGACAGAGTCGCCGGTTTGCTTCATATTCATCCGGGACTCCTGTCGCGCGACCAACGGTTTCTCGTCGCCGCGAACGGTTCGGAGGTCATCGGCGGCCACAGGCGCCGGCCCGGCAGCCGAGACCGCTCCAGCGCTCAGGGTGCTGCGGTCAATTTCCACGAAACCGCCGGCCCGGCAGACGCGCAACTGGAAATACTTGCCCTCATGCTTGAAGCTCGGGATCGCCAAGCCGTTGCCGGGAACACCCTCGACGAATATGCGAACGTCATCGGCGCTCTTCGCCACCAGGCGATAGGTCTGCCACTCCGTGGTATTCACCTTCAGAACCTTGTCCGGGGCGCCGGGGCTCGAGACGCCGTTCTCGTCCCAGGTGACCAGCCATCCGTTCGGCTTGAAGCAGTAGTAAAGCTGCACCATGCCGCGCGGCGTGAAGGAGCACTTCATGCGCATCTCGAGAGTGAGCGGCAGCTCCGCGTTGGCCGCGCCCACGTTTCCATCCAGGAAGCCGAAGCCACGGGTGTTTTCCGGCGGAGGAGGACAGGTGAAGACCAGGGCGTCGTCCGTGAGTTCCCGCTTCAGCGTGCAGTCCTTGTACGCCGCCAAGTCGACCTGTTTCCATATTTTCGACTCCCCAACCTTGCCCTCACCCTTGCCGTAGTCCTCCGAGAATCGCACCGTCGTCTTGCCCGCGTCCTTTGCGGGTTCGGCCGCTGCCGCGCATCGCACGCCGGCCCATGCCACGATGACCGACACGACCACGACTGCAAGTCCAGTCCTGAACATCGCTCTCCCTCCCCAGATTTGCCTTCGCACATGCGTCTTAGCGCATCCCGATACGCCAGGGAGTCCGCACAGGAAATCTATCGATGTTTCCATCAATCAGTCCCGTCCTTTCTCGGAGAATACCTTCATCGCCCGAATTCTTCAGATAGCCGCCGTCCACATGGCGGTATGCCATTAACGGTGCTCCCTTCCTCAAGACCGTGAGTCTTCTACCGCCATCACTGTCAACCCCATCGCTTCGTCCAACTCACGATATGCCAACAGGCCCGCGTCTGCGGCGGTGAATCACTGGGCGCTTACGTCCACGCCGTTGGCGACGTCAAAATCATGCCAAACGCCGAGTTGCGACGTTGAGAAGTAGGGGCCGGAGACGGTGTCAGTGAACGTTGCGGTAACGTACCAGTTGTTGGCCAGAATGTGCGCCGCCCAGCTCCCGCCAGTGGTGCTTGTCCATTGACTTTGCTTATGCCAGATGTTCGCCTGATTCGGGTCGCCGTACCACCGGGCGCTCCAGTCGCCGTAGAGCACATTGTAGCCATCTTTATGGGCCAAAAGCCCAAAGCCTGCGTACAGCATGCCAGCGGTGGCGTCGCCGGCTACCGCGGCCGTGAGTTTGCCGTTAGCATCGTACCTGCCGCCTTTGCTGAACGTGTCGGCTACAAAAGAGCGATTGCCGAGTTCCTTCTGTGTGCGGAAGAGCGGCTGGCCCACACGGGCGCTAATCTTGGGGCTGGTGCCGGGCAACCAGTGCAGGGTGGGATTACCGTCCTCATTGCGGTGCCACCCACCGGTAACACCCAGCGGCGCGTCGCGGTAATGGTACGTGGATTGCACCATCGTTGCCTCACCGGAACTGCCACCAGAAGAGAAAGTGAACGAATGTCCGGAGTCGACACCCGCTGCACCGTAACGGCCGTAATATCCATAGATGAGAGCCTTCGCGTCACGCCCTCCCATGGTGTTCCAGTCGCCTAGGCTCGCAGCGGGCCTGGTGCGCGGATTCGTGTTGTCGTACTCGGAGGTAGAGTTGGCGGCGTCGGCGGGCATGTTCGACGCGCTCGGACAGTAGTACGAACCGGCATCCGCGAGATAGCCGCAATACAGAAGGTACCCCAACTGATCCGGTGCACAGTTCAGGTATCCAGCCGGAACCCTAGCGCTAGAACGGTGATTGGGGGGGGTGCTGGTGGATGTGCCGTTCCCGCATATCCAACCAAACCCGATGCTGCGCGAGGAAAAGCCCACGCTCCCCAGCTGATCAACGCTGATCCAACGCACGGTCGAACCCCCGCTTTCACCAGCGGGGGCCGCGGTATTCTGAGACGGCATGAATATGACGTTCGCCCTAACCATGTTATTGTACAGCGGATCGGCGAGGTTGATGTTGCGACTAGAATGGGTGGCCACGCATCCGCCCGCGGCTGAAGCATTCGCTCCATACAACCAAGTTCCGGTTCCCCAGTAGTTCCCGTCGTAAGCCGTGTTGCACCAGGTGAGTTCCGGGCCGGGCCAACCCGCCCAACTGGGGAAATAGCTGTTGTAGTCGCCGCAATAGGACTCCAGCGCCTTTCCCATCTGGCTGAAGTTGTTCATGCAGGCCGTCCGGCGAGCCTTCTCCCTGGCCGCTGCCAGCGCCGGCAACAGCATTCCGGCCAGGATAGCGATGATCGCTATCACCACGAGCAGTTCGATCAACGTAAATGCCGACAGCCCCCGCATCATCCCTTCCCCGACTTTGCGAAGTTTGCGCAACATGCCCAACCCTCCTAATAACAGGGACTTCTCACTTGCCCGTCCTCCAAAGGACAGGCGCCTTGCAAGCACGAGATTATATTCTTGAACCGACCTCCCTCATCTCGGTACGCTCCACTGCCCGGAAAAACACCTCTGTCCATTCGCAGCATTGTGTGTGTCGCCGCCGGGACTTTATCCTCACGGTAGGGGAAGATGCCCCGCGTCAGCCAGCCTTTGTAGTCGAGGCGCTTGAGCCAGTAAGCGAGTTCAATGTATTCAACAAGGCGGACGTCGCCTACCATCTTTGGGCCGTCCAAGCCTTTGACCTTTTTCGTGAGGTCCAGCATCTCCTGCATGGTCTTCCCGCCGCCATGACCGTTCAGGCAATAGCGGTCCCCGCGTTTTCTGAACGTCGGCAGGCATGCGCCGATGTTATGGTTTGCCAGCATGGCTTCCCTCCAAGGCAGCCCTTCAATCGCCCACCATATCCCAAAGCAGCCGCATCACTTCCAGATGTCGCCCATCCCGCTGGAGCTGCTCGACGTTCATCTCAATGAGTTTGTCCGCCATGCGGCGGCATTTCTGGCAGACCTGCACGCTGCGCTTCAGCACTTCAACGCCCTCGTCCCGGTAAGGATAAATATCCAGGACAAACCAACCTTTGTAGCCGAGCTTGCGCACCCAGTAAAAGAACTCGACGTGGTCCCAGACGTTGACAGCCCCGGGAATCAGGTCATGGTCCCAGTCGCGGTAATTGTCGTTCAAGTGAATCTGCTGAAGTCGGCCCTCGCGGTGGGCTAGGACAGCGACCTCGGCCGGGTTCTCCAGCGCAGCAAGGCTGTGCCCGAAGTCCAGCGTGACGCCGACGTGCGGTTTGTTAATCTTGTTGACCAGGAGGAGCGCCTTGCCCATGTTGGCCAGGTAGGAGTTGGCGCGAGGTTCCTTGCATTTCGGCTCGATGCTGATCGGCACAGAAGGCTCATGTTCGCTGATCTCCCGCAGTCCATCCTCGATCCAATTCCAAGCGTCGGCGTAGTGCCCCTGGAAGAAATACTCGAAGCCGTCGTGCCCCATCCAGAAGTTAATGTCCGGCGAGCCGGCTTCCAGCGCGGCGTCCATGGCCCCCTTCGCGCGGGCGATGGCGGCGCGCCGGATCTTGGGATCTCGGTTCGAGAGCGAACCGTACTTGAACATCGGGTCGGTGTAGATGTCGGTATCCAGCGTGCAGAGCCGGAGACCGTGCCGGTTGAGCGCCTTCCGGATATCCCGCCCTCGCTTGAACGGCCCCGGCCAGGCAAAGCCGGTCCCGGAGATCCCGCGCACTTTCGAGAGTCTCTCCAGTTGCTTGTCCATTTTCAGGCCGGCGCAATATCCAGTCGGCACAAAACGATCGCTCAAGCGGGAGAACGGGGCCAGGTTTGAAGCCAACTTGAAGTCATCGCTCATCGGAAATCCTTTCTTCGCCGTCCTATTGGAAGAATGTGCGGCCGCCATCGAGCAGGACCGACTGGCCGCAGATATAGTCGCCCCACGGACTCGCCAGATATGCCACGAGTCCGGCGATATCCTCAGGCTTGCCCAGGCGGCCAACTGGAATCTGCGCAACCAGCTTTTGCCGCGCCGCGCCATCGCGATACCGCTCGCGCAGCAGATTGGTCTCGATGACGCAGGGATGGATGATGTTGGTCAGGATGCCTTTCCGCGCGTATTCTCTGCACAGGTACATCATCATTCCCGTCAGTCCCGCCTTTCCGGCAGCGTAGTCGATCGCGCCGCCACCGCCCGAATAGACGGCGGACGAACCGATGAGAATGATCCGTCCGTAACGCGCCTTGACCATGTGCGGCAGGACCGCGCGGACACTGTTGAAGGCGGAGGTGAGATTGATGTCGAGGAACCGCGTCCAGTCCTCGTCGGTGACTTGCTCCGCGGGGCGGGCCGCATTCTGGCCGACGTTATGGACCAAGAGGTCAATCCGTCCACTTTCCCGCGCGAGTGCGTCCACAACGGACGCCGTCCTCTGGGCGTCGCAAGCATCCAGTGCCACAGCCTCAACCCGACCGCCCTCCTTCCGGATCGCGGTGACCAGCGCCGCGACCTGGTCCTGTCGTTGCGCAGCGCCGGTGTGCGTGAACGTGACCGTCGCTCCGGCTGCGGCCAGTGCTTGCGTGATGGCACCGCCGATTCCGCGCGATCCGCCAACGACGAGAGTCACGCTGTCTTTGAGGTCAATCGTCAGCAAGTTTTCTTCGCTCCAATGCGATAGACGTGAAGCGCGTTTTCGCGAAGAATTCTCGCCTTGGCCGAGGCCGGGACATCAGCCAAGAGCACGTGCGAAAGGCGGCTGCGCGGGTCCAGCCACGGGGCATCGGACCCGAAGAGTATCTTCTCCACGGGAACGGAATCCACCAGGCTCTCGACCAGCCGATAGCAGAAAATGTCGCCGGCCAGGTCGAGGAACACATTCTCGTAGTCGCGCGCCAGACGGACGGCTTCATGCCTGCCCGCCCCGCGGCCTCCGGCATGGCCCAGCACCAAACGGACTTTCGGAAACTTCCCGACCAGTGGCTCGAACCGCCCCGGCGTCGAAAGCTGTTGAGCCGGGTTGTAGTCCGAGGCGCTCCAACTGTGCGTGAGGATGGGCACGTCCCGCTCCGCGGCGAACCGCCATGCCGGTTCGTACCGCGCGTCTTCAGCGGACACGCCGTGAAACGACGGATGGATCTTCAACCCCGCAAATCCTGGCCAGTTCATCGCCTGTTTCAGGGCTTCCACGCAACCGGAGGCACGCTTCGGGTTGAAGACCGCCAGGTAATGCAGACGGCCGCCCGACTGCTCGAAGACGCTGCGCAGCATCGGGAGAGTCCGTTCGCATCCTTCGAAAACGGACACATGGTCCGTGCCGATGGCGCGTTCGATTCCCAACTGGTCCATCAGCTTCAGCAGGGCCTCCGGCTCCGACTCAGGCGCGAAGAACGCGCCCGGGCGTCCGTGGTGCGCGTGGGCGTCAACAATGAATGCGTCGCTCATGACGTCACCTCGTTCACGATCCGCCGCAGGTTGCCGCCGGCGATAAGGGATTTCTCGGTCTCGGATATCTTCGCGTCGAGGATCATGCCCATAGGAACCAGCGGGTCGTTCACCGGGAGGAAGGAGCCGAAAATCAGCCTCTCGGCGCCGAATTCGCGGACGGCGTATTCGATGAAGCCCTGGCCAGCAAAATTGGATAGCTCCAGGCGCACGTTGCAGCAATCGCACATCAGCGCGAAGACCGGCCGCGTGTGGTACAGGATTTTCTGCGTCTGCGTCTCGACCACGATCTCCAGCTTCGGAAATGTCCGGGCAAGCTCGTACACGGATTTCCAGTCCGTCTCGACATGCCAGATGAACAGGGGCATATGCCGACTCACAAGCCACTCGCAAAGCCCGCCGACGCACCAGGAAGTCAGCGAGAAGTTGTGCGTCTTGGGGAAAATGCGCGCCGCTTTCACCTTGCTGGGAACCGAGCCCGCTCCGGGCAACCGCCCGCTCTCGCCCGGCAGGAGAGGCAGCGCGGTCCATGCGGCATAGACATCTTCCTGACATCCCTCCATGGCCTGCATCAGAACAGCATTCCCATCCTGGGCCGAAACCTTGCCGTACCAGTGCGAGACCAAGCCGCCTGAGAGGAACCGCTCTCGGAGCGCTTCGCCCAACCGTCCAAGCGGCAACTCGTGGGCGAGAGGAAATCCGGCCGGCTCTCCCAGCCAGATGCCCGCGTCGAAGAACCGGAGCTTTTCAGCTACCTCGCGTCTCCGGTCCGCCATTTCCTTGATCTGTTCTTCAATCGAAGTCAATCCGGAGTCCCTTCAACGCCGCAGCACGCGCGTCATAGCGCTGCGCAGCTTGTCCAATATCTCGTCGCACTCCGCCTGCGTGACGATCAGCGGCGGCTTGATTTTCAAGACGTTCGTGCGGACGCCGGCCAGGCCGAAAATCACGCCCAGTTTGATCCCTTCGTCGCGGATCGCTTTGCCTTCGGCGTTCAGGGGTTCCTTCGACCGCGGGTCACGCACAAATTCGATTCCGACGTGCAGCCCGGCGACGCGGATGTCTCCCATCTCCGGAAATTCGTTCCGCATCTCCTCCAGGCGCGCGCGCAGGTACTCGCCCATCTGGGCCGTGTTGTCAAGGATGCCGTTCTCCAGAAGCTCAATCTGCTTGGCGGCGGCCACCTGACCAACAGACGAGTTCGCAAAGGTGTGAAGCTCCTCGCCGTCCTGCTCAAACCCCGTGAGGCGGTCCGAAATGATGATGGCCGCGATGGGCAGACCCGCACCGAAGCCCTTTCCCAGCACAATGATGTCCGGCGTCACGTCGAAATACTCCGCGGCAAAAAAGCGTCCGATCCGCGCATAGGTCTGTATCTCGTCGAAAATGAGCGGCACGCCGAACTCGTCGCAAATCCGCCGGACGGCCTGAAGGTATTCCTTCGGCGGGATGATCTGGCCGCCGCTGGCCTGAATCGGCTCGACAATGAGGCCGGCCACATTGCCCGCGATGCCCTTCTCCAGCGTCACTCGAAGCGCTTGGGCGCAGGCCAGGGAGCAATTCTCGCGGCTCAAGCCCAACGGGCAGCGATAGCAGTATGGATTCGGGACGCGGATGAACGGCCGTGTCAGCCCAAGGAACCGGCTGCCACCGGCGAGTTTGCCGGCGGACCGCGTGGAGATCCAGGAGGCGCCCATCGTGCCCAGGGTCGTGCCGTGGTAGCTGTCGTAGAGGCAGATGAAATCGCGAGACGGTTGCGTGTTCTTGTAGGCGATCTTCATGGCCGCCTCGATGGCCGGGCCGCCACCGACGGTGAACGAGACGCGATTGAGGTCGCCCGGCGCCAGTTGCGCCAGCTTCCGTGCCAAGTAGTACCGCGGCAGTGTGTCGAATCCCTGATGGACGTGGGAGAGGCTCTGCATGTGTTCGGCGACGATCCGGTTGATGGCCTCATTGGCGAATCCGAGGTACATGGCCCAGCTCTGTGAGGTGCAGTCTATGTAGCTCTTGCCTGTCGTGTCGTACAACCGGATGCCTTCGCCCCGGACAATCACAGGGCCGCCGCGCGTCCCGCCGCCCAGCATGACGTGCTTGGCGCACTCCGCACGGTCCGCATCGCTCAAGTTGAAAATCTTCTCAAGTAACGGATCCATGCGCTGTTTTCTCGTCACTGATGGAAGAGTGCGACCTAACTCGCTCAGGTTGAAACTCTTCTCACGCACCGGATTCATGCGCTGTCTCCTCGTCACTGATGGAAGAATGCGATCTAACTCTCTGTGCGCGTCGAAAGACCACAGTAAAGCTCCAGCGATGGCCCGGCGCCGCGCGGCTGGTACTCGACCAAGGCCGACGACGTTCGCACCACGTCCCGAATCTCCAGCGCCGAACCGACGGCGGCCCGTGCCATGGCCTGGACGAGAACGTTCCCGCAGACGGTCGCTTCCACAGGGCCAGCCACCACGCGGAGAGCGGTTGCGTCGGCGGTCAGTTGGCACAGCAGCGTGTTCAGCGAACCACCTCCCACGATGTGAAGGACCTCGAACCGGCGGCCCAGGATTCGCCCGAGCGCGTCCAGCGTGAGGCGATAGGAACACGCCAGGCTTTCCAGAATGCACCGCGTGACGGCGACCGGCCCTTCGGGCGGGCGCTGGTCCGTCCTACGGCAGTAGTCCCGAATGGCCGCAACCATGTCGGCGGGGGCCAGGAAGCTCGGATCATCCGGCCGGATCAACGGCCCCCCGGCCTGCGCCTTTTCCGCAAACTGCGCCAATTCCGCATACGAATAGATCTCGCCCTGACGCGCCCAGGACGAGCGGGTTTGCTGAAGGATCCACAGCCCCATGATATTGTGGCACAGGAAGAAACTCTGAAGCGTGAGTTCGTTGCACAGCCCGGCGGTGAACGCCTCAGCAGACGCGACGGGTCGCTCCGTCATCGCCCCGATGATAGACCATGTTCCGGAATTGATGAACGCCCAGTTGTCGCCGTGACCCGGCACGGCCGCCACTGCCGAGGCGGTGTCATGTGTGCAGGGCGCGATGACGATGCCTTCCGACAGGCCGCAGCCCCGCCTCACCGATTCGCTCAGTTCACCCAGCACCGCGCCCGGGTCCACGATCTCTGGCATGATCGAGCGCGGCAGATTGAAGAGGTGGAACATCTCGTCGCTCCACCGGCCCGCCGGAACGTCGTAAAGCTGCGTCGTCGCCGCGTTCGTGCGCTCGCAGCGCTTCACACCTGTCAAAAAATACGCGAGAAGATCCGGCATCATTAGAAACGTCGCCGCCGAATCCAGAACGGGGCTGTGGTTCAGCCGCAGGGATAGCATCTGGCAGAGCGTGTCGATTCGGGACAGGGGCAGGCCGCTCCGCTCGAAGACCTTCTCCGGTGAGATTTTCCGGAGGATTTGCTCCGGCATCCCGGTCGTCCGGCGATCTCGATAGTGCACCGGGCTCTGAAGGAGCGCACCGTCTCGGGCCAGGAGGCCGAAGTCGACTCCCCACGTGTCGATGCCAATTCCATCCACGGAGTCGCCGAACCGCTGTACATACGCTTCAAGTCCCTTGAGCACGTTGTCGTACAGGCTCAGGACGTCCCAATGCAGGACGCCGCACACCTCCGCCGGCTCGTTCGGGAACCGGTGGATTTCCTCCAGCGACAGCTTTCCGCAATCAAGCGTTCCCACGACCGCTCGGCCGCTCTCTGCGCCGATATCGAAGGCCAGGAAACGTGATGGTGCCATTGTTTTGGGCCTCGCTGAAAACAAACGTTACGCGTCGAACTTCATCCGCTTCGGATGGAACTTCGGGGCAATGCGGAGCCACGGTGTCTTGGGCCGCTCGATGTAACCCCACTTTTCCAGGGCGCGCCGCAGTTCCTTGTTCTTCGGTTTCTTGGCGTACTCGATGAAGTCCTCGTCCGACATGGCGGCAGCAATGGCCTGCTGCCAGGACTTGGCGCCGGCCGTGTAGCCATCCGGGTGGCCCAGCATGCCGCCGCCGGCCGGAATGACGATGTCCGGCCCGTACTCGCCGATGATGATCGGAGCCAGACCGGGGTAGACCCCCGCGCAGGGCATGGGGAACATCGGCTTGATGTGGCCCATCGGCGCGAGCTTGACGTGCGAGGTGCGGATACCTTCTTCGAGGCTGGCCATCGGGATGCTCGACCAGTAGGTCGGTGTAAGCATCATGTCCGCCCCGCAGACACGGATGAGCTTGGCGAAGACCGGCCACGCGATGCGTGGCTGCGCGGCGATCATGTGCGAGCAGTGCAGCATGATCGGCACGTTGATCGCGGGGTCTTCGGCCAACTGCCGCAGGACTGGAAGACCGGCCGAGTAACAGACCAGAAGCCCGTTGGCGCCCAGTTCGACCGCGCGCCGGGCTTTGTCGAAGATTCGTCGCGGCTCGTCGGTGATGCTCAGCAAGTAGATCGGCTTCTTCCCCGTCTTCGCCTTGGCCTTTTCGAGAGACTCCATCACGGCCTTGAGCCGGTCCTCATAGGTGCTGTTGTAGACGTCGGACGTCATCTCGTCGTCCTTCATCATATCCACGCCGCCCATGGCGGTCTGGTAGCACTGGTTGGCCACCTGCTTCGGCGTCATGCCCATTTTCGGCTTGATGATGTGGAGGGACAGCGGCCGTCCCTGGACGCCGGTGAGTTTCCGGATTCCCGGCACGCCGAACTTCGGCCCCTTGAACTTCGCCAGAAGGTTGTCCGGCAGATAGACGTCGAGAAGCCGCAGCTTGTCGCTGTAGGCAAAGCAGTTGCCCGCAATGCTCAGGAGCATCATGGGAACGTTGTCCACCCAGGCATCTATCGGAAACGCCAGTTGGACAACGGCCTTGCGCCGGAACGGGTCATCGCTGGGGACCTCGAAGTAATTCACCATCTTGCCGCTCAGCTTCTTGCGGACCTCTTCGGTGTCCTCGGCAACCTTCTCCCACGTGCCTGTCGAACCTTCCAGCGCCATCGCCTGGATCAGCGCAAAATGGTCTATGAAGTCCTCGCCCGGTAAGACGTCGTCCATGTAATAGGTGGCCACAATATGGTTAGCCCGGTCAATGCCGTCAAACGTCTGCACGAATATTTCCGGATCATAGTACCGCGTGATCATGTCGGCTCCTACCTCTCTCTGTAGACCTCAAGAATGATTCTTCGCCCGAAGCATTTTCTGCACACGGTCTTCGGCACTGTCAGCAAGCTTGCGCGCGCGCCTGCCCAACGAACTCGCCACAAGGAAATACAGCGTGTCGATGACGCACAATTGCGCAATGTGCGAGGAAGAGACCGCCGCATTAATGCGGTGCTCCCGAAAAGATGTGATCAGACAAAACTCACTCGCCTCCGCGATGGGGGAATCCGGATAATTCGTAATGCACACCGTCCGAGCACCGCCGTCGCGCGCCATGCGGAGGGCTTCGGTGACGTGCGCGGTTAGGCCGGTGTGGCTGATTCCCACCACCACGTCGCTTCGGCTTGTGTTCGCCGTCGCAAAAATCTGCTCATAGGGATCGGTGACGGCATTTGCTGACAGGCCCAGGCTCATGAACCGATCCGCTCCTTGATGCGCCACTTGGCCCGAGGATCCGATGCCCAGAAAGAAAATACGGCGCGATCGACGAAGCAACTCAGAGATCTGGTCAAGCACGCGGTCATCGAGGAGCTTCTCCGTTTCCAACAAACTACGCCGGTTGCTCTCGAACACCGCGCGCCGGATGGTCGTCGGAGTAGACCCCTTGAAAAGGTCGTTGCTTTTCAAGGAATCCGGCTGCGCCGCCGCCACGGCTAGGTCGAGTTGAAATCCTTTGTAGCTCCGATAGCCCAGCCCCCTGCAGAAGCGGGTGATGGTAGAGGGATTAACGCCGCACGCCTTCGCCAGAGTGGCAATGGGCACGTCGCGCCATTGGGCCGACGAATCCAAGATCACCTGGGATATCCTGCGGCCGGCCGCGGACCCGTCCCGCACCTTCGCTCTCAACCGTGAGAGGCACGAGCCATTCATTTCTCCTGGGGCCACTGTCTTTTCCTCCGCCGGGGCAGCGCTCTG
>Ga0153880_1241967_pt1 | contig 22385 bp, 5 predicted proteins | sample AM7aRNAsmRNA_FD_105227 | JGI IMG/M metagenome (GOLD analysis project Ga0153880, IMG submission 105227) | Metatranscriptome of freshwater microbial communities from Lake Alinen Mustajärvi, Finland - AM7a metatranscriptome (Metagenome... | ecosystem: Environmental > Aquatic > Freshwater > Lake ... | reverse complement strand
GCTGCGGAGCTTGACTAACGACGGGGTTATCAGCGTACAGAATGTCGCCTTCTTTGGTTCCGCCACCAAGTCGTATTGGGACTTCGTGAACCATGGCCGGGTCACGACGGAAGGTTGCTCGATCTGGGCCACCAATTTCGAGAACACCGGACTCATTGATGCTGGTCCGGGCCCGATTAATGTCACCGCCACCTCCGCTGTGCTCAGCAATGGGGTGCTGCACGCCCCATTTAACGACATCGTGCTCAGTGCCGGCAGCCTGCTTATCAGCAATCAGGTGTTGAACGCGGGCCACAGCCTGACGATCCGCGCCACCGACTCGCTGAGCGACGGCGGTCCGAATCCGACCAACGGCAGTTACTGGGCGGCCGGCGTGCTGGGTTTCAATCTGCCTATCGCGCCGCCCATCGCCAGCCTTTTGGGCACGACAATAACCAACACCGCTCCCGACTGGGCCTCCGTGGTTTGCCAGTGGGCCGGCAAGGACCTGGGGGCCTTGCCGACGAGTTACAGCAACAACGCGGCGGTCGGCCGGCTGGTCCTGGATGGTGGACCGAACAGTTCGTATGTCTTTACTGGAACCACGGCGGCCAACGCGCTCTACGTCGATTATCTTGAGTTTCGCAATGGCATGAGCCGCTTCGACAGCAGCGGCAATCTCGCCGGCCTGGCGTTTGCTCCGGGCATGAAGATCTATTACGCCCAGCTCATCATTAACGGCGTTACCTGGGCCGAAAAGCTCAACGGCAAGAACGGCGATGGCCTGAATTGGGTGCCGGGCTATGCCGGCGCCTACAGTTCCACCAACCTGCTCTATCCCGATGGCACCACCAACCGGCTCAATCTGGCGCTGGTCCAGAGTTGCAACCTGGATTCCAACGGCAATGGGATCCCCAACTGCCAGGATCAGGCGCCCGTGTTTGTTCCGTCGCAGGTCGCCTTGGCGGCGGCGCTCACTAAGGCGACTCCGCGAGCCGTGACGCTTTCCTGGAACAGCATTCCCTACGCGACGAACACGGTGCTTTTCGCGCCATCGGTGACCGCAGGCAACTGGCAGACTTTGACTAATTTCGTGCTCGGCCCGGTGGGCGGTCGGCAGCGGTTCGTGGACCCGATCGGAGTGGACAGCCGGGTTTACCGTGTGCGCGTGGATGCCGCGGGACCGTAGTTGGTGGACGCCTCAGGATCGGAGCGGCGGGCCAGGTCGGGCTCGGGCTGCCGCCGGGCGCAGGGAACGGGTTTTTTGACTGCTTAGACATCGTGAAGTGATATGCGTAAATTGCGAATGAATATCTCCTGCCTGGGCCGGCTTGGATTGGTGCCGCTCGGGCTAGCTGCCTGGATCGGATTGGCCGTGACGGCCTTGGGGGCGGCCGCGCCCCCGAACGATAATTTTGCCAATGCCATCGTGATCTCCGGGTTTTGGGGCACGACCAATGCCGACAACTCGTTGGCAACCGCCGAAGTTGGTGAACCGGCCCATGCCGGAGCACCAGCGAGTCGTTCCCTATGGTATAAGCTCATTCCCGTCCTGGAAGGGACGGTAACGATTCAGACTTTCGGCAGCGCCGTCGATACCCGCCTGGCGGTTTACACGATTCCGGCGAACACCAATATCGCGGTCAACAGTTGCTTGTTCCCTGTGGCTGCCAACGATGATGTGGACCTGAGCCAGGTTTATGGCCCCACAGTGGCTGCCGGCCCGAGTATCGTCAGTTTTCCCGCCCAGATGGGCGTCATTTATTATGTCGCGGTGGACAGCAACAAGAAGGCCGGTCAGATCAAACTCACCTGGGGTTACAATTTTGGCGGGCTATTCTATTTCGCGAAGCCGGAGTTCGAAGCCGGCAAGAACGAGGGTTCCATCGAATTTACCGTGGCTCGCGCCTTAGGCTACTCCGGCCAGGTGCAGGTGGACGTGGTGACCACCAATTATACCGGTCCGAATACCCAGGCCACCAACGGGATGGACTACTCGCCCGTGAAGACAACTCTGTCCTTCGATGATTTCGAGATGCTGAAGACGTTTCGGGTGCCGATCACTAATCGCCGTTACTCCCCGCCCCCTCCCCTCGACCCTCCCGACACGAATGCCCCCCCCGTTGCTCCGTACTATCCCAATTTCCACTTCGGCGTGCAGATCGTCGCCGTGCGGTTTAGTTCGCTCGAGAATACCAACCTGCTGGCACCTCCGGCTATCATGACCGGCCAGGATACGAGTGTCGGTCGGATGCTTGAAATCAACATCCCGGCTGGATTTGGCGATCCGGGGCCGGACGTAAACACGTTCACGAATAACATCATTAACTTCCGGGTCAAGCATCAGCGGACCACCGAGTACATTGGTGATGGGGATGGTTTTGTGCATATCATCTTCACGCGCAACGGGAACGGCGACCCCACGTCATCCAGCAGCATTGTCTGGGGTATCGATAGTTTGATCACCATTGGCGATCTCATGAATAATCAGTTCGACCTCTCGCCTGAGTCCGACTATGCCACCCCGACGACAGAAACCATACCCCCTCCCGGTGTAGGTCCCTCCGATTTCGGACTCCCCAGCTCGGGCACCGTTTCATGGGGTGCGGGTGATTACATTCCCAAGGAAGTCCTTATTCCGATCCTTGACGACGGATTGGTCGAATTCAATGAGGACTTCATGGTCGAACTAACAGATGACGGAGCTCAGAGCTGTCAGATGGGCGAAGTGAACTCCAGCATTGTTACCATTCGCTTCGATGGCAATGATCAACCGGCGGGTGCTCTTGAAGGAGGCTACAATGCGCATAACGAGCCGCCCAACAACCAAAACCCCGGCGCCAACGCCGTCATCTTCGCCTTAGCGGTCCAACCGGACCAGAACGTCATTATCGGTGGCGCCTTTACGGCCTACAATGCCTTTCTCCGGAACCGGATCGCGCGCGTCAACTACGATGGCTCGATCGACCAGTCCTTTAATCCGGGGAGCGGGGCCGATGGGTTGGTGACATCGCTGGCTTTGCAACCCGACGGGAAGATACTCATGGGTGGCGACTTCCGCGCCGTCAACGGGATCAATCGCTACCGCGTGGCGCGCCTCATGCACTCTGGCGCCGTCGATACGACCTTCAATCCCGGCTTGGGCGCCGATGATACGGTTTGGTCACTGGCGCTGAGCACCAATGGCAGCGTGGTGATTGGCGGCCAGTTTAACAGCTTCAACAACTATTTGCTCAGCCACGTTGCCCGTTTGGATTCGTCCGGCAAAGTGGACCTCACCTTCGACACCTCCACCCTTGGACTGAACGGCACCGTTTGGGCCGTTGCGGCGCAGCCCGACGGCAAGGTTGTCATTGGCGGCGACTTCACAATGGTGAGCGGGGTCTTACGGTCCCATGTGGCCCGGCTCAATGGCGACGGCTCGCTGGATACCACTTTCGATCCCGGCCTTGGAGCGAATGACACGATATATACGCTGCTGGTCCAGCCTGATCGCAATATCCTGGTCGGCGGCGCCTTTACCCAATTCCACACTGCGAGCCATCATAAACTCACGCGGCTATTGTCCACGGGCGCCCTCGATCCGACTTTCAGCCCCGGCTCCAGCGCCAACGATGCCGTCTATTCGGTGTTCCTGGCGCCCGGCGGCACTAGGATATACGTCGGCGGCGCCTTCACCGAGTTCAACGGCACGCGCCGGGTCGGACTGGTGCGGTTGTTCCTGAACGGGACCGTGGACACCGGCTTTCTGGACACGGCCTACAACCAGTTCGCGGGTATTCCCAACCCGGTCTTCAACCCCGATCTTTACCCGCACAACGTCGTTTACGCCATCGGCACGGAAGACGTTACTATTACTAGCGGCACTAACATCATTCCGGTGACGGATGTCCTCATTGGCGGCAGCTTCAGTCAGGTGGGCGGCGGCGGCGGTACCCGGCGGTCCATTGACATCCGTGAGAATCTGGCCCTGCTCCGCGGTGGCTCCACCATCGGTCCCGGTAATCTCACCATCACCTATCCCAACGGCTCCGGTATCAATAATGCGAACAAGAATTCGGAATCATTGAACGTAACCTTGACGCGCGAGAATGGCACACTGGGGTCGATCGCGGCGCGCTTCTCGCCTGATCCCCTGCCGGTCGGTCCTGGGGCTGCCATCTACGGTCAGGACTACACCTTTGATCCGATCACTTATGGTCAGGCCGCGTACAACACCACCTGGCCGTTCGGATTAGCCGGCACGCGCATGTTGAGCGATGGTATCTGGGGCACGAATTATCCTTACTCCCTCACCGTCCTCTCTAACCTCATTATTAATGGTATTCCCATGCCGCAGGTCGATATCATTAACAACACAGCCGCATCCGGCAACCGGGCGTATAATCTCAACCTGTCCATCCCTGCCAAGGCGGACACCTTCTTCCTCGGCGGCGCCAACATTCCGCTCGGCACCGCTCTCGGGCCGGAGCCCTCCACCCCGTCCGTGATTATCGATAACCGAAAACCTCCGGGCACCTTTACTTTCGTCACGACAAACTATACCGTCAGCGAAAGCACCGCCACCGCCTCCATCATGGTGATCCGCACTAATGGCAGCGATGACACGGTGACGATGACTTACAAGACTTTCGACATGTTGGGCACTCCGCCGACGGGCATCGGTTTTGCCCGCGCCAACATAAATTACTACCCCTCTACCGGTACTTTGAGGTTCCTACCCGGCATCACAAACCAGAGTTTCAACGTCGTCATCAGGTCTGATGGGCATGTGGACCCGGATCTGGCATTGCTGCTGGTGATCACCAATATCGTAGCCCAGCACCCCATGAATGGCACCGCTCTGGGCGGCATCACTAACGCGTGGCTGACCATTATTGACGGCGATTCCCCACAGGGCCGCCTTAATTTCAGCACCGCCTCGTTCGCCACGAACGAGACCGCCGGTAACGCGGTCGTTACCGTCATCCGCACCAGCGGCAGCCAGGGAACCATGTCCGTCCTCTGCTCCACCACCAACACCGCCGCCAGCACGGCTGTTCCGTACGTCAATTATTTGCCCGTGACCAATGCCTTGTTGGTCTGGGGTAACAACGATAGTGGCCCCAGAACTTTCACCATCCCGGTCCTGCATGACAACCAGATTACTTCCAATCTCACGGTCGGTCTCCAGTTATCGGCGCCAATCCTGAACGGCCAGACCAACAATCAGGCGTTGGGAGCGGTCAGCAGTTCGGTATTGACCATCCTCAATGTGGACAACCTCGGGACCGTGTCCTTCAGCAGCCCAACCTATGCCCAAAACGAAAGTGGTGGATTCGCGGTTGTGCCCATTGTGCGCCAAGGGGGTAGCGTGGGTTCACTCAGCGTCAACTTTAGCGCTACTCTGGGCCTCAATGCTACCGTAGGCAAGGACTTCGTCCCTACCAACGGCTCCCTGACCTTCGGCCCCGGCGAGACCATCAAGATCTTCACCGTTCCGCTGATTGACGGCCACCATGTGGATGTGTCGAACCGCGCGGTGGTGCTGCAGTTGACCAATTCGGTGCCGGCTGGAATCTTGGCTTCTCCTTCGACCGCCTTGCTTAACATCGTGAGCGATGGCTACAATGTGCCGCCCGGCGAGGGAGACCCCAACTTTCACCCCGCATTCAATGGGGTCGTCAACGCCGTTTCGCTGCAGCCTAACGGAGCCACTGTCGTCGGCGGCGCCTTCACTGCGGCCAATTCCATTACCCGCAATCGGCTGGCGCGGCTCAACTCCGATGGTACGCTCGATGTGGGCTTCGCTTCCTTACCGGGCGGCGCAAATAATGCGGTTAGAACCCTCGGAATTCAGACGGATGGGGGAATTCTCATAGGCGGCGACTTCACCACGTACGACGGAATTAACCGCAGTCACTTTGCCCGTGTCAACTTCGACGGAACGCTCGACTGGCAGTTCGATCCCGGTTCCGCGCTGGACCGGAGTCCCTACGCGATTTTCGAGACGTTTACCGATACTACTCGGACGGTACGCAAGATATTGGTGGGAGGCAGTTTCACGCTTGCCAACGGAGCGCCGCGTCGATACCTGGCTCAGTTCAACGATGACGGTTCAGTGGATCTCGGCCTCAACCCCGACAACGGCGCTGGCGGCCTTGACGGTGCAGTATGGGCCATCGCTGTCCAGACCGACCATAAAATCGTCATCGGCGGTGACTTCCGATCCATCAACGGTGTGGCACGCAACCACATCGCTCGACTAAATGCCGACGGTTCGCTCGATTCCAGCTTTAACAATTTCCGTAGCGGCGCCAACGATTCTGTCCGCGCCCTTACAATTCAGCTCGACGGTCGGATCCTCGTTGGTGGTCTCTTCACCAACTTCAATGGCACTTTGCAGAATCACATTGTCCGGCTTAACTCGGACGGCTCGATTGATCCAGCATTCAACGGAGGAGTTGGTGCCGATGGCGCGGTTTACGCCATCGCCTTGCAGCCAGACACCGGGATCCTGCTGGGTGGCGAGTTCACCCGGTGCGGTGGCGTGACGCGCAACCGTTTGACACGCCTCAACCCGGATGGTTCGGTGGACCCGGCCATCAACTTTGGCGCTGGCTGCGACAGCTATGTCGCCTCGCTCGTGGTGCAAACCAATGATATGATCGTCCTGGGCGGCGGCTTTACTACCTACGATGAGTCGCCTGCGTTCTATCTGACGCGCATCTTCGGGCGCTCGGTCGCCGGGTCGGGGACGTATGAGTTTACCTCAATAACCTTTGGTGCCGATGAAACTGCCACTAATGCTGTGGTGACTGTTCGGAGGCGCGGTGGCACCAGCGGGACAACCAACGGGCCGAATGTATATGTTACCGTGGCGACCAGTGACGGTCCTCCGCCCAACGGAGCCATTTTCGGTATCAACTACACCAATCTGAACGGCGTGTTCACGAACACTGACAATCTCACTGGCGTCTTTACGAACATTTTCCCGCCGGGTGAAACAGTTCAAAGCATGCTCATCCCCATGCTGCACGATTTCCAGGTCACGCCGGACTTGACGGTGAACCTGAAGTTGACCGACATCCAGCCTTTGGGCCCGGCTGGCTTCGGTAACTATCCTAGCGCTACGCTCATCATCACTAACGTGGACAGCGCCGTGCGCTTCTCGTCGGCGACCTACTCGATCGCCAAGAACGCTCAGGAGGGCCGCGCCAGCATACCGATTTACCGCTTCGGCAGCACGGTCGGCCTTGCCTCCGTGGACTTCATGACCACGACCAACGGCACGGCCAAACCCTTCGGCCGTTACGATCCAGTGACCAACACCGTCTTCTTCGACCCGGGGCAGACGGTCCAGAACATTTTCATTCCGATTCACAACGACAATCAGGTACTGGGCGACCAAACGGTGACGATGGTGCTGGCCAACGCGACCAACAGTCTCCTGTTCACACCGGCCGCCGCCACGCTGACGATCGTTGAAAACAGCACGGCCCCCGGCACCATCGCGTTCAGCTCGCTGAGTTACGTGGTCAGCGAGAATGGCACGAACGCCTACCTCAATGTGCTGCGCACCAACGGGTTTACGGGCGTGGTGACCGTCAATTACTTCACTCGCGACGGCACGGCCGCTGCCGGGTTGAAGTATGTGGCCACGAGCGGCACCCTGGTCTTCGCGGATGGCGAAACCAGCAAGACGATCGCGGTGCCCGTCATCGCGGACCCCAATGTCACCGGGAACCAGACGTTCTCGGTGACATTAACCAACGTGACCGGCGGGGCTTCGTTGATTGGGCTAGCGACGGTGCCGGTGACGATCGTCGATGACAATGTTGGCCTCAGTTTCTCATCGCCGATTTATGTTGTGTCCGAAACCGCCGGCACCGTGTCGCTGTCGGTCTTCCGGCAGAACGGCACCAATCTGACCACGACGGTCCAATACTCCACCACGAACCTGACGGCCAGGTCCGGCACCAACTATGTCGCCGTCACCAACGCCACGCTTACCTTTAACCCGGGCGAAACCGTCAAGGGCTTCAGTTTGCAGGTTTTGCATGATCCCCGCGTGACCGGGAACCTGTCGTTCGGGGTGAACCTCTCGAATCCCTCCGCGCCCGCCGAACTGTTCAACTATAGCTCCGCGGTGGTGAACATCCTGGATGCCGACCCCGGCCTCAGTTTCGGCAGCACCAACCTGGTGGTGATCACCAATGCCGATTTCTCCACCGTAACCATCGCCAGCTACGGTGTGCTCAAGAGTGGCACGAACGTGTTCATCACTGTGCTCCGCACCAATGCCAATACCGGCATCGTTTCCGTCAACTACGCCACCACGACCAATGCGAATGACAACGCGGTCGCCGGTGTGGATTTTGGTGCGACCAGCGGTCTCTTGATTTTCAGCAACGGCGTCACGGTCCAATCCTTCACGGTGCCGATCTTCAACAATCGCCAGGTCGCCAGCGATCGGACCTTCAGCATCAACCTCTTTAACCCCAGCGGCGGCACCCAACTGATCCCGCCCAGCACCGCGAGGGTGACCATCACCAACGATGTCTCCGGCGTCAGCTTTTCGAGTTCCGACTACCGGGTGAACGAAAATGGCGGTGCCGCCGCCATTACCGTCGTTCGCTCCGGCTATACCAACAGTATTGTCGCGGTGGACTACGCGACCGCCAATACGCCCGATGCTGGTATTAGTTATTCCAGTGTCAGCGGCACGTTTACCTTTACCAATGGCCAGACCGTAAAGTCATTTACCGTGCCGGTCATAGATGACGGCGTGCTGAACGGCGATGTCCTCGTCCCGCTGAGCCTCGGCAACCTGGCCGGCAACGCGGTCTTCGTCAATCCCAGCGCCGCCACCCTCACCATTGTCGAAACGGACGGCAGCTTGATCGTCCCGGCCGGCGCGGCCATCACCACGGAAAACGGCTCGGTCAACGGGGTTATCGATCCGGGCGAGACGGTCACGGTGCTCTTCGCTTTGCGTGACAGCACCGGCACCAACACCGCCAACCTGGTCGCGACGCTTCTGGCCATCAACGGTGTTACTCAGCCGAGCGGGCCGCAGAGTTATGGATCATTGCCCGCGCATGGGCCCTCGGCGTCGCGCCCGTTTACTTTCACGGCCAACGGCACGAACGGCCAGCCGCTTAATGCCACCTTCCAGCTCCAGGATGGCAACGTCAATCGTGGGCAGGCCGTGTTCAATTTCATGCTGGGCCAGACCGCGACCCTCTTCTCCAACTCCTTGGCCATTGCCATCAAGGATAAGACCAACGCGACACCTTATCCCTCGGTGATCAACGTCAGTGGCCTGGCGGGTCTGGTGACCAAAGCCACGGTGACCTTGACGAATCTGAATCACACCTGGCCCAGCGACATCGACGCCTTGCTCGTATCGCCCGCCGGTCAAAAGTCCTACCTGATGGCCAAATGCGGCGCCAGTTTTACCCTGAATAATGTCACCCTGACCTTCGATGACGACGCCGCCAGCAACCTGCCGCGCCTCAGCCAGATTGTCTCCGGCACCAATCACCCAACCTCCTACGCCCTGGCCACGCCGCCCTTCCCGCCGGCCCTCACTCCGCCGCCGCCCTACGCTACCAACCTCTCGGTGTTCAATGGCAGCAACCCTAATGGTGCCTGGTCGCTCTTTGTGATCGATGACTCGCTGGGAAATTCCGGTGTCATCTCCAATGGCTGGTCCATCCGCCTGCTCACTGCCGGCGTGGTCCCGGCTGTGGCCGACGTCGGTCTCGCCATGAGCGCTTCGCCCGCCACGGTCGTAGCGACGAGCAATCTGACTTATACGCTCACCCTGACGAACTACGGCCCCGCGAGTGCCACCAACATCGTTGTGACTGATATCCTGCCATCGGGGATGGCCTTTGTGAGCGGGACCCCGCTGCCCGGCAGCGTGAGCTACAGTGCTGGGGTGGTCACCTGGACGGTGGCTTCGCTGGCCAAGGACGCCCGGGCTTCGCTCACGTTGGTCGTTCAGGCCAACGGCATTGGCACGATTATTAATGAGGCGTCCGTGGTGACCGGCACGACTGACCTGAACCCGGATGATGATCGCGCGTCGGCCGTGGTGAACGTCGTTTCACCGACCGCCGATCTAGCCCTCAGTTTGACGGATTTACCGGATCCGGTGCTGGTGGGCAACTATTTGACCTACACGATCACCGTTTCGAACGGTGGTCCGGCGACGGCCACGGGGGTAATCGCGGTGGATGCACTGCCGCCCACGGTGAACTTTATCTCCGCCTGGCCAACCAACTTCTACACGGTCGCGGGCGGGGTGATCACCTTTACCAACCTCGGCAATCTGGCCAGCGGCGCGCAAACCAGCGTCACAATTGTTGTCCAGCCAACCGCGCCGGGCACCATCACCGACAACGCTTCCTGCCGCTCCGACCTGATCGATCCCTACAAAGCCAACAATTCGGCGTCGGTCAAGACCATCGTTGAAGTGCCGTTGTTGTTGCCAATCGACATCGTCCGCGTGGGGCAAAACGTGGTGATTTCCTGGCCGGCTACCCCGGGCAATTTCAGCCTGCTGAGCACGACGAATTTGGTGCCACCGACGGTCTGGACGACGGTTACCAATCTGCCGCCCGGGCAGAACTCAGTTATTGTCCCGATTGGTAGCGGCAGCGAGTACTTCAAGTTGTACGGAACGCCTTGAATGCCTGGTGCCGGGAGCCGCTAATTCGAATATGCTCAACCGAATTCTCCAATCCGAGGCTGCTCGCGAAACCTCCAGCACCTCGCCTTCCCGCCGCTTGCTATTGCTACTGCCTGTTTCACTATGAAATGCTCCATTGACTTCCTCCGACCCGGGAACTTGCTCCGCGCGGCCGCGCTGGTCGCCGCCTGCCTGGCCGGGGCCGGTACCCCTGCCTTTGGCCAGTTCCGTGCGACCGAGCGCCCGAAGTTGCCCGACTTTGATACCCGTGCCCCCGCCGCGTCCAAATCCGAGCGCGTGACTGAGCGCCAAAGCGGCCAATCCCACCTGACGGAGCAGTTACCTTCGGTGGTGGTTGATTTCGATCCCTTGTTCGATTCGCCAAAGTTCATTCGCTCCCGTGATGGATTCCTCACCGGCCCCAACGGCCAGGGTCGCGCATTACCCGCACTGACTGCCAAGGCGGTTGTTAGTAACGAACCCTACCAGCCCCTCAAGGCGTTCCTCAATGAGCATGCTTCCCTCTTCGGTTATGGCGCGGAAGTTCTCGACACCGCCCAAGTAAAGCGTGATTACGTGGACGCGCATAACGGCTTGAAGACGGTCGTCTTGGAGCAGCAGTTTGAAGGTATTCCGGTCTTCCAAGCGGTGCTGCTGAGTCACATTACCAAGAACGGCGAACTCACCAGCCTCGCCAGCCGGTTTCTCCCTGGCTTGGCCGCCGCGGCGGATGCCGGGACCCCCGGACGGGCTGCTGTGCAGTCGGCGCCCCCTATCTCCGAGTCGCAGGCGATTCTATTGGCGGGGCAAAACATCGAGGCCGGACTGACAGCCGCCAACATCGTCTCGGCCGGAGCGCCGATTGGCGGCTATCTCCTTTATCGAACGCCGGAGCAGGCCTCTGTCCGTCAGGTTTGGCTTCCCCTCCACCGTTCCGCCTTGCGCCTCGCCTGGGAGGTCTTCGTCACCAAGTCCGCCACTCACGAGTCTTTCCAATTGGTAATTGATGCGCAAACGGGTCAAGCCCTCGTGCGTATGAATCTCACCTGCCACATCAGCGACGCCAGCTACAATATTTTCGATAGCTATAGTCCCTCACCCTTCGGCCCCAGCCTCCAGGTCCCGGGCACCTTTCAACCCCCGGTCACCAACCGCAATCTTATTGTTACTTCCGCCCTCGATACCACCGCCTCTCCGGACGGCTGGATTCCCGATGGCTCCAATACCACCACGGGCAACAATGTGGATGCCTTTGTGGATCGCAACGGTGATGAGCAGCCCGACCAGCCTCGCCCCCTGGGCAATCCCAACCGGGTCTTCGACTTCACGCAGGATCTAACCCAGGATCCGAAATCATATATCGATGCCTCTACAGCGCAGTTGTTCTGGCGAGGGAACTGGTACCATGATCGCTTATACCAATTGGGCTTTACCGAGGCGGCCGGCAATTACCAGGACAACAACTTCGGCCGTGGCGGCTTGGGCAACGATCACGTTATTGCCTTTGTTCAAAGTGGTGCCGACGTAGGCCAAACTGATAACTCGATGTTTGCGTCTGCTCCCGACGGTCAGAGTGGCAGGTGTTACATGTTCACCTTTACCGGCACAAACCCAGACCGGGATGGTTCCCTCGACTCGGAGGTTGTCGTTCACGAGTTCACCCATGGCACCAGTTGGCGCCTGGTGGGCGGCGGCATGGTCATCGGCTCTTTGCAGGGCCGCGGCTTGGGCGAGGGTTGGTCCGACTTCTATGCCGAGGCGTTGTTGAACCCGACCAACGCAAACCCCGACGCTGCCTATGCCTCGGGTGGATATGTGTCGTACCAGATTGGCGGAACCGGGTTTGACCAGAATTACTACTTCGGCATCCGTCGCTACCCCTACAGCACGGATATGGCCAAGAACCCGCTTACTTTCAAGGACATTGATCCTGGGCAGGCGAGTGCTCACAAGGGTGTTCCCCTGAACCCCCTGTCTTCTCCTTTTGATCCTAGCAGCGCTGACGAGGTGCATAACAGTGGCGAGGTGTGGTGCATTACGCTCTGGGAATTGCACGCCAATCTAGTCCACAAGTACGGCTGGTCGCGGGGCAACGAACTGGCGCTGCAATTAGCCACCGACGGCATGAAGCTCACCCCTCCCTTTCCCAACTTTCTCGAGGCCCGCGATGCCATCATCCTGGCGGACACCATTGACAACGGAGGCGCCAACGTTGCTGAGATCTGGAGCGCGTTTGCCAAGCGCGGCATGGGTGCAAGCGCCACGTCTCCGGATGGTACTACCACCGCCGGCGTTTTTGAAGCCTTTGACGTTCCGATTATCAGTTCGGTGGCGGTGTTCCTGGACCATTACCAGCTCTCCGGCGGCAACGGCAACGGCATCATCGATTTCAACGAGTGCAACAGCCTGAATTTGATTCTCACCAATCGGGGTAATGCCGGCGCTACCCGCGTCAGCGCAACGCTGTCCACCACGACCCCGGATGTGGCCATCGCCCAGCCAAACTCGACCTATTTTGATATACCGCCGGGCACTGCGGTGACGAATCTCCAGCCTTTCAAGGTCAGCACTTCGCGCTCGTTCGTGGCCGGGACCCCGATTGAGTTCTTAATAGTGGTGAAGTGCGATCAGGGTCTGGCCGTTTCCCGGCTCACCGTTTCCAGCGGCGTGCCCGGTAATCCGCTTCGATTCGACAACAATTCCTCCGCCCTGATCCCTTCCCCGGGTGCGGTCAGTTCGTCCCTCCTCGTTTCCAACGTCAGTTTTGCCGTCAACAAGGTCACGGTGTCGGTGTTCGTCGAGCATTCCTTTGATTACTACCTGAAACTCGAGCTCATAGCCCCCGACGGCACTACCAACAAGCTCACGGCCAACAACGGACTGTTCGGTGAGAATTACGGATTGGCGTGCAGCCCGGAATCGCAGCGCACCACCTTCGATGATGCCGCCGATACCCCCATTGCCTCGGGCGCGGCTCCATTTGTCGGATCGTTTAGGCCCGACCAACCGCTTTCTGCCTTTAACGGCAAGTCCGGGACCAACGCCAACGGCATCTGGCAGCTCCGCGCCACTGATGGCGGTCGGTCCGACGTGGGCGCCATCCATTGCTGGTCGCTGTTTGTTACTCCCACCCTCTCCACTGACGGGGGCGGCGAGTGCCCCGGCACGGATTTGGCGCTGGGGATGAACTCATTGCCTGACCCCGTCATCGTCGGGAACAACCTGACTTACCTCATCGCAGTGACCAATAATGGCCCCAGCCTCGCGACCAATGTCGTCGTTACGCTCCTGCTCCCCGGTAGCGTTAACCTGGCTTCCGCCTCTTCTTCGCAGGGGACCTACTCCCAACAGGGCGGGGTGGTCACTTTTTCACTCGGGCTGATGGGAATAAGGACCGTCGCCACCATGTCGGTTGTGGGATTGCCCACTGCCGCCGGCACGGTCTATGCCACCGCCACCGCGAGTTCAGAGCAGCCTGATTTTGTTCAGGGTAACAGCTCGGCCACCGTGGCAACTCATGTCCGTCCGCCGACGGCGGACGTTGCCTTGACGATTGCCGCTGCGCCCAACCCGGTCTTGATTGGCGGAGCTCTGACTTACACGGTCTCGTTGAAGAACAACGGACCCAGTGCCGCTTCCGCGATTATCGTGACGAACGCCTTGCCGATCAGCGCCCGGATCCAGTCGGTCGCGACTACGCTGGGCACGACCAACTCGGTCGGCAATGTGATTCTTTGGAGTGTGCCAAGTCTGGCCATGGGAGCCTCGGCTACCGCCACCATCACGGTGATCCCCACCGCTGAGGGGCTTATCACCGCTGCCACCATGGCGGGCGCTGCGGAGTTTGACCCCGTCACCGCCAATAATTCGGCGACAATCACTACCGCTGTCGGTCCTGCCGCCGACCTCGCTCTCGGGCTTAACGGGTTCCCGCAGACAGTCGTTACTGGCAACAGCGTGACCTATACAATTGCGGTGACCAACCTGGGCCCCAGCGCCGCCACGGGTGTCGTCGTCAATGAGTCGCTTCCGGTATCAACTACCGTGCTTTCCACCAACACGACCCAGGGTTCGATCTCGATTTCCAATCGCACTCTCATCTGGAGTGTGGGCGGGTTGTCCAGCGGCGCCGGGGCCTCGTTGACCTTGGTGGCCGCCACCAGCACCAACGGTTCCTTCAGCACCACGGCCACCGTGCTCGCTACGCAAACGGACCCAAACCCTGCGAACAACACGGCCACCGTGACGACCATCGTGGCCCCGCCGTTTGTCAGCGTCCTGGCGGCTGGCGCTACCTTAACTTATGAGAGCGGGCCGACCAACGGCGCGATCGATCTGGGCGAGACCGTGACGGTAGTCATGCGCTTGCGCAACACGGGGAATGTGGGTGTCAGCAACCTCGTGGCAACCTTGCTGGCGACCGACGGCGTTGCGCCCGCCGCACCGACCATCCAGACCTACGATGTGCTGGCTCCCAGCGGCTTCCCGGTGGGTCGGCCCTTTACCTTTACCGCTAGCGGGACCAATGGGCAGATGATCCATCCCACCCTCCAGCTTCAGGCCGGGACGAATACTTACCCTTCCGTCGTCTTTAGCTTCACGCTGCCGAGCTCGGATACCTTTGCCGACAGCGACGCCATTATCATCCCCGACCCGGCCGCGCCCAATCCTCCTTACCTGACGGGATCGGGGCCAGCCAAACCGTACCCGTCGGTCATCGCGGTCTCCAACTTCGTTGGCCTGCTCGGCAAGGTGACGGTCACGCTCTCCAACGTTAACCATACGTTTCCTGGAGATATGAACGTCCTGCTCGTCGCCCCGGGCGGTGCCAAGTCGCTTATCATGTCGCATGCGGGGGACCAATCCGTGTCGGCTCTCGATTTGACGTTTGACGATGCCGCTCCCAACCCGTTGCCGGCCGGTGGTGTGCTGACCTCGGGTACTTGGCAGCCGGCCAGCTACAACCCCGCCATCCGTTTGGGCGGCTTCCCGACCAATGCGCCGGCTGGCCCATACCCAACGGTGCTGTCCGCCCTCAACGCCGTGGATCCTAACGGCGATTGGTCGCTCTATGTATTTGATGACTTCGGCGGTGATAGCGGTGCCATTTCCAACGGCTGGAGTCTTACGCTTACCAGGATCATCCCGGTCAATCAAATCGCGGACCTTGGTTTGGCTGGCGTTGCCGCGCCGAATCCGGTCTTGGCCGGCGGAACTTTGACTTACCGGTTCACCGTCACCAACAGCGGACCAAACGCAGCGTCCGCGGTGTTCTTCACCAATACCCTTCCGGCAGGCGTAATCCCTGTCTCTGTCAGCTCATCTCAGGGAACCGTGATCACGAACGCCACCAGCATCGTCGTCAACCTCGGAGCGCTGAATCTCGGCGCCATCGCTACCGTTACCTGTGTGGTGGTTCCTACCGCGGCGGCCATTCCGCCCGGATTGACCAACGCCATCCTGACGAGTACCGCCAGCGTCGCCTCCGTCGAGAATGACCTCATTCCGGCCAACAATTTCGCGTCGGTCGTTACCACCCTCAACCGCCCCTTCGCGGAGCTGGGTTTGATTCAAGTCGTGGCACCCGACCCGGTGGTCGTTGGCTACAGTCTCACCAATACCGTCGCGGTTACAAACCGTGGCCCGGACACCGCGCTGAACGCCGTCCTGACGCAGCCGCTGCCGCCCGGTGCGGGATTTATCGCGGCCAGTTCCAGTTCGACCGTTGGCGTGATCACCCAAACCAACGGCGCGGTCATCTGCGCCCTGGGCGACCTATCGTCGAATGCATCCGCGACTGTCACCATCGTCCTGACCAACTCAACGATTGGTCTCATGACCAACTCGGTTTTCCTTGGCAGCGACTCGTATGATCCAATCCGCACCAACAACAGCGCAACTTACGTCGCCACCGTGGTTAGCCCGGCCCCGCAGATTAGCAATGCCGGTGCGGTCTTGACCTATGAAAGTGGCCCTGTCAACGGCGCGATTGACCCCGGCGAGACCGTCACCCTGTCGCTTGCCCTGGCCAACACTGGCTCGCTCGACACCGACAACCTGAAGGCTACCTTGCAGCCTACGGGCGGCGTCACGTTGCCCAGCGGTCCGCAATACTATGGCACCCTGATCCACGGCGGCCCCGCCACGGCCCGCGCTTTCACTTTCACTGCCGCTGCTGTGCTCCACGGTGCCATAGTTGCCACCTTGCAGCTTCAGGATGAGCGACCTGGCTCCACCAACGACTTGGGGATCGTCGTGTTTACCTTCGCCGCGCCCGCCGCCGCCACCAACTTTACCAGTTCCGCCGGCATCACGATTCCGGATCACGGTATCGCCACCCCGTATCCCTCGGCCATCAACGTTTCGGGTTTGACCGGCCGGGTTAGCCAGGCCGTCGTGACACTCAACGGGCTTAGCCATAGCTTCCCGCATGATGTGAGCGTGCTGTTGGTCAGCCCCGCCGGCAGCAATGTGCTGGTGATGTCCCACACTGGCGGAGGACACCGGGTGAACAATATCAGCCTGACCTTCGATGACACCGCCACGGTGTCTTTGCCAAACTATGATCAGGTTATCGGGGGAACTTACCAGCCCAGCAGTTATGAAGGGCCGGTTTCCCTGCCCGGCACTGCTCCGTCCAAATCCTATCAGTCTGCGCTCTCTGCCTTTAACTGGAGCAACCCGAACGGTGCCTGGTCCCTGTTTGTGTACGATGATTCGGCCGGCGACGCCGGGGTCATCGCTGGCGGCTGGAGTTTGAGCCTGAAGACGCTCGTGACGGTGGGTCCCGTGTTGGATCTGGCGGTCGGCCTGTCGGTTCCTGCCACGCTCGATATTGGCAGCCCCCTCACCAACATGATCAGTATTACGAACTTCGGCCCGGATGAGGCCACGGGCGTAATGCTCACGAATACGCTGCCTGCTGGCGTCTCCTTTGTTTCAGCATGGCTCTCGCAGGGGACCCTCACCGGAACCGATGGCGGCATGGTCACCTGCAACCTCGGTACCCTCGCCGCCGGTGGTTTGGCGAAAGTCATAATCGTCACCATCCCTTCCCAGGCGGGATCGCTCGTCAATACAGTGAATGTTGCGTCCAACGAAGAGGACCTCAACCCCGCTAATAATTCCGCTGCGGCCAAGACCGCCGTCTCTGGACCGACGACTTTGAGCGGCTCATTCACCGACGGACAGTTCCATCTCACGGTGACCGGCCAACCGGGCGTTTACGTGGTCCAAGGCTCCACCAACCTCACTTCCTGGGTGTCCCTCAGCACCAACACCAATACCACGGGCACCTTCAACTATACCGATACCACCGCCCCGGTTCCCGATTCCCGCTTCTATCGCACCTTGAGCTACTGAGGCCGCCAGCCGAAACCAGACCGCGACAATGAAGGTTCTCGGTCTAACGGGCGGCATTGGCATGGGCAAGTCCACCTCGGCCCAGCTCCTCCGCGACCGCGGGGTGCCGGTGGTGGACACCGATGACTTGGCTCGGCAGGTTGTTGAGCCCGGCCAGTCAGGGCTCGCTGAGATTCGGGAAACCTTTGGCCCCCAAGTCCTCGGGCTGGATGGCCACCTGCGCCGTAATGAACTGGCCCGACAGGTATTCGCCGACCCCGCCGCCCGGCGACGGCTCGAAGACATCCTCCATCCCCGCATCCGAGCGCTCTGGCGTGCCCAGGTGGAAGATTGGCGGGCAGAAGGTCAACCGCTTGCCGTCGTGGTGATCCCGCTCCTGTTCGAAACCAAGGCCGAAGCGGAGCTGGACAAGATTATCTGTGTTGCGTGCTCAGCCGCGACTCAACAACAGCGCCTACAGGCTCGTGGCTGGGCTCCCGAGCAAATCGAGCAGCGCCTCCGGGCGCAATGGCCGGTGCATAAGAAAATGGCTGCGGCCGATTACCTGGTCTGGACCGAAGCTGGTTTGGATGTGCATGCCGCGCAGATGGAACGTGTTCTTGGCCATGTTCGCGCTTCGGCCTCGTGTATAATGCCGGTTGGCAGGTAACCTGGAAAGAGCAGTTCAACTCGCCAAACACGCCAAACGACGTTAATGAAGCCGAGTTAGTAATTACCCCGGCTTCACCTTTCGGGTGAAGGTCCGTTCGGTTACATCTACTTGCCCCTTTTCGCGTTGTTTAGCGTGTTTAGCGGGCAAGTGCCGTTTTCAGGGTAAACCATCACGCCCCGTCACGTTAGTACACCGTTACGCGATAGAATACCGCGCTTACGCTCGTGAGCACGCGGTCGTCGCTGAACAGAATGGTGCCGCCGGTGCCGGGTATGTTGTCGCGCAAGACGGACCAGGTATCCAGACTCGTGGCGGTTTCCACTCGATACGTCCGCCCTGCCACGGTGCTGAAGATAATTTGCGGCGCTTGTCCCGAGGCAAAGGCCGTCGAAACAGTGAACCTTGAGTTCGCATTCGTCGGGTTCAAACCGGCCAGGTAATCCTGCCAGACCGGCAGCCCGTTCGTGGTGATCAACTCCGCCGCGGCGAAGTTGGTGGTGAATCCGTAATATATCAGCCACGGGATCGGGGTCCCGTGCGGCGGAGCGGGCGGGTACAGCCGGATGAAGTTGGTGAGATTTCCTGCGGTGAAGCTCTGCCCGCTGGGCAGCATGTTTGTATAGACGCTGTTATTGATGCTGAAGACGCTGAACGCTTGCGTCGCGGTCACCGATTCCGGGTAGGTGAAGTCGAATTCCACCAGGTCGCCGAAGGTGCCGTAATCAATACTGGTCAACAGATTATTGGTATCCGGGCTCAGCATGGTTAGCGTTCGCAGGCCATTGGTATCGGTGGTCTCGGTCATACTCCAGCCGTAGAGCAGGTCGTTCGTTCCCGTGGAATCCAGGAACGCGGTGCAGGGATAGTTGGGGCGGTACTTGAGCTGAATCTCCCTTATATACCTGGGGACGTAATACGCGCGCAGGCGGATTGTCTGCGGCCCGATGTCCGCATCCGACGCCAGCAGCAGGGAGCCGACGCGCACATCATTCGACCAGGTCGGCGGATTGAAGGGGAACTGAATGATGTTCGTGTCGTAGCTGTTCGTGACCCACGGATCGGAGTTCGTGTCGATGCCGGTAATGATGTTCGTCATGACGATGTTCGTGTTCCAGGTGGCCGTGAAGCCGCCGTAGGTCACTTGGAACGATGGCTGGAAGGGCTGGGACGTCCTCCGCAAGGTTGCCCAGCGCAGCAAATACTGTCCGTCGATGTCTTTGACGATCTGCTTAAACTGGGTGGCCAGGTCGGTGGTGGTCGCGGCCAGGTAATAATGGCCGCTGGTCTGGGACGTCAGTTTCAGCAGTGCGTTGGTATTGATGTCGGTCCCGAAGGCCACGCAGAAGATCTGCACGTGGTTGGTCTGCGCCAGGGAAATCAGGGTGGCCACCGGGTCGGCGTTTGTGTTCAGCAGGCTTGCATCGTCGTTGCCGTCGGTCATCGCGACCAGGAAGCGCTGCTCATCGTAGTTGGCAGGGCCAAATGGGCCAAATTGCTTCAAGGCGGCGTACATCGCGTCCCAGCAGCGGGTGCCCGCGTAATTGCCCTGCACGTAAGTGGACTGGATCCCTTCAATGTTAGCGATCAAAGCGGCTTTGTTGGCCATGAAGCCATTCGTCGTCACCCACTGCGGGTTGACATATTCGGCATGGAACTCGTAGATGCCGAACAGCGCGTGTGCCGGTTCCTCGGTGATGAGAAGCTCGGCCGCCGCCTGCATCGCATCAATGGCCCCGGGCACGGCTAACATGCTGTAGGTATAATCCAGCACTAAAGCGCTCTTGAGCTGCTTCCTGGCCCCGTTGTCCAGGAGGACGCCGGACTCGCTGGTGACCGGCACCCCGTCTTCCATGCACACTAAATGCAACTGGCTCGCCGGCACCATCACCGCGCTGTTGGTGGCCGGGTCGGGTCCATCCCGGAGCGAGAAGGAGAAGTTCAGCAGGTAAGGCTTGGCCCAGTTGGTGACGACGCCGGTGATCGCCAATCCGCCAGGGGTGGCGTAGCGGACACCCAATATCAGGTTGGTCGAGCCGGTGCCCCACGCGTTGATCGCCCAGATCGGGACCGTGAAGGTGCCGCCATACAAGGGCGTGCCTGTTATCGCCCCGGTGTTGGTATCGATGGTTAGCCCCAGCGGCAGGCCCGATGCACCAAAGATCGTCGGTGAATCGCTCGCCTGAATCGTGTAGCTGAAGCCGCTCTGATTCTCGGTTCCCGTTGCCGTTGTCGCGCTGGTAATGGCCGGCACCGAGGAAGCAATCACAAGCGTAAGCGCCTGGCTAACCGAACTGCACTGGTTGGCGGCGCTGATGATGATGGGGAAGATGCCGTTCACGATGGGCGATCCGGAAATGACCCCGGTGGCGGGGTCGAGGTTCAATCCCGCCGGCAGGACGCTACTCGTTCCGAAGAGGATGGGAGTGGTGCCTGTGGCGGTGTTCGTGAAGCTCAAGAATTCCCCCTGTCTTCCCACAAGGTTCGTGTCGCTGGTGAGGGTGACCGGCACCAGCACGGTCAGCCTCGCCACCGCGCTGGTCAGCGCGCTCGCCGGGTTTGAGATGGACACGGTGTAGTCGCCTGCGTCATTTGTCGTGGTTGCCGAGATCGTGAGCCGGTTGCTTGTCGCGCCGCTGATCCGCCCGCCGTCGGCGAGGTTAGCCCCGCTCTCCCGCCACTGGTAACTCAACGGCTCGGTTCCGCTGGCGGTGACACTCAGCACGGCATTGCTGCCGACGAGGACATCGGTGTTCCGTGGCGGCACGGCAAAGCCCACTGGCACGTAAACGTCCAGCCTCGCCACTTGGCTGGTAACGGCGGCATAGATGTTTGTGACAAGCACGTCATAGCTCCCGGAATCTGCCGTGACGAGGGCGCTGAGGGTTAGGTTGGTTCCGTTGGCGTCTGAGGTCCGGCTGTCATTCACGAGGGCCGTTCCGTTCAAGCGCCACTGGTAGTTGATTGGCGCCAAACCCAGTGCGCTGACGCTGAACGACGCGCTGGCGCCGACGAGGCGAATCAAGCCTCCCTGCGGCTGTGCTGTGATCCGCGCCTGGTCCAGCACCGTCAGCGCCACCGCCGCACTGACCGAGGTCACCCCGATATTCGTTCCGGAATTATAGGTCACCCGCGCGAAATAATAACCGGTATCCCTGGTCTGTGTGTTAGTCAGCGTGCAGGTTGCGGTGGTTGCGCCGGGTATAGAGGTGAAGGGATTGAGTCCATTCGTGGACATCAGCCAGGCGTAGCCCGTGACCGTCTCCCCGGCGTTCGTGCTGACCTGAGCCTTGAAAACCACATTGCTCCCCGAGAACGCCACCTGGCTGCCCGGTTGTACCGTTACGGTGACCAGTCCCAGGGCGGACTGAGTGCCCAGGCCGAGCGTCAAGCCCATCGCCGCCAGGGCCGAATAGAGGAGGGTGTTAAATCTCATGGCAATTCCTTTGTTCTACCGCAAGGGTATCTTGCGAATTGAGGTCTGATGCGGCAGGTAGTCCCCCCGCGTGGTCAACGCAGCATCCCTGTAGCCTGCCCGGGGCAGCAATCGCTTGGTTGCTCTCGGACCGCTCGCGGATGGTACCAGGCTGATCATGTTTGTGGCGCGCAGTGACTGCCCCCGCGCGGATGCTTTTCCGTAACGCTACTCTCAATGTTTACCAGTTGTAGCCGGAACGACAAAACAATAAGCGCACTTCCCGCGCGCAGCGCGTACAG
>Ga0153880_1153007_pt1 | contig 22448 bp, 37 predicted proteins | sample AM7aRNAsmRNA_FD_105227 | JGI IMG/M metagenome (GOLD analysis project Ga0153880, IMG submission 105227) | Metatranscriptome of freshwater microbial communities from Lake Alinen Mustajärvi, Finland - AM7a metatranscriptome (Metagenome... | ecosystem: Environmental > Aquatic > Freshwater > Lake ... | reverse complement strand
GCCCCTCAGTGCGGCTCCGCAGTACGACTACAAGGTTGGCGATGACAAAATTGGTCCGGCCTTCTTGGGTGAGGACGGCAAGACCATGGACGAGAAGCTCAAGAAGGGTGACTTCGAGGACACCTGGAAGGGTTTCCTGGCGTTCTGTGACTACCAAATCCAGTGGCACAAGGATGCCAAGGAAGAGGTTATCCATCCGGAACCGGAGAAACCTCAGACCACCGCCGACAAGCTGAACGCGGCCGAGCAGTTGGTCGCTCGCCTCAAGGCTAAGGCCGAAAAGGAAGCCAAGGAAGCCAAGTAGTAGCGACGGCCATACCCTCCGCCCCTATACATTATATGTAATATGTATGGGAGCGGGGATGTGCGGCTGTGGTTCGGTATTTCTAAAGGGTTCGTATCATGCTTTACAGGGTTCGCAGCATGTCCGACGGTCGTAAGTGGTATCAGGTCTGGATTGAGAGACATCCAGGCAAATTTCCAAGAATGGGTTGGAAATGCACGTGTCCGGCGTTCCACTTCCACGAATACCATTACTGGTGCAAACACATCCGGATGGTTCGTCTGATGCGTAAGAGCATCAAGCTGATAAATATCCTGGGAATCAAGAACAAATCCAGAACACTTCGCGTGTATCGTGGCAGTATTCAAGTCAGGCAATCAGCGTAAAGGGTTCGTAACATGGAATCACCTAAAGAGAAGTACAAGTATGCTCTGGCCGAGCGCAAGGCTCGACTCTATGAACAGCGGGGTTTGGAAGAGGAACAGCGGCTCATAGCTGAGAATCTTCCCAAACTGCAAGAGCGTGTCGCTACTCTCCTACAGCGACAGGCTGACATCCCGGCGCAAATCCAAGAGAAAATCAATCAGCACGAATACTGGGTGACGGAAGTTGCCAAGCTGGAAACCCAAATGGAAGATTGGGAAGAGAAGGTCGAACGAATCCACAAGGTGCGTGACACCAAGGAAGCCTTGCAAGAAGCCGAGAAGCTGGTTCGCCAACTTCGCAGTCAACTGGAACAGGAAGCCAAGCAACCGAAGTCCTAAACAGGCCACAGGCCAAAGGAGCGTATCGTGAAGTACATCATTGGAGACGTGAAAGGGACGTGCAAGTGTGGCAGCGAGACGTTCATGCGCAACGAACAATCGAATACGGTGGTCTGCCCCATTTGCGCTGGAGACCAAGACGCAAAGGCAATTCGGGAGCGCAAACAACATCAGTATCGCGAAAGGGACTAACGACATTTCCTCAACTCACCAGATGCCAATGTGTATGGAGCATTGGGAGGTCGCGCATCACCATCTGGTGGGTTGGGATAAGTGCCGTTCGGATTCGTTTCTTCTAGGAGGATTCGGTAATGCGTGACTTTACAAAAACTACTTCGGAATGGCCTGCGTTTCTAAACGCAGAAGGTCGGCTACTCGATGACCCAAATGGCAAGCCGTTTCTCAAACTGTCGAGAGGGGATTTCGGCAGACACATGGACGGCGAAATTGCATACTGCCTCTATATGGTGCAGAGGTTCCATGAAGAGTCCGAGTGGTATGGCAATGACAAAACGCCTGTCCATGAGTACCATTCTCCCACCCCACAGAATCCGCACCCACAGAACCCCGACTCTGACCCTTCTGCTACACCTGTTCAAAGCACACTGGATTCTGATACGGCACTCCAGTTCATGCAAATCGTTGAGAAGGTTCTGGAATCCAGAGAAGCACCGCATGTCATCCAGAACGTCACGGTCAAACTCAATCTCAACGGCAAGACTTCCCAGCAAGTTTGTGAGAACGAACATCCGCTGTTCGGAAAGTTACTCTCCATTATGTCCACAGGACTGCCAGTGTTTCTGGTGGGTCCGGCTGGTGCGGGGAAATCAACCGCTGTAGAACATGCTGCAAAAGCGATGGGTCTGGAGTATTCATTCAAGTCTGTGGGTGAAGCCACTTCGGAAATGGACTTGCTTGGTTACTTCGACGCGCACGGCGAATACATCACCACTGAGTTTCGCAAGCGGTATGAAAACGGTGGGGTGATGCTTCTGGATGAAATGGACAGCGCGAGTGCATCAGCAATGGTGGTGATAAACGCAGCGGTGTCCAACGGGATGTGCGCTTTCCCAGACGGCATGATTAAAAAGAACGCACATTTTAGGCTGGTATCGGCTGGTAACACATACGGTACAGGCCCAGACGCGCAGTATGTAGGGCGGAGCCGCTTGGATGGTGCAACGCTGGACAGGTTTGTTTACCTTCGCTGGCCGTATGCGGAAGAGTTCGAAATGAACCTTGCTGGCAATCGGGCATGGACAGAGAAGGTTCTCAAGCTTCGCAAACGTGCGGATGAAATTGGCTTGAAGGTTATCATCAGCCCTCGCGCTTCACTGTACGGTTCCAAACTGCTCGAAGCTGGTTTGTCCGAGCAGGAAGTTACTGAGATGGTCGTATGGCGCGGTATGGACAGCGCAACACGTCACAAGCTGGAGGGCGTGGTATGAACATCAACAGGGAATTCAGTTATTCAGATACTTTAAGAATAGCTGCAATGGAATCAACAACTGGTCTTTCGAGAAAGTCTAGGGAGCGTAAAAACTATGAGGATAGTTTCTTCGGGACCAAATCGTTTGAGGACGCAATGTATCTGGCGGAAAATGGCTGGCCTGAAGGTCTGGAGAAATTGGCTGGTAAGTTGTCCGTGCTTTCCAGTAGACTAATGGGTGATGGTACTCGTCGCAAGCTGCATTATGATGTACGTGGTCGTGGGGTGGATGTTGGTCGTTACCTTGCCGGTCGTCCAGATTGCTTCAAGAATCTTCGCAGGGTTCATGAAACGGAAACAGGGAACCAAGTTGAACTAGTTGTGGCTCTAGGTGCTCTTGGTTCAGTTTCGTATGAAAGAATTCTGTGGCGTGGTGCTGCCATTCTGCTTCTGACTGAAGTGCTTGAAGCATCAGGGTACTTCACCACCATAACAGGGGTGGCAACGGTTGAATCCCATTCGGGTAGTTATTGGGAAGCATCTATTGGTCTCAAGTCAGCATCAAATTACATGGAAAAAGATAGGCTGGCGTTCGTATTAGCTCATGCCAGCTTTGCTCGTAGAATACTCTTTGGTGTGAAAGAAATGGAACCAGTAAACGTGGTCAGAGCATTCGATTTTTATGATCGGTACAGCAGGTCAGTCCCGCCGCGTATGGTTCCTAGTTCATCACAACTAATAGTTCCAACACCTGATGAGATGGATGTGTATGGAGAAAATAGTGCTATCCAATGGGTGATAGCTTCACTGGCAAAGTTTGGTGTGGAGGCTGGAGTGTGATGTACGACTGGTATGTTATCACCAATATGTCCGCTAGAACAGTGAATGCTAAATCTGGACTCTGGGACAGTAATCTTGCAGAAACTCTCGAGGAAGCTTTACGGTTGGCAAGGTCTGATGGAAAGTCACGCAAAGTGTGGTGTGAGACTACGAATACGTTACTGTGCGTTATTTCACCCAGATAAGGAGTAAATCATGAAAGTCATTATTGAACTGGACGTTGACGGTGCTGCGTGGAACGAGGCCAATGAAACCGTCCAGATGAACTCTCACGGTGCTTTCGAGTTGAAAGACTCAATCGAAGATGTTTTTTCTGACCTGATTACGGATGCAAGAACTCCTACGAAGGTTCTTTCTATTAAGGTGGTGTGACCATGCCAGACAGCATCATTCAAGAGGAAGGTACGTTGTACAGACTCATGCATCATGGTCTTGTTTCAGGGTGTGCTGTTATCAATGATGTGGTGGTTTGGACAGCATATCCATCCGAATGGGCTGAAGGGCTTACCACTAAACAAATGATGGCAGAAGCCCATCGTAGGCATGTAACTGTTTGGCTGAATGGAAGACGATTATCTTCTTAGGAGGGTTCGTATCATGGAAAAGACAGTCGAAATTTACGGTATCGTGGAGGACGGTATCGAGCCTAAAGTGGAACTGGTTCTCCAGTTGAACAAACAGCACCAATCTCTTTACCCAGAAGATTTGGTCATGCTGGTACAAGGGTTCAAGGATAAGAAGTATCTGTCGTATGTGTGGAGTGCTCATGGGGATGTGAAACGCAGTTTGCCCATCAGTCACATGCTTGAAAATCTGATACTGGTTTCACCATACAATCCTGTTACCATACTTTTGTTGATTGCGTTATTCGATTCCAGCTTTCAACAGAATTGTCCCAAATGTATTACACACATGCAACAAACCAATGAACCACCATCGTTCGAACTGTTGGCTCCACTTTCAGAAGAACTCAAGGAGACTCTGAAATAACCATGTTAACCCTGTTCCCCAGATACAACGTAGAACTGGATGGGGATGATTGTCTGGTTATACGGGATTTGGGTCCGTGGACTGTTTACCCGACCATTACTAACGCAGCAGAACTGGTAGTCTTTCAACTGGCTCCAATACTGCGTGGGAGGCGTTTGGAATACTACGACAGTGATGGCCATAGAGACCAGATTCTCGTAAAGGATAGTAAGTTTGCGGGGTTTGCTCCCGCTGGAAAGTAATAAGGAGAATCACCATGAGAAATGTAAGTGAAGCAGATGTAGATATGCTTTTAGAATCATGCCGAAATTTGCTATGTGATGACAAACTGGGAGAAGTTACAGTCGCCCTCATGGAAATGAACAAATCGTTTTGTTCTCCCAAAGATAAGTTTCTTATGCTGCTTGGAAGACTTCGAGATTTCTTGAAATATGGAAACTAACCATGTTTGATAACGACCATATATCTATCAAAGAATCCTGCGTTGCTTGGATGGAACGCTTCACACAAGCTGGTTCTCATGGAATTCAAGTTGGCGACCTTGTGGTATCAGATACTCCCATACCAACCTACAAGGACAGTCGTGGCAGAAGGGTAGTTAGAGCTTCACTTCCAAGCAATATATGCGATGAACATCATATTTTCACTATTCCAAACCAGTGGGGACTAGCTCTTCGTTATGGTTTGATAGTATTTCTGGACCAAGATGTAAAATTTGTTACGTTGGTTCGTGTTACGAAGGTTGGTAAATCTTGGGCTTTTGGGGAGGTGATAGCATGAAATTCCGTTGCGCTGAATGTTTGACGGTTGGGTTTGGTACTCCGATTCAACCTGGAGTGTCTCGAAAGCTGTTGTTCTGTTCCCCAGAATGTGTGGAGAAGAAAAGCAATCGAGACAAATTGGAGCAACAGAAGCAAGCCTTAGTGAAGAACATGCAATGGCAGAAAAGAGAACCGCGTAAAATCGGAACCCACGGTGGGAACATTCTGACTAGGAAAATCAGTTAAGGAAATGTAGAAATGAAAACGCAATGTCACTTCTGTAAAGAAAAGGTTGATGTTCGCAATACCGTTCCGATGGTTTCTCCGAAGAAAGAAATCATCAATGCCTGTATTACACACGCTGGAGTGGTGCGTGAATTCACACAGCAAGTCCACAAAGAAGAACTAGTATTTGATGAGGATGAAAAATCATGAATGAACACACATTTTGCGTTATTTTCCAAGTATGTATTTATTCCATGTTCATAAAGGCAGTAACCATTGGCAGTTCTTTCGACTTCTACCAATGGGCCAAGTATGGCAAGGAATATACGACATGGTATGCCAACAGACCAAAGTTTGAGCATAAGGAGGCCGAGAAATGAGCAAACCGAGAAGGATGAAGGCGAATCCGAAGTGCTGCAACACCTTCGGGAACAAGTGCAGCCACTTGGAAGAACACAACGAGATATTCACCAAGTGCGAGGGTATAGACAACACTTGCGTGAAGCACGGCTGCACCCCCGTCCTCGACCTCGACGCGCTGGCGGGGAGGGTGGCTGCGCTGGAAGCCCGCCCGAACATCCAACTCATTCAGACGCAAGAATCGCCCAACGGACACTATGAGAAGCCCAAGCCCACCGAGCCGGAGCAGTACATCTGCGAGAACGCGGGGAAGTGCAAGTTGCATTTCTGTTGGTGGCAGAATCGGCATCCGTTGCCTTCTGACGAGGGCGATATGTGCCACAGCACGGATGGCGGTATTTGGGGTTCCAAGATTATCAAAGTCTTAGAAGCATCCCGCCGCGCCGCCGAGCGCGAAGCGAAGGAGCAGGAAGCCGCTAAATGGCCCGACTTCAAGGCCAAACTTGTGCGTCTGCAAAAAACAGACTACGGGTGGGACATCGTAAACAAGGAAACGGGCCTGACCGCAGGACATATCGAATGGAGCGATAATGTGAACGAGTACGGGGCAAAAACCTGCGATGGCTGGTGTCTCATCCCACGGACATTGCTGGCCGTGGCGAAGTTCTGTCAAGAGGCCACGCTCAAACGCATCACCTGCCCGACCTGCGGGCATGTGAAGGAGGAAGCATGAACACAACCGACTTCTTGAAAGCCTGCGAAGCTGGCGCGGAAAAGTCAAGTAACCCTCCGGGCGTCCGGGGGATTCGAGGCAAAGGAAAAGGAGAGGAAGATGGACAAGGAGAGGAAGATGGACGAAGAGCGAAAGTCGATTAGCGGTGGAGCGATAATTGTCTTGGTTGTGTGCGTCGTTGTCATTCTCGGAATGTGGGGATGCCCGCAATACAATGTCTATAACCAAAAGATGGAGGGGCAAGCCCTGCTCGTCCATGCTCAGAGCGCGAAAGAGGTTGCCGCTGTCGAAGCAAAGGCCAAGATGGAGAGTGCTGAGTTGCTGGCCCAAGCGGAAGTAATACGCGCCGGTGGTGTCGCCAAAGCTAACGCCATCATTGGCGAAAGCCTCAAAAACAACGAAGCGTACTTGCGCTACCTGTGGATTACAGACGTTGCGGGGGCGAATCAGAACAAGACAGTGGTGTACGTTCCTACCGAGGCAAATCTGCCAATCTTGGAGGCTACGCGGCACAGTCAATAGCGACCTTCACTCTTGCCCTTCGGTGGAGGGGCAAGGGATGAAGGCCGACCTGGCCTGCCCGGAGAATTGAAAGGGAGAAGCGATGAACATTCTTATATGGGTTTGTCTACTTGTTGTCGTCAAGTCTCTCACGGTTGGAAGCGCCTTTTGCTTCCACTGCTGGATACGTTATGGAAAAGAATACACCCGATGGTACTTCAATCGGCAGCCGTTTGTGCCTGAAAGTAGGGGAGAGAAAGGATGAGCGCCAAGAGAATCAAGGAACTGAGGGAACTGTTCAATGTCAATGAGCCATACAGGCACACATGGATAGACGACATCGTGCGCGAGCTCCTCCGAAATCGAGGCGCGGGAGAAGAAGTGCTGCTGCTCGTGGAAAGACAGGCACGACGCCGATGATAGGTTCTGTGTAGTGTGTGGCCACAAGGTGGAGGTGAAGCCATGACCGACTCTGATTTCTGCGCTGAGTGCGAAAAGAAGGCGGGGAAGATTGGAAGACCGGAGCTTCTGAACAGCCTCGAAACCTTGCTTGCCTCTGCCGAATTCTCTATCAATCACGGGCCTACGCAAGACGCATTGAAGCGTAGAACCGAGCTACGCGCCTGCCTTTGGGAGCGACATCTGAGGGAGTGGGCTATCAATCACGGATACACCTTCATCTGTGGCCCATTGGGGACGACTGTTCAGGTTCACGACCATCGAACAGGCTGCGTCAAAGGAACGTGGGGGGTTCTTGCCAAATCAGTCCGCCCTTCTCATCGCCGCCGTGGATGCTTTGGAGGAGAAAAGATGAACTGGCCAATGACATGTTTTCTTTTGGGGCTGTTGGCTTGGAGCACGATTATTATATGGAGGGCGACAAGATGAGCGGATACCAATGCCGCGATTGCGGAAAGATGGTTCATAGCAGCGAGACTCATTGCTGTAAGCCTCTTGGAGTGGCTAAGGCGATGCGCGACGTGGGACTCGTATGCTCTCGCTGCCCTGAACTTGAGAAGGAGAACGCCGCGCTGAAAGAGCAGGTGTCTGGAAAAGAACATCTCTACGGCTGCGAGATTACGCGCCTCAATGCCTTGGCTAACGACCTTCGCCGCCAGCTTACGGAGAAGGCGCAAGGATACCACGACACGGTGATTATGCTTCGCGATGCGCAGAATAACATCACGACCCTTCGCCGCCAGCTTGCGGAGAAGGACAAGGAGCTTACCGAACTTCGCGGCTGTGATGCTGAACTACGCTCCGCAATGCAGATTCTTGAAGGGCTCAAGGACTTCGCCACACAGAGTGACATGAACTGGATTCAGAAGTGCCTTCTGGCGGTTGCGAACATGCGGGAGCAGCTTGCGGAGGCTCAGAAGGAGTTGGACACCGTAGGCGTAATGACACGCGATATGGCGAAGTCGCCGGAAGAATGGATGGCCTTCAAGACTGAATCCGCAAAGCTACTTGTCTCGGAGCAGCGTCTTGAAATCAAGAACCTCAAGGCGCAGTTGGAGAAGGCGCGGGAGGCGTTGACGTGGTTAGAAAACTGGTTTCGCCTCAACAACGATGCGGGAGGCAAGCACGCTTGTCCGTGGTGCTATAAGACTAAAGACGAGAGCGCTGCATGGAGCGAAATAGAACATGACGCAGATTGCGCTATTGGAGCCGCCCTCTCCGAGCAGCCGGAAGCCCCGAAGCTGCCCTGCAAGCATGACCGGCTAGACGAAGAAGGGATTTGTCGAAACTGTGGCGGCGACTGTCGCAGCGGGCATCCCTTGCCAGCCGCGAAGCCCGAAGCGAAGGAGGATGCAAAATGACTGTCAAAGAACTCATAAACATCCTTCAAACCTACCCACCAGAAACTGTAGTCATGACGAGTGTCAACTGTGGTCCAGAGACAACTGATGTTACTATGGAACCTTACGTTGAACGACATGAAATAGGTCTTAAGAAATTTCCAGGAATAGACTATACACCTAGTCCTTATCATGTTCCAGTGGCAGTTCTGGATATAACAGCAGAACCAGAGTATGATACTGGTTTGTATATGGGAATGGCTAAAGAGGATGAACCAGAACCATGAACATGCACACTGGACTACCAATGAAAGACTACCCCGACAAAGTACAGGGTTTTGTATCATTCTGTGACAAGTGTGCTGAATTACAATCTGAGAAACCTTTAACTGGAAACTGGCATGTAGGGCGACTTGTAACTTGTTTCAAGTGTGGAAAATTGGGCCATCTGATTAGGGTAGAAACATGAACATACTAATTGCATTGGTAGTTTTGGATGTTCTTTTACTGCTTTTCGCTTTGGAATTCACCTTATGATACTGGTACAAAATTCTGTGGTCAAAATATCACAGTCCTTCGTGGCATTGCAAAGAACCGTGGAATTTCTTAGTGGCATTACTTGTTGACCATAATTAGGAGAATAAACGTGAACGACTTTACTGAGGAACTCATGCACCGTGACTGGTACACCGGATGTGGGTCCGTACTTGACTGTGCCATGCAGGAAAATGGTCAGTTCGATTTGTCTGAACTGGAACGCATGGAACGTTCAGGCAACTGGGTTGCAGAACCGAAATGTGACGGACAATGGGGTGTCGTGTTCGGAACCACTAAAGGCAACCGTATCTTCTCAAACACGCAGAAGGAAAAGAAGAACATACCCCTGCCGCCACTGGAGCCTGGGACTGCTATCGTCGGGGAACTGGGGTTTGGAAGCCAGTCAGCAACGCTGAAAGCCGAGAAACTGGGGCATAAGTTCGTGGATGTATTCGACATAATCTACTTTGAAGGAGAACCAGTTTGGCAAGCAAGTCGAAAACAGCGTAGAATAACATTAGAAGAAATTTATTCTGATATATGGGTTCGCGGGACCTTCCACCAGTTACCTTATACTGATTACTTTTGTTTGCTTAGTCAGTGGACTTCCAACTTTGCCAAACACTTTTTGGAAGCCGAGGAAGGTATTGTTCTAAAGCCCATTTCTGGGGGAGAGTTGTTATTGGGGCAAAAGGATGAAGATTGGTGGAAAGCAAAAAAGCAAAGAACCGACGAGTTTGTCGTATTGGATTGGGAAGTTTCTACTTCTATTCTATGGAAGGGACTCGCTGAATCTATCAAAGTTGGTATGTATGACCATGGAGTTCTACGAGAAATGACCAGTGTAGGTGCTATGACAGAATATTGGAGACGAGAGTTCTCACAACACTTTGAGAAGTACCGTGGGAAGGTAGGTGAGATATCCCACTTTGGACAGTTTAAGTCAGGGCATCTAAGACATTCTGGGTTTGTCCGTATGCGTGATGACAAGGAACCAAAGTCGTGTATTTTTGTGTGGAAAGGATAAATCATGGAAAAGTTCTGGGAGTTCATGGGCAAGCTGTTCGTTGGTAGCGTTATGATTTTCTTATCTGTTATTTGGGGTGGGTTTGTCTTTATGAAACTGTGGAAGTGGTTCATTGTTCCCACGTTTGATACCAAACCACTTCTACTGATTCAGGCTATTGGGACTATCATGGTGGTGTCTCTGGTTACACACAGAAACATTAAAGCAGAAAAGGACCAAGACTGGGAAGATATAGTGAAAGGATTCTTTATTGCGTGTTTTGTTTCTGTGGGCGCATTGTTCTTTGGTTGGATTGCCAGTTTGTTTATGTGAAGGAATACTTATGATACCGATAACATCCGCATTTCTAGCTGCGCTTATAACTGTCGAGTCTGGTGGTGATTGGACTGCCATTGGTGACAATGGAAAAGCGCGTGGTGGGTTGCAGATACATGAACAAACGTGGTATGAAGGTGTGGACTTTATCAGCACAACTAGAGTGGGTTGGGACTGGGGATTCGGCAGTAAAAGTGAAACTCTTTCCAAAGCTGTTGCCAGAGGGTATTTGGAACACTGGGGTGAACATTACGAAAAGGTAACTGGGAAACCAGTCACCGAAGAAGTACTCGCGCGTCTCTGGAATGGAGGTCCAAACGGTTGGAAGAAACGTAGTACGATTAAATACTGGGTAAAGGTGAACAAAGTTCTAAAGGGAAAATTCCAGCCGTAAAAACTGGTAAATAGTAGCTATTACTATTTAGCCTGTTCGGTAGGGTAAATCGGCACTAGGAATGGTAGGGTTTATGGCCTGTAGAACTGCCGGAAACATGCCTAGAATGCGTTTGTAGCCTGTACCATGCGCCCCAGTACCCCTAGCCTAGCCAAGCGCCCCTAGCGCAATCCCACGCATGTTGTTATAACCCTATACACTATAACAGGTTACAACTAGGCCATATCAGTATCTTGCTATAACCTATTATACTGTATATAGTTACAACAATACCATAGATTTACCGATAAAACCACGCCGGGAAGGTATCTAGTTGAAATGGTGGCGTCATTTCAATTTTGACACAATCCCGGCGTGGAATTACGACTTATTCACTACAGACTGGCTTTGACTTCAGCAACCTTCGCTTGAACAACTTCTGTTACACAATCTTTTGCAGCATTAGCAGCAATCGCAGCCTTCACAGGCCCAGAAGGTAGAATACCCTCAATCTTGGGTTCTACCTTTTCAATAGCTGGAACAACTGCCTTCAATGTAATGTTAGAGTTTTCTGCGTCCTGTTTTGTCCGCCACCAATCCCACGCCAGATACAAACCAATCAGCAGTACCAGCCCAAAGATAATCCACGGGGACCACGGATACCTATCTAGAAATCGAACCGTTCCAATTAGTATGACACCTCCCAGAACAGTTAGCAGACCAGCTTTAATTTGACCAAAGTAGTATCCTGCGGCCAGACCAAACACCACAGCAAACCCACCAAATAGATACAGAATCCATGAATACGTTCCAGCCTTGGATGCTCGAAGGTCTGTAATCGTATTGTTCAACTTGGCGATTTGAGCATTAGCAATTTGAAGTTGTTTGATTGCAGCTTCATTCGCAAAAGTAGCCAGTTTTTCGGTGCTGGCAAAATGAACCAAAAGACTCGTGCATCCTCCAATCAGAATCATCGTCAAAATAGCTACAATAGAGATAGTCAAAATACGCTTCATACTCGACTCCTTTCTAAATGGACTTATAAAGATATCCTACCACCACTTGAACACATAGTGTCCAACTGCCCAAACTAACAAAATAATTGATAGTACGAGTGCGATATTTCGCAGCATTGTTTCTCCTTTCTTGTTTCTAAACTATTCCCCAGAATTGTTTTGATATATCACGAAATTCATTGATATCATGTGTATGTCGATAGACTACGCTATGGTTAAGAAATTGAATGTTGTTTGTTCTGATAATCATTCCAATATGCCGTTCTAGTGTGGAACGGTCATTCAACTCTTCTGATTTAAGCAAACAAATTCCAGACGCTCCAAAGAAATTTGATGGTCTACATGTAAAAACCTGAGTATTTACCCCAATGTTATCCTGCCAGAGTCCAGCAACGTATCCAGCATTAGAATCATGAAGTATCTTTTGTTCATCTTCTACCATACTTTTACTGCATGGAATAATATCACCACCCAAACACATCATTTCATCGAACCCATTGGCCTTTGCGAACTCTAACGATTTCTGTATATTCCATGCCGCCCCACTCTGATGTCCCGGATTACCAGACTGGTGGGCTACTTGAGAACGTTCTAAAACAGCTTTTGGAAATGTGCCGGTGACTCCTGTCGCAACAACTACTTCTGGATACTTTTTGTTAGGATTTATCATTTGCATAGAAAGCAAAAGAATTTCCAATATATCTTTAGCAGACCTTCGATGCATGTTAGATTTACAATCAGCAAGGCAGATTCCATAAGCAATTAGCATGATTATGTTCCTTGCTTTTTAATAAGAGAAAGTCCTTTCCAAAAATGCACTTCCTCAACCGTTTTTTCCATATCGTTACTGGCAAAAGTCAACGAATATTTTCTATCTGCACGGCATCCAAATGCTTCAGTGGGATTACCACGCATATTTACATCATCTACCAATCCTTTTAGAAAATCAATAGTCGGGTTATATCTAGTGGATGAATGACTTTTCCAGTATGAAGTATGCAAATCCTCAATCCAGTACTGACCACCAGCTACAACTTTAGGCCACAATTGAAAGAAAGTTATTTGTTGGTCTTTCCAAGTATGACTTCCATCATCAATTATAATATCAAGCATACTGGGAGAAATTTTAGCAAACCAGCTTTCCATTGCGAAGGTATCGGCTGCATTGACAATATCCACGTTGACTCGTGAACTACAAGTTTTGACAACTTCTAAGCATTCTTTATTAATGTCTAACCCAAAGATTCTAGTGTTGGGATTCGTGAAATACTTGTCCCACATTTTTAATGAACATCCACCAGCTACACCTATTTCTAAAATGGTAACTGGGAGGTCTTTTATCAAACGGAACCATTTATCATAGGTTACGGCATAGTTATGAGCAATAGACGATTTATCTGCACCATGTTCTATGGCAAGTTGGTCTAGCATACTATGTCTCGCTTTCCATTTTCCAGTCTTTTATTTCTTCCACTCTGTGTGCGTGGAGATAGTGAAGTAGTGGGCCAGTCGGGTGTCCATTTACCATGCTTGGCTGGATAGTCCATTTGTTCCAAACACCTAAACGTCGAATGTTATCTCTCCAGTTGATTTCCCCGGCATCGGTGCATTTTAGATAGGTTGGATAAGTTTTCAGAACAAATTCTGGTCTAGCTGCAAAGAGTCTATTCACTACTGCGTTGTGAACACCTTCCTGTATGACGCATGTTACCAATTCACTTCCAGGTTTGGCTTGTGCAATGGTTCTCCTAGCCCAATTAGAATGAACGTGGTACACATCACCACAGATACTAAACAACCAATCAAACCCTTCGGCTTTAGCTACTTCAGCAGACTTACGAATATTGTTCATATCCCCTTCCTGCATATTGGGGTCAGCACCACCAAAGTAAACTGGAATATCGAAAAGTTCGGGCCAGTCTTTCATTAAAGAAACATCACCCGTAGCTGATATAATGATCTTGTCAGCACCGGATTGTTTAGCTGATTCCAAACACTTGTTTAATATAATCTTTTTGCCAGCTAGGTTTGGAGGCTGACCCATGCCACAGTTATCATGTGCGGGGTCTGGTACCAATCCTCCACCATCACGGGTGCAAAATCTTAACGCTAACATAATTCTTTCAGCCATTGTATGTTCCTATTTCTTGTAACAGATAAAATGTTCCCAAAGGTTATCGTTGTAAACACGATGCTTATGAAACAACTGGTAAATTTGAGAATCATCTGGTTCAAGAATCCACCCCGCCGCCCTAAGTTTATCTGCCCACCAGTGTCTAGGCTTCATTGTGACATGCGTTTTTTCTTCTTGCTGAAAAGCCTGTGGTCCTGGCATGGACGCATAAAGTCTGCCGCATGGGGATTCTGTTACCCGGTACAGTTCTTTCAATGCTTGTGGAATGTAACTTTCAGGCACATGCTCGAGTACTTGGCTAATATGCACAACCCCAAAATGGTTGTCTGGGAATGGAATACTGGTCACTCCGCCAATCTGAAGTCTTCCACGCAGATTTGCAAATGGAGATTCCTTGACGAAACGCTTATTGGGTTCAATTCCATAAGCTTCTATTCCAGCATCCACCATTGCAGAAGTCTGTGCTCCACAGGCGCACCCCACATCCAACATTTTATCTCTAGGAGTGATGCTCAAAACTTCACATAGCATAACCACATACTCACGTTGCCATTCACCCTTCATACGTGGGTCCCATTTTCGTTCCTTCACATAGTAGTCAAACATTTCATCGTCATTTAGTATTTGTTCAATCATCTTTTCACCCGCTATAGGTGCTTCCTTAGATTTAACTGCTCGTAATGATTCAAGCCACTTGGTAACTTCTCCACCAGTATAACTCAGTCCGTTAACACATGGAATATCCTGATTAGTAATTCCGTAAACAATTTCTCGGCCAAAAGTACGAATACCCATGCATCTGTCTGGCATAACTGACATTCCGGTATTGAGAACACCACTGGATACTCCAATAACTGCATACGATCGTTGTACCAGTCCAATCAAACTTCTAAGATTAGTTGCCGCATCAGAAGCATCTCTGGCGGAAGCTTTTATAAACTCATATTTCTTGTTGTCTCGCATGATTGTACCGCGACCTTTAACCCACTGAGAAACAAATTCAGGTTCGTATGGTATAAACCCGGCATCCTCAATTTCTTTCCAAATAATTTTCGCTGTCTTTTCCGGGCAAGAACAGTTAGTATTACTACCGACATGAAAGTGACACAACACAATAGGACTTTCACATTGAGGAAGTACAGCATGTTTGACGATAGGCTCAATGCCTATTTCATAAAGACAGCCCATAGCAGCCTTCGCCAATTTAAGGTCTGGACGTTCCATAGGCCATTCAACTATGAATGTCTTGTCATACTTTTGTGGCTCGAATGGAACAATATCCGGGTAGACACACTGGCGGTCGGTGTACGGGTGGAATGTCAAGCTGAACTTGCACTTCGGGTACCGATGCTTGAGTTCTTCATAAATGGGCATGAACATCAACACATCACCCCATCCATGAGCGAATTGAATAAGGTAACTTTCACCTTCTTTCAAATGCTGAACCAGTTTGATACCCATTAGGCATTTGACTACTTCATGTTTTGGACTCACTGGAACAGCACTCCTTGCTTGAACGTGTGCAGTAATAGCACCACCTTCGTAAAATGTATCAATGGCACGAATAACATCATTGGGGGTTATCATCGCCAAACACTTGGAAATCTGAACGGTTTCTCCTGGAAATAGAGGAGTCTTGTGATAATTTTTGAACTCCACACTGTTTTCACATTGTCCCGGCTGTACTTTCACTTTCCAACACCATCCAGCCGGTTTGCACCCCATAGCTCCACAGTTGTGAAGATATTGTGAAGTGGGATACGCCTCCCAGTGTGATGGTTCTCTGCTACCAGCAATACAGACACAAGGTCTTGGATGCCTTGTTCTGGTTGGAGCAGCATACGCCAGATGAAACGGAAATGAAACTGGGGTTAGTACACCAACGGAATTCTTGACAAGGATAATCAATTGGCGCAAAGTAGTCTTGCCAATCATGTTGATTACCCCAGTAAGCGCGGGGTGATAATCTTCATTACGACCGATTTGCACAAACCGAATCTTTCCTGCAAAGTGGTCTACTACTTTCTGGTAATATTCCGTTGGCCAGAGTTTATTCGGACAGTCAGCTTTACACCCTGCGTCTATAACCCAGTATTGTCCACTGACTGGGCCTGCATCTCTCAGTTCTTCTTGAGATAGATGAATGTCTCCTCTGAATTCAGTAACTGGAACTTTGATACCAAGTTCTTTTTCCAAATGCTGGTGAAAACCGTGTATGAAGTGATAGGGCTTTAGACCATTACGGCTTGCTGCTTCATTGATAAGGTGGTAGTGCATAGGAAGGATAATAATACCATCCTTTTCCATACGCTTGGTAGGACGATTACGGTCTTCATCCCCTTTAGATTCTGCAACTATGCCGGGTATCCACGGTTCTTCAAACTGGGTGATATAGAGATTGTGTAACCAAAGGTCAGGATATTGGTCGACAACCATCGTCTGATAGATTCCGGGGTGCGCTTTGTGCAAATCCCGTACAGCCGCAGACATCATAAGACTATCTCCGATTGCACGCCAATGATGAAGAATCAACTTGATCGCCACTTCAAGTCTCCTTTTCTATATTCTAGATATAATACCCATACCACACTGGCTATCCCGATAGCTGACAGTGAAATCTGGATATTGTATCACAAATTTATCTATTGCTTTCTTGACTCCATCCGGGCATGATTTTGTGTCGTGGCAAACCATTACGCCATTCTGGGTAAGAAGCGGTGCATAGTTTTCCAACTCCCAGAGAGTGTGTTCGTGTGTGTGAGATGTATCCAGGAAAATAAAATCGGTAGGTATTTGATACTGTTTAGTGAATTCCCTATCATCCATACAAACAAACTTCCAGTTGTTGGCGATACCTAGAGTTTGAACTCTTAGTATAGCATTATCACACGATTCAATATCCACACTAACCATTGGAGCAGAATTCCCAGATTGTTTCAGTCCCATGAGAATACAGAGAGTTGAATTCCCATCACGAACACCGAGTTCTAGTATATTGTTAGGTTGTCCATTCATAACTAAATCCCGCATCCAAGTACAATCACTTCTGAAATCTCCACCAGACATGTGTTCCAAGTAATGCAAAACCATTGGAAGCTGGTCATGAACACTAGACCAATCCATTGGTCTTTGTTTCATTTGTGGACCATAATACAGTGAGTAATTGGGCCAATCTTGAAGTTGTTTTCCACCATAGTGATAAAAACGATTCTCAGTGTAAAGCATACTTTCACTTCGAGTACACATCTCTGGAGTAGTTAGTATTTCAAAAGAATCTTTATGGGCTATAAACATACAGGTCTCTGAATACTTTCGATTATGGTCAGATTGTGTAAGAATTCCGGTTACTTTAGACAATAAGTCTATTGGTGATTTTCGTATGTAATGGGTTCCACTAATCTTGATAATATAATCAAATCCTAATCTCTTAGCAGCTTTTACTCCTTCAGCAATTAAAGTAGAATCACCAGTTTGTTTTGTTACATAATCTAAGTGAATAAGTTCTATTGGATTCAACTCTCGAAGCTTTTCCCAGCTAGAATCAAAACATTCTGGGCGAATCCACCCATTAATGCCGCCAGAACCTGGAAGAGAATGCACTTGGGTCCAGTTAAGATTCGCAGAACTACAATCTGCAATAATTAGCGGAATACCACCAAGCAATTCGAGATTTTCTCGAACTACATCAATAGTTTCTGAAACGCGATTGCAACTAGTCGCCAACAATGCCACTTTCATAGATTGTTCTTTCTATAAAATTTCACGACACTCTTTTGAGAAACCCACTGGGGTTAAAGGTTAGCAAAAACTTTTCGCAAGACAGGTCTATTTCAAAGTTTTTGTTCTCACTCAAGAATTTCTCCATAGCTTCATACGGACCTATTCCCCAATTTGGTAACACTGGATGCCCGTTGATATTGGTATCTTCAACTATGATATAGCTTCCGATTGGCACAAACTGTGAATAGTTTTGTAATTCACTAAGTACATGCGCGGTAGAGTGATTAGAATCCAAAATAACTAGACAAGGTAGTTGACCAACTATTCTTTTCACTTCTTCAATAATTTCAATAGAAGCAGAGTTACCTGTTAAAAATGAAAGTCTATCATGAAATATACTTGGTTTTGGATTAACGTCTATACTAATTACCTTCCCTTTATGTATCTGGTCACAGACATGTGCCATAAATAACGCAGAACCCCCAGCAGCCGTTCCAGTTTCAATAATAAAATCTGGTTTAATTCTATGAATTAGTTCCTGATACAACCACAAATCTAACGGGCATTTTTGAGTAGGTACTCCTAAATAGTATGTATTATGATGCCACACACCAGAATTGTAATACTCCACATGAAACTTATCAATAGTTTCAGACATGAAGTGCCTCCTTCAATCTTTGGGCTTCACTACCAATGGACAATATGGCATCAGCGCACAGTTCTTTCCAGATGCCGGACAAATCTGAAGGGGTAAGTTCTCTACCTTCCCCATCGTCACTATTATTTTCGTTCCATTCTTCAGTTCTCTCTTCAATTGTTTTGCCATTGTTCAATGTCCCAGATATTCTCCACAGACCACTATCCCAGCGATAAACATAGGGCATAGCCCATCCAATATCTTCTATTTTCATTAGGTTTTGAAGACCTTCACTTTGAGGCTGGTGTTCATCACCACCAGAAAGTCTATACCCAAATTTTCTGGCAACCTCTGTGCGAAGAGTCCATGCCGCTTCGTAAACATTATCTCCGTATTCGTAAATTCTATTCTTTCTACTATGCCAAAGGTATCTGGGTTTCCATGCTGCATTAGTCCCCAAATGTTCTACACCCTGAGAAATGCACCACGGCAGATACAAATCATCGTCGTCCCAAGTGCGAACCAACTCCCCAGTAGCTAACTCCAAGAGTCTTACACGACAGTGTCCCAGTGTTGGATACTTCGGTTCGTTGTAAACTCTTACCCCAGGAAGGTTGCAGACTATTGGTGTCGGGTGATTGTTGAGGATAATCATTTCTTTGTTCTGATAATCTTGTGCTATAAAACACGCTACAGCATCCCGAAGTACAGAAAATCTTCCACGAGTAGCAGTAAGACAGGATACCAACGAATTCTTCAATACTGGGTATTCAGCAGACACTTCGGTTTTTATTTCTTTAGCCCTTTCTGGTGGAAGTGCTATTACCGGAGGTTGCACAGGACCATTAGGTGCTTTGTCATTGATATGTGACAATGCTGATTCTTTCATATTCATTTCTGTACCCCTCCATTCCTAGCCCAGTCAAAGAACTGTTCATCGTTCAGTTTACGCTTGTTACGCATCCATTCTCCGTAGTCTCTGATTTCTTTAGATTCCAATAGCTCCCAAATTTCATCACTGGGAATTATTTCGGTACCATCACGTTGAAAGTTTTGTAATCGTACTTTCCAGCGTTCCCACGACTTATCTTCAAACAACAGTCTATAGAAAGCGATTTGACCTGCCCACTGATTGTCCACGCTGGTTTCGTAAGGAACATGCACAGCATTTTCATCATCCCCACGATAGACGTGAGAAGTTTGGTGGGACATTACTGCCGTGATGGGTACTTGACACATAGCGGCTAGAATACTCATGGCTTCCTCATCGCCACCTATGAACCCGGGAAGCGCAATCCACCCACCCATAGAATCGAGTATCTCCTTTTCGATAACGTAAAAGGCTCCAATCATCGCCGTAGTTTGCATATTATCTGGTTTGAATTCGCCAGAACCCATCCACTTAACTCGGATAAGTGTATCTTCCCATTTCAACCTCGCAGCTTTGTGGCCTGTAGTGCCACAATAGGCCCATCCATGAGTCTGTTCTGCAACTTCTGTAGCTGTTTCTATGATTCCGGGTGGGAGTTTTTGGTGGGCGTCCATGAAGATTACGAACTTCCCAGTAGCTTTACGATTGGCTAAGTGCCGGGACTTAGCGCATCCTAGTCTACGTTCGTTACGGAACGTAGCTGCATACTGGGGAGAATCGCTGCAATCATCCACAATGATAAGCTGGTGGAGATTCGGGTAGAGATTTCTAATGCCTTCTACGGTAGTCTGTAAGTATTCGTCCTCATTCAACGCAGGGATGATAATACTGGTCCGCGCCACACGGTCCATAATAATCCTTTCTAAATTATTCTGGGTTTGACATTGGTAATACTCGGAGTGGCTCGTAAAGAAGCTAATTCTGCTTCACGTTTTGCAGCAGCCTCTGCACAGGGAATACATTTTCCACCTAAAGTAGCAGATCGAATAGTATAGTGTTTTTGCCAAAACTGTGGATCAGCTTGGCATAAATCACATAGCTTCCCACTTGGACTCCAGGAGAAATGTTCTGGACAGTATAAATGGGTTTCTCCAGTATGTGTATCCAACTTAAAAGTAGCTTTACCACAGTGCTGTATGGGTAATTCCATACTAAATTTCCTTATAAAATGCTTGCAAAATAGAATGTTTCGTGGTACAATATACGTCGTGGTAAAGGGTAGGCAATTTCAGTTAAGGAACTGGTCATGAAGAACCTTACCGTCGTGCTGGTGGTCGCGATTGGGCTATGCATTCTCGCGCTGGCCGGAGAAATGACAAGCCCCAAGAAGCAGCCAGATAAGTTGATTGATTCGGGTATTGTGTCGGATATAGGACAGCCTATGGATTTGCAACGGGATAAGAACGTTATAGCTGTTATACTTGAGGGCAATAGGCGCTACTTCGTACCGGCATCTGAGTGCAATGCTTTTGTAGGTGCGGGTTGCCTTGTCATGCAACGCCCACACGGTGAATTGTATATTCCCTAATCTCATGGACATCCCGCAGCAACACACGCCGCGTAGGTTGTATGACCTATTCCATCTGTAAGTGTTCGTCTGGTGGATGATCCTCCGCTACCCAGCGTACACCCCTTTATCAATTCATAGGTGCTTCCTTCGATACAGCCGTATACGGTCTGATCGGGCGCACCAGAGCAACTATCATTATCATTGAATACTTCCACCTTTACGCAGTACCATAGATTAGGGTCAACACATCCCGCTGCATTGCAAGCCTCCACGCTGTCATACGGCCCGGACACGATAGTGAACTTCTGAGAATGCCCGCCCTCTATCCCGTAGCATATGCCTTCATCGGCAGGGTTGGCCGTCGCGCATAGATAGTTGATGCTATCTGATGTCGCGCAACTGCCATCTGTGAAGGTTTCGAGACGTAGGCAATAGACCGACGCGCCCGCCGTGGTGGTGCTACTAGAAGTCGTAGTACTACTTGACGTCGTAGACGTAGTAGATGTGCTAGTAGATGTACTAGTCGTGGATGTGGTGGTACTGCTAGTCGTGCTAGTGCTGGTAGACGTAGTAGAAGTTGTAGATGATGTCGTGCTAGTAGTAGTAGATGTCGTGCTAGTAGTACTAGATGTCGTGGATGTGCTTGTCGTAGTAGATGTGGTAGTAGATGTTGTACTAGTCGTAGTGGTAGTAGTCGTAGTCGTAGTCGTAGTGGACGTAGTCGTAGTGGACGTAGTCGTTGTGGACGTAGTCGTTGTGGACGTAGTCGTAGTGGTCGTAGTAGTCACCACCCCAGGAATGTAGTCCACCAGCAGCATCTGCTCACCTACATCCCACACCTGACTATCTGCTATAAACTCTATAGCATTAGTATCTGCAGGAGGCGGGTAGATTTGGGTCCCGGCTACCGTGACTCTTCGGGCGCAGTATGTTTTTCCGTCAGGTCCTACGACCTGTATTGTTCCCATTTACTTCTTCACCTTTATCTCAGCGCACCACATAGATGATGCCTATCTCTTCCAGACTCAGCGCCCGGTTGTACACGCGCACATACTCCCGGCTGTCTTTCTTGTGCTGTTCCGGTGTCACTCGCTGCCCTCCAATGATGGTCTGTTCCTCGTCCCTCGTTGCCATGTCATTCCCTTGCCTGTTGTCCAGCTACCTATGCCGGAAATTATGGCTTCGTAACGGTTGGTGCAGGCGCAGTTCCGGTCAGCACTTCCCAGCCACTAAGCGGAATGGTCAAACTATTATTCGACTGCACCCAATATTTAGAGCCGCCACCATCTTCGACGGCCAGCACCCACGCGTTTCCCCCGCTATTGTGATAGGCCCATCCTGTTTCGTCTGCCTTTTTTGCCAACTCATGGCCGCCACCATCATGGCTATAGATATTGTAGTAACCGTTGATGCCCCCGGTTCCGGCTCCACTGACGAGATAGTCCGCCTTCACCCCCGTCGTCGTGCTGGTGGAAGTAGTCGTAGATGTGGTTGTGGTAGTTGTGGTGGAAGTAGTGGAAGTACTGGTGGAAGTCGTGGTAGAAGTACTCGTAGTGCTAGTAG
>Ga0153880_1275035_pt1 | contig 23847 bp, 37 predicted proteins | sample AM7aRNAsmRNA_FD_105227 | JGI IMG/M metagenome (GOLD analysis project Ga0153880, IMG submission 105227) | Metatranscriptome of freshwater microbial communities from Lake Alinen Mustajärvi, Finland - AM7a metatranscriptome (Metagenome... | ecosystem: Environmental > Aquatic > Freshwater > Lake ... | reverse complement strand
CCCAAGTTCTCTTACAGGCTCCACATCTGTGTTAGGCACATCATCAGACATTATCTGCCTCCTTTATTTCAATCACTTCCACCCCATCTACAATGCCAGCTTCATTGGGGATAATACCTAATTCCAAATCCAGAAAATACCCGCTCAATGTCGTGTACGCATCTGACAAATCTCGCGCTTCAAACACCGCATTGGCCTTCAACCTGAACTTCATTTCTCTTCTCCATAACAAAGGGAACCACCAGAAGCAATCCAACTTTCACAAAACCATCCCTTGCAGTATAATTCAGTGAGTCTATCCCAGCATACTGAGCATCTCTGAAACTCTTCACAAACCACCATAAGGTCTTCATCCTCGATGGCTTGAGAAATGTTCTCATGTTCTCGAAAGCACTCAGCCTTGGGAATCATACTACCAGTTCTCCACGCGCAATGGCTTCTCTGGCGGAGGCAAACGCTTCAACCACACTTTCATCATCACTTCGGATAGTGCGCTCTTCCCAAGTGCGATTCTTCACTGAATCCAGAAAGCCCTTGAACTGTTCGAAGTAGCTGCCGTAAATATGGAACGAATCAGCAAACCACCTGAACTCTCCAACTTCAATAACTCTGCCAAGTCTAACTGAAAGTTCCTCAGCCATTTCAATCTGACCAGCAATAAAAGCCCATCCGTTCATAAAGCAAGCCTTGAACGCATCGTTGCTGCGAATATGCACATGCCTCACCAGCTTATTCCCAAACACCCGGTCTGTGATATACTGAACGCAGGGTGGTTCCGTGCTGCCACAGTCCATTGGAGGATACCAAGTAGATTGTAGAGCACGTCTTGAGTGCGGAGCTTCTGTCAATGCCCTCAAAGCCCATTGACGCTGGTCAATTCCGAAGCATCCACTTTCATCCTTCTCTCCATCAACATATTCAGCACCAGAAGGATGGTTCGTAAATCTCTGGTGATACGTATAAGTCCACTTGCCTTCATCAGGGTTAATCCAACCGTCATGAATACCCAGTACCACTTCCTGGCGATACTCTTCCAGCTTGCCATAGCTTCCAGGAAAGGCTTTGTGGATACGTGGCTCAGCCAGAGGGTCTTCCACCACAATCAACGCCGCGCAATCCCTGCTAGGAGGGTCACCCGGCTTGTCGTACTGGGTTGGAATAATATCTCCATCAGACCAGCAGGATAACACAGCCATTTCCCACGCTGCGGGTAGAGTCTTTTCCTTCACGAATATACTAGCCATTTCGATTCTCCTCTTCAATACCTTTTATGGCATCTCTGACACATTCCTGACAATCTGGAAGAGTTTCATCAAATTCATGAGTACACCCAATCTTACCACCACAACATCCGGTGATATGTGCTTCTTCCGTGAATTCTGGCAATTTCGCCACACCACACCCTCCTAGTAAAACCGAACTTCCCAGATAATGGTACGCCAACTCAGCGTACCAACAGCCTGTCCAAAACAGGAAAACTCTATCACATGGTCTGGGAATTTGTCTAGTAATTCCCAGATAGTTTCTGCTTGGTCACTCACTTGTTCCACGATAACTTTGGCTGCCAAACCGAAGGCATGTAGCGGAGCACCCGCCAATGCAATTTTCATTGGAGCAGGAGCATTGCTGTAATACATATACAAACCGCGCTCGGAACGCATTATCTCGGCATTGAAGATAGGACTAGGCACATATTCGTTGAAGTAGTAGCTGTCCAATCCACCAGAAAAACATTGCGCCATTACAATCGCTTTTCTCTTCTCGATTGCATAGACAGTTTGGAATCCGAGCATACGTCCTCTGATAACCACTCTTCCTGAAAAGGAATCAGCTTCTAATTCTTCTACAGTATCCCACTGTCTAATACTGTTCCCATAAAACCCTCTTCGGAACAGGTCTATGGTAGTTGCTTTGTCTCGAATGGTAGTAATCATGACAGTCGTTTCCTAGTTATCCTGACTGCTTCTGAGTCTATATCACATCCTGCGTATTGACAGCCTAACTGCTTTGCAACAACTAAAGTAGTTCCAGTCCCACAAAACGGGTCAACCACCAGAATATTCTTCCGCCAGTGAGCTTTGAGAATACGTTCCAACAATTTGACAGGCTTTTGCCAAACTCGATGTTCACCTTCATCCTTTTCCCTGCTCATAGTGTGTACTATACCAATATCAGTCCATACATCTGTTGGAACCTGCCAATCTTTGGTACTGCGAATCATAGTTGCTTTAGGAATCCCAATAGCTTTTGGGTTCCATTGCCAAGTATTTCCGACACTGAAGAATAGTATATCCTCATGTTTTGCAGGCCACTTGTTTCTTGGACGACCGCCCCAGTTATATCCCCAAATTATCCATGACTGATGCTGATACCCAAATTGTTCAGCAGTATTCAAAACATATAGAACACTTCTCTGGTCCGTATGAATATAAACCACACCGTCTAGTTTCATTTTTGGTTTAATTAGGTCTAGCCACGTTAGGTCTGGATTGTCAAACAGAATGTCAGCATAGACCAAGTCCACACTGTTGTCTTTCAAATGGTGTTCTACAAACTGTTTGCAGTCCATCTGAAAGACTGGAGATTTTGGGATTAGCTTAACCACAGTTACTCCTTCCCAATGCCAAGCGAGGCTAACATCCCCCGCTTGGCATTAGCGTCTATATGAACCAGAATCAACTCTTTCTGCAAAACGTCACTGGTTGCAGTCCACTGGAACACCAGCTTGCCCTTGTCCAGAATTTGCCCACAGATATGGCCTCTCAAGTCCATCGTGATTACACATTCACCAGAAAACCTAGCTGTGTGTCTGGGTATTAGCGGGTCAGTCTTGGAGACCAATCTGGCTGGCATGATATTCAAGCCCTTGTCTTGGAAACTATGTGCTTGACCTGAGCATCCAATGCTTTGTCGCTACCGTACACATACTGTTCCATTGCAGGCTCGTCCACCATCAATTTTCGGAAGCAACTGCGACAATACCCAATTTCTTCACCATTGACTTCCACTTTCTTGCCTTTTCGTTCCATCACAAACAACCACCACTGTCCACCAATCTGAACATAGAACCCCGGCTGACTCTTGCACCCGCATTGAAGAGTGAACACACCTTCTGCAACCTTCTTTTCCTTGGAAGCAAGTTCTGATAATCGCTCAATTGAATCAACTCCTGGAACTATAAAATTTTCACCAACAGATTTGTTTTTCTCTTCCATAATATCCACTCCTTAAAAGAATTGTTACTTACCTACAAACTGTTTCATTTGTCTAACAGTACATACTTCAGACAGTTCTTCAATAATTTCGTTATCTGATATTTCACACCATACTTCGAATGACCACCTCCTTTCATCACAGTAATCTATAGCAGCTAGAATTTTACAAAATTTTCTATTTAAGTCGTTGACGTAACCCACTTCAACAAGACCTTCTGTTCCATTAGAATATCTAACATAAAAATCAGGAAAGTATGTGCGAACTTTACCATCTTCTGCTTCATAGGGCATTCTGTATACAGTTCCACGAATAAAAGTTAGGATAGATTTAGGTGAAGCTTCCATAATTTTGAGAGCAGCTAGTTCATAGGATGATTGGTAGTAAATATCCAAATTTTGTCTGGTAGAATGAAAATCTCCATGTTCATAGCAGTCAGAAGACTTCGGTGGTTCTGTACGTCCTTCACTATATGCTAATCTTCCTGAAATTCCTATTTTTATTTTTTGTTCTTCTGGAAGATGTTTACCAATGTGTGATAATCTCAACTTTTCTATTGTTTCTTTTGTTCTTTGTTTCCCTGTGTTTGATAACCTAATTTTCTCTACTGTTTCTTTTGTTGGATGTCTCCCAGTTGAAGTATGTTTATTAGAACAGGAATTACTACAAAATCTTTGATTTGGTCGTTGATTTGGTGTCTTAAATAATTTACCACAGCATTCACATATTTTATCAAAAGTACCTCTTGGTTCTCCCCTACCAAATTTTCCACTACATTTCCGACTACAAAATCTCTGATGGGGCTGCTTTTGTTTCAGAATAAACTTCTCTCCACAACATTCACATATTTTAGTTTTCTTAAAGACTAACTTAGCTGACATAATTATTTACTCCTAATGAAAAGGAACACCAGCTAAAGCTATCTGGTATGTAGTATGCACCGGAGGCCATTCTAGAAACACTCCAGCTCTTTTCATGGTATCCGTCACGTTGACACCTTCCGCTTCTGGGCATGTGGTTATTCTCCACCCAGTATGGCAAAGAAGGAATGAGTAAATTTCCATGTTAAGTTGCTTTCTGGCGGAAGGTTGCCAGTACAAACAACAGTCTAGCTGTCGTGGACTCCATTCAGGATGAAGCTTTCGCATACGTTCTCGATGTGCTTCCAAATCAAACACATTGTAGATAGCATACACTGGACAGTGTATGTTGATAATCCTATCGAAGATTGGCGCATTAGGTGGACACGTAAGTTTCTGTCCGTAGTTTGGACAACCTTTAGGATGATTCGGGTATGCTTGAATGCACAGACTACGCACTCCTGTGTCCAGAACTGGTTTGACTAGGATACTAGGCATGGTTATTCCCGCGCTCTCTTGTCAACAAGTTCTTGGTTGAGAATGTACCGTAAATTACCTTCTGCATCTTGGTCAAGTGGTTTGAGTAGCCCTTCAAACGTACCCATAGGACTCTTAGGGCTGTTTGGATGGTTCCAATGCCATTGCAACCAATCTTTCATGGTGTGATTGTGAAACGACCCTCTTTCTTCGCACCCTTTAGTGTTGAAACCTTCTGCAACACGATACAGAAATCCCTTTGCGTAATCCAGATGCTGACCAATGTCATTCCATGTACACGGTCGTTTTTCTTCTACACATATTCGCAATGCTTCTACCCATTGTCCTCTGGAACATTTAGCACCGTAACTTTCGTCAGACACACCATAGAACTTCTTCAAACCAATCTCCCTGCCACGGCAGTTATTGTCTGCCATGTAGAGTGATACCCCGTATTTATCACACGCTTCAACCATATCTTCCACGAATGGTTTTTTGATTTTCCAATTCAAACGCATGTATCCAGTGCTGTCAGAACACTTTTCGTAGAACTTCAACATATCATATTTGGCAACTGGGTTTATCTTTGTAGCTAAGATATCCCGGAGAGGCTTGCATCGGCTATCCAAACACAAGAACTCGGCATTAATAATCTTTGCTCCAGATAGTGCCGCCAACCTAATCAGTTCTTTGTGGTCTGGATTGGTAAGCCCAATGATAAACGGACGCAGTCTCAAACAAATAGTGCCGATTCCCAGTTTAGCCATGCGTTCCATTGCTGCAAAACGGTCCATGGTTGAAGAGCATCCGGGTTCCACCAACTGGCGTTTCTCTTCTCCAAGGACTGTGCATGAAATTTTCAGAGACCAGTTCTTGTGACCTTTGAAGCAGTCAGTGTACCGTGTGTCTTTTGTCCACCAAGAGCCTTTGGTGCTGAAAGACATTGGGTAGTTGATTGCAGAAAGGTGCTGTAGTATCTGAAGACCGATACCAAACTGACGTTCGTAATTGCAGAACGGGTCAGACATACCGCCCCACTGAACAATTTTCCGTTCTTTGATAAACGGAATAAACTGTTTCATTCCAGGACTGGTGGTAGTCATATCGAATACAGACTTTACCAGTTCCGGATTGACGCTATCCACCTGTGTTCTATCCGTGAACTTTCCACTACGAACATCATTCGCGCTACGTTGAAAGTCCGCGAAACAATAGAAACATCGAAAACTACATCGGTTGTACTGGTCGAAGGTCATGGGCATGGAACAGGTGTTGATTTCACTTGTCCATCTTGGTGAACGGTACTTCCCTACATTGAGTGTAGCCATGATACTATTTCTCACCTTCTAAGACTTCATGTTCGTCAACCACGTCAACTCCGTCTACTATTGTTAATGGGTCTACTTCACGAAGAAGTCCAATGAGCACTTTCTCACAATCAACTCGATGCATATTTTGAAAATCTACATCACGAATCAAACGGTACACTACTCTTGCCAACGATGGTGCTTGGATATTATATCCTTTTGCCAAGAATTTTCTTACACGCAAAAGACTTCCACCTGGAGCTTCTAATCTTTCTGGGGCAGTATAGTATAACCGTCTTGCAGCAAGGTCAGAATAAAAACGTTCACTGCACACACTACAAAATTTGCCAGAAGTTTGGTCAAACCAGATTGCAGTCTGACAAATTGTGAAGTCAAAAGATATCATGGCAGCCTCAGGCGTTTCCCATAACCAACGAGTGATAAATTGTACAGGTATTCGTGGGGGAGCCAGCACAGTTAGAGCATTTTTTGATTCCAACAGTCTCCCGCCGCGTTTGAGAGCAAATGTAGTTGCAATTATTTTGAGAACAGCTGCATCAGAGCCAAACATATCAATGTCAGAAACTTTTTCATGTGCAATAGTTGCACGAATGAATCCACCTCCAAAAGCGAGTCCTTTGTTTTCTTTTAGGAGTGTAATAACGTCCTTTGGAATACGGCTCATCACGAACGAGAGATCAAACTGAGTAAGTTCTGCCATGATACTATTCCTCTTTCTTAACTCTTGAACGCTTGGGAGTTTCAACTGCAACCTTCACTGGTACACGAACGCCAGCCACGTTCTTGCAATCTCTAGCCATCACTGTAATCTTGGTTTTGGGAGGAACACCTAACAGATGGAACACTTTGTCTTTTTCATTGTTGTCGAAGCAAAGTACCAGAACTTTGAGCATTTTGGACTTAGCCGCTTTGCCAATAAGTTCATGCTCCTCTGGAGTTAAATCTTCTGGAGCAATAACCATTACTCCTTCTGGGGCTTTTGGTAGAGCCTGATTTCTCAAGCCCTCTATTTCCTGGAATGAAAACCCAGTAGATACTGCCATTTGTTCCAGCTTGATAGACTGTTCACCAAAGATTTCCGACAGCTTATTTTGGTCCCACGACGCGAACTCCGAAGCTCGGTTGTCAGCTACTGAATACATTTCCGCATCAGACTCGCTGCCAAACGGAACATAGATAACTGGAACGGTTTTGAAGCCCATTTTAATCGCGGCCTTGTAGCGAGTGTTCCCTGCACGAATAATCCCATCAGGGGTGGCAATGATGGGACTAATAAACCCATGCTTGCCAATAATGGGAATCAACTTATCTGCTGCTTCATCATTCACGCGTGGATTGTTGTCCCACAGTTTCAAGTTTTCCAATGGGACCATTGTAATGTCCAAATTGTACTTATGCTCCGTAATCGGTTCCAAAGTAGAAGCCGGAACCTTTTCAACCTTAGCGACCTTCGCTACTGCCATTTTACACCCTTTCCTTAGGTTATTGGGCTGTCTGGTATGCCACAGAACACGCCCTAGAAACGCCACAGCTTGCGTCCAGTGTATTGCGCCATTGCCTTAGTGCCATTGGGCCTATGCCACTTTGCAAACGGTACATCTGCACTTCAAACCTCCAAAATTGGACCTGATTTACGGTGCTCACGTAGAGCTTTTGACCAACGAATCTCCCTATCGTACAGTTTCGTTTCATCCATTAGTCTGCGTACTGCTGGACTAATTCGCCATTCAACCCTCAGTTGTTTCTTAGCTGGTTGAACAACGTACAACAGAGCCAAATCGTCCAGAACTAATCGTGTGGTATTTTCTGGATACCTAGTCCATTCGGATATTTCTCGTGAAGATGCAGAATCTTCTGGTGTCATGTGTATGAACATCTGCCTGATTACATCTTCAATTCGACCTGGAACTGTATCAGCTGCGACACGCGCAATAGTGAGATAAGTCTCTTCTGATATTTCGGTTTCATTTTTCCAGATGCTAATACCGATTGCCAGTGTTGCAAATTCCTTTGCCAGACGTGTTCCAATTTCAGATGTGGGTCTATACGCGATAATTCCGTTGTACTTATCCTTATCAACACATCCGCGTAGTGAAGCAACCCACTGGGATAGCTTCATTAAGCGATTCATAAAGATTGGTCTCAACTTGGGAACATGAGTAAGGTTCACTGGTCTGTCAAGAACTTGTTTGGCAGTTGATTTGAGTAAACTTCGCATTTCCATTTCTTTGGCGATGTTCTGCAAGGCCCGAAGTATTACTTCTGTACCGACATTGATTTTCCCAGACTGTCGGATTCGGTAGCGTATAAACCTTTCGCCCAGAATGCTGTTCGCTGTGTACTTGTCAATAATGGGAGTAACACCAGCTACGATACCAAACCGACTATGGTAGCTGCGAACCACTCCGTTACCAAACGGTTTGGATATTTCACCATCATAAGCGTCTCTGAATATCCCGAAAATTTCTTCACGTTCGCCGGGATTCATAGATAAGATAGTGGTAAAATCTTTTACGATAAGTGTTTTGCCATTGAGTTTGGGAATGAGTGATGGGTCCCCACCACCAGCAAAGTTGAATCCGCTAACCAATGTCTGTGGGGTCATGGTAGTTGCCACATGAATAAGTGGAGCATCCTTCAAACTCATGAGTAGTTCGCTTTTGCTACCACCCGGAGGGGCTACGATAAACAACCACAGAGGGTCTGCTGCAAATCTGTTGGCGAATATCGCACCGAACATTACATCCAAAACTTCTTTATTCGGAAGATGAAGCCATTTGCGATATTCTGTAATAGTATCAATAGATGATTTCCCAGTTCCAGTAGGGTGCATGTATTCATCAGATGGTTTGGGCTTATCATCTTCCTGCCAGTAGGGTCGTTCATTTTCCAGATTGGCTTCAATGAACCCGACTGTTTTAGCGGCATCCTTTTGTTCTCTATGGTACAACGCACGAATGTCAATACCTTCTGGACAACCATCAGGCCAATGGATAAATTTCAGACTCTTGGCAATTCCTGTGAGCAGATTATGAAGTTTAGCCATTCCATTGATACCAGCTTCATCATAGTCCAGACATATTATAACATCCTTACCTACGAATAGTTCTGCAAGTTTCTGCGGGAAGGAACTTGCACCGGGAACAGCGTAAACATCATCCGTCTTGCCAATACTGCGTAAACATTCCCAGAGAGCCATGCCATCCCATTCACCCTCTGCAATCCATACTGTAGATGTGTTGTTCATTTGCAAAGGTTGAATAAGCGAATGCTTTCCACCAGATGTGGATAAGCGGCGTTTCTCTTTTCTGGCGGTGAGATAGTAACGATGAATATCAGTTACGGAGTCTTTGCCGTTGCCGGAGAGTGGGATTGTGTAAAATCCACCACGTTGATTCCAACCCACACCCCATGCAACGAGCGTCGCAGCTTTAAGACCCCTATCCTCTGCAAGTTTCCGACGTACATCTTCCGTAAGTGTGACACGATAGCTTTCCGCTCTGTATGTGAGAAACTTATCAAAGGTTCCGGACTTATTGCAGGTCTTGCAGTCCCAGATTTTCTTTTCGATGTTGGCATAGAATTTCTCAATTTTTCCGCAGAGTGGACACGTTCCACAGGCTTGGTCCCCTACTATTTTTGTGAAGAGTACACCATGCTCTGCGAAACCTGTGAGTGTCGGGTGTTCTTTGACAATATCCAATTTATTCCCGTTTATTATGGTGAGACTTAACTGGAATGATTATACCCTAGTTTATTTCAGCAACTGTCGTAGCATCAAAGCGATATACAAGTCCCACGCAACGGTTCTCGGACCACCTAACAGGTGTCTTTCAGCGGCACACTTGGTTAGTTCTTCATCATTCATTTTCACCATGTTACTGACATAGGCTTGAAGGTCTTTAACTATTCTATCATCTGTCATGCTGTTTCTCCCTATAAGCCTGTACTACTCTATCATCTGATGCATCCAATCGCATTTCCTTGCCAATTTTTCGTAGAGTAAGTTCCTTTCTCTGTCGGTCTTCCTTGCGCTGGTATTTCCAGTCCCCGGATAGAGAACGGAGTTTGTCTGAAATGGTCACTTTACTCTCCTAGGCCAACTACCAATAGCAAGTCCAAAGACGTAAGGTGCTAGTGGACCAAGTGAGACATTGTCAAATATCCAGAAAAGTAATTTTCTCATTTTACTGTTCCCACACATGAAGTTTTCTGTCATCTTCAACCAGTTCGAAGAAGTAAAGAGAGTGTTCACTGCAATATCTATCATTCAATACTTCTAACATACTGTTACCAAACAGTTTGTTTGTGATATTCTCACAAACTAGAATATCGTTTACCGTGTCTTTGTCGAAGTTGCTTACGCCTATGATTTTCATGCCACACCCTTCCAAACAAGTTCCCGCTTCTGCGCCCAAGAAACCGTACACAATTTCGCTTCTATTTCCATCGGTACTGATGCTTCTGGGAAGGTAGTCATGAGTTTATGAATGTTACCCATAATGTCTCCAATATCTTTGAGACGCTTGCGTGGATACTCGATTAGAATTTCATCATGGATTGCCAGCAAGATTCCAACTTCTTCACTGGTAGCTTCCCGCAGATACTTATGAACGCGCACTTGCGCTCGCTTGGTTACTTCTGCACCATCACTTTGTGCTCTGTAGTTCAACCACATATACGCTTCACTAGGATTGATATACAATCTACGACCAAAATCATTAGTCGTGTAACCACATTCTCTAACTTCTTGCATACCGTTTCTAAGACAACCCACTAAGTCTGGGAACATGGCATCGTATTCTGCGCACCGTTTCTTTGACAATGGTTCTGGGATTCCTAGAATAAAGCCAGCTTTGACAAAATTGCATCCATACGGTTTGGCGAAGTTAGTGTTCTTTGCGGAATCCCGAAGCATCTTGAATTCTTTTTGGCCTTTCTTAAATGCAGAAAAGCCCTTGCGTATGGCATCGTTAACAAAATGAAAATCTCGTTCTTCTTCTTCGGTGAACGGAGGATAGAAAATACCAGCGGCTAGACTATGTGGGTCACTACCCACACGGTTGAATTCTGCCAGCATACGCTTGTCACCAGAGATATGCACAATCCAACGCATTTCCTGACCAGCATAATCAATTGGAATAAGTATGTGGTCGGGTCTGGGTCTAAAACACAACCGAGCAGGTGAAGGAAACGGGTTCTTGAGATTGCCGTCTTTTTCTACATTTTGGAGATTGGGCTTGCTGCAAGACTCTCTGCCTGTGCTACCAGCCCCGCAAGTATTGATGCTTGGATGAATTGTGTCAGTATCATCAGCATAGTCAAGGTAACTGGCAAGCATTGAAACGCCATGCTTCCATGAACGGCATTTGAGCAACAGGTCTATAATTGGATGTGGATGTTGTTCTCTTAGCGGGAGTAGTACGTCGTCTTTTGACGTGCTTCCATCAGCTAAATCTGGAAGTTTGAGATACTTGAACAGCAGCTTGGATACTTTTGCAGTTTGTCCAGGGAAGATTCTTTGCCCAGTTATTTTCTCGGAAATTGTCACAAATTCTTGTGTTGCTAGCGCAAGGTCTTTTTCCAACTTTGCCATTGTATCCAGAGTTCGTTGACGGTGTATCATCATACCACGCTTCTCCATTCGCATGGTAACTTTGATAAGGTCCATTTCCATTTTGTAGATTTCTAAGAACTTTGGATTGGCTTGTATCTGGGGGTACATATAACGGTGCATCAGCATAGTGCGTTCCGCATCCCTGTGCTGATAAATTTCCATCAAGTGTTCTGGTACATGGGAGAAGTTTTCTTCTACTCCACGAACGTAAGCATGGATAGCCTGTTCATCGTCACGTGGAATGCCAGCGAGTTCCCACGCAAGTTCTTTCAGCTTGTGGACTTTGCGGTCGCTGCGTAACAGGTGGGACATTATGTAGGAGTCATGGATAACTGATTGCTCAGCCAACCTTTTACCCAATTTCTTTTCACAGAATAATGTGTCGAATTTGGCGTTAAACATTGTCTTTTCAATGGAAGTATCAGACCAAAACTTGTCAAGGTTTGCATGGTTGGTTGTCTGACGAATTGGTCCACCATCTAGCCTATGCACGGATGTTTTGCCATCCCAATCGCACAGGCTATACGAAAACATAGTGTCAGAACCATGCGGAGCGAGTCCAGTGGTTTCTGTATCTATCGCTTGAACAGGTGGAATCGGAAGAGCCATTACTAACCTTTCAGCGCAGAATGGACAAACGATTTGGTCTTGTTGGTTTTAGTTTGTTCACCACTAACCACCAGATACCGTTTGCAGATTGGGCAACGCACAGCTTCACCAATATGAATCATCACACGGCAATTCGGACATTCGATAAAGCCAGTAGCTTTCGGTTTGGTATTACGTGTCCACGACATGTTTATTCTCCAGAAGAAAAGAAACTGGGTAGGTGCTGGTGAACTGCCTATCCAAGACCTAGGCCAATCTAAACGGAGCCAGCGCGTATCCTCTAACGTAACCTACCCAGTGATACTACTTCTTCGCGACAGCCTTCGCAACCACCTTCGGCTTTGCCACAGGAGCCGCTTCCACGAAGTCGGCTTCGATGGTCTTGAGCATCTCGACTTCATCAGCCGTAAGCTGGTCGGCAGGCCACTTGTACGACTTGACCTTCACAATCAAGCTTTCGAGAGTGTCAGACTCATCCGTGGCAATCTCCTGCGCTTGACAGAACGCCTGCAAGGAATCATACAGCGGATTCATCTCCGCAGAAACCGCAGGTGCTTCAGCCGGAGTACATTCTTCCATCGGAACTTCGTATTCCGTGGCGGTATCTTCCGGATTCTCAACATGGACGGTAGTCCCGTCAATGCTGTTCACCTTGCCAACGATAGCCACGGTGGAACCATCACCTGCATCAGCGTTGAACGAAACATACCCTCCAGCGACAATCGTCGGAGCGGGCGGTTCCGATTTCTTAGCCTGAACGGGTTTCGCGGCAGGCTTGGCAGCCGGAGCAGCAACGACAGGCTTCGCAGGAGCAGCAGTCGGAGCCTTCGATGTGGGAGCCTTAACCGCAGGAGCAGGTTCCGGTTTGGTTGGAACTTCCACCACGCGCTCCGGAGTCTCTTCTGCGCTGAGCAGCTTGCGAATCTGAACATTGGTAAAGCCTTCTTCACTGTGTTTGACCTGTCCAGTATAAGAAGGTGCATCGTTGAGGATTGCAGTAAGCACGTCCTCAATCTGGGTAAGGTCATCCGGAACCTGATAGCCCATCTGCTCAATGAATTGAGCCACAAACCTTTGTCCGATTTCGTTGGACAGGTTCATGTTGTCACGAACCACTTCACCCTGGAACTCTCCATCCAGAATGACATGCTCTCTGGCAATCATCAGGTTGCCATTTTGGGATTCCTTGAGTTCCAGTCCCTGCAACTGCATGTTGTAGAGACTAGAAGGAACACCATGCGCCAACTTCTTGGCGTTCTGCCAAGAACCGTTCTCTTGCATCTTAGCCAAACGATTAGCAAATTCACTAGCCATTTGCGTCTCCTTTCCTGAACTGGAATACCAACGACTGACAGTACATCTACGACTTAGCCTCCTTTCTCACCCATATCGAAGAAATGAAACACCAATGCCCCGTTTTCCAGAATCACCGTTCCAATGTAATTGTTCTTGCTTACATCATCTTGAACCGAATGTCCAGTACCAGAGACCCTGATTTCTCTCTGAACAGTGCTTGCACCTACTTCCACCAATGCCCAGATAGAAATTCCCAATGGAGAAACTGGATTGGGCAATATCGGACTTGCTGCGTCTTTCAGTCCAACTGAAAGTATTTCCGCGCCCTTTGGCATTGTGACCATTGAAATGTCTCGAATGTTTACAGAGAATCTCCAGATAGCTTTCATGCTTGACCTACTTTCTTAACCACAGTCTTGAGCGAAGCAGCTTTCGTGCTCAATACTTGTTTGACACCCGCCACGCTGGTCAGCTTACTGGTTTGGAAGGTTGAAGGGTCAAGTCCAGGGTGTTGTCCATTAAATGCTTTGCTGATAACTTCGTAGGGAGTTTCGTTTTCCCACGGCGCGGGGAACGGAAGGTATTTCGGCATACGAATTCCCTGTCGTTCATGATGCTTTGCGGTTACTAATTCATCACCTTCAGTAATTAAAACTCGAACAGGATTCCCACTCGAATCTTTAACGTATTCCCCATAAAAAATGAAATCTGTAATTGCCCTCATAACACTGAATGCTTGTCCACCCATAGTTGGAGTGATAATTTCATACTTTGACCCACTTGCTGAATTAATTGTTGATGTTTTACTGTGGCTTGTTATCCCAATACCGTATCCTGCGTTGGATGCCATGCAAATTTGTTCCGTGAATTCTTTCTTTAATTCTTTCCAACTTTTACCCCAATCTTCATCACCATCACTATCTTCTCCGGGATATGGTATTTTTCGGTCTTTACAGAACCAGTCCATACAACAATCATACGCTTTATCTCCAGTATCCAAGATTAAACTTTTGACTGTTCGTTCTTCTACCGGAATCTTTATTAACATAGCAACAGCAGCACGAAATGCTTCCCAACTGGGTTGAACATTGTTTTGAGAAAAGAATTCTCTGATTTCCAACGCTTTAGTTCCAGGTTCAAATGAAAAGAACATACTATCGGGCCATGTGGCGAATCCAGTTGTCTTGCCAAATCCTTCCCTAGCATAAATCATAAAAACGTACTGATTAATGTCAGTCACAGCAGTTTTCGGTTTTGTTGGAATAACATACTGAGGTGTAACTGGAACATTTCTACGAACGAGAGTTGGTACAGTTTTCTTCAACACGACTGCCATAGCACGACCTCCTAAAGAAAAGTAAAGTTAATCCTGTAATTCCCCGAACAATTCCCCGCTTTGGTCATATCCTGAAAAGCCATCATTTGCACATGCCGCGATATAGGAGCAGTTCCACTTCCCATAACAGGCATTCGGTTGGTTACGGAACGTAGCGTATGTCTTGTCCCCAGATACCCATTTCTCAAATTCTTGGAACTTGGGTAGCAGTTCTTCTTCTCGGAACTTCTTTATCTGACTGGCAGGGTACACTATTTCATAACGTCGGAAATAAAAATCTGGTCTAGCCATTGCATCTTCCACGACACGCTTGGTCAGGTCTTTGGGGCTATCCCAGTTCTTGAGTCCGGGTTTGCGTATCATGTCGTATTCAACACCCACCACAGGCTCACCGTATTCCTCTTCCGCAGCTACAATGTAATACTGATTCTGGAAATCGAAGTTGAGACATGCTTCCCTTGCTGCAAGGTTATCATCTCTGGAAAATGTCTTACGTTCGGTAAGCCACAGGCCATTGGATTTGGAAAACTTGAACAAACCATCCCTACGACCTCGCATACGATATCCGTGGAACTTTACGTCGAACACTTTCTCCAGAGCGACCCATGTTTTCATGGCATCGGATTTCTTCCATTTTTCTGTGTATGCCAGAAAACATCCTAACATCATTGCGATGTCTTCTTCTGTATCATTTGCATCTGCACCATCTTCCAGTTGTCCCTTGCGGTATTCTTTCGCGTAGTCATATGAAACATCTACGGGATCAGAACCTTCTGGTGCAAGATACCACGCTTCCAGCATACCGTGAAACAAACTTCCGAAGTCTATGGCGCGGTTTGACCCTCCACCAGTTACTTGGGTCCAACCATTGAGAAAGTTTGCCATACGGACACGACATCCATAGTAATTACAGAGCATACCCTGTGTCGCACCCTGTTCGATGGTGTAACCAGTGTGGAAGCGAGAGACTGGCTTAGGCTTTAGGATTGCTGGCATAATTTTATCTTCCAATTAAACAGTCAACGCATGAATAGTTGCGAGGATCCTCACCATCTACTTCTCTGGGTTTTGGTTCAATCCTCTGACCAGACATTACTCGAACAACAGCGTGTCTGAAACAGTACACCTTTTGGTAGTCTGATTCATCTTCGAAATAGATTTCTATATTTGGCATTGTCTAATCTCCTGAGAAACATCCCACTGGGCAACGGGTACTTCTAACTTGCGTCGTTGTGCATCTTCTACTAGATAAAAGTAGATTTCTGGAAGATACTCCTCTGGGCCATTTTCTTCCAGCGTTGCTATGCCACTTTCAACATCATCAATAGCCATTTCTCCTTGTAACATCCCCAGAACACTGTATCCAGAACGAAGTGAATTATGGTAGTTATTCCACACTTTGAGTTGTATCATAGCAATAGTACGAAGTATGTGAGAATCTTCCATATCACAGATACGAATGTGTTTGCCATTTCGCATTATCCAGTGTTTGGTGACTTTCATGCTTTAGCCACTTTCCGAATTCTAGACTTACTCTGAATACTTTGGAACACGTCCATCAATTGTCGAACAAACGTGAGAAATACAGGACTGCTTTCACCACCAGATTTTAGTATGTACGATGGATGATAGATAGAAACTCCATTGGGAAATGCTTCCTTGCAATACTTCATTGGCACTTTTCCCAGAAACACTACTCGCTTGGGTTGAACTATCTGGTGTATTCGTTTGAGTAATGGCCAACAGGCTAAAAATTCTTCCTCTGATGGTTCTCGATTGAAACCATTTGTTGAATCAGTAGGACGACATGCCACGGAATTCGCTATAAAATATCTGGGGAACTCTGATAGATGCAGTTCGTTCTGACAGTAGATAATGCCCTTGTCTAAGATTCTACCTGCTGGTCCACAAAACGGCTGACCAAATAAATTCTCGGTTTTCCCCGGTCCTTCACCTATGAAAAGTATGTCAGCAGGCCAGACCCCACGCCCTATGACTACATTTTTTCTCCAATGATGGAGTCCACATTTAGTGCAGGATAACCACGGAACCAATTCAGAAGGGTAGTTTAGTATAGACATCATAATTTACCCATGCTCCGGACAGTTTGGATTATTACAAAGTGGAGACTTTGTGATTTTAGCTTTCTTCGATTGACATTGTGGACATTTCTGGATTGCTTCTTCAGTAGCAAAACAAGCGTTGGCAGCTTCAAAATCTTCCTTATCTTGGTCTGATGCCCATTCTTTGGTAAATGGGTCATATAAACAATTCCCGATAGCGTATTCCATTGGGTCATCATGACCACAATGCAGACAGTATGCTCCAGGCCATCCCGACCAATGGTGTTCCATTATGATAGATTTCTTAGCGTCTGGTAGTTCATTCATCACAGCATCCTATTCGCAGCTAAACCCATTCCGATGGAATCACATGCGTGATTGGGGACTTTATTTTCTGGAAACGTATCTGGGTAGTGTTTGAGAACCCTCTGCTCTATCACCGTCTTAGGGAGATTCCCTTTCCATTCCTGTGGACTAACTAACGCTATTGGTACATACCCATGTTGAGCTATGCGCCCAAACCCACCTATGATATATGTAAGTTTGAACAAATCTCCGGTTTCCGCGCTTGCATAACTTAGTCCACTTCCAGACCACAATGCGGGAAACTCCATTACGATTAACCTCAATGGTCTTTCCATGAGATATGTCTCAAAGTTGTTCCAGATACTATCACACTTTTCAGTCCAGTCCAAAGATGCTTTCGCTTTGAGAACTTTGTATTGAAGAATCTGTGGATGCGTACTGGGTATCCTATCAAACGTAGCCAATCCGGTTCCGCTTACACCGGGGTCTACGAAGAGCACGTTAGTAACTGGGCGTGTGAACAGCTTGTCTATGTTCACTTTCTGCTCCGATAAGCGTTCCAGATTAACTTACGGACTTCTTTCGGAAATTTGGCAATAGCTTTTGTCATAAAAATCTTACGACCGGTTTCCTTACAGTAGTGGTCTTTCAAAGAACAGTAAGCTACTCCAGTAATAAGCGGCATCCATTCACAGTTATCGGTGGATTCTTCTATAGTGCATAGAGTTTGTTTGTCTTCTAAGTAATCCAAGTAGTCATGATCCCAAGATACTCGGTACGATTTGTTGTTAATGTGGACAATCATGACGCTCTCCTTTTCATAGCCAATTCCTTTAATCGCGTCGCCATGTTCGAATTGCTGCGCTTTTCGGCTAGGGCTTCATGCACATCCTCGTCAACAGTATTCTTAGCCATGAGGAAGATATGCAACAGGGAAGTGTCTTTATCGGCTTTGATGATTCTATCCTTGCTTTGGTCACTATGCAATCTTGAATCGGGTTCACCATAGTAAATAGCCGTATCGCAACAGGACAGGTCTAACCCCTGTCCACCATCACCTACTGCAACTTGAATCAGAAGCACCCTGTAATTCTTCAATCTGAACTGACGTGTTATTTCCATTCGCTGTTGTACTTCAACACCACCCCAGATAACAGCGCATGAGATTTTTGCTTCACGCAACTGGTGTTCACACTCGAACAAAGGTGGGTTGAATGGGAACCAAACCACGACTTGTTCACCAGCCAATTCCCCAGTAAGTAGTTCTTTCAATTCTTGAACCTTAGCGTCCCAAACCAACTTATCTTCGCAGAATCCACAACAAAGTTGTCTCAGCCATGTGTGTTTGGTTATAGCCCACTTGGTTGAAACGGTATCTGAAATGGCATATTCGTTCTCTATCTTGTCGTATAGTTCTCGGATATGCTTGGGCATTTCAATAACCCGCTTTTCTGGGACAACGTGCTTTTCCACTCCAGCATCAGTACGCTTCAAGATATAACACCTTTTCTTCAATGCTACATTGATAAGAGATAATGTTCCTGGTTTTGGAACCCATCCAAATCCAAATGGTTCCGGCTCGAAGTATTTGGCTCGGAAATCCCAATAGTTCTTGCAGCCAAGAAACCCACCATCAAGGAAAGCCATTTGAGACCAGAATTCCAAATGTGATTCAGGATTGGGTGTTCCAGTAAGTATGATTCTATGTGGAACGTCTCTAAAGTTCTTAAGAAAGAACTTTGTGATTTTTGCTTGGGGATTGCGAATACAGGTACTTTCATCAACACACACCACGTCCCAATTGATGTAACTGGGGTCTGCAATTTCTGGGAGATACTTCCAACCCTCTTTGTTGATAAGAAACCAGTTGGCATCATTATCTCCAAGAACCTCTAACCTTTCAGCCCGACTACCAGTAAGGTAATTCGGACGTATTCCTTCTAACTTCAAGTCATCGGACCAACCCAAGAACGCACTACTGGGGCAAACGACCAACACTTTGATACCTTGTCGTTTGCTGAGTGGCTTATAAAGAGCCACCCTGCGAATAACTACTAGATTCTTCCCGAGACGCATCTCCATGAACAACGCGAAATGGCGATGTGTTCTGGTGTACGGAAATGTATTGAACTGATGCAGCCAGCATCTACGCTTCATTACAGAATATCTTTCTAAGTTTCTCACCAAGTTTAGTTCTTATAGGAATGTTTTGGAGATTCAGTTTAGTGCTGACTAATCTCCCAGTAACAGTATAGTTCTTTTTATGAGACTTTTTGTTTATCATGTTACTCAGTCTCACTAGGAATACTCTCGCGAACTTCCATTTCCAATTTCTTTTCTTCTTGTTCCATGGAAAGAATGTCACCCAAACCATTATGCTTTCCTGGGAAGTATTTCTCCAGATAGTCGAGAACACACTTCTCGGAACACAATTTCACCTTTGGCTCCTGCTTCACGTGAATCGGCTCACCACGACCACTTGCCAAGCACCGACCACACCTAAAATGCTCAAGCCTCATCTTCGTCTCCTTCTGAATTGTCTGATTCTTCGGACTCGGATTCGAGCCTATCTTTGAGTCTGGCAACTTCTGCCATTGCTTCTTCCAGACTAGGTTGCAGTTTTTCTTCAACAAACTGCGGATACCAGTCATGCACGACTTTACGATATTGTTTGATTTTTTCTTCTGGTTGTTCAACATCTTTTACACTCCCACGATTCAACTTACCACGCCATCTAGATATCTGACTTAAATCCCGAAACTTCGATGCCATAGGTTCGGATTGAAAAATGAGCTTTTGTAATTCTTCGTCACAGAACTGCTTGATATTGTTTTCCAAAAGCAACTTAATTAGAAGCTTTCTAGCGTTACGGTTTGCTTCCCGTTTTTGAGACATGATTTCAGAAACTTGACTTTCTTCATGTCCGTAAAATAATTCGTGTTCTTCTTCTGTTTCAGCTTCATAAACCAATTTCATCGTATTAAACGTATCTGGGTGAAAGCCCTGCAAAGTTGTTCCCAATGTCATAGCTGCTCGATAATCTTGCATGAATTTCGCTGACAAGAGATTCACTACACCAGTTTCCTCAAACCCATCATGTTGTAACTTGAGCATGATTCGACTATGTACCAAAACAAGAGGCGTATTGTGGTCTAAGTTTTCTCCAAACAGAGTATAGTGCATTTTTCTCTGAAAGTGAAACAAGGCCACAATGTCCTGTTTGGCTAGTTCATTGCAAGTTTGCATATAGTCATTCACGTCTCTCCACGCTTCCGGAGGAGCAGTTTTGTTCTTCGGAACTAAAATTGCTGGCATTATTTCACCAATACTGTATAAATACCCAATGCGGTCAATGCTTTGACTATCTTTTCATCATCGTCGTAGAAAACTTCTAGTTTTAGTTCCTGACACCAGAAAGCCTTATGTTCAATCATAGACTCTCTGGTCTTAGGAAGTTCTTTTGGACGCAAGTAAATACCAGTTGGATGCAATTCCTTACTGACTAACCATTTAACAGTATAGGGCAGGTACTTTTCAGAACGTCCACTGATAACGCACCACTCTCCCAGAGGGTCGGTACGCTTTCTGGCGGTGAGATAATGCTGAATGAGGTTCAGTTCAAACTCTTTGCGCTCTTCACCAGTTTGTTTGAAATAAGGTTTGGGCCTTGCTGGTGAAGGGTCACAAATAACACCGTCCATATCATAACCGACCATGTTATTTCCTTCTTAGTCCATCTTCCATTTTGGTTGCATACAGTTCCGCTTCGTCTATGAGTTCTTCCACAACTTCCTCTTCTATTCCATGGTCAATCATCATTTCTTGTATTTCATATAGAACTTCACAAATCAATCTGTGACCATGTTCTGCTCGGAACTGTGCTGCTATGATAGGGTCGGGCGCTTCCATGTTATCCCTTAGGTGGTCTAAACCGCAAATCCCAGTTGGTTTTTTCAGTTTGCTTTACAACGAAGAATCCGGGGTATTTCTTGGTAAGGTACTGACACGCAGCTTGTTCCATTGCTGGTGTTCGGTATCCCTGACAACCACCAGACATTTTGTGGTAGTCAGACTCTCTCCAGAGATAGTCCAAACGCAAAGAACCCCATCCTTTGCTGACAACAAGTGCATTGATACCCATGCCATTCTTGATTTGGCAGACTTCATCGTAGCGGAGGTCTGGACGAATTTTTATGGCTATGAGAACCGTATCTATGAATTTGGAAATCTTGAATTGTTTTCCATCGTGATTAAGTGGATTGCTGGTATGAGGGCCGACCAGATGATATTTCTGCTTGTCTGCCTTTTCAATCCATCCAATAAATTCAGCCAACCAATCTGCTGGTTCCATTTTTACAGACTTGGCCTTCTTGGTTTCAGCGTTCCAAGTAAACTTGCCAACTTTCTTAATGTCATCGTCCATCAAAATGACCCAAGACCCTACTGGGTATCGGTTGAGTATGGAATTACGAATAGCAGCGAGATTGGTTAGGTTGTGGACTCCAAATACTTTCTCGGGAAGATTTTGAGAATATTCAGTATATTCGGATTCATGGACGTATAAGATAGCTTGTGGAAACAGGTTCCATGTTGTCCCTAATTGGGACCGACCACGGCTTGGAATAATAATTGGAATGTTCATCAGACGTCCTCATAGTGTATTTTATCCAGAAACGCCTGTTGTTTGGTGGGAGACAATTGCCGGAACATTGTTTCGATTATTTCTGCAATGGGGTGTGCTTCACTATACTGATATCCAAACAACATCCATGCAGCTTCGTGAAGTTCATGAACCAGTATTGCATTCCACTGGCTCTTGAAGATATTGCCATCAATCCAGATTTCTCCATCCGGGATGAATGAATATCGTTTGAAGTTACCACCTTCGCAGAATGGCGGATTTTCCAGTTTCACCACCCCACCATCCACAATGAACACTTTGAGAGTCACCACGACAGTAGTGGTGGGAATCCCAATTTTAATATCTCGGTAGAATGTTTTCCACTTTGGAGTTTTCATTGTTTAGCCATTTCTTTATTTCCAATGGTTTGTATATCAGACATCAATTTTTTGACATTTTCACGATGCTGAATGGGAACTCCAATAAAAATTTCGTCGTTAATCAAGATTGGCTCCCAATCATATGCTCCGTCACTGTTATCCCACTTTTGTATTCTAACAAATTTATCGATAATAGGATGTATTTTTTTATGTTTCATTCGCATAATAGACCAAGCCCACTCCCCACCACCGGGAGAAAAGACCGATGTATCTTCAGCAATGTTAGTTAGATTGATTGGAGGATGGAACCATTGATGCCTATTTGCCAATTTCACAGGGTCAAAGCCATAGTTTTCAGGGGGAATTCTGAGAAGTTGAAATAGAAAGTAGACAAAGAAACATTTTTCACATCTGTAGCACCATCTGTTAATAGCAGTTTCACAGGAAGAAATCATTTTTGACTCTGGATAGTATTTTCTATGTAGAGTAAGCCAAGTGAATGATACACTTAAATTAGGTGCTGGATTCCATACAGACATAGGCCAATTACAGGATGATAACATTTTAGACATTATTTGGTGAAACTGAAAATGCTGTTCATAGTTAGCACAATCTGGTATGTTTTGTCCTAGGTATTCTGTTAATTGGTGGGATTCTTCACCTGGACAGATATTTCTGACTCTAAATCTAGAACCAATAAATGCTGTCATTGGCAACATTGTCATTGTACGGACAGGACCATATAATCTATGCACAAATGAATTTTTGTCTCCATATGATTCAAAACGTATAGACTTTAAATTCTCTGGAACAGTATTTAATGTTTTAGAGATAACTGCATCAGTAATTTTTTTCATGTGAGTTACGGTATTATAAACATAAATTGGTTTGACATTCAAATTCTGAGCATTTTCTTCTACCAGCTTCTGACCCCCACGATTCCATGCAATAGAAGAACGAGTAGCAGTAAATGGAATCGGGTCTTCACCAAGTGAACGCAAAAGACAGTGAGTTAACATACTATCCGACCCACCAGAAAAATAAGCTAGTGTATTTTTTGGGATAAGAATACTAGAACGTCCTAGAAGATTAAACTTTGGAATTGGTCTGATATTCCAGGATATTGAAACTTCTTGAAATGGTTTATCCAAAAGGTGGGATATTGAGTTAGAAATCAGTTGAACTAATTCAACAAAAGCATCTTGAGTGTCTTTTTGAACAATCCCAGTTATTTCTAACTGTGAATTGGTTGGTTGGTAAGCTAAAAGATTTGCAACGGTGGGAGCTACTAGAAGAAACAGTCTAGGTTCATCTTGGTGGGAGAACTGGAACCACTTGGGGAACCTGAACAAAAACTTTTGGGAGTATCCACAGGTTGTTACTCCGAAGGTGAACAGATTGCCTTCGCACTGTAGATATTCTACTTTGACGTGCATGATGTTTCCCAAAATAGAGCGTAGATATTATTCTACGCTGAAATGTTTACTTCCAGGCTTCTACACCCTTTACGGTGGAACGACAGCCAAACCCAGGAAGTTCCCTTTTCTGGAGTTCAGCTTCTGATGCTCTCAATTCGCCCTCACGAATCTTCCGGTCGTGTACGTCTTTAATCTCGGCTTGAATGTCTGCCCAAGTAATCATGCGAATTCTCCCAAAAGAAATCCAATGCAAATAAACCAGTGAAGTAATTTCTACTCCACAGGTTTCTTTAGGTCATTGTTTGTTTACTGCATCCCAACCT
>Ga0153880_1335197_pt1 | contig 25069 bp, 33 predicted proteins | sample AM7aRNAsmRNA_FD_105227 | JGI IMG/M metagenome (GOLD analysis project Ga0153880, IMG submission 105227) | Metatranscriptome of freshwater microbial communities from Lake Alinen Mustajärvi, Finland - AM7a metatranscriptome (Metagenome... | ecosystem: Environmental > Aquatic > Freshwater > Lake ... | reverse complement strand
GACAGTGGTCATATGGACGTAATGGTAACGAAGAATGGTCGAAGCGTCAAGGCAAAAAAATGGGGACACAAAACTTTCCCGCGGAAAGTATTGTGTCCCCAGATTCACTCAGCCAACTCACGTCCTACGGAAGCTCTTTCCGGCGCTGCATCTCCAGCTTCAGGCCGAGGCCGCGGACTTCGTTCATCAGCACCTCGAAGGAAACCGGGGTGCCCGCTTCAAGGACGTTGCTGCCCTTGACCATGGACTCATAAATCTTCGCGCGGCCCTCGATGTCGTCGCTCTTGACGGTGAGCAGTTCCTGCAGGGCATAGGCGGCGCCGTACGCCTCCATGGCCCACACTTCCATTTCGCCGAAGCGCTGACCGCCGGAACGCGCCTTGCCGCCGAGCGGCTGCTGCGTGACGAGCGAGTACGGCCCCGTCGCGCGCGCGTGGACCTTGTCGTCCACCAGGTGGTCCAGCTTCATCATGTACAGGTAGCCCACGGTGACCTTCTGCTCGAAGGGCTCGCCGGTGCGGCCGTCGTACAGTTGCGCCTTGCCATCCTCGGGCAGCCCCGCTTCATGCAGGGTGTTGCGGATATCCTCCTCGTTGGCCCCGTTGAAGACCGGGGTGACGACGCGGAAGCCCAGCGTCCTGGCGGCCCAGGCCAGGTGCGTTTCGAGGATCTGCCCGACGTTCATGCGGCTGGGTACGCCCAGCGGATTGAGCACCACCTGCACCGGGGTGCCGTCGGCCTGGTAAGGCATGTCCTCCACCGGCAGGATGCGGGCGATGACGCCCTTGTTCCCGTGGCGGCCGGCCATCTTGTCACCCACCGACAGGGTGCGCTTGGTGCAGACGTAGACCTTGACCATTCCCAGCACGCCGCTGGGGAGCAGGTCGTCGGCCTGGGAGGGGTCGATCCCCAGCGCGTCGCGCTCATCCTTGAGGTGGTCGAGCTGCTTGCGGGCGTCTTCGGAAATCTTGAGAACTTTTTCGCGCGTGGCGGCCGTCGGGGCGGCCACTTCGGAGGCGTCGAACTGCTCCTCGTACTGGAGCACTTCGCGAACGGTCGCGTGAGAGCGCAGAGAAAGGTCCTGGCCGGTATCGGCGTGGCGCAGCTTGTTGCCGGCGGTCTTCGTGATCTCGGCGAGCAGGTCGCGAATGATCTGAGCCATCTGCCGTTCGAGTTTGTCCACCTGCTTCTTGCGGGCGGCGGCGGCTTCGTGCTGGCTCTTGGAGGCGGCTCCCTTGCGGCTGAACTTCTCGGTGGCGATGATGACGCCTTCCAGGCCCGCGGGGGCTTCGAGCGATTCGTTCTTCACGTCTTCGCTGGCCTGCCCGAAGATGGCGATGAGCAGCTTCTCTTCCGGGGTCAGTTCGGTCTTGGACTTCGGGGAGACCTTGCCCACGAGGATGTCCCCCGGGCGGACGTGCGTGCCGACGCGGACGATGCCTTCATCATCCAGGTTGGCCAGCGCGCGCTGCGGGACGTTCGGAATATCGCGGGTGAACTCCTCCTTGCCCAGCTTCGTCTCGCGGCATTCGATTTCGAATTCCTGGATGTGCAGCGAGGTGAACTTGTCCTGCTGGACGAGCTCCTCGCTGATCAGGATGGCGTCTTCGAAGTTGTAACCGTCCCAGGGCATGAAGGCCACCAGGATGTTGCGGCCCAGAGCGAGCTCGCCCTGGGCCGTCCCGGCGCCGTCGGCGATGATATCCCCCTTCTTCACTTTCTGCCCCAGCTTGACGATCGGCCGCTGGTTCAGGCAGGTCTTCTCGTTAAGGCCCATGAACTTCTTGAGCCGGTACAGCTTCTCGGCGATGACGATCTTCCCCGCGTCCACGTCGGTCACTACGCCGCTTTCTTCGCAGCGCACGACCATGCTGGAGTCGCGGGTGACTTCCGGCTCCATGCCGGTGCTGATGATGGCGGCCTCGGTGACCAGAAGCGGGACGGCCTGCTTCTGCATGTTGGAGCCCATCAGCGCGCGGTTGGCGTCGTTGTGTTCGAGGAACGGGATGAGGCTGGCCGAGACGCCCAGCAACTGGTTGGGCGCCACGTCGGCAAACTCGACGATCTTCGGGTCGGCTTCCTGGAAGTCGCCGTTGCGGCGGGCAATGACGCTGGCATCGACGATCTTGCCGCTGCGCGCGAGGCGCAGGTCGGCCGGGCCCATCCAGCGGTCGATTTCCTCATCGGCGCGCAGGCTGACCACGTCGTCGGTGATCACGCCACCCTTGACGCGGCGGTACGGCGTGACGATGAAGCCGTAGTCATCCACGCCGGCATAGATGCCCAGCGAGGTGATCAAGCCGATGTTGGCGCCTTCAGGCGTCTCAATCGGGCAGATGCGGCCGTAGTGGCTGATGTGCACGTCGCGCACTTCGAAGCCGGCGCGCTTGCGGTTCAAGCCGCCTGGGCCGAGGGCCGACAGCTTGCGTTCGTGCGTCAACTGGTGCAGCGGGTTGGTCTGCTCGACCACCTGCGACAGTTCGCTGCGCCCGAAGAAGAACTCGATGGCGGCGGAGATGGTCTTCGAGTTGACCAGCATCCGCGGGGTGAGGTCCCCGATTTCGCCCATGCCCATGCGTTCCTGCACGGTGCGCCGAAGCTTGAGGAACCCCTTGCGCAACTCGTCGCCGGCCAGTTCGTCGATGGTGCGCAGGCGGCGGTTGCCGAGGTGGTCGATATCATCCACGTGCCCTTCGTTGCGGCGCAGGCGCAGGATGTAGCGCACGCTGTTGACGATGTCGAGCGCATCGAGCATCATCCGGTCCGCGGAGACGTTCTGGTCGAACTTGCGGTTCAGGCGGAAGCGCCCCACCGAGCCGAGGCGATACCTCTCGGGATCCAGGAAGCGCTCCTGGAAAAGTTCCTTGGCGCGGTCGAGGCTGGGCGGGTTGCCCGGGCGCAGGCGGCTGTAAATCTGCAGCAGCGCCTCCTCGTGCGTTTTGGCGGTGTCCTCGTTCAGGGTGTTGAGCATCAGCGCGTCGTCCATCTTGGTGATGAGGCGAATGCGCTTGCGGTCCAGCGCGATGATACGCGGGATGAGGTCGTCGGTGATCTGCTGCCCGGCCGTGACGACCAGCTCGCCGGTCGTGCGGTCCACGACGTCTTCGGCGCTGTAGCGATGGCGCAGTTTGCTGCCGCCTCGCTGGGGGATTTCCTCGAACTCCGTTTCGTAGAAGAGCTTGATGATGTCCGCGTTGGTGTTGTACTCGGCGGACATGGCGCGGATGAAGCAGGTGATCGGGAAGCGGCCGCTCTGGTCCACGCGGATGTAGAGGACGTCTTTGCGGCTGACGTCCACTTCGATCCAGCTTCCGCGCTCCGGGATGATGCGGCAGGAGTGCAGGCGCTTTTCGGTGGTGCGGGTGTCTTCCTGGAAGTCCACGCCGGGGCTGCGGTGCAACTGCGCGACGATCACGCGGTGCGCGCCGTTGACGATGAATTCTCCGCCGCCCAGCATGATGGGGACGTCCCCGAGGTACACGTCTTCCTGAATGGATCCTTCCGGCTTGACGATGCGCAGGCGGGCGCGCAGCGGACGCCCGTAGGTCAGCCGCAGCCGGCGGCAGTCCTCGGGGCTGTAGCGCGGCCGGCCCAACTCGTAGCAGATGTAGTCGAGCGAAAGCTTCCCGTCGTAGCTTTTGATCGGGAACATTTCGCGGAAGAGCGCTTCCAGGCCGACGTTCTTCCGGCTCTTGGCCGCGGCCGATTCCTGGAGGAACCGGGCGTAAGAGCGCGTCTGAACTTCGACGAGGTTCGGCACGGGGACAATATTCTTCGTGCGAGAGAAATCGCGAGTCTGCATCCGATTGGCTCCTCATAACGTCAAATGGGGACGGACCAATGGGCAATCCCCGCTTGCCCATTGCCCATCAACTTCGTTCCGCTCCGGCGCATGACACCGCCGTGAGAGCGTGCATGCGCCCGATCGTCAGCCGGCCTTTTCCGCCGTCGCCGGTTCCGCCACCTTGGCCTCGCCCACGAGTTCCATGATGACCTGAGGAGCATTGTCCCCCAGGCGGTTCTCGCTGCTGGCCAAGCGCAGGATGCGCACGTACCCGCCCGGACGGTCCTTGTACTGAGGAGCGATCTCCTTGAAGAGCCGTCGCGCGATGAACTTGTCGTCCAGCATGGAGAGAACCAAACGGAAGTTGGTGAGGCTCCCCTCGCGAGCCAGCGTAATCAGCTTCTCGGCGAAGCTGCGGCACTCTTTAGCCTTGGCCGGGGTGGTGCGAATGCGCCCCAGCAGGAAGAGGTTGCTGACCAGATTGCGGCGCATCGCTTCGCGATGGGCCGAGGTGCGCTTGAGATGACGTCCACGCCTGCGGTGCCGCATTACTACTCCTCCTTGGCCGGGGGTGGCTGAGGCACGGTGACGCCTTCGACTTGCATGCCGAGGGTCAATCCCAGCTCTCCCAGTTTCTTCTTCACTTCTTCAAACGAGGTGCGACCGAAGTTCCGCACCTGCATCAGGCGCTCTTCGGTATATCCGACCAGGTCGCCGACGACCCGGATGTTCTCGCTTTCGAGGCAGTGCGAGGAGCGCACGCTGAGCTCCAGTTCGCTGATAGGCAGGGCCAGCTTGGCGCTGAGGTCTTCCGCCAGGACGGGGCGGATCGGCGACAGGCTGCCGGCCGCTTCGGGCTCCTGCACTTCGGCGCCCAGTTCGACCTGCTGGACGAACGGGTTGAGGTGCTTGCGGAGGATCTTGGCCGATTCGACCAGGGCAAGGTCCGGCACCACGGTGCCATCGGTCCAGATTTCCAGGACGAGACGGTCGTAATTGGTGCGCTGACCCACGCGCGTGTCCTCGGTGCGATAGCGGACACGTATGACCGGGCTGAACACGCTGTCCACCGGAACGCGGCCGATCTCCTGGCCTTCCTTCTCGTTCTCCTCGGCGGTGCGGTATCCGCGTCCCTTCTCGGCGGTCATTTCGCACACGAAGCTGGCAGCTTTCGTGAGGGTGGCCAGGTGAAGGTCCTTGTTGGCCACTTCCACGTCCGCTTCGCACTGGATATCCGCGCCGGTGACGTCTCCCTTGCGCTTGACGTCGATGCGCAGGATGGCGGGCCGGTCGCTGGTGATCTTGACGCGCAACTGCTTGAGGTTCAGGATGACCTCGGCCACGTCCTCGAGGACGCCGTCGATCGTGCTGAATTCGTGCAGGACGTTCTCGAAGCGCACCGTCGTGATGGCGGCGCCTTCCAGCGACCCCAGCAGCACGCGCCGGAGGCTGTTCCCAATGGTGGAACCGAAGCCGCGTTCAAACGGCTCGATATTGAACTTTGCGTAGTTATGGGTCTTGGTTGCCTCCTCGCAGACGACCTTCGTCGGCAGCTCAAAACCTCTCCATCGAATCCGCATAGACACTCCTCCCGTTCTAAAGGGCAAGGCGCGAGGTCACATCCCTTACCGCGAGCAAATTTCCACGATAAGCTGAGGCTCGAACCCTTCGGCCAACTCGCCCGGCTTCGGCAATGAAATCACGCGCACTTCGATAGGGTCCGGCTGCACCTCCAGCCAGGAAGGAACGGCACGCCCCTGATTGTAGTCGCGGTTCGCTTTGAACAGGCTGATGATCCGCTCCACCGGGCGGGGCTTGAGCACGTCGGTCCCCTTCACCAGGTAGCTGGAGCGGTTGCAGCGTTCGCCGTTGACCCAGACGAGTCCGTGGGCGATGATCTGGCGAGCCTGGCGGCGCGATGTGGCCAGCCCGGCGCGGTACAGAACGTTGTCCAGCCGGCGTTCGAGCAACTGGAACAAGCTCTCGCCCGTGTTGCCCGGAAGGCGCTCGGCCATCCGGAACAGGCGGCGGAACTGCGCCTCGCGCAGGCCGAACGTCCGCTTGCAGCGCTGCTTCTCGCGGAAGCGCACGGCATATTCGCTGATTTTGCCGCGGCGGAACGGGTGCATCCCGGGCGGATAGTCCCGCCGCTGGAAAGCGCACTTCGGGCTTTCGCAACGCGGACCTTTGAGGAACAGCTTGGTGCCTTCCCGGCGGCACAGTTCGCACTTTGAGATGTTCTGTTGCTTCGGCATTCCTGTTTCCTTACTGTCGGGTCGTCATGACCGGCTCAGACACGCCGCTTCTTGCGCGGACGGCAGCCATCGTGCGGCAAAGGTGTCACGTCTTCGATGCTGCGCACGGCAATCCCCGCCGCCTGGAGCCCGGTGACGGCGGACTCCCGCCCGGAACCGGGGCCTTTAACCTTCACTTCCACCTCGCGTACGCCGAGTTTCTTGGCTTTGTCGGCCACCTGCTCGGCCGCTTTCTGGGCCGCAAACGGCGTACTCTTGCGCGAGCCCTTGAATCCCCCCGTGCCCGCACTGTCCCAGCAGAGCACCTCGCCGGCAGGATCGGTGATGGTGATGATGGTGTTGTTGAAGGTCGCCTTGATGTGCGCGACCGCCTTCGTAATCGTCCGACGTACTTTCTTTCGAGCCTTAGCCACCGGCCACTCTCCTTTTCACTGCCGCGCGTTAGCCCTGAGCGAGCGCCGCGTCGGCGGCGCGAGTCGAAGGGTTAGGTGCGCATCTCCTTGACGCCCTTCTTCCCGGCCACGGTCTTGCGCGGGCCTTTGCGGGTACGGGCGTTGGTACGAGTCCTCTGGCCGCGCACGGGCAGCCCGACGCGGTGACGAATCCCACGATAGCAGCGAATTTCCTTCAGGCGCGCGATGTTCTGCGCTTCCTGACGGCGCAACTGCCCCTCGGTCATATAATGGTCTTCGATGTACGCGCCGAGGCGGCTCAACTCGTCCTCGGTCAGTTGCTTGGCGCGCTTCTCCGGGTCCACGCCGGTGGCCCCAAGCACGTCCAGCGCATTCTTCGGCCCGATGCCGTAGATGTAGCGCAACGCAACTGCGATCTTCTTGTCGGCCGGAATGTCAACACCAGCAATCCTAGGCATTTATCCTTCTCCTATCCCTGCCGCTGCTTGTGGCGCGGGTTCTTGCAGATGACGCGCACGACGCGCTTGCGCCGCACGATCTTGCAGCTTTCACATATTCTTCGGACTGACGCGCGAACCTTCACCGCACCCTCCCTGGCAGAGCCTAAGCTTCTCAGCTTCTGTAAACGATGCGTCCGCGGCCCAGGTCGTACGGGGAGATCTCCACCGTCACCTTGTCCCCAGGCAGTATGCGGATCCAGTTCATCCGCATTCTCCCGGAAACGTGGGCCAGGACCATGTGTCCGTTATCCAGCACAACTTTGAACATGGCGTTCGGAAGCGCTTCTTTCACAACGGCTTCGACTCGGATCGATTCTTCCTTCGCCATAACTCTACGTTCTCTCCAGCGTCAGGATGTCCGGACCGTTCTTCGTGATCGCCACCGTATGCTCGAAGTGCGCCGACAGCGACCTGTCACGGGTTACCACGGTCCACCCGTTGCTCAGCACTTCCACATCGGCCTTGCCGGCGTTGATCATCGGCTCGATCGCCAGCACGGTTCCTTCCGGCAGCGCCACATCTCCCATGGCGCGGGTGAAGAAGTTCGGAACTTGCGGTTCCTCATGCATCTCCCGCCCGATCCCATGGCCGGTGTACTTGCGGACCACCGAGTAGCCGCGCGCTTCGACGAACTCCTGGATCGCCCGGCACAACGTCCCCAGGCGCATCCCCGGCTCCAGCGTCGCAATCCCGGCGTCCAGCGCTTCGCGACACGCATCCGACAGCGCCCGCGCCTCCGGACTGATCCGCCCCACCGGCACGGTCACGGCCGCGTCGCCGCAGTACCCGTTCAGCCGCACGCCCACGTCCACGCTGAGGAGGTCTCCCTCCTTCAACGCCCGCGGCCCGGGAATACCGTGCACCACTTCCTCGTTGACGCTGGTGCACAGGCTCTTGGGGTACCCGCGGTACCCTTTGAAAAGCGGCGTCCCGCCGCGCTTGCAGATCAGCGCCTCCGCTTCCCGGTCCAGATCTTCAGTTGTCAAACCCGGCGCGGCGGTCCGACCGCACATCGCCAGAACCTCGGCGACGATCCGCCCCGCTTCGCGCATGCATTCGATTTCGCGCGACGAGCGCCGGACGATCACCGACCGCTCCCTGACAGCTTCTCCAGCGCCTTCAGCACGGCGGCTGTCACTTCATCGGGAGCGCGGTTCGCATCAACGGTTATCAGCAGCCGCCGCGCCCGGTACTCACCGATCAGCGCCTCGGTCTGCCGTCCGTACACACTCAAGCGTTCGCGGATCGTCTCCGCCTTGTCGTCGCTGCGCTGGTACAGTTCGCCGGCGCACCGGTCGCATACGCCCGGCTTGGCCGGCGGCATGTACTTCACGTGGTACCCGGCGCTGCATCCCTTGCATATGCGCCGCCCGCTGAGACGCTCGATGGCCGTCTCCTCGGTCACGTCAAAGTACATCACCCCGTCCAGCTTCTTCCCAGCCTTCAGCAGCAATCCATCCAGCGCTTTGGCCTGCCCGACGGTGCGAGGATAGCCGTCGAACATCACGCCACCCGCGCAATCCGGCTGCGCGATGCGCTCGGCCACCATCGCCGTCGTCAATTCGTCAGGCACCAACTGCCCGGAGTCCAGGTACTTCTTCACTTGGCGGCCCAGAGCGGTCTGGTTCGCCAGGGCGGCGCGGAACAGGTCCCCCGTCGAAACGTGGGTCAGCCCGTAACGCTCCTGAATTTTCTTGGCCTGCGTGCCCTTTCCGGCGCCAGGCGGGCCCAGCAGTACCAGGTTCAAAATCGCCTCCGCGTCCCGCGCGTGAATCCTTCATAGTGGCGAACCAGCAATTGCGCCTCGACTTTCTTGACCAGGTCGAGCGCAACGCCGACCGCGATCAGGATGCTGGTGCCGCCGAAGAATTGCGTCACCTGCCAAGGCAACCCCAGCGCGCGCTGCATCAGCGAAGGGATGATCGCGATGAGCGCCAGCGAGGCGGCTCCAGGCAACGTGATGCGCGTCATGACCCGCTCCAGGTATTCCGCAGTGCGGCGGCCCGGTCGGATGCCCGGGATGAACGACCCGTGCTCCTGCAGGTTCTTGGCCATGTCGGTCGGATTGAACGTAATTGCCGTCCAGAAGTAGCAGAAGAAGAAAATCAACGCAACATACAGGGCCGTGTAGGTGAAGCTGGCCCTGCTGAGCGTGGTGTTGAAGACGTGCGCGATGGCATACACGGTGGTGTTCGCCCACGGGCCGCCCTGGTCGGTGCGCTGTTCGAGGAACTGAAAGCCGACGGCCGGGAACATGAGCAGCGACTGGGCGAAGATGATGGGGATCACGTTCGCCGCGTTGACCTGGATGGGCAGATAGTGCTTCATGCCGCCAAACACGCGCCGTCCGCGCATTTGCTTGGCCTGCTGGAACGGGATGCGCCGCTGGCCCTGCGTGATGTAGATGATCGCCAGCACGACGAAGACGAAGGAGGCAAGCAACGCGAGCACGCCGATGACTCCAAATCGCCCCTCGGCTTTGCCGGTGAGCCCGAAGTCGAAACTCGTTCCCATCACATCGTAGATGGCGAAGGGCAAGCGGGCGATGATGTTGGTCATGATGATCAGCGACACGCCGTTGCCGATTCCGTATTCGTCAATCTGCTCGCCGATCCACATGAGCATCATGGTGCCGACCGTCAGCAACAAGCCGGCCATCACCAGCATTCCCAGGCCGAAGTCCGGGAAGATCTGCGCGTTCATATTGCCGCCGACGGTGCGGATGATCATCATTCCCTGGAAGAAGCAGAGCAGCACGGTGGCATAGCGGGTCCACTGGTGGATCTTCTTGCGCCCCGCCTCCCCTTCCTCGCTGATCTTCTTGAACGCCGGGATGACCTGCACGAGGAGCTGGAAAATAATCGACGCGCTGATGTACGGCATCACCCCCAGCGCGAAGACGCCCAAGTTCTGCAGGCCGCCGCCGCTGAAGATGTTGACGAGGCCCATCAACTGCCCCGCGCTCCCGCCCTGGCCAACCACCTGGTCGAAGTAGCTCTTCAGTGCGGCCAGGTCCACCCCAGGGACAGGGATATACACGCCGATCCGGCAGATGCACAGCAGCGTGATGGTGATCAGCAGCCGCCTGCGCAACTCCGGGACACGAAGCGTGTTGCCAAGAGTTTCCAGCATTACAGTTCTTTCACCTCGCCACCGGCCTCGCGAATCTTCTCGACGGCCGACTGGCTGAATTTATGCGCCTGGACTTTGAGTGGCACTTCCAGGGCGCCGGTTCCCAGAACTTTCAGGCCGCCCTTCGACAGCTTGCCGATGGTTCCGGATTTGATCAGGAACTCCGGGGTGATCTCGGTGCCGGCGGCGAAACCGTTCAGGTCGCCGACGTTGACCACCGTGTATTCGATGCGATACTTGGCGTTGTTGAAGCCGCGCTTCGGAAGACGCTTGAACAGCGGCGTCTGACCGCCTTCGTAGGCGTTCATCCCGCTGTGACCGGCGCGCGCGTTGGCTCCCTTGTGACCGCTGCCGGAGGTCTTGCCATGGCCGGACCGGGGGCCGCGTCCGCGACGCTTGCGGCTCTTGTGCTGAAGCGACGTTTTCTTGATTTCTATGAGGTTCATTCCAGCGACACTCCTCTGAGCTGAGCGGCTTCCTCTTTGGTGCGCAGTTTGCTGAGCGCGTCAAAAGTGGCCTTGACCAGGTTGACCGGGTTGTTCGTCCCGTAGGACTTGCTCAGCATGTTCTTGACGCCGGCCAGTTCCACCACCGCGCGGACGCAGGAGCCGGCGCTGATGCCGGTGCCCGGGACGGCGGGGATCAGGATCACTTTGCTGGCGCCGTAACGGCCGGTCACTTCGTGCGGGATGGACCCGTCGGAGACCTTCAGCTTGCGCAGGTTGCGGTGCGCGTCGCGGGTCGCTTTTTCCATGGCGCCCGGGACGTCGTTGGCCTTGGCGAAGCCGAAGCCCACCACGCCGTTGCGATTCCCGCTGATGACCAGCGCGCTGAACGAGAACCGGCGTCCGCCCTTGACGACCTTGGCGGTGCGGTTGATTCCCTTTTCGACCACGCGGTCTTCCAGGGAGATGTTCCGCGTGTCAATGACTGCATCTCTTCTCAAGTGAAGCTCCTTCTGGCGCTAGAAGACCAATCCGCCCTCGCGCGCGGCTTCGGCCAGGGCCTTGACGCGGCCATGGTATTTGCGGCCGCCGCGGTCGAAGCAGACGGCGGTGACGCCGCGGCTGCGTGCGACGGTAGCGATCTGTTTCCCGACCATCTTGGCGGCGCCCACGTTCTTGCCGGACTTGATGGCGGCGCGAATCTCCGGGGTCAGGGTGCTGGCGGCTGCGAGGACGCGCCCCGAGCCGTCATCAATCACCTGAGCGTAGATGTGCGTCTGGCTGCGGTACACCATCAGCCGCGGGCGCTCCGCCGTCCCCTGGACCTTGTTTCGCACGCGGTGGTGCCGCTTCTTCAATGCGATCTTTTTCTTCATCGTGCTGTTCATGGCGCGCTATTCGTCTCTCTAAGAGTGAGCAGACTACCCTTACCCGCCGGCTCCCACGAACGCCTTGCCGGCCTTGCGACGGACGACTTCGTCAGAGTACTTGATTCCCTTGCCCTGGTACGGTTCGGGCGGACGGACCCCGCGCAGGCTGGCGGCGAACTGCCCCACCATCTGCTTGTCGGCGCCGCTGACGGCCAGTTTCCCCGGGTTGGTCGCCTGGAGCACTTCCAGTTTGATTCCCTGCGGGACCGGCATCTTGACGGCGTTGCTGAATCCCACGTCCAGGACCACCGCATTTCCCTCGGCTTTGACGCTGTAGCCGATGCCGACCACTTCCAGCTCTTTGCGGTATCCCTTGGTGACGCCCAGCACCATGTTGTTGACCAGGCTGCGCTCGAGCCCGTGGAGCATGCGGTGCGGCTTGCTCTCGGAGGCGCGCTTGAGAAGCACCTGATGCTTGGCTTCGTCCACCTCGGCGGTGATGCCGTTGTTCAGCTTGCGTTCGAGTTTGCCCAGCGGCCCCTCGACGGTGACGCTGGCGCCCTTGATCTGCACCTTCACCTTGTCGGGGATGGCGACGGGCATTTTTCCGATTCGTGACATTGGTTTCCTGACTCCCTCAAACGGCCGGGGCCGTTTCGGCTACCAGACCTTGCACAACACTTCGCCGCCGAGCTGCTGCTTGCGGCACTCACGGTCGCTGAGCACCCCTTTGGAGGTGCTGATCACGGCGATGCCGATCCCTCGCAGGACCGGATCCAGCTCGGTGTAGCCGCGATAGACGCGCCGGCCGGGGCGGCTTTCCCGCTGAATCTCCTGGATCACCGGCTCGCCGAGCCGGCTGTACTTCAGGTAGACGCGCGCCAGGCGCGCCTTGCCTTCTCCCTCGTCCTTGAAATCGGCGATGAACCCCTCGCGCTTCAGCACTTCAAGCACCTGCGCCTTCTCTTTGGAGTAGGGAACGTCCACCGACGGATGACGCACGCGAACCGCATTGCGGATGCGCGTCAGCAAATCGGCGATCGGGTCCGTCATGCTCATCGGCTCTCACCCTCCAAACCTGCGATTACCAGCTGGCCTTGTGAATTCCGGGGATCGATCCCTCGGAGGCGAGCTTGCGCAGGCAGATCCTGCAAATCTGGAATTTCCGGTAGTACGCCCGCGGCCGCCCGCACAGCATGCACCGGTTGCGATGGCGCACGGCGAACTTCGGCGTCGGGTTCATCGTCTTGTTCATCAGGCATTTTCTGGTCATGCGCGGGCCCTATCTTCGTCGCGACGGAACGGCAACCCCAGCTGTCGCAGCAGCTCACGCGAGGCTTCGTCCGATGCGCCGGAAATCGTGAACGTGATGTCCATCCCCTGGACGAACTCCACCTTGTCGATATTGACGTCCGGGAAGACCGACTGCTCCGCCAAGCCCAGGGTGTAGTTCCCACGCCCGTCGAACGCATTCGGGTTGAAACCGCGGAAGTCGCGGATACGCGGAGCCGCCAGGCTGATGAGGCGGTCCAGGAACTCGTACATCCGCTTGCCGCGCAGCGTCACCTTGCAGCCGATCTCCAGCCCTTCGCGCAGCTTGAAGGCCGATACGGACTTCTTGGCGCGGGTGATGAGCGGCTTCTGGCCGGTGATGGTGGCCAGGTCGCGCGCGGCATCCTCCATGCGCTTCTTGTTCTCCGTCGCCTTGCCGACTCCCATGTTCACGGTGATCTTCAGGAGACGCGGCGCCGCCATGCGATTCGTGTACCCGAACTGTTTCATCAGTTCAGGAGCCACTTTTTCCTTATATGCGTCGAGCAGTCGAGCCATCTGTGCCGATCCTCATGATGGGCGCGGTAGGAGCCAACGGGTCAGCGCGACCCGCCGACGACCTCGCCGCACCGCTTACAAACACGGAGAACTTCGCGCCGCCGCTTGCCGCGCGTGTCCGTTTTTTCGTTAACCTGCATCCGCACGCGCGCCGGCCCATTGCACTTGCCGCAATAGAGCATGACGTTCGACAGGTGAATCGGCGCTTCCTTGGCTACGCGCCCGCCCTGCGGGTGCTTCTGGCTGCGGCGGACGTGGCGGTAGACGTAGTTGACGCCTTCCACGACGACGCGCTCGTCATCTTTCAGCACACTGAGGACGCGGGCCACCGAGCCCTTTTCTTCCTTGCCGAGGGCCTTCCGGTCCAATTGCTTGGCGCCGGTGATGGCCTTCGTCAGCACGACCTGATCATTTTTTCGTATGCGCATATTGGCGTTCCTTCCCTCGCTAGACCACTTCGGCCGCGAGGGAGATGATCTTCATGAAATTCTTCTGGCGCAGCTCTCGCGCGACCGCACCGAAGATACGGGTCCCCCGAGGGTTCCCTTCCGTGTCAATCAATACCACCGCGTTGCGGTCGAACCGAACCAAGGAGCCGTCCGGACGCGTCACGGGGGACTTGGTGCGAACGACCACGGCGCGCACAATGGTTCCTTCTTCCAACTCGCCACCGGGCACGGCCTTCTTGACCGAGCCGATGATCACGTCGCCCACTCCGGCGTACCGGCGGCGGGTGCCGCCGAGCACTTTGAAGCAGTAGACGACTTTCGCGCCGGTGTTGTCGGCGCAGTCCATCCGTGTCTGTTCTTGAATCACGACACAACCTCGCTTCCCTGACGGGCGCTCCGGCTGACGACGCGCACCAGACGCCAGTGCTTCGTCTTGCTGATCGGCCGGCTCTCCATGATCTCAACGGTATCGCCCTGCTTGGCCTCGCCGGCCTCGTCATGCACGCGGTACAACGTGACGCGCTTGACGTACCGGTGATACTTGGCATGCTCCACCAACCGCACCGCCTTGACGACGAGCGTCTTGTCCTTGGGGGCGCGATCCACTATCCCGGTGGCCGTCCTGCGTCGGCTTCGTGTTTCACTCATGCCTTCTGCGACCTTTCCTTGGCGCCAGCGCCCTGCGGGGCGCGCCCTTCGGCCAGTTCCCGCTCGCGCAGGGCCGTCAACAACTTGGCGATATCGGTCTTCAACTTGCGCAATTCGGCCGGGCGCTCCAGCTGCTCGGTTTCGCGCTGAAACCGGAAGTTGAACAGCGCCTTCTTCTTCTGCCCCACCAGCTGGACGATCTCCTCGCTGGGCATTTCGCGAATTTCGGCAATCTTCACTGACGTGGCCTCCGCTTCAAGAGCCGAACGCGGATCGGCAGCTTGTGGGCCACCCGGTTCAGCGCTTCACGCGCGGTCTCTTCCGGCAGACCGCCAATCTCATACAGCACGCGGCCCGGCTTGATGACCGCGGCCCAGTACACCGGTTCGCCCTTGCCGGAACCCATGCGCACTTCCGCCGGCTTGCCGGTCAGCGGCTTGTGGGGGAATACGCGGATCCACAGCTTGCCTTCGCGGCCCATGAAGTGCTGGGCGGCGACGCGGCCGGCTTCGATCTGCCGAGCGGCCAGCCAGGCATAGTCCAGCGCCTGAAGACCGAACTCGCCGAACGCAACCGTGTTCCCGCGAGTCTCTTCGCCGCGCAGGACGCCGCGCTGGGATTTGCGGAACTTAACTCTTTTGGGCATCAACGCCAAGGCCGGCCTCCTTCTCAGCGACAGCATCGGCCTCGGTGACGAGGCCATGGTTGATCCATACTTTGACGCCGATGTGCCCCATGGTCGTATGGGCTTCGGCGAATCCGTAGTCAATCCGGGCGCGCAGGGTGTGGAGCGGGACGGAGCCGACGCGGATCAGTTCGCGGCGGGACATTTCCGCGCCGCCCAGGCGACCGGCCAGGCGGATGCGCACGCCTTTGGCGCCGGCATCCATGCTGGCGTCGGTGGCTTTGCGCGCAGTGCGCTTGAACGAGGCGCGCTTGGCCAGCTGCTCGGCCATTCCTTCGGCGACCAGCTGCGCGCACATTTCCGGGCGGTGAATCTCGACGATGCGGATGTCCACCTTGCGCTTGCAGATTTCTTCAATCCGCGCACGCAGACGGTCCACTTCGGAGCCCTTCCGGCCGATGATGACGCCGGGGCGCGCGCAGTGCAGGATGACGCGCACTTCTTCGCGCGTGCGCTCGATGTCGATGCGCGCGATCATGGCGAACGCGTAGTTCGCCTTGACGAACTCTCGCAGGCGCCTGTCCTCGACCACCAGCTTGCCGAATTCCTTCTTACCGGCATACCAGCGCGAGCGCCAGTCTTCGATGATTCCGAGACGGAACGAAATCGGATGTACTTTCTGACCCATGTTTCCTCCAGGCCGGCGCTGTGACTAGCGCCGCCCTTCTGCTTTGGGCGTCTCTTCCGGCGACGAGATGACCAGATGTATATGGCTGCTGCGGAAGCGCATGCGCGCGGCCATTCCTCGCGGCCGAGCAAACCAACCTTTGCGCACGGGGCCTGAATCCACCCAGGCGCGCGAAATCACAAGCGAGTCGGGTTCCACGTCAAAGCGCTCGCCCGCGGTAGCGACGGCGGACTTGAGCAGCTTGGCGACCATCGGCGAGCCGCGCTTCCGGGTCATCCGCAGGATGTTGAACGCCTCATCCACCCGGACGCCGCGGACCAGGTCCACCACCAGGCGCACCTTGGTCGGCGCGATGCGTGCATGACGATAAGCGACTTTCAGTTCCATGGATATTTTCCCTGCGTATGTCAGGAGGCGGTCGGGGCTGCTGCCGCGGCGGCCGCTTCCTTGGCCTTCCGGCCGCTATGGCCGCGGAAGGTGCGCGTCGGGGCGAATTCCCCCAGCCGGTGTCCCACCATCTCCTCGGTCACGAACAGCTTGATGAAGGTCTTGCCGTTGTGAATGGAGAAGTTGTGGTTCACGAATTCCGGCAGTATGACGCAAGCGCGGCGCCACGTCTTGAGCGGCTCACGATCGCCGCTCTGCTTCTGCGCGCGCACGCGCGCCACCAGCTTCGCGTCTACATTCGGGCCTTTTTTGATCGAACGGCTCATGCGTTAGACTCCACTGAGTTTCTAGAATCAGCGCCCGACGCGCCGACGGCGAATGATGAAACGGCTCGTCGGATTGCGGCGCTTGCGGGTCTTGCCGCCCTTGGACAGCACGCCGGTGGGGCCGACCTGCGGACGGCCGCCGCCGCCGGTACGTCCTTCGCCGCCACCCATCGGGTGGTCAATCGGGTTCATGGCGTTGGCGCGCTGTTGCGGCTTGCGCCCGAGCCAGCGCATGCGCCCGGCTTTGCCCAGGCGGATGTTCTGGTGGTCCAGGTTCCCGACCTGTCCGATGGTGGCGCGGCAATTCAGATGCACGCGGCGCAGTTCGCCGCTGGGCATGATCAACTGGGCGTACTCCCCTTCCTTGGCCGAGATCTGCACCATGGAACCGGCCGACCGCGCCAGCTTGGCGCCCGTGCCGGGGATCATTTCAATGGCGTGAACCATGATGCCCTGCGGAATGTTCCGCAGCGGCATGCAGTTGCCCACGCGCGGCTCCACTTCGGCGCCGGATACGACCGACATGCCCACGGTGAGCTGCTCGGGGCAGAGGATGTAGCGCTTCTCGCCATCGGGATAGTTGAGCAGCGCGATGCGCGCGGAGCGGTTCGGGTCGTACTCGATCGCGACGACCTTGGCCGGCATGCCGTCCTTGTCGCGACGGAAGTCGATGGTCCGGTAGCGGCGCTTGTGCCCGCCTCCGATGAAGCGACGCGTGGCGATGCCATAGACGTTGCGCCCGCCGGTCTTGCGAACAGCGGAGGTGAGGTTCTTCTCCGGCTTCGTCTTGGTGATCTCGGCGAAGTCTGAGACGGTCCCGAGCCTGCGTCCGGGCGATGTCGGCTTGTATTTTTTGATTCCCATTGCGTTTTCCTCGGCCCTGCGGCCGTTCTCGCTCAGATAAACTCGATGGTCTCGCCCGGCGCCAGGGTTACAATGGCGCGCTTCCATTCGCCGGTGGTGCCCTTCCAATAACGGTAGTGGCGGGGCTTGCCTTTGCGGCTCATGGTCCGCACTTTCTTGACGTGGACGGAGAACAGCTCCTCCACGGCTTTCTTGATTTCCGCCTTCTTGGCGGAAGGATCGACTTCAAACGGGTACTGGTTGAGCTGGTTGACCCCCGCCATCCCCTTCTCGGTGATCAGCGGGCGCCGGACGATCATGTAGCTGTCTCTGTTCATGAATGGAGCGCCTCGATCACGTGGTTGAACGCCGCCTGGGTAAAGAGCAGGCGGTCCGATTGGAGAAGATCATACGCATTCAGGTCGGCGGCGCGGCGAACCGTGACGCCGGGGATGTTGCGGGCGGACTTCCAGAAGTTCCCGCTGGTCTCCTCGACCACGAAGAGGCAGCGCCCGGAGATGCCCATCGTCTTGAGCAGAGTGGCGACCACCTTGGTCTTGGGGGCATCCATCGTCATTTCGGCGATGAGGTTCACTTCGTTCCCCTGCAGACGCGAGAGCAGGGCGGAACGGGTGGCGACGCGGCGGGACTGCTTGGGCATGTGGTACGAGATGTCGCGCGTCTGCGGGGCGAAGGCGACGCCGCCGCCGCGACGCTGCGGCGTGCTGTCGGAGCCCATGCGCGCGTTGCCGGTGTGCTTCTGCTTGTACACCTTGCGCGTGCTGATGCTGACCATGCCGCGCGTGAGGGTGCCCTTGGTGCAGACGTGCTGGTTGTTCTCGTACATCTGCACCGCCTGCCGGAGCAGAGACTTCTTGACCTTCTTGCCCAGGACGGTCTCATCAACCTGGACCGGGGCGAGTGCTTGGCCTTGTTTGTCGTAGACAGGAACAGAGATCATTGCTGCTTGCCCTTCCGTGGCGCACAGGACCGGACGATGACATAGCTTCCGACGGCGCCCGGAACGGCGCCTTTCAACATGAGGAGGTTCTTTTCGGAGTCTATCTTGACGATTCGGAGGTTCTTGACGGTGTGACGCTTGTTACCCATCTGCCCTGCCATGCGGGTGCCCTTCCACACGTGGCCCGGGTCGGTGTTGGCGCCGATGGAGCCGGGCGCGCGGTGGTCTTTCGACGCGCCGTGGCTGGCCGGGTGGCCGCCGAAGCCGTAACGCTTCATGCCGCCCTGGAACCCCTTGCCCTTGTTGGTTCCGATCACGTCGACGCGCTGGACTTCCTTGAACAGTTCCACGGTGAGCGTCTGGCCCAGTTCGAGCTTGTCCTTGCCGTCGGCGTCCACTTCGCGGATGAACCGCTGCGGCTCCGCTTTCGCGGCGCGCGCGTGGCCGGACTCCGGCTTGGTGGCGTTCTTGCGGCGGCGGTCATCCATGCCCAGTTGCACGGCGCTGTAGCCGTCGTTCTCCTGGGTTTTGACCTGCATCACTTTGCAGGGACCGGCTTGAATAACAGTCACCGGCAGGAGCGATCCGGCCTCGTCATAAATTTGCGTCATGCCGAGCTTCCTGCCGAGCAATCCAGCGATCATAACAACACTCCTGTAAGGATCAAGCCTTTATCCGGATATCCACCCCGGCGGGCATTTCGAGCCGCCCCAGGGCGTCAATGGTCTTGGCCGTCGGTTCCATAATATCGATGATGCGTTTGTGCGTGCGGATTTCGAATTGCTCGCGGGACTTCTTGTCGATGTGGGGGGAGCGAAGGACGGTGTAGCGTTCGATGCGCGTCGGGATCGGTATCGGTCCGTTGACACGCGCTCCCGTGTCCTTGGCCGTCTCGACGATTTTGGCCGCCGAGCGATCCAGGACGCGATGGTCGTACGCTTCCATGCGGATGCGGATTTTGTCTTTGCTCATTGCCTTACACATCCCCGCATACACGCGGACGAGAAAACACGGGTCATTTGATGCATTCTCCCTATACCCTCGATCCGCCAACGGCGGTCCGGGCAGCACAAAATCGTTACGTTCGTGGCGCAAAGACTGGTAATATAACCGTTTCGCATCGTCTTGTCAAACGCATTTCAACGGAAAAACGGGGTCAAACCACCATTTTGTCATAAATCTTTTGCGGGGCAGGGCGGTAGTCGCTGGGTTCCAGCGTGTACGTGGCCCTTCCCTGCGTCATGGAACGCAGCGCGGTGGCGTATCCGAACATCTCCGACAGAGGCGCGAGCGCAACAACGACGCGCGCTTCGTCGCGTTCGAGCACCTGGCTGATTTCCGCGCGGCGGCTGTTCAAGTCGGCGATGACGTCTCCCAGATACTGCGCCGGGGTGACCGCTTCCAGCGACATGATCGGTTCGAGAAGCAACGCGCCCCCCTCCTCCACCGCCTTGCGCATGGCGATGGATGCGGCGGCCTCGAAGGCGACTTCGTCGGAGTCGCTGGGATGTTCCTCCGCGTCGGAGGCAATGACTTCGACGTTGATCAGCGGGTAGCCGGTGACCACGCCGCCGCGCGCAGTCTCGATGACTCCCGCCTCGATCGCCTGCGCGAAACGGCGCTTGATCTTCTGCGTCGGGAGGTTGTTCACGAATTGAACACCCCCCTTCAGCGCCGCGGGTTTGACGGTGAGCTTCACCACGGCATAGGTGCCGCGCGTCCCCGTCTGCTGGATCAGGCGACCTTCGGCCTCCTGCGCGCGCGCGATGGTTTCCTTGTACGCAACGCGCGGCTCGCCGACGTTCGCCCCGATGCCGAACTCATCCAGGAGGCGGTTCTTGATGACCTCCAGGTGCAGCTCTCCCATTCCGCTGATGATGGTCTGGCCGGTCTCGGCGTCGTTCCTGACTTCAAACGTCGGGTCCTCGCGCGCGAGGCGCTGAAGCGACTCTGCGAGTTTGTCGCGGTCGGCCTGGGTGCGCGGCTCGATGGCCATGCTGACCACCGTGTTCGGGAACTGCATCGGCTCCAGGAGGATGGGGGCGTCGGTTTCGCAGAGCGTGTCGCCGGTGGTGGTATTGCTCAGCCCCCCCACCGCGACGATCTCCCCCGGGCCGGCTTCCTTGACGCTCTCCTCTTTCCGGTTGGCGTACATATGATAGATGTGCGCGATGGCTTCCTTCTTCTCCCGGCGCGGGTTGAACACCTTGCGCCCCGCGCGCAGCACGCCGGAGTAGACGCGGACGTAAACTATTTCATCGTAACGGTCTGCGGCCACCTTGAATGCCAGCGCGGTGAGCGATTCCTCCGGACTGTGCCCGCGCCGAATCTTGCGGGAGGCGTCCTCGGGATCCGTTCCCTCCACGTCCGGAACCTCCTCGGGCGAGGGCAGATAGTCCACGACGGCGTCCAGTAGCGGGTGGACTCCGACGCGCTTGAGGCTCGATCCGCACAGCACGGGAACGGCGCGGTTGGCCAGGGTGAGTTGGCGGATGCCCGCGCGCAATTCGTCGGCGCTCAGCGTGCCGTTGTCCAGGTACGGTCCGGCCAGGCTGTCCACGTTCTCCGCGACCGTTTCGCACAGCCGGTCGCGCCACGTCGCCGCCTCGGCGGCGAGATCGGCGGGAACATCGGTCTCGCGAAGGACGACATCTTTCTCATCCGCGTCGAAGTAGATGGCGCGCATGCGCAGCAGGTCGACGACTCCCTGAAGGGAGCGGTCGCTGCCGATGGGAATCTGCACCGGCAGCGGGAGCGCGCGCAGCCGCTGCTGAATCGCCTGGATCACGCGGGGGTAATCGGAGCCGGGACGGTCCAGCTTGTTGACGAAGCAGAGGCGCGGCACTTTGTAGCGGTTGGCCTGACGCCAGACGGTCTCGGTCTGCGCTTCCACTCCGCCCACGCCGCAGAGCACGATGATGGCGCCGTCGAGGACGCGCAAGGAGCGCTCCACTTCGGCGGTGAAGTCCACGTGCCCCGGCGTGTCGATGAGCGAGACCATGTGCCCGCGCCATTCGAAGCTGATCGCCGCGGAGGTGATGGTGATGCCGCGGCGCTGCTCCTCTTTCATCCAGTCCGTAACGGTGGTGCCATCGTCCACTTCACCCATCTTGTACGTGCGCCCGGCGTAGTACAGGATGCGCTCGGTGGTGGTGGTCTTGCCGGCGTCGATGTGCGCCAGGACGCCGATATTGCGCCGTTTGGCAAGCGGAATTGTCATCTGGATGATCTCACTAGAAGACGACGCCGCCTGGCCACGGGGCCAGGCGGCAAAAGTTGCATCAGCTCAAGGGCGAAGCTTTCGCGCGGTGCAGGGCGAGCGCGCGGCTCACCAGGCGAAGTGCGCGAAGGCCTTGTTGGCCTCGGCCATCTTGTGGACGTTCTCGCGCTGCGTGAACGCCGCACCGGTCTTGTTGTAGGCGTCCACCAGTTCGGCGGCGAGCCGAATGTCCATGGGCTTGCCCTTGCGGGCGCGGGCCGCCGCGAGAATCCAGCGGAACGCCAGCGCCTGCGCGCGCGGCCGCGGGACTTCCACGGGCACCTGGTAGGTGGCGCCGCCGACGCGCTTCGAGCGCACTTCGACGGTGGGACGCACGTTCTCGATGCAGGTTTCGAACGCCTTGAGCGGGTCCACGCCGGGGACCTTCTGGCCGACGATATCCATCGCGCCGTAGAAGATATCCTCCGCCGTGCTCTTCTTGCCGCCGTACATGAGGCAGTTGATGAACTTGCTCACCAGTTTGCTCTTGAAGCGAACGTCGGGCTGGAGGAAGACCGACGTGCTGCGGAATTTCAGGGCCATCGTCGAATGCGCTCCTTCCTAACTTGGGCTGCAGCCTGTTTCATGACTGCCAAACCGGCAATGAAACAGCTTGGCTTACTTGGGCCGCTTGGCGCCGTACTTGGACCGGCTCTGACGACGCGCCTCGACGCCCGTGGCGTCGAGTTTGCCGCGAATGATGTGGTAGCGCACGCCGGGCAGGTCGCGCACGCGGCCGCCGCGCACGAGCACGGTGAGGTGCTCCTGCAGGTTGTGCCCTTCCCCGGGAATGTACGCGATGACTTCGCGCCCATTGCTCAGGCGCACCTTGGTCACCTTGCGCAAAGCCGAGTTCGGCTTCTTGGGTGTGCGGGTCATGACCTGCAGGCAGACTCCGCGCTTCTGCGCGCAGCCCTGAAGGTCGGGACGCTTGCTCTTGTACTGGACCTTCTTGCGGCCTTTGCGCACCAGCTGGCTGATCGTTGGCATCGTACTTGACTCCTGTGCCTGTGCGAGAACTTATGCTTCCGGCTTTTCCTCGGCCTGTGCGTCCCCTTCCGGCAGCGCCGCGGCGACGCCGGCGGGCGCCAATTCCGGCTTGGCAACCATGGCCGACAGGTATGCCTTGAACCCGGTTCCGGCCGGGATGAGACGACCGACGATGACGTTTTCCTTGAGTCCCCACAGATCGTCCGAGCGCGAGGCCAGCGCCGCCTCGGTGAGCACCTTGGGCGTCTCCTGGAAGGAGGCGGCCGAGATGAACGAATCGGACTGCAGCGCGGACTTGGTGATCCCCATGAGGACGGGACTCGCCACTGCCGGCTTGCCGCCGGTGGACTCGGTCCGGCGATTTTCCTGTTTGAAGGCGTACTTGTCAACCAGCGAGCCCGGCAGGAAGCGCGTGTCGCCCGGGTCGTCGATGCGCACTTTGCGCATCATCTGGCTGACGATGACTTCGATGTGCTTGTCGTCGATGCGCACGTTCTGCGAACGGTAGACGTTCTGAACTTCGCGCAGCAAGTACTGCTGCACTTCTTCTTCACCGCTGATGCGCAGGATGTCCTGCGGGACGCGCGGCCCTTCGGTGAGGGACTCGCCCACGCGCACGCGCGCGCCGCGGTGCACTCGCAGGTGGCGGCCGCGCGGCACCAGGTGCTCGCGCTCGATGCCCGAGTCGCTGCGCACGATGATGCTCATCTTGCCACGCCGGGCCTCGCCGATCTCCACCGTTCCTTCGATTTCGCTCATCACGGCCGGGTCCTTCGGCTTGCGCACCTCGAACAACTCGGTGACGCGCGGCAGACCGCCGGTGATGTCCTGCGTGCGGGTGATTTCACGGGGGGTCTTGGCCAGCAGCGTGCCGGCGGTAATCATCTCCCCTTCGTCCACTTCGATGAACGCCTTCTCGGGAATCGGGTAGGCGCCCAGGATGTTGCCGTTGCCGTCCTCGACGACCAACTGCGGATGCAGGTCGCCCTTGTGCTCGATGATGACCTTGCGGCGGACCTTGGTGGCCGGGTCGATTTCCTCGCGCATCGTCTTGTTCTCGACGATGTCTTCGAGGCGCACGCGACCGGCGACTTCGGCCAGAATCGGCACCATGTGCGGATCCCACTTGGCCAGCGACTTCTTCGCCGCGACCTTCGCCCCCTCTTCGACGAGGATGAGCGCGCCGGCGGGGATGGCGATGCGTTCGAGTTCGCGCGCCTTCTCGTCCATGATGTGAATTTCGCCGTTGCGCGTCAGGGCCAGCACCTCGCCCTTGGCGTTCTTCACCACGTTCAAGTTGTGGTACTGGACGGTGCCCGCCTTCTTGGCGCGCACTTCGGATTCCTCGATGCGGCGGCTCGCGGTTCCACCGATGTGGAACGTACGCATGGTCAACTGCGTGCCGGGCTCGCCGATGGACTGCGCGGCGATGATGCCGACGGCCAGCCCCTCTTCCACAAACTCGCCGCGCGAAAGGTCGGCGCCGTAGCAGTACATGCAGACCCCCGCCGACGCTTCGCAGGTGAGCGGACTGCGCACGCGTATCTTCTCGAACCCGAGTTCCTCCAGACGCTTGGCGGTGGCCTCGGTGATCAGTTCGTTCTCGGCGACGATCAACTGGTCGTCGAGCAGGCTCACGATGTTGTCGCGCGCGACGCGGCCGCGGATGGAGCGGCTCAGCGGCACTTCCACCACGTCGCCCTTACGCACGACTCCCTTGGTGATGCCGTTGAGGGCGCCGCAGTCGAGCATGTTGACCACGGCGTTCTGGGCCACGTCGGCCAGCTTGCGGGTCAGGTAACCGGAGTCTGCCGTCTTCAGCGCGGTATCGGCCAGACCTTTACGGGCGCCGTGCGTGGAGCTGAAGTATTCGAGGACGCGCAGACCTTCGCGGAAGTTCGCCTTGATCGGGGTCTCGATGATTCGACCGGAGGGCTTGGCCATCAAGCCGCGCATGCCGGCGAGCTGGCGAATCTGCTGCAAGCTTCCGCGCGCGCCGGACTCCACCATCAGGCGGATCGGGTTCAGGTAAAGCATGTTGTCGCGCACGTCGTTGCGCAGGCGCTTCATCATCGCCTCGGCCACCTGCTCGGTGGCGTGAGTCCAGGCGTCGATGATGAGGTTGTAGCGCTCACCCTCGGTGATCGCGCCCTGCTTGAAGTGCTTCTCGATGTGCTCCACTTCCACTTCGGTGCGGTGGACGATTTCTTCCTTCTCCGGCGGCATGACCAGGTCGCTCGCGGCGAAGGAGAGCCCCGCCAGAGTCGCCTGCCGGAAGCCGAGCTCCTTGATGTCGTCGAGCAGCTTGATGGTGCGCTCGCGCCCGAGAAGCTTGTGGCAGTCATGAATGATGCCGTCAAGCCCCTTCTGGTCGAGCGGCTTGTTGTAGAATGCCATTTCCTTCGGGAGGATATCGTTGAAGATCACCCGGCCGACGGTCGTTTCAAACAGGTTGTTCACCGGCTTCTGCGCGCCTTCAATGCCGCGCACTTCCGGCCGCTCATGCATGCGCACCTTGATCTTGGCATGGAGCCCGACCTTGTGCTGCTGGTGGGCGAGGAACACTTCCTCCTTGCCGTAGAACTTCTTTCCTTCTCCCAGTTCCTTCGGGCGGTCGCAGGTCAGGTAGAAGACCCCCAGCACGATATCCTGCGACGGCGCGAT
>Ga0153880_1213980_pt1 | contig 25928 bp, 32 predicted proteins | sample AM7aRNAsmRNA_FD_105227 | JGI IMG/M metagenome (GOLD analysis project Ga0153880, IMG submission 105227) | Metatranscriptome of freshwater microbial communities from Lake Alinen Mustajärvi, Finland - AM7a metatranscriptome (Metagenome... | ecosystem: Environmental > Aquatic > Freshwater > Lake ... | reverse complement strand
GTTGGTTACGCCAGAGTCAACGCACCTACATCAACTTGTCGTGAGCAGTCTGTTTTAGGCATCAGCCCCGGCGGGAACATTATCAAGCACCGCCATGATCTCAGCCGTCACTTCGTCCATACCAGCCATGCCATCGACGGAATGCAGCAAGCCAGCAGCTGCATAGTGCGGCAAAATTGGAGCCGTCTGCCGCTCATACGCGGCCAGCCTAGCCGCCACCGTCTCACGCTTGTCGTCGGCCCGGCGAATGAACGCGTGTCCGCCGCAAACGTCGCACGTATCTGCCACCTTGGGCTGATTGAAGCTGTCGTGATAGCCCGCGCCGCACTTGGCACAGGTGAATCGCCCGGCAATGCGCTCCACCAGCGCCGGCGCATCAACTTTCAGCTCGATGACCGCGTCCAGCTTCAAACCACGCCCGGCCAGCAGAGCGTCAAGCGCCTCAGCCTGCGGCTCGGTGCGCGGAAAGCCGTCAAGAATGAATCCCGTCAGGCAGTCGCTACGCTCGATCCGGTTGCCGAGCATCCGGATCAGGATTTCGTCAGACACCAATTGGCCGGCTTCCATCACCGCCTTGGCTTGCAAGCCGACCTCGCTGCCCGCCGTTACCTCGGCGCGCAGCATATCCCCAGTCGAGATCTGCACGATCCCGAAGCGATCCTGCAAGCGCTTGGCCTGCGTGCCCTTACCGGCCCCAGGCGGCCCGAGAAAAATCAGGTTCACCTGCCCCTCCCCTTCACCTTGGCCTTGCGGATCAGCCCCTCGTACTGATGCGCGAGCAGATGCGATTGGATTTGCGTCACGGTGTCCATGGTCACCGACACCACAATCATAATGCTCGTGCCGCCGAAGTAGAACGGCACGCCATAGTTGCTGATGAGGATTTCCGGCAACAGACAGACGATTGTCAGATAGATCGCACCGATCGTGGTCAGCCGGGTCAGCACAAAGTCGAAGTAGTCTGCGGTGTTGGTGCCCGGGCGGATGCCAGGGATGAACCCGCCGTACTTCTTCAGATTCTCGGCCGTCTCCTGCGGATTGAACACCACAGCGGTGTAGAAATAGCTGAAGAACACGATCATGAAGGCGTAGACGACCATGTAGCCGGGCTGTCCGTGCGCCAGGAAATTGCCAATGGTCCCAAGCCAGCCAGCGTCGCCGTTGCGCCCGGAGAAACCAGCAATGGTCGCCGGAATCAACAGGATAGAACTCGCAAAGATTGGCGGGATCACACCCGAGGTGTTGATCTTCATCGGCATGTGGGTCGAGTCGCCGCCAAACTGGCGCTGGCCGACCTGACGCTTCGGATATTGAATGACAATCCGCCGCTGCGCCCGTTCGATAAAGACAATGAACGCGACGACGGCGACCGCAATCACCAGGAACGCCAAGATGAACACCGGACTCAGCGCCCCGGTGCGGCCGAGTTCGAGCAACGTGGCCAATGCATGCGGCACGTTGGCCACGATGCCGGAGAAGATGATCAGGCTGGTGCCGTTGCCAATGCCGCGCGCGGTAATCTGCTCGCCGAGCCACATCAGGAACATCGTGCCGCCGACCAGCGTCACCACGCAGGATACCCGGAAGAACGTGCCAGGGTCGATCACCGCGGCGCCGAAGCTGCCGTGCATGCTCTCCAGGCCGACTGCGATGCCATACGACTGGAACATCGCGATCAGCACAGTCAGGTAGCGGGTATACTGGTTCAGCTTCTTGCGGCCGCTCTCCCCCTCCTTCTTGAGGGTCTCCAGAGCCGGAACCGCAGCCGACATCAACTGAATGATAATGCTGGCGCTGATATAAGGCATGATGTTCAGCGCAAACACGGTCATGCGCCCCAGCGCGCCGCCGCTGAACATATCGAACATGCCAAGAATGCCGCCGCCGCCACGGCTTTGCAGCATTTCACCGAGCACCGAAGCATCAACGCCCGGCACCGGGATGTAGGTGCCAAGCCGATAGACCAGCAGGGCACCCAGCGTGAACCAGATGCGCTTCTTGAGTTCCGTCGCCTTGGACAGCGTTCCGAGGCTGAGGTTGGCAGCAAGCTGCTCGGCGGCCGAAGCCATGCGCTACTCCGTTCGCGTCGGATGACGCCCGCTAATCATGGGAGCGGCGCTCTCAGGTTGCCAGAGCCTGGTCCCCGAGAGCGCCGCCCAACCAATTCTCATCAGCCCGTCGCGCGTGCAGGCGTGGCGGCAAAGCCACACTCTCCGCACGTGCCCGCCTCGACGGACTAAGCCGCCGCCGGAGCGCGCTTCGCCACAGTCGTGATCACCGTGCCGCCAGCCTGCTCGACCGCAGCAACCGCCGCCGCCGACGCGCCCGAAACCGTGATGGTGATCGCACGGTTCAACTCGCCATCGGCCAGCAAACGCACGCCCGCCGACTTGCCGCCGCGCACCAAACCCGCTGTCCGCAGCGTCTCTTCAGTGATCGGCGCGGCACCGTCGATCCGGCCCGACTCAATCGCCGACGCGATCGTGCCGACGTTCACCGGGGCATATTCCTTGCGGAAAATGTTGGTGAAGCCGCGCTTCGGCAGCCGCCGGTAGATCGGCAGCTGACCGCCTTCGAAGCCGTTCAGCGCCACGCCTTCGCGGGCCTTCTGACCCTTCACGCCCTTACCGGAGGTCTTACCCTTACCGGAGCCGATGCCACGCCCGAGCCGCTTGGACTTCAGGCGCGACCCAGCATTGTCGCGCAACTCGTTGAGCTTCATCGCCATCCCCTCGCGTCCCACTCCGCATCGCTGCGGATCAGGACAGCTCCTCCACCTTGATCAGGTGGGCCACCTTGCGGATCATCCCGCGGATCGACGGGCTATCCGTCAGATCGCGCGTGGCTCGAATTTTATTCAGGCCGAGGCCCACCAGAGTGCCTTTCTGGCCGGGCTTGCGCCCAAGCGCCGAAGCAATCTGGGTGACGCGGACCTTCTTTACATCCTCAGGCATCGGCGCCCTCCTGCGCGGTCGCCGGCGCATCGCGCTTGCCCAGAAGGTCGGAGACCTTCTTGCCGCGGCGGCTTGCGACCGAACGCGGGCTGGCGCAGCGCTGCAACGCGTCGAACGTCGCCTTGACCATGTTATGCGGGTTGCGGCTGCCGAGGCTTTTGGCCACGACGTCGCCGATCCCCAGCGTCTCGAACACTGCGCGCATCGGGCCGCCCGCAATGATGCCGGTGCCGGCAGCCGCCGACCGCAACACCACCGAACCGGCGCCGTAGTGTCCCTGCACGTCGTGATGGAGGGTACGGCCCTCCTTCATCGGCACGCGGATCATCGCACGCTTCGCGCGGTCGGTGGCCTTGCGGATCGCTTCCGGCACTTCGCGGGCCTTGCCCGCGCCGTAGCCAACGCGCCCCTTCTGGTCGCCAACCACCACGAGTGCCGCGAACGCGAACCGGCGTCCGCCCTTCACCACCTTGGCCACCCGGTTGATGGTGACCAGCTTGTCCATCAGCTCATCGCCGCCGTCACGGTCGCGGCCATGATCGCGCCCGCCGCCGCCGCTGCCGCGGCCTTCCCTCGGTTCACGTGCCATGCTGCATACCCCTTAGAAGGCCAATCCGCCCTCACGGGCGGCATCGGCCAGCGCCTTGACGCGGCCGTGGTAAAGATACGAACCGCGGTCGAACACCACCGCCGACACCCCGGCAGCCAGCGCACGTTCGGCAACCAGCTTGCCAACCGCCGCCGCCGCCGACTTGTCGGCGCCGGTCTTCAGCGCGTCGCGGAGGTCCTTGTCCAGCGACGACGCGGCGGCCAGCGTGCGGCCTTCGGTATCGTCGATCACCTGGGCGTAGATGTGCTTCCCGGAGCGGAACACCGACAGACGCGGGCGTCCGGCAGCCTTCCGGCGCAGCTGGAAGCGCAGGCGCTCGCGCCGGCGCTGCTGCAGATCCTTGCTGTCGCTCATTACTTCTTCTTGCCTTCTTTGCGGCGGATGGTTTCCGTGGTGTAGCGCACGCCCTTGCCCTTGTACGGCTCAGGCCCGCGATAGCCACGAATTTCGGCCGCCACTTGACCAACTTGGCGCTTATCCACGCCCTCGACCTTGATGGACGTCGGCTTTTCGCAGCTGATCTTGATCCCGGTGGGGATCGGGTAGACCACATCGTGCGAGAACCCGAGATTCAGCACCAGGTTCGGCCCATTGACCGCGGCGCGGAAGCCGGTGCCCTGGATTTCCATGGACTTGGAATAGCCCTCGGAAACCCCCTTCACCATGCTCGCCACAAGCGCCCGCGTGGTGCCCCACATCATTCGGGCCGGCGTGGTCTTGTCGCGCGGCGCCACAGCGACCTTGCCGGCGTCGATGGTCGCATCGACGTTGTCGGTGAGGTCGAGCGAGAGCTGCCCGAGCTTGCCCTTCGCCGTCAGCGTGCGGCCAACGATAGCCACCTCCACGCCGGCGGGGATCGGAACCGGATATTTGCCTACGCGTGACATGTCCCGGTTCTCCTCAGAACACGCGGCAAAGCACTTCGCCGCCAACATTGGCAGCGCGCGCCTCGGCATCGCTCAACACCCCGCGAGGGGTCGACAGGATCGAGACGCCAAGTCCGGCATACACCCGCGGCAGCTCCTTGATTTTGGAGTAGACGCGGCGGCCGGGCTTGGAGACGCGGTTGATCTCTTTGATCACCGGCTCGCCCTCATTGTACTTCAGCTCGATGCGCAGCTGCGATACGCCCGGTCGCAGCACCTCGGTGCTGAAACCACGGATAAAACCTTCCCGCTTCAGCGCGTCCAACACGTTGGCGCGGAGCTGAGAGGCCGGCGAGACACACATCGCATGCCGCGAACGCTGCGCGTTGCGGATACGTGTGAGCATATCGCCCAGGGGATCAGATAGGCTCATGGCAGGTCCCCTTCCTTACCAGCTCGACTTGACCATGCCGGGAATCTGCCCGGCGCTGGCGAGATCGCGCAACGCGATACGGCAGAGCTTGAACTTACGATAGTTCGCCCGCGACCGGCCGGTGATGGCGCAGCGCAGCCGCACCCGGCCCGCCGCGCCATTACGCGGCAGCTGGGCGAGCTTCAAAGTCGCATCGAAGCGATCCTCGACCGCGAGCGAGCGGTCCATGACAATCGCTTTCAACGAGGCGCGCTTGCCCTTGTCGCGTTTTGCCATCTGCTCGCGCTTCGCATTTCGATTGATCTGCGATGTCTTGGCCATCCTGTCTTACCCTCCGGAACCTGCCGGCGCGTGGCCGGCGGTTTTCCAATTCAGTGTCGCAGCACTACGCACGGCCACGCGGCCGTTACGCAATGAACGGAATATCGAACTGCTTCAGCAGCGCCTTCGCCTCGGCATCGGTCTTCGCCGAGGTCACGAACACGATGTCCATGCCACGGATCGAGTCGACCTTGTCGTAGACGATTTCCGGGAACACGATCTGTTCCTTCAGGCCCATGGCGAAGTTGCCGCGCCCGTCGAAACCCTTGCCGCCGATGCCGCGAAAATCGCGGACGCGCGGCAGCGCAATGGTGACCAGACGGTCGAGGAACTCATACATGCGCGCCTTGCGGAGCGTCACTTTGCAACCGATCGGCAGGCCCTTGCGGATCTTGAAGCCGGCAATCGCCTTTTTCGCTTCCGTCTTGACCGGCCGCTGGCCGCTGATGAGCGCGAGTTCAGCAACAGCCGCGTCCAACTTCTTTTGGTCGCCTGCCGCCTCACCAACGCCCATGTTGATGACAATCTTTTCCAGCTTCGGCACCTGCATCGGGTTCGTATAGCCGAACTCCTTCTGCAGATTGGCCCGCACCGTCTCGCGGTAGCGCTGCAGCATACGCGGGGTCTCGCTGGGCGAGGCCTTCACGTGCGCCGAAACGGCCACCGACTGGATCGACCCGGCGTCACCGCCGCCAGCTTTGCCGCCCTTGGCCGAAGCCGAGGCCTGCTGCTTGCCAGCCGCCGGCTTGCCGCCAGCCGGCTTACCGCCAGCTTTGCCGCCCTTGGCGCCGCCCTTAGCGGGCGCGCCCTTGCCGCCCTTCTTCGAATCGCTCACCGGGGCCTCCTCAGCTCTCGATCACGTTGCCGGTCGCTTTGGCAACGCGCACTTTGCGGCCGTCTTCCAGCACCCGGAACCCGACGCGAGTCGGCTTATCGGTCTTGCTGTCCACCAGCATCAGGTTCGACAAATGGATCGTCGCTTCACGCTCGACGATGCCGCCCGGCTGCCCCATGCCCGTGGGCTTGGTGTGCCGCTTGGCAACGTTGACGCCCTGCACGACTGCGCGATTAGCCTTCGGCAGCACGCTCAGAACTTCGCCGCGCTTGCCTTTGTCAGCGCCGCTGATCACGGCGACCGTATCGCCCTTGCGGATGCGCGCAGCCATCACAGCACCTCCGGCGCGAGGGAAATGATCTTCATGAACTTCTTGGCGCGCAGTTCGCGCACCACCGGGCCAAAGATGCGGGTGCCAATCGGCTCCTGCTGCTTGTTGATCAGCACGGCGGCGTTGCGGTCGAAGCGGATGGCGCTGCCATCCGGACGGCGCACCGGGAAGGAAGTGCGAACGATCACCGCCTGGTGCACGTCGCCCTTCTTCACCTTGCCGCGCGGAATTGCATCCTGCACGGCAACCACGATGACATCGCCGACCGAGGCGGTTTTCCGCTTGGAGCCGCCCAGCACCTTGATGCACTGCACCCGACGCGCGCCAGAATTATCGGCGACATCCAGGTTGGTCTCGACTGAAATCATCTAGCCCTCCTCAGCCCTGCGCCATTGCTGCCGCATCGGGCGCGGCGGCGTCGATGGCAACGTCATCGACCAGCGACTGGCCGTTGCGTTCCACGACGATCCACGTCTTGCGCTTGCTGATCGGGCGGCACTCTTCGATACGCACAGTATCGCCCGGCTTGCAGATGTTGTTCTCGTCATGCGCCGCATAGCTCTTGGAACGGCGAATGAACTTCTTGTACAGCGGGTGCATCACACGACGAGCAACAAGAACCGTAATGGTCTTGTCCATCTTGTCGCTGGTGACCCGGCCGGTCAGGACGCGCCTTGGCATCGCCCTACTCCTTTCAGGACTGCGCGGCGGAGCGCAGCTTCTCCGCCATGATCGTCTTCACCCGCGCGATGTCGCGGCGAACTGCCCGTACCCGGCCGACACCTTCAAGCTGGCCGGTCGCCCGCTGAAAGCGCAGATTGAACTGCTCCTTCCGCAAGTCGAGCAGCTGCGCCGAAAGCTCTTCCGCTGTCTTCACCCGCACGTCGGCAGGCTTTGTCGTCTTGGCCATGTCACGCGTCTCCGATACGGGTGACCATCTTGGTCTTGATCGGCAGCTTAGCGGCCCCAAGCGTCAGGGCCTCCTTCGCCAGTTCCGGCGCAACGCCGTCGATCTCGAACATGATGCGGCCGGGAGCAACCCGCGCCACCCAAAATTCCGGCGCGCCCTTGCCGGAGCCCATGCGGACTTCGGCAGGTTTCAACGACACCGGTACGTCCGGGAAAATCCGGATCCAGACGCGGCCCGCACGCTTCATGGCACGCGTGATCGCGCGGCGAGCCGCTTCGATCTGACGCGCCGTGATACGTTCCGGCTCCAACGCCTTGAGTCCGAACTGTCCGAAATTCAACGCGGTGCCGCCCTTGGCAGCGCCCTTGATTCGGCCTTTATGCGCCTTGCGGTATTTCGTGCGCTTGGGGGAGAGCATCTCGCCTATTCCTTAACGCTGCGGCGCCTGTTCGGCGGCACGGCGGTCTTGGGCCGAAGGATCGTGCGCCAGGATTTCGCCCTTGAAGATCCACACCTTCACGCCGCACGTACCGTAGGTCGTCTTGGCCGTCGCCACGCCGAAGTCGATGTCCGCGCGCAGGGTGTGCAACGGCACCCGGCCTTCGCGATACCACTCGGTGCGCGCAATTTCGGCCCCGCCGAGGCGGCCGCCGCAATTGATCCGGATGCCCTGGGCGCCCAGACGCATCGCCGACTGCACCGCCCGCTTCATCGCGCGGCGGAACGCCACGCGGCGCTCCAGCTGCTGAGCGATGTTCTCGGCCACCAAGGTGGCGTCGATCTCGGGCTTGCGGATTTCGACGATGTTCAACGACACATCGGACTTGGCCATCTTGGCCAGATCCTTGCGCAGGTTCTCGATGTCCTGGCCCTTTTTGCCGATCACCACGCCAGGGCGCGCGGCATAGATCGTCACGCGCGGCTTCTTCGCCGGACGTTCGATCACCACGCGGCTAACGCCGGCGCCCGACAGCTTGGTGCGCAGGTGGTTCCGCAGTTTCAGGTCATCATGCAGCAGCTTCGCGTAGTCATTGCCCGCGAACCAGCGGCTATCCCAGGTGCGGTTGATGCCGAGCCGCAGCCCGATCGGATTGACTTTGTGACCCATCGGTTACGCGGCCTCCTGCGCCGTCTGTTCGCTTGCCGCTTCCTGCGCGCGCTCGGCCACCACGATCTTCAGGTGGCTGAACCACTTCTCAACCCGGGCGGCGCGGCCACGGCCACGCGCCTGGAAGCGGCGCATCACCACGGACTTGCCCACTTCGGCGCGCGACACGACGAGGCGGTCGACGTCGAGCTGATGGTTGTTCTCGGCATTGGCGATGGCGCTTTCCAGCGCCTTCTTCACTTGCTGCGCGATGCGGCGCTTGCTGAACGTCAGCGTCGCCACCGCGTCGGCCGCCGTGCGGTTGCGGATCAGGCCGGCCACCAGGTTCAACTTGCGCGGGCTGACGCGCAGGTTTTTCAGGACGGCTTGCGCCTCGGTTTCCGCAATCGGGCGGGGGGATTTCGGCTTGCTCATATCAGCCCCGCTTCGCCTTCTTGTCACCGGAGTGACCGGTGAACGTGCGCGTCGGCGAGAACTCGCCGAACTTGTGGCCGACCATGTTCTCGTTGACCTGCACGGGCAGGAACTTGTGCCCGTTATACACGCCAAACGTGAGGCCGACGAACTGCGGCAGGATCGTCGAGCGGCGCGACCAGATCTTGATGATCTCGTTGCGGCCCGAAGCGCGGCCAGCCTCGGCTTTGTTGAGCAGGTACCCGTCCACGAACGGGCCCTTCCAGACGGAACGCGTCATGGATCAGCCCTTCCCCTTGTTGCGACGGCGTACGATCAGGCGGTCGGTCCGCTTGTTCACGCGCGTCTTGTAACCCTTCGTCGGCTTGCCCCACGGCGTGACCGGATGACGGCCGCCCGAGGTGCGGCCTTCGCCGCCGCCATGCGGGTGATCGACCGGGTTCATCACGACGCCACGGTTGTGCGGGCGGCGGCCCAGCCAACGGCTGCGGCCGGCCTTGCCGATATGTTCGTTCGCCTTGTCCGGGTTGGACACAGCGCCAATCGTTGCCAGGCATTCGCTGCGTACCATGCGCAACTCGCCGGACATCAATTTGATCTGCGCGTAGCCGGAGTCCTTGCCGACAAGCTGGGCATACTGCCCGGCCGCACGGGCAATCTTGCCACCGGCGCCCGGCTTCATTTCCACGTTGTGCACAATCGTGCCCACCGGGATCGCCGCCAGCGTCATCGCGTTGCCCGGCTTGATGTCGGCGCGCGTTGCCGCCACCACCGAGTCACCCGCCTTCAAACGCTGCGGCGCCAGAATGTACGAGAGTTCACCGTCCTGATACTTGATTAGCGCGATAAACGCGGTACGGTTCGGATCGTATTCCAGACGCTCGACGGTCGCCGGCATATCGAATTTGCGGCGCTTGAAGTCGACCAAACGGTACGACTGCTTGTGTCCGCCGCCGCGAAACCGGCTGGTGGTGCGGCCGTGGTTGTTGCGGCCGCCCGACGAATGCTTCCCGACGGTCAAGCCCTTGACCGGCTTGCCCTTCCACAACTCGCTGCGGTCCACCAAAATGGTGCCGCGCAGGCTGGGCGTGACGGGATTGAAGTTTTTCATTGCCATGATTCAGATCCTCGCGTCACGCCAGACCGGTGGTCAGGTCGATCGACTGGCCCTCGGCGAGCTTCACGTAGGCTTTCTTGACGTCGCTGCGCACGCCGGGGCGGCCGCGGAAGCGCTTGGTCTTGCCCTTGGCCACCAGCGTATTCACGCCGAGCACCGTCACGCCGAACAAGCCTTCGATCGCCAGCTTGATCTGCGGCTTGGTCGCGTCCATCGCCACGCGGAACACGACCGTATTGCGTTCGCCCAGCAGCGTCGCCTTCTCGGTGATCACCGGATTGCGGATGATGGTGTACATCGCCTCGCGCGAAATCTTCACACGCGGCTTTGCGGTCTTGGTTGCGGTCTCGCTCATGCCAGGCGCTCCTTCAGGCCCTCGACGCCGGCGGCGGTCACCGCCAGCACGTCGTGCATCAGGATGTCGTAAACATTGGCGCCGACGGTCGGCAGCATGTCGAAGCCGATGATGTTACGGCCGGCTTTCAGCAACCCCTGATCGACATCGCGGTCGATAATGAGAGCCGATTTCCAGCCCAGCGCCTTCAACTTGGCGGCCAGCTCCTTGGTCTTGCCGTTCGCCGAAGCCGCGTCCAGCACGATCAGCTTGCCATCGGCCTGCTTCTGCGAAAGCGCAGAGATCAGCCCGAGCCGGCGCACCTTCTTCGGCAGGTCATAGCCATGGTCGCGCACGACCGGGCCATGCACCACGCCGCCGGTGCGGAATTGCGGGGCGCGCAACGAACCCTGACGGGCGTTGCCGGTGCCTTTCTGCTTGAACGGCTTCTTGGTGGTGCCGGACACTTCGCCCATGCCTTTGGCACGATGCGTTCCCGCACGGCGCTTGGACAACTGGTAGTGCACCACGCGCGCCATGATATCGGCGCGCGGCTCGGCGGCAAAAATCTCGTCCGGCAGCTCGATCGTGCCGGCGGTGCCGTTGTCGAGCGTCTTCATCTCGATCTGCATGTGCCTGCCCTCAACCCTGCGCCGTTTCGGCGATGACAGCGGGGGCGATTGCCGCCGGATACGGGGCTTCCGCCGGGCGCGTGCCCTTGATCGCGTCGCGCACCAGCACGTAGCCGCCTTTGGCCCCCGGCACGGCGCCCTTGATCATGATCAGCCCTTTGTCGGCGTCGATTGCCGCGACTTCCACGTTCAACGTGGTAACGCGGTCGACGCCCATGTGGCCGGCCATCTTCTTGTTCTTGAAGGTCTTGCCAGGATCCTGCCGGTTACCGGTCGAACCATGCGAACGATGGCTGACCGACACGCCGTGCGACGCTTCGAGACCGGCGAAGTTCCAGCGCTTCATGACGCCCTGGAAGCTCTTGCCCTTGCTGGTGCCGCACACATCGACACGTTGGCCGACGATAAAGTGCGCCGCCGTCAGCATCGCACCGGGTTCCAGCACCGCATCGGCGGCCACACGGAACTCAACGAGCTTTGCCTTCGGCTCCACTTTCGCCTTGGCGAAATGGCCCTTGTTCGGCTTCGACACGTTCTTCACCTTCGCGGTGCCCCAGCCGATCTGGACGGCGGTGTAACCGTCCGTTTCCTCGGTCTTGGCTGCCACGACCTGCACATCATCGAGGTGCAGCACGGTTACGGGCACGTGTGTCCCGTCGTCTTTGAAAAGCCGGGTCATTCCCAGCTTCTTTGCCAGTAATCCTGTGCGCATCAGTTACTTTCCCCAGAGGGACGCCGGGCCACCGTGCCGTGGCACGGTGCCGGAGTCCTTAGGCCAATGGAAATTTAGAGCTTGATCTCGACGTCAACGCCAGCCGCGAGATCCAGCTTCATCAGAGCGTCCACCGTTTGCGGTGTCGGCTCGACGATATCGAGCAACCGGCGATGCGTCCGAATTTCGAACTGCTCGCGGCTTTTCTTATCGACGTGCGGCGAGCGGTTCACAGTGAACCGCTCGATGTGTGTCGGCAGCGGGATCGGTCCGCGAACCCTGGCACCCGTACGCTTGGCGGTGTTCACGATCTCCTTGGTGCTGTTGTCCAGCACGCGGTGATCGTACGCCTTCAGGCGAATGCGGATATTCTGGTTGTCCATCACTCAATCTTCCAGGCTCGCCGAGCCGATCCCTATTGCCGCCACCTCACAAAGAGGATTAGGCGACGATCTTCGCAACCACGCCGGCGCCGACAGTGCGGCCACCTTCACGAATGGCGAAGCGCAAGCCTTCGTCCATCGCGATCGGCGCGATCAGTTCCACGTCCATCGACACGTTGTCGCCCGGCATTACCATTTCGACACCTTCCGGCAGCTTCAGGATGCCGGTCACGTCGGTGGTGCGGAAATAGAACTGCGGGCGATAGTTGGTGAAGAACGGCGTATGACGGCCGCCTTCTTCCTTGGTCAGAATGTAGCTCTCGGCCAAGAACTTGGTATGCGGCGTGATGGTGCCCGGCTTCGCCAGCACCTGACCGCGCTCCACGTCCTCACGCTTCGTGCCGCGCAGCAGCGCGCCGATGTTGTCGCCAGCCTGGCCCTGATCGAGCAGCTTGCGGAACATTTCCACGCCGGTCACGATGGTCTTCACCGTCGCCTTGATGCCGACGATCTCGACTTCCTCGCCAACGCGGACGATGCCGCGCTCAACGCGCCCGGTCACCACGGTGCCACGGCCAGAGATCGAGAACACGTCTTCGATCGGCATCAAGAACGGCTTGTCGATCGCGCGTTCCGGCTGCGGGATGTACGAATCCACCGCCGCCATCAGCTCAAGGATCGACTTCTCGCCGAGGTCCGGCTGCGAGTCGTTCAGCGCGCAAACCGCCGAGCCCTTGATGATGGGGATGTCGTCGCCCGGGAAGCCATAGCTGCTCAGCAGATCGCGCACTTCCAGCTCGACCAGCTCGACCAGCTCGGCGTCGGCGATGTCCATCTTGTTGAGGTACACCACCAGCGCCGGCACGCCGACCTGACGGGCGAGCAGGATGTGCTCGCGGGTCTGCGGCATCGGGCCGTCGGCAGCCGACACCACCAGGATCGCGCCGTCCATCTGCGCGGCGCCGGTGATCATGTTCTTCACATAGTCAGCGTGGCCGGGGCAGTCGACGTGCGCGTAGTGGCGGTTCTTGGTCTCGTACTCGACGTGCGCGGTCGAGATCGTGATGCCACGAGCCCGCTCTTCCGGCGCCTTGTCGATCTGGTCGTAGGCGGTGAAGGTGGCGCCGCCTGTCTTGGCCAGCACCTTCGTGATGGCCGCCGTTAGCGACGTCTTGCCATGATCGACGTGGCCGATCGTGCCAATGTTGCAGTGCGGCTTGTTGCGTTCGAATTTCGCTTTGGCCATCGTCGTTCTCTCCGTGCCCGCTCTACGATCCGGGGTTGGGGGGGATCAGGTTACCAGCGGTAATGGCTGAAGGCTTTGTTCGCCTCGGCCATCCGATGGGTATCTTCACGCTTCTTCACCGCTGAGCCGCGATTGTTCACCGCGTCCAGCAGTTCGTTCGAAAGGCGATCTTCCATCGTGTGCTCGCCGCGCTTGCGCGCCGAGTCGATGATCCAGCGAATCGCCAACGCCTGGCGGCGTTCCGTGCGGACTTCAACGGGCACCTGATACGTGGCGCCGCCGACGCGGCGCGACCGCACTTCGACAGCCGGCTTCACGTTGTCCAGCGCCTCGTGGAACATACGAACCGGGTCGGCTTGCGCACCGCCCCGCTTCTTCAGCACATCCAGCGCACCGTAGACGATCGTCTCGGCGGCCGACTTCTTGCCATCGTACATCAGGGCGTTCATGAAACGCGTGATGACGGTGTCGCCGAACTTGGCGTCCGGCAGAATTTCGCGCTTCGTGGCGCGGCGGCGGCGGCTCATCGCGCTCTCTCCTTACTTCGGCCGCTTCGCGCCGTACAGCGAACGGCGCTTGCGACGCTTGGGCAGACCCTGGGTATCCAACACGCCGCGCAGAATGTGATAGCGCACGCCGGGAAGATCCTTCACGCGGCCACCACGGATCAGGACCACACTGTGCTCCTGCAAGTTGTGGCCTTCACCCGGGATGTAGCTGACCACTTCATAGCCGTTGGTCAGGCGCACCTTGGCGACCTTACGAAGCGCCGAGTTCGGCTTCTTCGGGGTCGTGGTGTAGACGCGCGTGCAGACACCGCGCTTCTGCGGGCAACCCTGCAGAGCCGGAACTTTATTGCGCTTCGCGGCGGGCTCGCGCCCATTGGCGATCAGCTGGTTGATGGTCGGCATAGACCCTCTTTCGATCCTATCTCTGCGCCCCCGCCACAACTGCCGGAAGCCGTCTTCCACACGCACGGCCCGCAGCCTGTGGGACATCCCACCCTGCGGGTTAGACCCTGCCCGCGGCCTTGGCGGCGAACCCGTTGGGATCGCTGCGGCGCCGCACGCGCTGGTGCCTGTAAACGACGGCCGCCGTAACCAAGATGGGGTCGGCCGAGGGCGCGGAACCTAGGGTGCGGTTACCGGCGAGTCAAGCGCTACAGGCGAGTCGTTGACGTCTTATCCCTACCAAAGACGAGGGCCGGCGATGCGAAATCGCCAGCCCTCGGTGTACTCGTAGTTTAGCGGCCTATTCGGCCGCCATAATGCGGCCCGGCACCATCGGCCCCGGCTCCTGCCGCAGGCCACGGGCATGATCACGGCCCGCGGCGATGCCACGCAGCTTGTTCATCACGCTACCGGTGCCCGCCGGGATCAGGCGGCCCACAATGACGTTCTCCTTCAGACCGATCAGGTTATCCACCTTGCCCGCCGTGGCAGCCTCAGTGAGCACCCGTGTGGTCTCCTGGAACGAGGCAGCGCTGATGAAGCTGTGGGTCTGCAAGCTCGCCTTGGTGATGCCTTGCAGCACCGGCATGGCGGTGGCGATGCGTTCGCCCTCGGCTTCGCGCTTGCGGTTCTCGTGGTCGAACTCCACGCGGTCCACCTGCTCGCCGGTCAGGAACGTGGTGTCGCCCGGCTCCAGAATCTCAACCTTCTGCAGCATCTGGCGAACGATCACCTCGATGTGCTTGTCGTTGATCTTCACGCCCTGCAACCGGTACACGTCCTGAATTTCGTTGACGAGGTAGTCGGACAGCGCCTCGACCCCCAACACCTTCAGAATGTCGTGCGGCACGCGCGGCCCATCGACCAGCGGATCGCCGCGCCGCACGAAGTCGCCTTCCTGCACCGAGACGTGCTTGCCCTTCGGGATCAGGTACTCGGTTTCCTCGGCGGTCTCGTCGTTCTTCACGATCACACGGCGCTTGGCCTTGTAATCCTTGCCGAACTCGACCCGTCCATCGGTCTCCGCGATGATCGCGTGATCCTTCGGCCGCCGCGCTTCGAACAGTTCCGCCACGCGCGGCAGACCACCGGTAATATCGCGCGTCTTGCTGCCCTCACGCGGAATGCGCGCCATCACGTCGCCCGCCTGCACTTCGGCGCCGTTCTCGACCGATAGAATCGAGTCAGGCGACAGGAAGTAGCGCGCATCGACGCCGTTGGTCAGCCGCACCACTTCGCCGTTGGCGTCCTTCAACTGCAAGCGGGGCCGCAGATCGACGCCGCGCGCCGCCTGCTTGTAGTCGACCACCACCTTGGAGGTCAGGCCGGTCACTTCGTCGACGCGCTCCACCAAGGTCACGCCCTCGATCAGATCGAGGTATTCGACCCGGCCGTTGCGCTCGGTGATGATCGGCAGGGTGTACGGATCCCACTCGGCCAGTTTCTGCGTGCGGGCTACGGTGTTGCCTTCGTCGGTCAGCAACCGTGCGCCATACGGCACCCGGAAGCGCGCCCGCTCGCGGCCCTTGTCGTCGGTCAACACGATTTCGCAGTTGCGGCTCATCACCACCGGCACGCCGCTGGAGTTGATAACCACGTTGCGATTCTTCACCACGACCGACCCGTCGTGGCTGGCTTCGACCGCGCTCACCTCGGCGCCACGCTGCGCTGCGCCACCGATGTGGAAGGTGCGCATGGTCAGCTGCGTGCCCGGTTCGCCGATTGACTGTGCGGCGATCACGCCGACCGCCTCGCCGACATTGACTGGCGTGCCACGGGCCAGATCGCGGCCATAGCAATGCGCGCAGACGCCAACCGCCGCCTCGCAGGTCAGCACCGAGCGGATTTTCGCCGACTCGACCACCGCCTTTTCGATCCGCTCCGCTTCCGGCTCGGTGATCAGCGTATTGGCCGGCACCAGCACCTGACCGGTCGCCGGGTCGTGGATGTCCTCGGCCGTGGTGCGGCCAAGTACCCGTTCAGACAGGCTGGAGACGACTTCGCCGCCATCCATCACCGCCTTCACCGTCAGCCCGCGCACCGTGCCGCAATCGGTCTCGACGATGATGCAATCCTGCGCCACGTCCACCAGCCGCCGCGTCAGGTAGCCCGAGTTGGCCGTCTTCAACGCGGTGTCCGCGAGGCCCTTACGGGCGCCGTGGGTCGAGTTGAAGTACTCGAGAACCGACAGGCCTTCCTTGAAGTTGGCGATGATCGGCTGCTCGATGATTTCGCCGGACGGCTTGGCCATCAGGCCGCGCATACCCGCCAACTGACGCATCTGGGCCGGCGACCCACGCGCGCCGGAGTGGCTCATCATCCACACCGCGTTGGTCTGCTTGCCCGGGGTCTGGTCGGAAATCCGCTTCATCATCGCGGCTGCAACTTCATCGGTGCAGCGCGACCAAGCGTCGACCACCTTATTATAGCGCTCGCCAGCGGTGATCAGACCGTCCTGATACTGCTGCTCGAACTCCTTCACCTCGTTCTGCGTCTTCAGGATCATCGCCGGCTTTTCGTCCGGAATGATCAGATCGTCCTTGCCGAAGCTGATGCCCGCCTTGGCGGCCTGATTGAACCCGAGGCCCATCAAGCGGTCGGCGAAGATCACGCATTCTTTCTGGCCGCAGTGGCGATACACCGCGTCGATCACGTCCGAGACGTTCTTCTTGGTCAACTGACGGTTGATCAGGCTGAACGGCACCGCCGGATGCTTCGGCAGCACCTGGGCAATCAGCATCCGCCCGGCGGTGGTCACCACCTTCTGAATGATCTTGTTGCCGGCCGCGTCAACCGTGTTGAACCTGCCGCGGATCTTGTCGTGCAGCGTGATCGCCTTCGCCGCCAGGGCGTGCTCGATCTCGCCGATGGTGCCGAACGCGGGCGCCTGCTGCTCGGTGGCGACACGGAATTCCGGCGTCTCCAGCGACAGGTAATAGATGCCGAGCACGATGTCCTGGCTCGGCACGATGATCGGTTTGCCGTTGGCCGGGCTGAGGATGTTGTTGGTCGACATCATCAGCACGCGGGCTTCAAGCTGCGCTTCCAGGCTCAGCGGCACGTGCACCGCCATCTGGTCGCCGTCGAAGTCGGCGTTGAACGCGGTGCACACCAGCGGGTGCAACTGGATCGCCTTGCCTTCGATCAGCACCGGCTCGAACGCCTGAATGCCCAAGCGATGCAAGGTCGGCGCGCGGTTCAGCATCACCGGATGCTCGCGGATCACCTCTTCGAGGATGTCCCACACCTCGGGACGCTCCTTTTCCACCATCCGCTTGGCGGCCTTGATGGTGGTGGCGTGACCGTATTTTTCCAGCTTCGAATAGATGAACGGCTTGAACAGTTCGAGCGCCATCTTCTTCGGCAGGCCGCACTGATGCAGCTTCAGTTCCGGACCCACCACGATGACCGAACGGCCCGAGTAGTCGACGCGCTTGCCGAGCAGGTTTTGCCGGAAGCGGCCCTGCTTGCCCTTCAGCATGTCGGACAGCGACTTCAACGGACGCTTGTTCGCCCCGGTGATGGCACGGCCACGGCGTCCGTTGTCGAACAACGCATCGACCGATTCCTGCAACATGCGCTTTTCGTTGCGCACGATGATGTCAGGCGCCCGCAGTTCGATCAGCCGCTTCAACCGGTTGTTGCGGTTGATGACGCGGCGGTACAGGTCGTTCAGATCGGACGTAGCGAAGCGGCCGCCATCCAGCGGCACCAGCGGGCGCAGTTCCGGCGGGATCACCGGGATCACGTCCAGGATCATCCACTCCGGCTTGGCGCCGGATTCGGAGAACGCCTCGATCAGCTTCAACCGCTTGACCAGCTTCTTGCGCTTGGCCTCGCTGGTGGTCTCCTTCAGATCGGCGCGCAGCTTCACCTTCTCGGCGTCCGCGTCGATGCCGATCAGAATGCCCTTGATCGCTTCGGCGCCGATCCCGGCGCGGAACGCGTCATCGCCGAACTCGTCCTGCTTGGCGGCAAGCTGATCTTCGGTCAGCAACTGGTGCAGCTTCAGGTCGGTCAGACCCGGCTCCAGCACCACGTAGCTCTCGAAGTACAGGATCTTCTCCAGTTCCTTCAGCGTTAGATCGACCATCAGGCCGATGCGGCTGGGCAGGGACTTGAGGAACCAAATGTGCGCCACCGGGCTGGCCAGCTCGATGTGGCCCATCCGCTCGCGCCGCACCTTGGCCAGCGTGACTTCCACGCCGCACTTCTCGCAGATGATGCCGCGGAACTTCATGCGCTTGTACTTGCCGCACAGGCACTCGTAGTCCTTGATCGGGCCGAAAATGCGCGCGCAGAACAGCCCGTCCCGCTCCGGCTTGAAGGTGCGGTAGTTGATGGTCTCGGGCTTCTTGATCTCGCCGTACGACCACGAACGGATTTGCTCCGGCGAGGCCATCTGGATTTTGATCTGGTCGAAGGTCATGGTCTGACCCGTCTGACCCAGGATCTTCATCAGCTCGTTCATGCTGTCGCCCCCTGCGGGAGTTTGAGGGCCGGGTCGCGCACCCGGCCCCTCGTCACGAAATTAGGCCCGATTGTCAGTCCGCTCGCGTCACGCCGTGCGCATGTCGAGATCGACGTTCAAGCCAAGCGACTTCAGTTCCTTGACCAGCACGTTGAAGCTCTCGGGAATGCCGGCCTCGAAAGTATCCTGCTCGCGCACGATGGCTTCGTAGACCTTGGTGCGGCCGGACACGTCGTCCGACTTCACCGTCAGCATTTCCTGCAGCGTGTAAGCCGCGCCGTAGGCTTCCAGCGCCCACACTTCCATTTCGCCGAAGCGCTGGCCGCCGAACTGCGCCTTGCCACCGAGCGGCTGCTGGGTGACCAGCGAGTACGGGCCGATGGAGCGAGCGTGGATCTTGTCGTCGACCAAGTGGTGCAGCTTGAGCATGTAGATGATGCCCACCGTCACCTTGCGCTCGAACGGCTCGCCGGTCCGCCCATCGGTCAGCACCACCTGCCCCGACGTGGCCAAGCCAGCGCGGACCAGCATGCCTTCGATGTCGGACATGCGGGCGCCGTCGAACACCGGGGTGGCAATCGGCACGCCCTTCTTCAGGTTCTCGCACAACTCGATCAGTTCGGCTTCGGTCAGATCGGCGATGTCACTGTCGTACACCTTCTCGCCGTAAACTTCCTTGAGCCGCTCCAGCAACTGCACCTTGCCTTTGTTGGTGCGCCGGTAGTCATCGACCATCGTGCCGATGTCCTGGCCGATGGTGCGGCAGGCCCAGCCCAGATGGGTCTCCAGAATCTGTCCGACGTTCATGCGGCTCGGCACGCCGAGCGGGTTCAGCACGATATCGACCGAGGTGCCGTTTTCCAGGAACGGCATGTCCTCCACAGGCACCACGCGCGAGACCACGCCCTTGTTGCCGTGACGGCCGGCCATTTTGTCACCGGGTTGCAGCTTGCGCTTCACCGCGACGAACACTTTGACCATCTTCATCACGCCGGGCGGCAGTTCATCGCCGCGCTGCAACTTTTCGACCTTGCTGTCGAACCGGGCTTGCAGCTTGGCGACGGCGGCATCGAACTCGCGCTTCAGCGTTTCGATCTCGGCCATCACGCCGTCGTCTTGCACGGCGATGTTGCGCCATGCGCCGCGCTGGAACTCGGCCAGCACTTCCTCGGTCAGCAGCGTGCCGGCCTTCAGGCCCTTGAAGCCGCCGGCGGCCTTGCGGCCGAGCAGCTTCTCACGCAGCCGGTTGAGGAAGCTGCGCTCCTGGATCGCCTTTTCGTCGTCACGGTCCTTGGCCAGCCGTTCGATCTCGGCGCGCTCGATCGCCATTGCGCGCTCGTCCTTGTCCACGCCACGGCGGCTGAACACGCGCACATCGACGATGGTGCCCGACACGCCCGGCGGCAGCTTCAACGAGGTGTCGCGCACGTCGGACGCCTTCTCGCCGAAGATCGCCCGCAGCAGCTTTTCTTCCGGCGTCATCGGGCTTTCGCCCTTCGGCGTCACCTTGCCGACCAGAATATCGCCCGGGTTCACTTCCGCGCCGACATACACGATGCCCGCTTCGTCGAGGTTCTTGAGCGCTTCCTCGCCGACGTTGGGGATATCGCGGGTGATTTCCTCCTGGCCCAGCTTGGTGTCGCGCGCCATCACTTCGAATTCTTCGATGTGGATGGACGTGAACACGTCGTCGCGGGCGATCCGCTCGGAAATCAGGATCGAATCTTCGAAGTTGTAGCCATTCCACGGCATGAACGCGACCAGCACGTTCCGCCCCAGCGCCAGTTCGCCCAACTCGGTCGACGGACCGTCGGCGATGATGTCGCCTTCCGCCACCCGGTCGCCCACGCGCACCAGCGGACGCTGGTTGATGCAGGTCGACTGGTTGGAGCGCATGAACTTGCGCAGCCGGTAGATATCGACGCCCTTGGTGGTGCCATCTTCGTTGGTGGCGCGCACCACGATGCGCGCACCATCGATCTGGTCGATCACGCCGACGCGGCGGGCGACGATGGTCGCCCCCGAGTCACGCGCCACGGCGGCTTCCATGCCGGTGCCAACCAGCGGCGCATCGGCGCGGATCAGCGGCACGGCCTGCCGCTGCATGTTCGATCCCATCAGCGCGCGGTTGGCGTCGTCGTTTTCCAGGAACGGGATCAACGCGGCGGCCACCGAGACCAACTGCTTCGGCGACACGTCGACGGCGGTCACGTCCTCCGGCTTCACCAGCCGGAAGTCGCCCTGCTTGCGCACGCTGACCAGTTCATCGGTGAAGTGGCCGCTGGCGTCGGTTTTCGCGTCGGCCTGCGCCACGACCAGCTTTTCCTCTTCCATCGCGGAGAGGTATTTCCAGCCGTCCTGCACCGTGCCGTCTTTCACCAGGCGGTACGGGGTTTCGATGAACCCGTACTTGTTCACCTTGGCGTAAGTGGCCAGCGAGTTGATCAGGCCGATGTTCGGGCCTTCCGGCGTCTCAATCGGGCAGATGCGGCCGTAATGCGTCGGGTGCACGTCGCGCACTTCGAAGCCAGCGCGCTCGCGGGTCAAACCGCCCGGGCCAAGGGCTGACAAGCGGCGCTTATGCGTCACTTCGGACAGCGGGTTGGTCTGGTCCATGAACTGCGATAGCTGCGACGAGCCGAAGAATTCCCGAACTGCCGCAGCAGCAGGTTTCGCATTAATGAGATCGTGCGGCATCACGGTGTCGATATCGACGCTGCCCATGCGCTCGCGGATCGCCCGCTCCATGCGCAGTAAGCCGACGCGGTACTGATTTTCCATCAGCTCGCCGACCGAGCGCACCCGGCGATTGCCGAGGTTGTCGATGTCGTCGATCTGGCCGCGCCCGTCCTTCAGCTCGCACATGATCTTGACGGTGCGCAGGATGTCGGACTTGCGCAGCACGCGCACGGTATCGTCCGCTTCCAGGCCAAGCCGCATGTTCATCTTCACGCGCCCGACCGCCGAGAGGTCGTAGCGGTCGCCGTCGAAAAACAGGCCACGGAACAGCGCTTCCGCCGTCTCCGGGGTCGGCGGCTCGCCGGGGCGCATCACGCGGTAGATGTCGGTCAGCGAATCGTCGCGCCCGGTGTTCTTGTCCACCGCCAGCGTGTTGCGAATCCACGGGCCGTTGGTCTGGTCGACCGCGAGCGTCGGCAGCCGGTCGATGCCGGCCTGCTCCAGTGCCGCCAGCCGCGCCTCGGCCAGTTCTTCGCCAGCTTCGGCATAGATTTCGCCGGTGTGCTCGTTGACCAGATCGACCGCCACGAACCGGCCGAGCAGATCGGTGCGCCCGATCAGCACTTCCTTGGTTTTCTCGGCAATCTTGCGGGCCGAACGCGCGGTCAGCTTGGTTTCCGCCTCAGCGACGATCTCGCCGGTGTCGGCGTCGATCAGCGGCTCCAGCAGCTTCATGCCACGGAACGCGTCGGGCTCGAACGGCCGCGCCCAGCCCTTGCTGGTGCGGGTGAACACCACCTGGCCGTAGAAGAAGTTCAGGATTTCTTCGGCATCCATGCCGCGGATTTCGTTGATCTCCAGCGTCTCGCCCTGGGCGGCACGCGCCGCGCGCAGCTTTTCGGTGTGCTCGCTTTCCAGCGAATACAGCAGCGTGGTGACCGGCAGCTTGCGCTTGCGGTCGATGCGCACGTACACAAGATCTTTGCTGTCGAACTCGAAATCCAGCCACGAGCCGCGATACGGAATAACCCGCGCGGCGAACAGGTACTTGCCGCTGCTGTGGGTCTTGCCCTTGTCGTGGTCGAAGAACACGCCCGGGCTGCGGTGCATCTGGCTGACGATGACGCGCTCGGTGCCGTTGATGATGAAGGTGCCATTGTCCGTCATCAGGGGCATGTCGCCCATGTAAACGGGCTGCTCCTTGATGTCGCGGATCGAGCGGGCGCCGGTATCCTCGTCGAGGTCCCATACGATCAGCCGCAGAATGACCTTCAACGGCGCGGCGAACGTCATGCCGCGCTGGATGCATTCCTCGACGTCGTATTTCGGCTCTTCCAGCTCGTAGTAGACGAATTCAAGGCGGCCGCGCCCGGCGAAATCGTCGATCGGAAAAACCGAGCGGAACACTTCCTGCAGGCCGGTGTTGGTCCGGCTGTCGTGCGGCGTGTTCATTTGCAGGAACGCCTCGTAGCTGGCGCGCTGCACGTCGATCAGATTGGGCATCGGCGCTACTTCGGGAATGCGCCCGAAGCTCTTGCGGATGCGCTTACGCCCGGTGAAGGACCTGGTGATCGCGTTCATGCCTGTCCTGCTGCCCCGTGGGAGGAATTCGTTCTAGTCCAGTCCGTCACAGTCCGGCCCAAACCTCGCCCCTGGCCGCCGGGGCTTCTCGACCTGCTGCCGCATTTCGTGGCCTGCCCCGGGTATGGGCTGCCCAAAACGAGGATGAGGGCGGAAACCGATCGGGTTTCCGCCCGTCCCAGGCCCTGTGGCGGCCCCGAAGGGCCGCGCCGTGCTAGCTCACTTAATTTCGACAGTGGCGCCCTGTTCTTCCAGCACCTTCTTGATCTTGCCGGCTTCGTCCTTCGTCGCGGACTCCTTGACGGTCTTCGGAGCGCCCTCGACGAGGTCCTTCGCTTCCTTGAGGCCAAGACCCGTGATCGTGCGGATTTCCTTAATCACGTTGATCTTCTTGTCGCCCGCCTTCGCCAGAATCACGGTGAATTCGGTCTGCTCTTCCACCACGGCGGCCGGAGCGGCAGCGGCGGCCGGAGCGGCGGCGGCGGCCGGAGCGGCGGCGGAGACGCCCCATTTCTCTTCGAGCAGCTTCGAGAGTTCAGCGGCTTCCAGAACGGTCAGGCTGGACAGTTCGTCAACCAGCTTTTGCAAATCGGCCATTTTCGTGTGTCCTCAATCTAGTCCCAGGTCGGTTCCATGCAAGCCCGCCCGCGCGGACCCGCCATAGCTATCGCGCAACCCCAGGCTCCCGCCCAAGGCACGCACCCCAGGCATACGCCCGGGGCAGTTCGTCAGGCTGCCTCGCTCGAAGCCTCGTCGGAGGCCTCGTCCTTCTTGGCATAGGCTGCCAAGACCCGTGCGATTTGCGCGCCCGGCGCTTGAAGGATGCCAGCGATGCGGGTCGCGGGGGTTTGGATCATCCCCAGCAGGCCAGCGCGCAGCGTCTCCAGCGACGGCAGCTCGGACAGCGCCTTGACACCAGCTACATCGAGCACCTGGTTGCCAATGGAACCGCCGAGCACGGCGAACTTATCGTTGGTCTTGGCGAACTCGATGGCGGTCTTCGCCACGGCCACAGGGTCGCGCGACCACGCCAGCGCGGTCGGTCCCTTCAGCAGCGGCGCGATGCCTTCGAATCGGGTCCCAACCAGGGCGAGGGCGGTCAGCCGGTTCTTCGCTACCTTGAAGTTCGCCCCTGCCGCCCGCATCTGGCGCCGCAGCTTCGTCACATCCGCCACCGTCATACCCGCATTGCGAGTGACGAGGACGAAAGACGTTTCTGCGAACACCGTCTCGAGCGCGGCAACGAACTCCCGCTTCTCCGTACGGTCCAAAACCCGTCTCCACTTGGTGGCCGGAGCACGCGAAGCGCACCGGCCGGGTTGCCCTATGGCATGACCCGGACGCCTGACGTCAGGCGGCCGGGACATCCCGGTTCGCCTGTCCTATCGGTCTACCGCGACGCTCACGCGCAGACGGCAGCCCGCAGCCGGAACCGCCCGGAACTGGCCGGCCCGATCCGTGGATCGGGCCGGCGGCATTCCTTGGGCTTCCCCGTCTCCCGCGCGCGGAGCCTGCCTTGCGGCATAGCGTCCCTTAAGGCCCATGGGCCACGAACGGTCTCGGACAGGTTCGGGGGCTCCCGCCCCCTGCCCACCGGCGCCTTGCGGCGCCGGCGTATCTGGTTAGCTCAGCCGGCGAGGGTGGCGACGTCGACCCGCACGCCGGGGCCCATCGTCGAACTCAGCGCGACTTTCTGCACATAGGTGCCCTTGGCGCCGGTCGGCTTCGCCTTGACGATGGCGTCGGCGAAGGCGCGGGCGTTCTCAAGCAATTTTTCCGGGGCAAAGCTCGCCTTGCCGATACCGGCATGCACGATGCCCGCCTTCTCGGCGCGGAACTCAACCTGGCCGCCCTTGGCCGCCGTGATGGCGCCCTTGAGGTCCATGGTCACCGTGCCCAAACGCGGGTTCGGCATCAGGCCGCGCGGACCCAGGATTTTGCCCAGGCGGCCGACCAGGGCCATCATGTCCGGGCTGGCGATGCAGCGGTCGAAGTTGATCTCACCGGCCTGCACCTTCTCGGCGAGGTCTTCGGCGCCCACCACGTCGGCCCCGGCGGCGAGCGCTTCCTCGGCCTTGGCGCCACGGGCGAACACGCCGACGCGCACGGTCTTGCCGGTGCCGTTCGGCAGGCTGACGAGGCCGCGCACCATCTGGTCGGCGTGGCGCGGGTCGATGCCGAGGTTCATCGAAATCTCGACAGTCTCGTCGAACTTGGCCTTCGCGTTCTGACGGACCAGATTGATCGCAGCGTCGAGCGCATACGACTTGGTGCTGTCGACGGTCGCGGCGGCGGCGGCGTGGCGCTTATTGTGTGCCATGGGATTAGCCCTCCACCACGGTGATACCCATCGAGCGGGCGGAGCCTTTGAGCATGCTCACGGCGCCATCGACGTCGTTGGCGTTCATGTCCTTCATCTTGATCGCGGCGATGTCGCGCAACTGCTGCATCGTCACGCGGCCCACGGCGGCACCCTTGCCCGGCGTGGTGGTGCCCGAAGTGATGCCGGCGGCCTTCTTCAAGAAGTAGGTGTTCGGCGGCGTCTTCATCACGAAGGTGAAGGTGCGGTCGCCGAACGCGGTGATGACCACCGGGATCGGCATCCCAGGCTCCATCTGCGCGGTAACGGCGTTGAATTCCTTCACGAACGCCATGATATTCAGGCCGCGTTGACCCAGCGCCGGGCCAACCGGCGGCGACGGGTTGGCTTTGCCCGCCGGAATCTGCAACTTGATGTAGCCGACGATTTTCTTTGCCATAATCCCTGGTCCTTAAGCTGTGCCAAGGGACCGCGGTGCATACGGCCGCGCCAGCCGATTGGCTGGCACGCGGCCTCCCGCGTTCCAATAGAGCCGGGGCTGATAGAAGCCGCCCGTCCAACTGTAAAGGGAAATCTTCAAGCGCGCGCGCATTGCCACCGGGTATCGGCGGGCGTGTTGCGGCGCGCACCGGCATGCGATGCAGACCTGCAACACCTCAAGCGGCAGCCGGACGAGGGGTTTTTTGCCGCAACGCCGCTCACCTGCTCCGGCGCAGCCGAT
>Ga0153880_1117930_pt1 | contig 31170 bp, 48 predicted proteins | sample AM7aRNAsmRNA_FD_105227 | JGI IMG/M metagenome (GOLD analysis project Ga0153880, IMG submission 105227) | Metatranscriptome of freshwater microbial communities from Lake Alinen Mustajärvi, Finland - AM7a metatranscriptome (Metagenome... | ecosystem: Environmental > Aquatic > Freshwater > Lake ... | reverse complement strand
TGTATACGATAGTACCAGTCCCATCACCTACCATATTACCTGCACCATCGTCTGTCAATACTTGAGTGCCATCTGTAATATTTACTGATCCTGGAATCAGTGGAGCATAATCTAAAGATCCAGTATAGTTAGTATGAGCACCATCACCAGTTGCTAATGTTTCATTATCAATAATACTATCACCATAATTAGGATCTACTTTTTCTCCCCATAATGGAGTACCTGCAGATACTTTACCAGTTGTAGTTCCATATGTACTCAATAATGTAAATATCTGAGATGTAGGACCTAACATAGGTTGAATAGTAAATGCTCTTTCAGTTCCTGTAGCAGGTAATATTGCTCTAATTAATGGAAATGCAAATTTATTAAAATTAGTAATAGCAGATGATACAGTAGCTTCTGCTAAATATTTAGTAGCACGATGCCAATTCTCCATACATAATACAGTAGACATTTTAGTCCAGTTGTCTGGCATATCAGCTGTATACTTTGCATACTTCTTATATAAATTTTGAGCATAATCTTTCATACTCTCTACTTCTTCTTTAATAACTTTTTCGTCTCTAACTCCAGAGTATTGTGTAAAACTCTGACTAGGAAATCTTGAGGTAGATTGTTTAAATTCTTCTACCAGTTGATCTGGATTTATATACATAAAATCTTTTTTATTAAATTAATACTAATTAGATGTCTGCTCCATAGCGATACTTCTAACAAGAGGATCTAATTCTTCATAGATATCCTTGCGATTTTTATCATTACGAGACTCATTAAAATTACTACTATTATTCTTCAAATTCTCACGAAAAGGAAGAGTATGATCGTAAGCTACATTTGATAACTTAAGTAAAGATTTTGCTTTTTGATCAACATCTTCTTTACTCTCACATATAGATAATAAATCTTTTGCAGATGATCTATCTAATTTTGGGAATGAATTTAATACAGATTCTATGTAATCATTTATATTACCTTTAGCATCTTTATTCACGTATGCTTCTATTAATTTTTTAGCTGCACCAAATCTCTTTTGAAATTCTTCTATAATCTGTTTAGCAGCACCTAATCTCTTAGATTCTTCTTGATTATCAGATTCGAGTTCAGCTTTTATATTTAAAGATTCAGCTATTAATTTCTTAGCAGCATCTAATCTTTGTTCAAGAGTTTTATAATCATCATCATGATCTGAAGTTTTAGATTTCAGTTCATCATAAGATTCTTTAAACTCACTAACAAGTTTTTTTGAAGCAATATATCTTTTAGATAATTCTTCATATTTACTTGCTGATTCAGATAATTTTGCATTCAACTGAATTATATCTTTATTCTGTTGAGCTACTTGTTCCTCTAAACTTACCATATTATCATTTAATTTTTCTTTTACAATATTTTCTACTACATATGAATTCTTTTCTTTATCATAATAACCTAATTTTAAAGATGAACTCTTTTTAAAAGCATAAATCTTATTATCTTTTTCTTCAAATTTAATATCTCCATTTGATTCCAAAGATAATTTCTTTTTCCATTCTACACTCTCTATGATAATATTAGATTTAATATTCTCATGATGTTCTATTATGTTTTTATTTAATGTATTTAATATATTATATAACTGTGAAAGATTACTGGCATTTGCATCTGCAATAACTGATAATGATTCATCTGTTTTACATTCTATTAAATCATTTAATATTTTATGATCAGAAGATTCTAAATTTAATTTCTTTATCTTCTTACCTATATCATTAAATGCAGAGATTATATCTCTTGCTATCTTTAGACTACTTTTACTATTTTCTATTTTGGACTGTTCTATAGATTCCATTAAAGATGTATATACTTTTGATGTGCCATATATTTCTTCACATATCATTTTATATTGAACAGATTCCATCTCAGTTATATCTGGAGATAATAATCTTTTACGAATATTATCTTTTAATATATATCCTGGATTATCTATAGATTCAGTTATAAGATCTGAAAATGTATCTTTTACAGATGGATCTATAACATCATCATATCCTTCTAAATCAAATCCTTTTTTTACTTTAACTTTACCATCTTTTTCTATACTATCTCCTTTACCTCTTGAAGATGGACATAATTTAACTCCAGATTCTATTAATGTACATAATACATTTCCAGATGGAGTTTTTAATATTTCACGTTTAGCATATACATCTTTACCTTCTCTCCAATGTTTACGTACTGTAGATGCAGATTTTTCTGGATCAAATACTCCATTTGGTGGATGACCTACTCCACCTACTAATACTCCTTTTTTAAGTTTAGTAATAAATCTTTCAGATTCATGAAGATCATCCCATAACTCTTCATCATATTCTCTATGATTCTGATTCTCTAAAGTAGACTGTACCTTACCTACAAGAAATTTCTTTTTAATTCCTTTACTATCGATCTCTTCTACTAAAGATGAAGATAATGTAAAATCTTCTTCTATAAATTTAGTTAATTCCATAATATTTTATTACAATACTATTCTATTTATTTAGTTTTCTATTCATAACCTGATGAATTAATTTATCTAATCCAGGTTGATTTAATGGTTTACTAACATCTAATTTATTAATAGATTTACTAGCATTTGCACCTTTCATGACATCATGAATCAATCTATCTATCTTAGTAGGATTTGGTTGAGGATTTTTAAATAAATCTTTTTCAATTTGAGATCTAAATTTTTTAATATTTTGAAATAACCACAATAAATGCTTACATACAGATCCTTCTAAATCTGGATTAGTATGATCAGGTCTACGATATTCAGGTTTAATACCATAACGATCTAATGTACCAATATACTGAAAACCCTTGTACAAAAAATCAGCACAATTGCAAAAAACCTTAACATTGGATCCTAATATTAAATCAAATGCATTTTTATTAGTAGTATTAAGTAAATAAAGATAATCTAATAATTGAATTCTATTATCATAATCTCCTACTTTAAATTTAAGTGTATAATTCTTTGAATTTAATCCAGTGTACTTAATAGGATAACCATATGCTGGTTTCCTATTAGTTGCACGATATTTTATTACAGATAAATTTAATTCTTGTAGATTCATTCATCCATTGATCCATGTTCAAAATTATCTTTTTCAGTATCAAAATCAAAATCTTTATCATTTGACATATCTATTTTATATATTGTGCCTGGATATCCTTTAAAAACATCAATAGTATGTCCATAATATCCACTATCTGTAGTATAAAGTGCAGATTTATCACTCCCTATCTCGTGAGAATATCTACCTTCTCCTAGAGTTAAACTATCTTCAAATGCATAATATGCTTTAGCATCTTTATCAGATAATCCTCTAGACATTAATGGTTCTGCAAAAAATACCATTTTTAATCTCATATCATGTATAGATTGTCTCATATCTATATCTTCATGATCAGTCCCTACAGTTTTAAAAAACTTTTTAGCATCTATAGACACAATTTCATGTTTAACACTAGGTTTGTCACCATATTCTAATACAATATATTTTGGATCTATTCCATCCAATACTTGTTCGATCATATGATCGACTTTACTTATTTTATTCATAATAGATAATTAACTCATATTATATTTTCCATCGGTATAATTAGATTGTATCTCTTTTATTTTATCTCGATATTTATCTTTACCCATAAGAGTATTAATCTCCTTTTCAGATTTATTTTTAAATTCTGGTTTAAGTGTAGACGTTTGATGGATATGATATTTATCCCAATTTTTACGCCATGCATTATTTAATTTATCTAATTCCTTTATATCAGGATCTAATTTAGAATGATCTAACACTAATTCAATAGCATTTTCTTTACGCAATGCATCTAATGCTAATTTAGTTACTATTCTATCAGGAAAAAATAATTTCATAGTATTAAATGGATTCTCATCTGAATATGATTTATTAAATCTATATTTACCATGTCTAAGACTAATAGAATTTTTTTCTAAAATCTCTAAAACTTTATTGTAATTAGTATCATCTTCTCTATCAAATCCAGCAAAAATATTAATAGATTTATCAGATTTAAAAGGAGATTCTGTTAAAATTACTTTTGAAGGATCTATTCCTTCTAATACTTGTTCGATCATATGATCGACATTACTTATATTACTCATAATATATATATTTAAATTGTTTATAAAAATTTTTACTCTTCTATTTATTTCCTGACAATATTACAAACATCACTACTAAATCTCCATATTGAATTATCATTTTCAGATAATGCATTTAATGCAAATTGTACTTCTTTAGATAATCCTTCATCGATATCTTTGATAGAATTTATTTTATCCAATCTCTCTTTAATATAAGTAAATATATCAATCATCTTTATCGCATTTTCTTTTACTTTAGAAATATAATCCTCAGGTTTGAACTCCTCAGTAAGATATTTCTTATTATCAGCATTAACTATGAAATTCTCAAATACTTTCTTAGCTAATCCATCTTCTTTACCTTCATTTGCAGATTTAATCTCTGCAGGTTTAGGAGTATGTTGCATTTTATACTCTTTAATACTATCATTTAATCCATCAACATCTAATGAATTCTTAGTACTAAAATTCTTATATGTAATCTTTATTAAATCAATTTTAGGAATATCTAATCTTTTAGATAATCCAGATATAATATGATCTAATAATACATCTATCTCTTTAGACGATGTAGGATCATTTCCTTCAAGTATTATTTTTCTAAGATCTCTTACATATGATTCATGTTGTTCTTTTTCTTCATCTTCTAAATCATCTACAGGTTCTGTCATATCACGATCAGTAATATCTGTACTAACTGTATCTTCATCTAAATCAGATTTAAATTTATCGACATTAAATTTCGTCATTAGATAATTATAATCTGAGATATCTTCTGTTATGACATAAACTCCTAATCTTGATTTAGAGTTTTTTATCTCTATTGTACCAGACAATAAACCTTTAGCATTCTCAATTATAGAATTTACTAAAGGTCTATCATCAGATACTAATAATATAGATTTACTCATATATTATATTTAAATTATTTATAATTAAAAATTAATTCGGTAAACCTGTAGAAACTTTTGTCAACTGACAATCAAGTCTATATCTCTCACCATTCATTAATGAAGTGTAATAAAATCCTGCTTCATTTGGAGTATGATTTGATTTATAAAATTTACCACAATGATAATCACATGCAATTACTGCAGCATTAGTTACAGCTGTATAGAAATTTGCAGTAATAATACCTGTCATATAATCAATACTACCATATGGTAATGCAGTAGTACCAGTTAATAATACATTACTACTATATAAAATTCCATCACCATCTTTATCATGCAACACTTCAGTATCACCTACTGCCTGAATCCATATAGATTTTGGAGTAATACATTCATTAGCATCAAAATTCAATGTAGTAGTAAATGTTTTTAATACTCCATTTCCTGTACCTATAATAGGTTTAAATGTTAATGTTTCAGCAATAGATGTAGGAGGATACACCAAAAATACTTCTGTAGTAATACCTGCATGTTGTAATGGAGTACAGGAAATACCTACTGCATTTATTAAAGCATCTGCAGTAGCATATGCTATACCAAATGTACCTACTAACATAGATCCTTTAGCTACTGCTGCAGTTAATGCGGCACATACTATAGCTACAGCACCAATAGCCTGAGCACCATTTAATGCTTCAGCTGTAGGATTAACACTACCTGTAGTATTCTTTGATAATGTACACGAGATACCTCCTGTACCTATCGTAGCGATACTATTTGCAGCAATATGAGTACCTGATACTACAGATCCTGCTACAACATCTTTAAATGCATACAATCCACAACTAAATCCTGGACTAAATAATCCTAATCCACCATCTACTTCTATACCTAAATCAATAGGATGAGGAGCAGCAAACACTTTAGTTTGAGTAGTTAAAAAATAACAAGGTATAGTATACACCCTATGTCTAGGATTAACTAAACTCCTAGCAACTACGTTCATATCATTCTGAACTTTTACGATATCTAAGTTATCTAACATAATATTATTTATTTAATGTTTAACTAATTTATAAAATTTACTAATATCTAAATCAATATAATTCTTATTCAAATATGTAAGAATATGATTCTTTGCATATGAATACATACGTTCTATTTGTTTATCTCGATATTTAATATCAAATTCATCAAAATACCATTGATCCTTTGATCCTGAATATCCTAAGGTTATATGTCCTACATGATTACCTTTATATTCTAATTCAATTACTATATAAAATTCATCACTATCATAATTTACATTCCATACATACAGTGATTTTATATATGTTTCTTTTACTTCTTGACGTAATATCTTTCTTAATTCATTATATAATGGTACTAAATCTGGATTTACATCATCAGAATCTGGTACACTATTCTGAACTAATACATTCTTTGGAGATACTCCTTCTAATACTTTATCTATTAAATAATCAATATTCATTATATTGTTACATCATCAGTTCCACTATATGTATCTGATTTAGCTCTCAATGTAGCTAAAGATGAAGTGTATAATGCAAATATAACTTCTTGATATCTTTCAGCTAATACTTGAGCATTTGGATATGTTTGAAGACTAAATTCTTTACTCCATGTCGTAGTATAAATAGATTGAAATACATCAGGTAATTCAGCTAATATTACACTATTTGAATCTAATATCTTTCCACCTAAATTTATTTGAGGTTCTCCAAATAATTCCATTAAAGTAGTATCATCTACTGACCAACTATCAGTTGTGAACACTAAACTAAATACATCATTATCTAATGTACGTACAGATGTTAACTTCATAAACTATTTAGATTTATTATTTATTTTACATTGTTTAATATATCTATCTACTACATCTTTTTGCTTATATGATAAATTTAAATAATCTTTATTATTAAACTTCTGAGATACTTCATTACGTTGTCTATCTAAATCCTTATCATCTTCATCATCATATGTATAATCAGGATTATTCATTTTACTATTAGGATAATCATATTCCAATACAGTTCTAGCATCTTTACCTTCTATTACTTTATCAATCATAGATTCAATTACATGATCTCCATCTTTTATCATGGGTACAAATCCCCAATATCCTGAGTTATATAATTCAGATATTATCTTCTCAATACGATGATCAGAAATATTATTAACGAAACTTCTAATATTTTTTAATCTTTTAGGATCAATATTAATTTTTAACCATATAGGATCTTTATGATCAACAGCAGGCTTATTAACTCCTAGAGATAAATCTCCATCTATCATATCTGTTAAATTTATAATTAACTGATATTTTGCTTTATTAAAATCTTTAATTATTGACATATTATCTCGATCTCCTATTTTTATCTATAAATGTATTAAGTTTAAATCCTTCTTTTTCTAGTTTAGTTATAAACCATTCTAATGCTTGTTTATTATCCATTTGCCATGCATCATCTTCAAAATGATCTTCTAGATAATTCATTAAACTTCCTAAAGTAAATGTTTTAGTTCTATCAGATGTTCTACTTTTAATAAATGCTTTAAGCATCTCATCTAACACTTTTTGTTCATCTGGAGTAGGTTTATAATCCCACTGATGATCTTGATCAGATTTATACTTGTGAATAACTGTATTAACATCTTTACCTTCTAATACTCTATCTATCATATTATCAATACTACTTACCATAGCTCTACGTGATTTAAGTCGACCTAATTTTTTATAAAATAATTTACCTTTAGCTGAATTTCTAAATTTACCAAATGCTTTATCATAAACTTCTTTATTATCTGCATATCTTTTCTTAGCTATTCTAGATTTTTTGAGAGATTTTAATTTAGGAACTCTATGTGATACATTATCTGCATCTTCATTTAATTCATTATCTAAAATATCTAATAATTCATTTAAATCTGATTCAGTTAATTTATTTATTATATCTTGCATTTTATATATCTTGAACTGTATCTGATTTCCTAATCGAAATATTACATATATACTTCTGAGATGTTTTACTATCTAAAAATCTCATATTAAATCCAAATGTAGATATCTCTTTATCAATAATACTAAATTCTCCACATCTATGATTAGCTGTTATAGCTTGACCTAATAATGGAGGATCTTTAAATGTAATAGATATAGCACCTGTATCATAATTTATTGTACCAAATCCTCCTCTACTACCTACTAATTTACCTAAATTATCTCCATATAATGGTACATCATTAAAATCTTCTACTGTATCAGTTATACGTACTGTATCTGGTACTACATTTACTGCATGAACTAGTGCATGAGTAAATGTTAATAATACTCCATTTCCTGTACCTACTACATCAGGTACAGCATTAGTAGATCTTAAATTAGCATCTAACACTAATAATAATGCATCTTTTATTGTATTCTCTATAGTTGCTGCCATTATACTGTAACTTTAGTTATCTCATGTTTATATAAAACTTCACTATTTTGATTTGCATCTGGTTTAGCTGCATTTCCTATACCATTAATTTGTTTAGATAAATAATCTAACATTCTACCTATATTATTAATTAATGTATAATCTTTTAATGTAGGAATTAATCTCATTAATACATCATAGATTAATACTAATACTGGAATACACCATAACATCCAGTCATACCAATTATGTGTAGTAGGACATGGTGGAATTATTTGATTTACTACATCAGCATGTACAGGTATAGGAACACATGACACTAATATAATTCCAAATAATATTATATATACTAATAAAAACTTCATATTAATATTATCCTTTTAATACAATAAAATGTTTCTTTACTGATTCAGATTTAGCTTTTTCTATTTCTTCAGGTTCTTCCTCATCAGTAACATCTACTTCTGATTTAGATATAGTAGTTTCTTCACCTTTATCATCAGTTATAACAATATTATCATCGTCAACTGATTTTACTGTACCTGGATTTCCATCAATAGTTATCTCATCTCCAGCTGCTAAATTCACTTCGGTAGTTTCAGGAGTTTCATCACCTGGAGGAGATGCTACAATATCTTTAGGATCTTCACCTTCTACTACTCTATTAATCATTTCACCTACTGACATAGATGACATATGATTCTTATGATGTTTACGATGTAAACCATGACGAGGATGTTTCTTATGATGTTTTATAATATGATGCTTCTTACCTTTATCAGATCTTGTATGACGATTATGTCTACGTGATTCTTCTTTATCATCTTCATCAGGTTCTACTTCTGTATCATCTTTATCTAATTCTTTTTCATTACCATCTTCATCTTCTAAAGTAATAATAGATTCAGTTACAGATGTACATTTATATTCTTTACCTTCATGTTCATAACATTCACCTACTTCAGGTTCTTCATCTTTTTCTACATCATCTTCATCATCATCTTTAGATTCTTTACAAGATTCTTTTTCATCATGATATTTACCACATTTATCACATTTCATTCCATCTCCTGTCTCATCATTTTTAGATTCTATAAATCTATCAATCAAATCATCAACAGAATCATTTTCATTAAATTTAATCATAACTATTTAAATTAAAATTATTATATATAATATTCTATTTACAAATCAACACTACCTTTACTCAAATACTGTTCTATTAAGTCATCTGCAGAAATACTATCGTATGATTCTTTATGTCTAGTCGTAGTATTCTGTTTAGGTTTATTCAATTTAAGTTTCAGTTTATTTGCATAATCAGTAATATCTACTTTTCCTGAATCAATCTTATTAGCTATCATAGCATTCTTAATGTCATCTACTGTAGGAATAGTCTTTCCTTTACCTTTTAAATATGCAGATATTTTATCATAATTTTCATTATCTGATTTTTCATCTTCATTATAATCATCTTTAGTATTAGATTTAGTACTGTCGACTATATTAAGTTGAGATAAAGATAATCTAAGATCTCCATCATCTTCATCATTAGTTAATACAATAGAATCATCAGATACTCTTTTTACAACATAAGATGTACCTTTATATTCTACTTCATCTCCTTTACTAAGATGATTATCATTTTCAACGATTATATCAGTATAATTCATAATATTAACTTAAATTCAATTTGCAACCAATTGGCAAGAGTTTAACACGCAATTTAGAGCCTTTTTCAGGCGTTTTAAGGCTTTATCGATAAGCAAGGCGGGCACTTGCCCCTCCCGATAAAATAACCTCTTAAAACGCTTCTAAAGAGTTATTAATGTTTACTAGCGTGATATGCTTTTAATGCAGATTCAGCAGATTTTTTTGATCTATATTTCTGAGTCCATAATTTACCTGTCTTTGCTGAACGTATTCTCCAATTATCTCCTATTTTCTTTATAACTCCTTCAGAGATATTATCTAATTCTTCATCAACAGATTCTTTTACATATTTTTTGATTACCTTAACAAGATTATTAACAATATGTTTTAAATCACTATCATCTAAATCTGTATCCATATAATCATCAACAGAACTAATCAAATAATGTTTATCTTCAGAAGATAATTTATCCCAATCTAATTTCATTATGTCACCATAAGTAATCATGTGATATTCTTGAGCAATATCATTTAACATCTCATCAACTTTCTCAGGTAACTTAGAGGTGAGATTATTTCCATTTCCACTATATGATCTATATCCTTTATTAGTTTTATGTCCTTCTATAATTTTAGATGGAGTAATACCATCAACAACTTTATCAATTAAATTATCAACTGATTCTAAATTATGTTTATTAATGTAATTAAACACTTCTTTCTTTTCTTTATCACTACAATCTTCATATGATGATTTAAATAATTTATATGCTACAGAATCTTTCTGACCATAATCTTCTTCATCATCAAATTTAGGGACTGATTCTTTCAATCCTAATTCTTTTAATTTAGCATATCCATCTCTTAATGCATTCTTAGTATCAGGATTATAATCACTAGTTTTAATCATACTTAATAAATCTTGATACGATTTGACTGCATATAATACATCTATAAGAATATCTTGATATGCATCTTTATATTTACTAACTAATGTATGAACAATATTTTGAATACTATCATATTTAGATTCAGTAGTGAATCGAGATTTATTTGATTCTATTAATCCTTTTTCTCTTAATAATTTATAACCATATCTAATAGCATTTTTAGTATGACGATCCCAATCTTTAGTAGTCAACATCTTTTCAATATCCATCGTATCTTCTTGATTCCATATCATTTTAGATACTATCTTACTATCTGATTCAGGATGAACTTTCAAAACTGCATCTACTACATCTTGAATAGCACCTTTAACTTTACCTTCTGATTTATAATCATCTTTTAAATGTGATTCTTCCAATACAACTTTAGCTTGTACTCCACTAACTACTCTTTCGAGCATATCATCAATATCAAATATATTATATGTACGTGTACTCATAAATTACAAAATATTATTAACTAAATCACACATTAAATCATAGTTATAACTATCAACTAAATATGCTTTATTCGATAGTATATTTTTTACTTTTTGATTAGAATCTTTATAATCTAAATCATCAGGATAAAACACATCCATAGACAATAACTTTTTTAATTGTTTAATAGATTCTTTATCATTCTTAATCGTCATGATAGATTTAATATAACTATCTAACATATCAACAGAAGGAAATTTACCAAATGGACTAAATTTAGATAATGTGCTAACTAATTTTGGATTATTAACATTATACTTATCTAACACTTTTAATATTCCATCTTTAACATCATCCCATTTTTCTTTAGTATACTCTATAATTATACTATTAGGATCAGTTCCTTCAAGAACTTGATTAATCATTTTATCAACTTGATCAGCCATATTATTTATCTTTATTAATTGTCCACCTATTATAAAATTGAATAGAAAATCTGTACAAATATCGTAAGATTTATTTAAATAGAATATTCTACAATATTCATTATCGTATTTTAATATTTTGATTGTACTACCAACAGATAAGTTAGTATTGTCTCTACAGAAGATATTTTTGTAGTTTACTTTGTAGGAGTTATTTTGTTTTATTATTTCAATTGGTTTCTTATACTGAGATATCTTTCCTTCACGTACACATATTACAAGATTAGCATCGTGTAATATATCATAATCTTTCCAATCAGCCTTATATATAAATTGAGATAGATCAGATATAAATTTATCAATATCAGATCCAGAACGTAATTCAAAATTATATATACCTAACGAATATTCCATGTGGTTATTAGATCCACTTATCATATTTCTATTAGGTACATTTCTAAAAGATGAATCCCAAATATTGGATTTTATTAATTCATCATTATCATAAACACGAAGAGTTATTTTATCCATAAATTAAAACGAAGCATGACACATATTTCTACATGTCATGCTTTAGAATTTGTTAAACTAATCACTTAAAAAAATAATCTAATTCCTCATATCTAATAATTTTAATTTAAAATATTTATAAAAACTCAAGGACAATATTAAGACGGTAATCTTTGCTAAAAAAGCTTAACTATTACGATTGAGTAAATATAAAATCAGGAACATATACATATTGTGAATTCATATATACATCATCTGATAAATCTGCGTAAGGTATATAACATATAGTTTCTGTAGATAAATCTTTAATAGTATATTTCCCATTTTTATCATCTATATTCTCATTAGATATTATCTCAAATAATAAATTATCATTTTTTATATGAGCAAATTTATCTCCAGATTTAGGTATCCATGGATGTTTCTTATCATACTTTAATTCAATAGCTTTAAGTTTTTGACTATTAGTTAATTTATCAATAACAATAGATTCCTTTTCATAGAAACTCCATCCTATAATTTTCCTATCAAATACATATACATTATCATTCTGTTCTATTTTAGCACATAATCTTTCATCTATTAATAAATCAGTTATAGTTGCAATAAATGCTAGAGTAGATAATCCTTCTGTAGTTTGTTCATGATTAGCTATACCTAATTTAGGAAACTCTTTCTCTAATAATCTAAGAGATTCAATATTATCATATACTGGAATAACACAATTGAATGTACCATATGTAGGTAAATACTGATAAGGTATCATACTCCAATATGCATTCAATACAGATAAAAATTTAGTTTTTAATTCTATTCTATTCATATAATTATGGAACGATTACACTACAAATAATTGTATTTACTACACCATTTACTCCATTTTGACTTTTTGTAATAGTAACTCCACTATCTACATCTACTGTATCTACTACTGCACCATATTTAACATTAGTTATTATAGCATGAGTAGTAGCTCCAGTACGTACAAATGTACCATCTATACCTGCTTGAGTATTTAATGCATCTCTAGTAGCAGTAGCTACTGCTGTATCAATATCATCTGTAGCAATATCTACTACAATTCCTGTACGTCCTGCATGTGCAGGATCAATACCTGTAGATACTCCAGGAGTAATACTAAAAGTAACTCCACTATTAACATCAACTGCATTAGTTACATTTCCTGAGAGTACATTTGTTATAATAGAATGACTAGTACCTCCAGATATTGTAAATGTACCATCTGCTGTACCTACGATATCCATAGCATTTCTTGCTGCAGTTGCTACAGTATTAATAACATCATTTGTAGTAATATCTACCATTATTCCAGTTCTACCACTAGTTAATGGATCAGATCCTCTTTCTACTCCTGGAGCATTTATAGTTACTGTAACTCCTGAATTAACATCAACAGATGATGCAACTAATCCTGCTACTACATTTGTTACTATAGCATGTGATGTAGCACCAGATCTAACAAATGTTCCATCTATACCTGCTCTAGTATTCAATGCTGCTCTACATGCCGTAGCGATTGTATTTGCTACATCATCAGAAGTTATATCTACTTCTATACCAGTACGTCCAGGATGTAATGGATCTATACCTACTCCTATACCTGAATCAGTTAATGTGATAGTAAAACCAGTTCCATAATCTACTACATGAGATACTAATCCTATAACTGAATTCTGTATTATACAATGAGATGTAGCTCCTGTAATAGCAAATGTACCATCGATAACAGATTGTGCAGTTAATGCTAATCTAGTAGCAGTTGCTACAGAATTTGCAACATCATTTGTTATTATATCTACTTCTATACTAGTACGTCCAGGCATTATAATAGGAATAGATCCTCCTGATACATTATACCAAACACAATATTTTGTGGTCATAGTATCAAAAAAGAAATATTTACTATTCAATGATCCAGCTACATCACCTAAACAAGTTAAATCAGTTTTTTCTTTATATCCTGTAGTTTTAAACCAAACATAATATTTTAATGTTTTAGTATCAAAGAAGAACGATTTACCTCCAAGACTACCTTTAACATCTGCTACCATCGTAAAATCTGTTTGAGATACTATTCCTGTAGTCCTAAACCATACATAATATAATCTATTTGGAGTATTAAAATTAAATGATTTACCTCCTTTATTTCCACCTACATCTGCTACTAGTGTGACATCTGTTATTTCAGGTACACCTGTAGTACGAAACCACACATAATAATTAATATCTACAGTATTAAATTTAAAAGATTTTCCTCCTAAACTACCATTTACATCAGCTACTAATTCTATATCTGTTTCTTCTTTCTCTCCTGCATATCCTACAGTAGATATCTTAGTAACATTATCTGACATAGATCCTATATCTAATGCCCAATGTCCTGCAGGAGCAGCTATTACTTCTGCATCATATGCAGCTTTCATACCTGTAGCTATATCTGCCATAGTACCAGGTACACTAGCATATGATATGATATCTCCACTTAATGATAGATATAATCGTATCTTTACTACAGGATTATATACTACAATATCATTCCTCTGTGGTACTAATCCAGTCACAGATTGAGTTAACATATTAACTACATATGATGTAGTATCAATATCAAATTTAATATTATCTGAATTAGTTTGTATTACATTTCCTAATTCATCTTCTAATACTGCCATCATGATTATAAGTGGAACTCCATATTCTTTAGATGAATTTGATACTGATATAAATTCATGAAAATATGCGTATGATACTGCTCCTCCATTTGGATCTGTAAACGTACATATACGTAAATCTGCTTTTGTAGGTCTTGCCATATATTTATTCTTTATTTAATTCTTTATCAGGATTTGGTAATCCTTGTACTCTATGTTTATGATAATACTTTACTGATGTAGGTTTATGAATACTACCTGATCGTTTATCTATTAGATTAAATTTAGTTATAATTTGATCTCTCCATTTTTCATATTCATGTTTAGGAGGTTCATATCCATATGATTTTTCTACATCATCTCTTTCTACCATTACTAATTGATCTGTCTCTTCATCATAACATAATAACTCATGTCCTTGATTAAAGATGACAAGATAATATTCATAATTAGATTCAATACCATCTAGTATAATATATCCTCCAGGTTCTATTTGATCTATAGATTTCTTTGTCCATTTACCTGCATGAAATCTATCCATCTGAGCCATCTCAGATAATAATCGTTTAGGATTACTACCTTGAATAACTTTATCGATTAACATATCGACTATAGGAGTCTTCATTTCAATACTTTTTTAATATCATCTCCACTAACTACTCTATCAATCATACTATCAACTTCTGTATCTTTATTAGTAAATAATCCTAGCATACTAAGTTGATTATCTATTTCATGCCAATTTATATCTTTTGGTGGAAATGATTTATCATCTATATAATAATCTGCAAATACTTTATTAGATGTCTTTATATCTTCATCAGGCATATTCTCATTTATCTTATCATAATAAATTTTATTATCGTCAAGATATTTAATCGCATTCTTTAAATCTTTACCTCTACGACATGTCCATATAATAATATAATGTCCTGCATCATGTAATTCATCTATAACTGTTTTTACGTGATCAAATAATCCAGATATAATTCTATGATGATTACTTGAATATGCAATAGTATTATCAAAATCAATAGCAAATATCATATTAGCTTAATTCTGCAGTTATCTCATTACCATTATCGACATAGAATGATACAGTGTCATATTTACCTTTCGTCAGTTTTTTCATAGTTTTAGATAATTCATCTTTCATTAAATTAAGATCATCAGTCGATGTATCTTTACTAAGTGATACTGTATATTTCAATGTACCTTTATATTTAATAGAACTATTTGGAAACATATGTCTCAACATTTCATTAAATAGATCCATATTTTGTTTATAATGAGGATCATCTACTACATCTTGTGTAGATAATTCAGATAATACTTTCTTAGGATTTTTACCATCTATTACAGAATTTATCATATCATCAATTTGCTCTCCTTTATATACGAGTTTATTCCAATGATTTACATCTTGTATTTTAGATTTATTAATACCATAGAATTCTCTCATACCATCAAACTCATCTTGATCTACATCACTTAATTTTTTACCTATAGATATAGCATAATCACCTAATCTAGTGATAGAACTCTCTAATTCTCCACCATTTAAATTTCTAATAAAATCTGTTATCTTTTTACGAGATACTTCAGATGTAACATCTTTACCATATGTATAGATTATATTCATTTATTCATTAATTATATTTATTATATCTAAATTTATTAATTCTCCTATTTGATCTGAAATACTACACATTTTATTATCTTTATCTAATTCTAAATTTAATACTTCATTTGATATAATTTTTAAATACATCATATCATCATCTTTATTTAATATTAATGAATTCTTATTCATAGACCAAAATATTATTAATCTATTCTCTATTAAATTAAATGCACATTCTTCACTATTAAATAATTTAATATCTTCTATTGAAATTATATTTTCTACATTTTTTAATATTAATAAGATTGCTCCAATATTACAATCATTATTTACTTTTATAATAATATTCTTTTCCATATTAAACTAAAATTGTTATTATTGTAGGAGACTGTAATGAGATAGAATCAGTATTATAATCTGTGATATAATAAGATACATCTAATCCTGTTAAATCTCCTGTTTCTATCATACCCATATCATTTGTTAATCCTGTAAATAAAAGATTACTATTAATGTCATATACTTCACATGTACATCCTACAATAGGTAAATAATATGTAGCATATCTAACATTAAATATAACAACTCCAGTATAAGTAGTATTTGGAATATTACTACTATTTGTATCTCCAACACATTCACCTTTAAAATCTTCATTTAAATCAATTCCATTAACAATTACTTCATTATTATAATCAACTGGAAATGAATCATGTTGTCCATCTATAATATCTAATCTTTCAAATACCCATGATCCTCTAGGAAATGAATTTATAATACCTAAAAAGAATCTTTGAATTAATAATGCATTAGTTACATTTAAACTATTAGACACATTAACATCAGCACAATGCATTTCTAATGATGATGTAAAATTATAATTACCTAAAAAGAATCTTTGAATTAATATATAATCTGTACCATTAATTCCTACTAATGGTCTACTTGTATATGCTGTAACATTATACGTTCCATTCTGCACATTAATAAATTCATAATATCCATTCACATCTGTCCATGTTGTAGCAATAATATTTCCATACTGTACTAAACAGACATACAGATAATTTAATACAGTTTCTTAGATATGATAATTAAAATATCCACTAATTTTATATCCATTAATCTGAATACTACTAGCAACAATACCACAATACTTCATACAATTATATCTCCGACTAATGACCAATAATTTAAATTATATTGATCTATCGTAGCTGACGATCCTGTAACTCTCAATTTTGTTCTATTATCTGCAGATAGTAAATGTGCTCCACTACCTAGTATAACTGAGATATCATATGTTGAATCTAATGACAAGATATCACAATAAAATCCTAAAGGAAATAATACTATACTACTATGTGGTATCGTAATATCTACAGGAGTATTAATTGCAGAAACACATATTTTTTTTCTAAAATGAGATAATTGAATTGAAAAACTACTTGTTTGAATATCATACTGTAATACAAAATCAGATACATTATGACTATTAACATATAAATAATTTATTTTTAATATAGAGATTGCATTCTCCATATCTTCAAATTTAATATCTTGTAAACATCCTAATATAATCCAATTTGATACACCATTTGTAGTACTAATTTTAAGATAAAGATTTAAATCTAATCGATCAAAATAATCAGTATTAATAGGATATGTAATAATATTATCTAATCTTGTTTCTCCAATAGGAGTACCTGATCCAATATATGATTTACCATATAAAATATTATTATTTAATCTACGTTCAATTATATTATATGACATATTAAAATCCTGCCATAAAATGGTCTTTTATTTCTGTTTCTGAATCCATAGTTTATTTCGGTTAATTCACTCATTTTATATTATAAATTTGTGTATTTCCTAAATATATTTTTAAAATTCTCTGTAACCCTAAATAAGCAATAAATCCGCCTAAGATATTCATTGTTTGTGAGTCAGTTAAATTCAAAATATCACTTAAAACCTGCTCAAAAGTAATATACCTGTCATCAGACGATGTAATTATATCCTGCAAAGTTACTCTTATTTCTTTTGCAAGATTTTCCGTTAATGTAATATCATCACTCAGGTATTTTCCTAAAGTTTTTATATAATTATCTGTAATTGTAACAGAATCAGCCAAAGTTCTTAAATAACTTATAACCGTATGATACGCATCTGTAACCGTTACATTATCTGAAAAACTCCTATAAAAAACACTTACTTTTGAATATGAATCTGTTGAAGTAATTACATCCTGTAATAATTTATTCAATGATTTACTTATATCATCCGAAATAGTTATTGTATCCGAAATTGCTCTGATAAAAGAAACAACCTTTGAATAATTATCTGTTACTATTATTGCATCCGAAATTGACTTATTTATTTGCTTTAACAAAATATCTGTAATTGTAACAGAATCAACCAAAGTTCTATTGTAATTTGTTGCTGCGGAAATATTATCTGATGAAATGGTAGAATCATTAAAAGTCCTTAAAAAAGAAACAACCTTTGAATAACTATCAGAAGAAGTAATGGAATCTGCAAAAGTTTTATTAAAAGTCATTACCTTTGAATAACTTTCCGAACAATTGATATAATCATTTATTGTGTGTGTCCATGTAGTACCTCCCCAAATCCAATCAGTATTATTGGACACATTGTCACTATTTACTCCTGCGTTCCAAACTCCTCCTCCTGTAACTAATGTATCCTGTAAAGTTAAATAATTACATGTAACATTATTTGCACATGAAAAGGTTGCTGTATTTCCATCAGAATCACTTTTTATAGTAAATTTCTGGCCTAATGCACCTGTCCATGAAGGAGCATTTGTAAATGATGTTGTAACTCCCTGTGGAAATAAAATAGTTTTGGCATTACCTGACAATGCATGAGAAGTAAACGTATTTGCTCCTTTTATGGTCAACTGGCCTATAACAGAATAATTAAAAGCATTAAATGACCTGCCCCCACCATTAAAAGTTTTGGCGGTAGAACTTGTATCAGAATAAGATATAGAACCTCCTGTATCGCTCCATGAGAGACCAGTGCCTGACACGTCAAAATTTGCATTATTTTTACTTAATGTCCACTCTCCTGTTTTTGCAATAGAACATGTATTGGTAGCATGAACTGTAAAATTTCCACATGTTACTGAATTACCATTATCATTAAATGCCCCTGAAGTAAGTTGAAAATTACCACTTATTATAGCAGTATCCTTAATATTAGTTATAGCAGCAGAATAATTAGAATTTATTGTTAGATTTGGCAATGTTTTACCATTAAAATATATATCTAATGTTGACGTTGCAGAAGCATTCTTGGTGACCAGAGTACCAGACCAAGTTGATGAAGCCCACCCAAGTTTTACTGAACAGGTTATTCCACTTGCACCGCTAACATTGATTGCAGAAGCTCCTGAGAATGCCTGATCATAAGCACTCATATCTAATGACCTGCAACTTGCAGGGTTAGAGTTTTGATTACAATTCCAACCAGTACCCGCAGGAACAACAACATCTTCAGATGACGTAGGAGTATGTCCAAGACTCCAGTTACTTGTAGATGACCAGGCAGTATTTACGCCTCCATTTTGCCAATAATTTGTAGCCATTTAAACATTAACTGCATCAGAAAATAAATTATCTGATGTTTTTATTAAGTCATAAGAACTTTCAATTGTTTGTTCTCCTTGAAAAACATATTGTTTATTTTCTCCTATAATAAAATTAAATATATTAGCTTTCCTAACATCTACGCTAACATATGGCGTTAGTAAAATCGTAGTATTATAATTGATTTTATTATAAACTAATGAAGTAATATTCCAATATTCAGCAATAACTCCATTATTGAATGTTATACTTTTGTTTAGTGCCATTTTATGAAAATGTTAAAGTCCATGTTTGAACATAACTGTCTGATACTCCTTTATTTATAACTGCAAATCCCGCATACATCCACATATTTGCTGTATTTTGAGTAACTACATCAAAAATTGCAGCTTCAGTAATTGCTCCTGTTCCTGTTCCCGCAGGAAATGTCGTAATTGTTGTTACAACATTTGTTGTTGCTGTTTTAGAATCGAAAGCTGTCCTACTTCCTGCAATATAAGCATTAAGTAAAAGTTGTAATACCCATCCACCATACACCCATGAGGCAAATGTAATAGATGAATCACCGGTACCACCTGACTTTGTCAGCGTACCACTTGCAGCTGCATTACTGCTTCCGGATGTGCTGCAATATAATGTTGTACCACCTGCAATTGTTGCCAATACAGTAAAAGTAACACCATTGTTGGTGTATGTTGCACCGACTGTTGCATTTGCAGATGTAACAGTGAATTGAACAGTTGCGGAAGTTCCTAACTCTGACCACCCCATTCTTGGTAGAGTAGGGGTATCTTTCATCTGATTTGCTATTCCTGTTTTACCTGCTGTTGTTACAACATTTTTTAAAAGTCTTCTTTCTTTTTCTCTTCCATATTTGTCAAATAACTGCCCTAAATAATTAGAGGTTACGAAACTATTATCTAAATTATAATTTTTCATTTTTCATTTTTATTAAATTATTAAATATTCGGTATAATTAAAATTCGGCGGAGGGTTTAAAACGATTAAATCATACTCCGCTTGTGTAACTTTTTTACTTGCAAAAACATCCGCCCAGTTGCCTGTGCCATCTAAATTAACAGACATACAGGTTGAATCATATAAAAAATTACCATTATTGTCAATTATAGAAATTTTTCTTCCGATAAAATTATCAACAATAGGAAATGAAACCGTTGCTGCTGGAACATATAATAAATCTAATTGTGCTTTATGTTCAGAATATAATTGAGTTTTTAAAGTGCCATTTGTACTATCAATAACTGTTAATTTATCACCTGCAATTAATGTTGTTTTGTCAGCAACTGCATTGATTAAGGTTGCAATTGTTGTTGCTGTTTCTGCTGTTTGTCCATCATAGGTATTTTTCAGGGCTGTTGTAAAATTATTATCAGATAGATTTCCTAAAGTAGTCCATACACCAGCACCTTTAGTAACATTAGCTGTGCTACAATACTCAAATACAAAATTTCCTGTACTAACATCACCTGACATTCTAACATCTTTTATTGTATCAGCAGTTGCGGATGTAGCCATATAAAAATACTGACCTATGATTTGAGTAATCATTCCAGTAAATATACCTCCACTAGATAATACATAACTACCTACAGGTTGATATGTACCACTGTGATCATGATCACTGTGACTAGCAGATGATGCAGATCCACTACCTGCAAATCCTGGGAATGTAGTAGGTTTAGTAACGTTTACCCATTTAGATGAATTAGCATCCCATGATACTATTTGAGTATCTTGAACACTAGTTATAGTTACATTTGCTAATGCATCAAGATTATGATTGTGATCTCCATAAGCAACAGTACTATGACTCGTACCAAATCCTGGAAATGTAACTAATGCATTCCATGCTTGAGCAGATGATTTAATATTTATTGCACCAAATAAAATACCTCCATTAGTTATACTGTCTATAACATCTCCTATACTACAATTACCTAAATCATGCATAATAGAATCATCAATACTAAATCCAATAGCTACTTTAGACGCATCGATATTAGTTATAGTATCTACACTAACTTCAGATTTATTTACTAATGCTACACCTACTGTACCTGTATTTGCAGTATCTCCTAAAGATGTAGTAATTACACTACCTTTAGAATGATTAAAACAAAATGCATTTCTAGAATTATTTATTATACGTACAGATAATCCTATATATCGTAATGCACAATCATTATTAATATTATTTATTAATGTACCTGTACATCCTGCAGCTTCAGTTAATACTACCTTAGTGTTATTTACTGCACGAATATTATAGAATCCATTATGATGATCTTTTATAACAATATTCTCTGAATAATTACTACAATCTTTTAACCAGATTGTAGCAGTAAATCCATTATGATCTTTAGGTATTAAACTGTCTGCATAATTTATATGCTGAAATGGTAATACAAACGTACCTACATTATTATCATCTCCATTATCTTGATCGACATAATAATTTACATTTGCATATAATTTTCCACTTGATATATTAACCCACATAGATGAATTAGCATCCCATTTAAGAATATCATTATCAGCTAAATTAGATTCATTTACATCTAATAATGCATTTATTTGTAAATCTCTATATTGATCAAAATCAAATACTCGAATACCTAATGTAACTAATGGAGTAACACCTGCAGTATTTAAATCCTGTTCATCATATAATATACTCTCACTAGTCATTATTCCTGTCTCAATAATATCAGTATCATAATCTATTAATCCTTCTACATGAATAATACTATTAGAAGCATATACTCCAATTGATAATGATACTGCACTAGATACTTTATTATTGAATAAGAATACATCAGTACAATTTTCTATTAAAAAACAATGTAAATAATTACCTCCTGATGCAGTTACTTTAGCACATATATTTGAATCAAATGATATTTTAGCAGTACAATTAAATATTCTAAATACACATAATGAATAAGTAAATAATGCATCTCCACCTCCATTATAACTGTAAGTTAAAAACTGTATCTCTCCTCCATAATACCCAGCAATTAATACTTGTTCTGTATAATTTAATGACTTTAATAAATAGATTCTTACTAAAGTATTATTCATACTTTTTCTTACAAGATTCAATGCTGTATATACATGCTCAAATGGATCATTAATACCTCCTGTATCTGCATCATCTCCATTATCAGGATCAATATAATAATCAACAGATGCAGATTGATTAATTACAAAACTAGATGATGGAATATTAATCCACATATTTGTATTACCATCATATATAGGTATATCTCCTGGAGTTAAATGAGAAAATGTTACATCTGACAATCCACTAAATGTACCTGCAGAGAATGCTACATTTATCCACATAGATGAATTACTATCGTAACTTAATACATCTCCATTTGACAATTGTCCCAAATTAACATCTGTAGTTAATCCAGCTAATGCTGTAGTACCTGTAGGTATAGGTACATTAATCCATTTACCTGCATTAGTATCCCATTTTAATATATCACTATCTGATTTATTAGTTACTGTAACATTAGATAAATTATCAACAGTGTGATTATGATCACCATAAGATGCAGTAGAATGAGATGTACCAAATCCTGGAAATGATATAGGTATAGGAACATTAATCCATTTAAATGTTCCAGTATCAAACAGAGGTATATCATTATCTGCTAATTGAGTCCATTGTACATCTGTTAATCCACTAAATGCTCCAGCATTAAATGCCATATTAATCCACATACCTAATGATGAATCATATGATAATACATCATTATCTATTGCAGAAGTAATCGTAACATCTACTAATCCACTAAGATGATCTATACCTCCTGGTACTGATGACCAATATATATTAGTACCATCTGTACGTAAAAATCTATCTCCTAATCCAGTCCATGTAGGAATAATAGGAATAGTAATATTTATCCATTTATCTTCAATAGAACTATATGATAATACTTGTGTATTCTGTACACTATAAATATTAACATCACCTAATTCTTTTAATAAATTTCTATTAATACCTGTATATAAATTAATAAGATCTACTAATGGAGAATCAGATACATGTTTTAATTTAGCTATCTCATTATCTAATGTAATAATAGATGAATCTAATAAACATCCTATCTCTGACCATATAGTCACTCCATTAATATATGATCTCTTAACGTATAATAACACATTATTACGATCTACGTAATCTGTGCCCACAGGATATACATTGATATTTTCTAATCTCGTATCTCCTATAGGCGTACCAGATCCAATTAATGATGGACCATAAATTAATATACCACAGACTCTTCTATCTAATATATTTGATGCCAATATCTCATAATAATCTTTATTTCTCTAATATTTAATAAATTTTAATCCTACTTCTAATAAAAGTCCTATTCCTACGATTATCCATATTATCTTCTGCATATATTCGACCTTTACAATCAATAATGCATGATCTTTATCAAATTCTGACTTAGTCAAATATGACTGTTGAATATTATTCAGTTGAGCATTATACTTCTCTTCTTTATGATTAAGATCAGTTAATCTTCTTTCATATTCTTTAGCTTGTAAATCTAATGCTAATTTTAAATTCTTAAATTTTAATCTAGTTATCTTTTTAAAATGTTTTATGTCATTCATACTAACGATATAATATATGACTCTATTACTGTGACAAATATTAAACTGTATCTTACATCTACTACCTACACTCTTCTATTATACTTCAGTTAATTTAACTGTCAATTTAGTTAACTTTGTAGTTAAATTTGCATCTAATGCAATAACTGGACTAAATTCATTATTTAGCAATCTAATAACTTTAGATTGTATTTTAATAATAGATTTTAATCTTTTAATCTCATCTTTTCTATTTGCCATATTGATCTATTTGTTGTTCAGTTAATAAAGTGTAACTACATATATCTCCGAAATTTACCATACTCTTTTTATAAATATCAATAAATTCTAAATATTCATCATATACAGAAAAAACTTGACATCCAGCAGACCATTTATCTACATTTGTGATAACATTATTTACTATAGCACGATGAATATCAATACCAAAATATCCATTTGATTCTCTCCATACTAAATCAGATCCTAAATACCATTCAGTTAAGATATTTCCTACTTCATCTTTGCAATATGCAATACTACATTTTGATAAATCTGGGTTAACTATATCTAGGTTATCATCTCTATCAAAATCTCTAGCAATATGTAAACTACCACATTGTATTAATGCTTCATGAGATTTATCATTCTTATGATATCCAAATTTATGAGAATGAATATATTGCCCTGGTAGTAATATTGCAGTACCATATTTTGATAATGGATTTTCTAAATAAAATAATCCTGGATCAGTTGTAATAGTATATTGTCTAACATTTAATGATCCATTATGATACCAGAATACAAATAACCAATCATTAAATACATTAACTATATTTTCTTTTGTACGTACTCCTACTATATTTAGATTATAATTTCTAACATCATTTTCAAATACTTTATAACCTAAACTCTTCATAGTTTTGATTATACTTCCTATTACAATACTCATGTTCGATTCTTTAATTTATTATGTAATGTACACTTATATTTTTTATATTGAGTTAATGCAAATCTAACTTCTTTTGCTATACATATAAAATCACTATCATCAATAGATTCAACACTTATGTTTCCTTTACTATTAAAATGAAATAATCTCTCAGGTAAAATAGAATTTTTAATCATAAATCTCCTGATAAATAATCATAATGAATATCATCATCTATAATATTATTTTCTATTACATTATTTTTATATACGATTATAATCATTAATACAACAATAAATAAATATAATAAAACAGAAAGTATTATTACTGATTTACTTAAGATTATCATAATTTACAGTAGTTAATTCCTTAACAATATTATCTATTTTAGATACCATTTCATATGCTTCATCGAATAAATATAATCTTTTCATATCAGAATAATATGTACCTATATAAATCAATTCAACTTTATACCATTTTCTAAATAACCAATCATGATAAATTTTATATGCATTTTTATGTTTCAATACAAATGCATCTTGAAATAATACTTCAAGATCATTCTTCATATCTTCTTTATCACGATAATAACATACTGCATCGATAGTTTGATTTCTATCATTACAATATTGTTTACGTATAATACATAATCTATTCATTTAATTACAAAATATTATAATATCAAAATTAAATCTAAAATTATCTTCAGGAAATTTATTTAAAATTTTAAATGAATGAACTTGATTTGATACAACATTATTTACATTTAATACATTCTCAATATGATATTCACTATCTAAATTAATATTTAACACAAAACAACTTCTATTATGTAATTTATCTATGACTAATAATTCACAATCATAAATATATTTAAACATAACATCAAATGAAAATTTATTTCTGATTATTCTATCAATAGTTAATAAATCTAATACTGAATGAACAAATCCTCTACTTAATGTTTCATACATAATTAATAAAACATAACGAGATTAATAATGATGCATAATAACTATTTGATTGATGAGATTTAATTAATTTAAAAGTGTCATTTTTTCTATTTAAATTACTAAATCCATTATAATATAATTCATTTATAGAATGTTCTAATTTACTATTAACTAATATTTCTAAATTATTAATATTATAATCTTTTAACTCACATATTTCACTTACCTCTGCTACGATACCTACCACTTTATTATCATGTTTATCATATAACCATTCATACATCATACCTACACATAATAATTTACCTACTAAATCTGAATGAGCTACTGACATAATACATTCCATAACACTACCATATTCAATAGTATCAGGTCTAATATTAATCATAGTAGCACATGCAGGTAGAATACTAGAATAAGTCATAATGTTATATTTTTCTATTCCAGCATCAAATAATGCTTTATGATATGATCCTGCATGAATACAATTATTTGACTCTCCTACTCCACTAGTTATAAAGTAGTCTTTAGGTATACGTAATTTATTCATTCTACATAAAATATTATATTAATTAAACGATTATAAAATATACTCTTACACACCCTGAAGAAGAATACGCACAAAAGCTGATTAACTTAATAATTTAGATTATTCAAATAAATTAATTCTTTACACTAGTAGTGATCTAATAGATTAGTACATTTACTAACAATAAATATAATAAGTAATATAATGATAATACATGTAATATCGTATAACTCAAATATAATACAAAATTTAATTTAAATGCACATTTAATTTTAATTAATCCTACTATCGGAATAAACATTATTATCTTATTCATATTAATGGTCTTTCATATCATCAAAATTATTCTCTTTAATAGGTACATGATAATATCTCTTTTCTTTATCAGTTAATTGATCTACACTACCTATAGGAGAATTCCATGGTTTAAATGGATTATCTTTATCAATACCATTATGAGGTGCAAATGGTGTATCATTCATAAGATTATTCCATGGAGCAAATGGATCATTATTATTCATGACTTAATCTCTTATATTTACACTACTATTAATATTAAAATTATCTAACAAATTCTTACTAACTGCAATAGACATATAATCTCTACAATCATTTGGTTCATTATACTAAATACCTACATGTTTCATCGTACAAAATACTGATGATTCAAAACTAACTACTGCATTACATATCTTATATGTGTACATGTCTTACACATATGATCTTTATTAAATTTTATATTACTCATAAATTACTTAATTAAATTTAAATTGTATTCAGTATGTAATCGTATAAGTGATGTTATATCATTCTTAATAAATATTGTAGTACCATTATCATTATATACTCCACCAAATTCATTTATATTAATAGTCTCACCATATTTAGTTAATACTTTAATAACTGGATTACTTTTCTCTACTATACATCCTTCACTATCAATTATCTTATCAAATACTTCTAGTATAAATAATTTAGTATCTTCAGTAAATGTTATAATATTATTCATAATTTATTTCGTTATATTATTAACATCATAATGTGCAGGTATTAAACTATTACAATGTTTACATCTCTCCATATGATATATCTTCTGTCCACAATCACATGTTGTACCTTCTAGATCATATCCTACTGATGCTGCATATGTCCATGTATGTCCATTAATACATTTACTATTAGAAGTATATGACGACTCCAAATAATATACTGGAACATGTGGTTTACCATCAAATGATGCATTAGTAATATTCGTATTACTTATATTTACTGGATTAATACAATTATAACTATTCATATCTTCATATCTTTATATCTTTAATATAATTATCAAATGTATTATAATATTCAGTTTTCATACTAAATAATCTACTACTAATAGCTGTATCTAATAATTCTATCACTCTCAAGCATAATTATATAATCATCTTGAGATACATCTAATTTATTAATTCCTATTTTAAATCTAGATACTTTTTCCATTATTATCTATCTTTAGTAATCACAAAACTACCTATCATATAACAATGCTCACCTATATTATGTACAGGTAAATTAATCCATTTATTATTCTTTAAATCTGCAACTAAAGTGTCATCTACTCTTAGTATCATATTTTGATTAATTAAATCATTCATTGATAATAACTTATAATGTTTAGGTATAATTATAAATGTGCCTAATGGACTATAGTCTATATTCATATTAATATGTGTAATTTATTTTAAGAAAATCTTTTATTTCTTCCATCATCTTCCAATCAATAATATTCTTCTTCATAGGTATGTGAGTATCATTAAGATAATTACATAATTTTATTGCATCTTCTTTATTAAAATTCATCACTTTAATAGGATCTTTCCATATACCCATAACTACATCTCTGACTTTAAAAGTCAAATTAATATATAAAAATCCTAATATACAATATACTTTATCTACTATATAATACATAGAATCATCTTTTCTAGTACATTCTATTACTCGATATTCTATTCTTAACACCATATTGAAGTTTTACTTCTAGAATGAAATCTAGTCTTACTACGACTATATTTAAATACTTTACCATAACATGCATAATATGCTTTACGATTAGATCTACTCTTCATATGTTTCTTTAAAAAACTAATATTAAAACATATTGTATTATCTATTATTCTTACAAATTTACTCATATTACATTCCTCTAAATAATAATTTAAACATACGTTCATGTATAGATAATATAATAATTTATCCTAATACTCTCAGCATCAAATGCTTTACCATATTCCTGAAACACTTTCTTATTTGTATTATCTTTTTCTTTATAACATTCTAATACTTTATCGATCATCGAATCAACAGATTCAATAGACTCATCACATGTCATTCCATTCTGTTCTACTATAGATAAATCACTTTATCAGATATTATTTTCTTTTTATTGTACATAGGAAATTCTACAACAATATCCATGTTCTCAATAATCTCATAATATCTTTTCTTACAATTATTACAACAATTATCTAATTGAGAATTATGTGCAGATTTAAAATCAATATATGGATAATTATACCTCGCAGATTTATAATTTCTACTATTTAACTTACTACCACATAAAAATCCACCATCTCTTTTAATATGAAGATTACGATCAAACATAACAAATTAATTTAACAAAACCAACCAATTAAGACGTATAATCGTACTATTAATCCGAATCATTCGTGTCTAAAAATTTATTATATGCATCTAAACTTATAGTACTATTAACTTCATAATCTTTATTAGATATATTACTATGATAATTAATATCTAATTTAATATCATCTCCTTTAATAGTTAATATACCTACTGTATTAATCTTACACTCTTCACCATATAATTTACCTACATATTTAACTAAATTTTTATTATCAATAACATGAATCTTTTTCTTATTATGTTTTTTTAAATAATCGTGTACAATTCCGTATAATATTAAACACACTAGTAAAACTACGATTATTCCAATTTCGTATAATTTTTTATATTCCATTATATTCTTTATTAAATGACATACAATTACAACAATATCCTATCGATATTCTCTTTCTTAATCCTTTTTTACCTAAATCTAATAACGAAAAACATCCTGTTATTATATTTAATGCATCTTTAGCTTTACACCAATCAGGTCTATTATATTCCTTAGACAACTGATCATTAACATATTTAATAACAACAATATTTTTAATCTCGTCACTAGACAATTCATGATAATATTTCTTATTCTCCATAATAAGATTATTTTTTATTCTTCGTAACTACATTATCTTTTGTAATCTTAACATTTTTCTTATTATCAGATTGATGCATAATAATTAATTGATCTAATGATGGAGACATTAATTTATATACATGATTCTCCAAATCAAATACTCTCTTCTGTAATATTTTCATCCTAATATCAACAGGAGTTATATCTGTCACTCTATTATAATCTCCTATTGCAGATACATTTAATACACATTGTTTAGTAGTATCAAAATAATCATTTAAATTTAATCCTCCTTTTAGGAAACCAGGTAAATTTTTACGATTTTTTGATGAAAATTTATCTACAACTTCTTTACTAAATTCAGTAGATACAATATATACACCATTATCAATTTCATTATAGATTAATGCATTAACTTTTAAGTTAACATATTCATTTATACTCATATATATTATTATTTAAAATTATTATATAATATTTCTTTTAATTCTTCATTTGTTAATTGAGATAAATATTTTATAAGATTTTTATGTTTT